>Ga0315309_1002438_pt1 | contig 10850 bp, 9 predicted proteins | sample TDP4_MG_FD_203080 | JGI IMG/M metagenome (GOLD analysis project Ga0315309, IMG submission 203080) | Freshwater sediment microbial communities from Lake Towuti, South Sulawesi, Indonesia - TDP4 | ecosystem: Environmental > Aquatic > Freshwater > Lake > Sediment | place: Indonesia: South Sulawesi...
GGAAGATTGCGCGGGAAGTTGAGGCAGGGGAATTGAAGCCAAACGCCATAGACGAGCAGGCTTTTGAGAAACACTTGTACACGGCGTATCTGCCCAAGCAAGACCCTGACTTGATTATTAGAACTTCGGGAGAAGAAAGACTGAGCGGCTTTCTTTTATGGCAGTCTGCCTACAGCGAACTCTGCTTCCTCGACGTTTACTGGCCTGAGTTTCGTAGAATCGATTTGTTGAGAGCCATAAGAACCTATCAGCAAAGGAAAAGGAGATTCGGAAAGTAGGTCAAATAGCTGGCTCACTTCTGTGCGGTTCAGCCTAAGATTAGGCTCAAGTTTAGCTGAGTTAGTGATCTGGTAATGAAACTATGAACCCAGTTTTCTGTTTATCATGCTCTTTTTTTGGCACTTACTATTGAGATTACGTCTCTGTCTTTCAACACGTGGTTTTCTCCTATTCTCCTCCTCTCTCGAGCTTCAACCGCATAGATGAAGCCCTCGCCCAGTTCGGTGTGTATCATGTAGGCGAGTTGGCGGGCTGTTGTACCGTATGGAACAACATAGGCGTCTGGGAGCACGTTCCCCTTGTGGTCAGCAAGTTTTTCCACATCCTCAACTGGATAGACAACTATCATGTTTAAAAGTTGAAAATAGGCCATGTTGATGGCTTCTTGAACGCCAGTGGACCCAAACTTTTGCAAGATTCTTTCTTGAACCACTTGCAGCGCCCTTCTCTGAGTCTCCGTCAGCTCCTCAGGCTTTACTACAGTGAAGTTGCAGTCTCCCGGCTTATAGTCAATCAACCCTTTCTCCCCGGCTCTCCTTAAGGCTAGCTCTGCTTCCGCGCAGCAAGGAATCACAGTGTAGCCCAACTCTTTTAGTCTCTCCGCGTTTTCCTCGGCTGTCGGGAGGTCGATTTTGTTGGCTGCAATCAGCAGGGGCTTGGAAACTCTTCTTAATGCATCCATGAACTTGACGAGGTCTTCGTTGCTCCACGCGGTGGGTTTTTCCGCGTTAAGCTCGGTTTTTCTCAAAGCCTCGATTATGTGGTTCCTTCTTATTGCCAGTCCGCTCAGTCGATCTTCCAGAAGAGTGAGCAGGTCTTGCGTGCCCGACTCCGCGGTTCTCGCGATCTTCGGCCAGTCCCTCTTTAGTATCTGAGTCAGCCACATGGTCATCTCCACCTCTAAGAAACGCGCGTCCTCAACGGGATCATGCGAGCCTGGCTTACAGATTCTCCCCTCCGCATCTGTTGCTCCTGCAGCGTCAACGATGTGGACGAGGGCGTCTGCCTTCCTAATCTCGTCCAAAAACTGGTTTCCCAGCCCCCTTCCCTGCCAAGCGCCCGGCACCAGCCCAGCGCAGTCAATCAACTCCACCGGAATCAGTCTTGTCCCATCTAAACATAGCGAGTTCACTGGGTTGTCTTTCACGTTAAACTCTCTACATACACAAGGGGTTCGTATATATCCTATTCCTCGATTCGGCTTTATCGTGGTGAACGGATAGCTCGCGATCTCCACCAGAACCAGCGTCGCAGCTGAGAAAAACGTGGACTTGCCCGTGTTTGGTTTCCCAACTATGCCAACCATCAAGGTTCTTAACTTCCTACCAAATGTAGGACACAACCATCAAATGAACCTTCTGCTGGAAATCTTGTGGTGTATTTTAAGCATTATTCGTATAGGAGAACTTTACAGAATCTTCGTATAGAAGAACTTTACAGAACCCTTATATTTTTTTCATGATATAGAAAAAGGTTATGGCGCGTTTAACTTCAACCAAATGTCTAGTGTTCGCTTCATTAATGGGAGCCCTAAGTTTTGCAATGCAAATGTTTGTTCCCGGAATACCCGTAGGGCTTGCGAAAGTAGAATTGGCCGATGTGCCCGCTGTTCTGGGAGCAGCGTTTACGAATCAGATAGGTGGAGTGCTTGTTGGTTTTCTGTATGGTTTAGGCTCTAGGCTTCCTCAATATTCGATCCCCCTAAGCATGTTTGGTTTCTCTCTTCTTGGTTACTTGGCAAAAAAATTAAAAATGGGATGGATGGCCATCCCAATCGTGCGAGGGTTTGTACATCCACTTCTGGGATCGATTGTCATTAAAGTTCTCTATTATGGCCCTGCTGTTCCATTGGAACCAATTTTAATAAGAGTCTTCATTAATTACATTCCAGGTGCAGTAATTTCAGTTCCACTATACATCTTTATAGAGAAAAAGATACCTTGGATACGTTTATTAAGGTGATAATTACGTTTTTGAGATTTCTTTGGTATTGCTATCAGCTCTCAAAGAATCAATGGCTTAAACCTCCTAGATTGAGGAGGCTTCAGAGGAAAAGGCTGCGAGCCATTCTTAAGCATGCTTATGAAAATGTTAAAATCTACAATGAAAAGTTGGATTCCGTGGGCATTAAACCTGACGACATCAAAACTGTGGAAGACTTACAAAAGCTGCCATTCACAACAAAGCAAGAGGTTTGGAGCGGAATACCAAGCCAGAGTATCGCGAAGGGATACGATATCAATAAATGTGTAAAAATGTCCACGTCTGGAACAAGCGGAGGACCCATGCCAGTTTATTACGACAAGAGATTTTGGGATTATGTCTCTGCTGCCCGTTATAGGTCGAGAAGAGCCGTAGGGATTAGCCCTTTAGATAAGTATTTCCGAATACAATTTCGAGGACTGCCATCTCGCAATCAAGGCGCAGGTAAAGAGACTTCTGGGGTGAAGCACAGGTCACGTTGGAAGACCTCTCTTGGGCTAGCATACTATTTATTCAGAGGATTTCAAAAGACAGCTTGCATCACGTATGCAGCCGATGAGATCATTTCAGGCATAATTGAGTTTCAGCCAAAAGTACTTTCTGGCAACCCTTCATACCTTAGGCTTATTACAGAGACTATAGCTGATATTGGGATCAAAGATTTTCATCCAAAGGTGCTACTTTCAAGAGGAGAAGTCTTAGATGAGCCTACGCGAAAGTTTTTGGAGTCTTCCTTTGGATGCCCAGTGTTCGAAATATACGGGGCCTATGAAGTGGGTTCCATAAGTTGGGAATGTAAAAGAAAAGAGGGACAGCACATAAGCGCAGACCTTTTGATCTTAGAGATCATTCGAGACGGTGAACCAGTTGGCCCCTGTGAACGAGGAGAAATTGTTGTTACGGGTTTGTTAAACTATGCTATGCCGTTAATAAGGTATCGATTGGGAGATGTAGGCATTCTTGGCGATGAACGATGTTCCTGCGGAAGGAGTTTTCCACTTTTGAAGTCGATTGAAGGGAGGGCTGTCGACTGTTTTACTCTGCCCAGTGGCCGGATAGTGCCTCCCAAGCCTATCATGACCGCGATTCAGGGCACACCTGGAGTGTCAAGGTATCAAGCGGTGCAGGAGAGCAAAAACAAGGTTACCATAGAACTCATGAAACATAAGAATGACTCCGACGTTTCAATCAGCGAGCTCACAGCCAGATGCCGTGAAGTTCTTGGAGAGGACATAGAAATTGAAGTCTTCGTTGGAACTAGAGAAAACCTCAAGGCCAAGTTCAGACCAGTCATCTCAAAGCTCCACGTGAGCGAAGAACCACGATGGACCAGCCCACGCGGATAGCATACTTTTAATTTTAGCAACTGGCTAAGATAAGTTAAGGACACGAAACATTATCCAGAAGTTGAGTCAACTATGCTCTTCAGGAAGGTGAAGTGAGTTGAGGTCGAAAGCGAAAGTTCTTGTTTGCGACCCCATCAATGAGGAGGGGATAGAAAAACTAAGGCAGGCAGGCCTTGAGGTAGACGTAAACCCCACGATCTCCGACGAGCAGTTAAGGAAAGTGACTTCAAACTACGATGCTTTGATCGTGAGAAGCCGAACCCAGGTTACGAGGGAGGTCATCGAAGCGGGAAGGAGGTTAAAAGTGGTCGGTCGAGCTGGGGCAGGACTAGACAACATCGACGTGGAGGCTGCGGAGAAAAGGGGCATCGTTGTTTTAAATACACCAGAAGCGCCCGCTGAGGCTGTGGCGGAGTTGACGATAGGGTTGATGATCTCTTTGGCTCGAAGCATCCCTCTAGCGGACCGAACCATGAAGGAGGGGAAGTGGATGAAGAAGGAGCTGATGGGCTGGGAGTTGAAGGGCAAAACCCTTGGCACGATCGGCTTAGGAAACATCGGCGAGAGAGTGGCAAGAATCGCTAAGGCCTTAGGAATGAAAATACTGATCACGAAGCGAACCCCACCAGTCCCTGAGCTGTTGAAGGAGCTGGATGCAGAATTTGTTCCGCTTCAGGAACTGCTCCAGCGCAGCGATGTTATTACGGTGCACATTCCACTGACCCACCAGACCCACCACATGATCGACACCAGTGAGCTTCAACTCATGAAGCACGGAGCCTTCCTCATCAACACATCCAGAGGCGCCATCGTAAACGAGAAGGCGCTCTTAGAGGAGTTGCAGTCTGGAAAGCTCGGGGGAGCCGCACTAGACGTTTATGAAACTGAACCGCCCAAGGACCTAACATTAGTGAGGCTGCCTAACGTTGTTTGCACCGCTCACATAGGAGCTCAGACCGATGAAGCCCAGAAGTCTGCAGCTGTTTTAATTGCGGAGAAAGTGGCTAATTCCTTAAAATAACGAACAACCTTATTTTTCACGAGGAAAACGGAAAAAGTAACAATGAACTGGGTTGCCGCTGCAAAAGTGTTGGACATCAAAGTCGGAAACCTTGCTGTCTAACCCCTCTTCCGCCATCCTTAAGCAAGTTTTTTGTGAACTGCTGGAAAGATAGGGACACCTCACGCAATTTGAAACCTCCCCTGCTTTTTGGGAGGTGCCATCAGCCGTTTTCTGTTCCATTTTCCTCGTTTCCTTTGTATTTTTGTTGAACAGTTTTTCTGCTATACGCCCGTACAATATGTCCAATTTTAGACATATCTGCCAGATTGATACTCTCAACACCTATATAAAGGTTTCACATGGAGTAGTAAGGTAATCAACTAAGATAACTTATTAAATATACAAGACTCAATTCTTAAGTAGTTTTTCAAGCAGGAGTAGGGGGATACTGATGCTGGAAAAGGGGAGGCTGATTGAAATGTACAGGAAGATGCTGGAGATCCGGCGTTTTGAAGAGAAAGTCTTCGAGTTGTACGGTCAGAACCTTGTTCCGGGAACCATTCACTTATGTGCTGGTCAGGAGGCGGTAGCGGTGGGAGTGTGCGCTAACCTTAGAAAGGACGATTCTATAACGAGTACCCATCGTGGGCATGGCCACTGCATCGCCAAGGGAGCCCAACTCAGCAGAGTTATGGCAGAGGTCTTAGGCAAGAGAACGGGTTATTGCAAGGGCAAGGGAGGCTCCATGCACATCGCCGACTTCAGCATAGGCATGTTAGGCGCCACGGCAGTTGTGGGAGCGGGAATTCCGATAGCGGCTGGCGCAGGCTTGTCCATCAGGCTGAGGGAAACCGATCAAGTTGTGGCATGCTTCTTTGGCGAGGGCGCCTCAAATCAAGGAACGTTTCATGAAGGAATTAACATGGCGGCGATATGGACGCTTCCAGTGGTGTTTGTTTGTGAAAACAACCTATACGCCATGGGCACCCGTCAGTCTAGGGTCATGACCATAGAGAACATAGCAGATCGGGCTGCTGCCTACGGGATCCCGGGCGTGGTTGTGGACGGAAACGATGTGCTTGCGGTGTATGAGGCAGCGCGTGAAGCGGTGGAGAGAGCGAGGGAGGGTAAGGGACCGACATTGATAGAGTGTAAGACGTACAGGCTTAAGGGGCACTCTCGATTCGACCCCGCCACCTACCGTCCTAAAGAGGAAGTGGAGGAGTGGCTGAAGAAGGACCCTATTCTACGATTTAGGGCAAGACTTCTTGAAACGGGAACCCTAACCGACGAGGAGGTTAACAAAATCGAGAAAGAGGTTTTCACTGCAGTGGAAGAAGCCGTCAAATTTGCCCTAGAAAGCCCCTACCCAGAGCCGAAAGAAGCACTAGAGGACGTGTACGCTTTGGAGGACTGAAAATGAGGGAAATAACGTATCGTGATGCCCTCCGCGAAGCCTTGCGAGAGGAAATGCATCGAGACAAGACCGTGTTCTTGCTTGGAGAGGATATTGGGCGACACTGGCATGGAGCCTTCGGAGTTACTAAGGGGCTGGCGGAGGAGTTTGGAGACGAGCGAGTTCGAGACACGCCCATATCGGAGTCAGCCATCGTAGGCGTCGCGGTCGGAGCGGCGATCACCGGCATGAAACCCGTAGCCGAAATCATGTTCGGAGACCTCTCCGCCTTAGCCATGGACCAAATAGCGAATCAAGCCGCCAAGCTGAGGTATATGTTTGGCGGTCAAGCCAAGGTGCCTCTAGTTATTCGAACACCCTTCGGTGCGGGCGTCAACATCGCTGCCCATCACTCCCAAAGCCTCGAGGCTTGGTTCATGCACGTTCCCGGATTGAAGGTCGCCGTTCCTTCCACTCCCTACGATGCAAAGGGACTGCTGAAAACAGCGATACGAGGCCACAATCCAGTGATGTTTTTTGAACACAAGCTCCTATATCCCATCAAAGGACTGATCCCAGAAGAGGAATATACTGTTCCGGTTGGGTTGGCTGATGTAAAAAGGGAGGGAGAAGACGTCACGATATTTGCCACTTTATACATGGTTCATAAGGCGCTTGCCGCAGCAGAGGAGCTTAGCCGGCAAGGAATCGATGCGGAGGTTGTTGATCCTCGAACGCTTGTTCCCTTGGACAAGCAAGCGATTATAAATTCGGTGAAAAAGACGGGTCGAATCGTAATCGTAACAGAGGACTGTAAGACAGGTGGTGTGGGTGCGGAGGTGGCGGCAATCGTTGCGGAAGAGGCACTAGACTATCTAGACGCTCCCATTAAACGAGTGGCAGAGCCGGACACGCCCATACCCTTCAGCCCACCCTTAGAACAGTTTGTTATGCCTAATGAAAAGAGCATAATGAAAGCGGTGAAGGAAGTCATCTATTAATTATTGGAAAGCCTCCTTATACCATGCTACTATGGATCCCACTGCCCCTATCGTGACGTCTTTTGCGCCGTCAATGTTGTGCAGATTGATCGGGAGAGTAAAGAACGGGTCGGGCGGTCTCCAAATCAGTGGTCCAATGAAAAACTCGGCGGATTCCCACATCAGACCTCCAATCAAGAGGAAGCCCGAAAGTCTGATCAAAAGGTCGACATGACGGGAGCTTCTTGTGAACCGCTTATGCTTGCGCAGCTTTTCAGTTAAAGAGTCGTGCAAGCCTATGGAGTAGGCTCCTCTGCTTGTGTATTTAGATATGACGAAACCGAACAGAAAGTGGGTGACTAGGTCAAACTCTGGTACAATATCGTATAGGATGATCATACCTATGAGATGTAACGTCGAGAGTAGCAAGCCGTACAATATTAGTCTTTTATCTGAGAGTATCGATCTGATCATCGTCAGGATTTGTTTCATTATTCTTGGCATGTGGGTTCAAGAGAGATACACTGAAACATCTGTATTAAGATTAACTGAAGCCTTGAAGGGGAAGCACCTAAAGTTTGTAGTCAGCTAATGAGCATTCGACTATTCTTAAAGGTCTACTTTGATGAGGCTAAGGCTTCAAGCATGAGCAATTAGTTGATTAATTGGTTAATTAGGCAAGGAGAGCGTAGGCTACAAATGATGAGGCGAAGAGCAAGGCAACGGAACCTATTATGTTTATCAGTATGTCTAACGATGGACCAGCCGTGTCTTTGCATGGATCGCCGACTGTGTCACCAATTACAGCTGCGGCGTGTGTTGGGGTGCCCTTCACCCAGAAGTTTCTTTCAATGTATTTTTTAGCGTTGTCCCAAGCGGTGCCGCTATGCATCAACATCAAAGCCAGAGGAAGAACGGTGGCAATATTTCCTACAATTAGCCCGCCGACTGCCTCAGCACCAAGAATAAACCCTACTCCAAGTGGAACAATCACAGATATGATGCTGGGAACCAGCAACCCTTTCAAGGCGGCGCGTGTGCTGATGTCGACGCATCTTGCGTAATCTGGCTTTGCCTTTCCCTCGCGTAAACCAGGAATTTCCTTAAATTGCCGACGCACTTCCTCGATCATCTTGGAAGCTGCTTTGCCGACAGCCTTTATTAGTAGTGAACAAAAGGCGAAGGACACTATTCCGCCTATTAAAAGTCCTACGATGACCGATGGCTTAACGATGTTTATCGCCGTTAACTCCACTTTTTCAACATAAGCGGAAAACATGGCGATTTGAGCCAGCACTGAAGTGCCGACAGCGTATCCTTTGCATATGGCTTTGTTCGTGTTGCCCACTGAGTCCAGCACATCCGTAACTCCCCGTGTTTCTGAGCTTAAACCAGACATCTCAATTATTCCGTGGGCATTGTCCACGATGGGTCCATAAGCGGGCATTGATATCAGCGTGGCTGTGATGGAGAGGAAGCCCACTGCAACCATCGCAATGCCGTACAGCCCAGCCAAGTAATACGCAATAAAAACCGTTATGCAGAGGACTAATGCTGGGATTGCCGTACTTTCCATTCCGGTGGCTAACCCCATAAGAACGTTAGTGGCTGGTCCAGTTTGTGCCGCCCTGGCTACTGCCCGCACTGGAGACTTGTCATGGGATGTGTAGTATTCTGTTAGCCATGCCCACAAAAGAACCGTCACAATACCCGCTAGCACAGGGTAAAATATAGTGAAATCGTTAAACATTTTCCAAGCCAGAAAGCAGGATATAACACTAGAGAGGATGGTTATGTGGGTTTGCAAGCTGAAGCACATAAGGGATGCCATAGCCCTTTCCACGGCTCGTACGCAGAAAAGTCTACCCATAAATTTTCATTTAACCGGAAACAGTTATGGAATCTTAAAATGCGCTTCTAACGGCCTCTTATAGCGCCTTGAGAAGTGAATATGTGAGAAACATTGTGGCAAAGAGCATGGCGATTGAGTCTATAATATTGATGAAGATGTCCCCAATAAGTTAAAATAGCGCCTCGCAGTAGCAATTGAAGGAATCGGGAGGCGGTCTATATTGCTTATCTTGATAATTGGCGCTGGTAGGCTGGGCTTTGAGCTGGCAAAGTTTCTCTCTACCGTAGGCCACCAGGTGGTAATCATAGAAAAGGATAAGGAAAGATGTGGCCTAATAGCTCAGGAGCTAGATGTAATGGTCATAAACGGCGATGGTACAAATCTTAAGACACTTGAGGAGGCGGGTACAGATAAAGCCGACACTTTCGCCGCAGTCACAGACAGCCAAGAAACAAACCTTTTTTCTTGCCTTCTAGCCAAAAAGCTGGGTGCAAAAAGAGTTATAGCCCGCATAAAGGATCCCTCTAGCGAAGAGATATTCAAGAGCCTAGGCATAGACGCCGTGGTGAATCCCGAGCTTACCGCGGCCATCTATATGGAGAAGCTAATAACTAGGCCTAGCCTCTTAGAGCTTGTAACTCTCGGTAAAGGCACGGCTGAAATTATTGAACTTCAAGTTAATCATGACTCTCCAATAGTCGGTAAGTCCGTCGGCGAAATTAACGCCCCGCAAAACTACAGTATTGTCGCAGTGTTAGGTGATGACTTGATCATACCAGCATCGGAAACGGTGATTGAGCCAGGCCAGAGAATTTTAATAATCGTGCGGACGGCTGCAATAAGCAAGCTCGAAAAAACATTGAAGAGGAAGCTTAGATTGTAAAGCGGAAGCCAGAATAGCAGGGCAGATATTGAGCTCGAATAAAAATGTCGGCTATACTTATCTGAATTTTTTAGGCGTTATATTAATTATTGTCGGGGTAGCCATTATTTCACCTAGCATATTTGCTTGGTTTTACGATGGCATGTTTGAGATTTTTGTCTTCATGGTTCTAGGCGTCACCATAGGAATTATCGGCTTCATCATTTTTTACATGCATAAAGGAAAAGGACGTGAACCTAGCGTATCAGGCGCGATGATTTTCTCAGCAGCCGTCTATCTTTTAATACCGTTGATAGGCGCTATCCCTATTTTCACCATTTCTAAAATGAGCTTTATGGACAGTTATTTCGAAGCGATGTCAGGATTTACTACAACAGGTCTAACAATGTTTACTAACGTTGAGAACTTGCCCAAAAGTATTCTATTTTGGCGTAGTTTAATGCAATGGATAGGAGGAATAGGACTTGTTATTTTGTCGCTCACCATATTAGCCCGTCCAGGGATGGCGGCAGCAAGGCTATACGCCGCGGAGGGAAGAACTGAAAAACTCGTTCCAACGATCGCAGGAACTGTGAATCGGACCTGGTGGATATATGTTCTGTACACAGGGGTCGGAGTTGTGCTGCTTTATCTTGCTGGTATGCCGCTGTTTGATGCGCTGAATCATTCTATGACGGCCATAGCGACAGGGGGGTTCTCGGTTAAGAATGCAAGCATAGGAGCCTATAACAGTAGCACCATAGAGGCTTGTACATTATTAGTTATGATGCTAGGCATGACCAGCTTCGCCGTTCATTACCAGGTTTTCCGTCGTGGTGTACGTCAATTCTTCAGAAATACGGAGGTTAGAGTTATGTTTATTTTTATAACTGTTTTTTCAATTTTTATCTTCTCTATTTTGCTGGTCAAAACCAGCATCCCTCTTTTCATAGGAGTTAGGCAGTCGGTTTTTCAATGCTTTTCAGCCCTTTCGACAACTGGTAATTCTACAGTCAACATATCAGCTTGGGATGAATCTACTAAGACATTACTTATAATGCTCATGGTCATAGGAGGCGGATACGGCTCAACATCGGGTGGCATCAAACTCATCCGTGTAGCCACCATACTAGTTTCTTTACGGTGGAT
>Ga0315309_1002439_pt1 | contig 10850 bp, 9 predicted proteins | sample TDP4_MG_FD_203080 | JGI IMG/M metagenome (GOLD analysis project Ga0315309, IMG submission 203080) | Freshwater sediment microbial communities from Lake Towuti, South Sulawesi, Indonesia - TDP4 | ecosystem: Environmental > Aquatic > Freshwater > Lake > Sediment | place: Indonesia: South Sulawesi...
GGCGCTCAGCGGCGCCGAGTTGGTGATGATGTTCGCCACGATGCTTCACTCGATCGCCGTCGGGAACATCCTGCCCTCCGCGGTGAGGACGGTCTGCGTGGACATCAGCGGATCGGCGGTGACCAAGCTTCTGGATCGCGGGTCGGCCCAGGTGCTCGGCGTGGTATCGGACGTGGGCGTGTTTCTCCCAGCCCTCCAGAAGGAGCTGCGCGTGTTGGAAGGAAAGCAATGAAGCTGACGATGAAGTTCGGCGGCGGGCTCCTCACTTCGGCTGACAGCATCAGGCAGTCGGCCCGTCTGGTGAAGGAGCAGAGGGAGCGCGGCGACCAGGTTGTCGTGGTCACCTCGGCCCTGGGAGGCGTTACCGACCGCCTGTTGAAGGTCGCACAGGATCTTGTCGCCTGCAAACGGTCGGAAGCCGGGCCCCTCATCGAGGCCTTCTGCGATCGCCTCCTCAAGGACCATATCGACGTGGCCAGGAGCGTCGGCGGCCACGACCCGACGGAGATCGAGTCGAAGCTGCGAGGCTTGATCTCCCTCCTGGGGAAGGACCTGTGCCTCGTTGCCAGGAAGGATCGTTCCGCCCGGACAAAGGACAGGATAGCGTCCATGGGGGAGCGCCTCTCGACCCCGATCTTCGCCTCTGCCCTGTCAGCCGTTGGCATCCCTGCCGTTGACCTGACGGGAGGTGAGGCCGGGATAGTGACGGACTCCAACTTCGGCGATGCCCTGCCCAAGATGGAGATCTGCAGAAAGACGGTCAAGAGCCGATTGGAGAAGCTCCTTGACGAGGGCATAACACCCGTGGTCACCGGGTTCGTTGCACAGGACGAATCCGGAGCGATCACCACGCTTGGGAGAGGCGGATCGGACTACACCGCATCCATCCTGGGCTCATGCCTGGGCGTCGACGAGATATGGATCTGGAAGGACGTGGGGGGCATAATGACCGCCAATCCCAAGGTCGTACGCGAGGCGAGGACGATACCCCTGATCTCCTACTCCGAGGCCGCCGAGCTTGCGTACTTCGGCGCGAAGGTACTTCACCCCAGGACGATGGGCCCGGCGATGCAGGCCGGGATATCCATCAGGGTCAAGGACGCATCGGCCCCCGACGGCGGCGGGACCCTGGTCAGCAACGGGACGATGGATCTCCCGGGGGCCGTCAAGGCAGTCACGAGCATGGACGACGTCGGCTTGATATCGGTCTCGGGCACGGGGATGGTAGGGGTGCCCGGCGTTGCGGCCAAGGTATTCGACTCGCTTGCCAGGGGTAACGTCAACGTGATGATGATCTCGCAGAGCTCTTCGGAGACCAACATAACAATAGCCGTCAGGTTGTCGGAGATACCCCTGTGTCGCCAGCTCCTTGCCTCCGATTTCAAAGGGGATGCGGCAGTCAGGGAGATCAAGTTCGACGAGGAGGTCTCGATAGTCTCGGTGGTGGGCTCGGGCATGAAGGGCACCCCGGGCGTGGCGGCCGGGGTCTTCAAGGCGGTTGCGGATGTGGGCGTGAGCGTGATCATGATCGCCCAGGGCTCCTCGGAGCTGAACATCTCGTTCCTCGTCAGAAGGCAGGACTCCGAGAAGGTGGTGTCGTCGATCCACCGGGAGTTCAGGCTGCACGAACTGTCCGCCGCTTGACCTTCTTGGATCCAAAACCCAGGTAGTCGGCGACGTCCTCGACGGTCGGCGGAAGGATCTTGGGCTCCGGTATCGTTGCGATGGCCATGTCCGGGTCCTTCAGGCCATGGCCGGTCAGGACGCAGACGACGGCGGCCCCCGGTTCAACCTCGCCTCGTTCCAGTGCCTTTGCCACCCCCGCGACGCATGCTGCGGACGCCGGCTCAACGAACAGCCCCTCCTTGGATGCGAGGGCCTTGTAGGCCTTCGTTATCTCGTCGTCGGTTACGGCGGTGATTGATCCATGTGATTCGCTGGCTGCCTGGGCGGCCTGCTTCCAGCTTGCGGGGTTCCCGATCCTTATGGCGGTCGCGATCGTCTCGGGCTTCTCCACGACCCTGCCCAGGACTATGGGTGCGGCCCCGGCAGCCTGGAAGCCCAGCATCCTGGGCCAGCCCTCCGCCCTTCCGACCGCCACGTACTCCTTGAAGCCCTTCCAGTAGGCGGTGATGTTGCCCGCGTTCCCGACCGGAATGCACAGCAGGTCGGGGTTCCGCCCGAGCTGGTCGCACACCTCGAAGGCCCCGGTCTTCTGGCCCTCTATCCTGAACGGGTTCAGGGAGTTGACCAGGGTCACGGGGTACTCATCGGTGATGGCGCGCACGATGTTGAGGGCATCATCGAAGTTGCCCTCGACCGCGATCACGATTGCATTGTGGACGAGGGCCTGCGCCAGCTTCCCCTTGGCTATCACGCCCTTGGGAATGCACACGGCGCAGCGGATCCCGGCCCGCGCCGCATAGGCCGCCGCGGAGGCCGAGGTGTTCCCAGTCGAGGCACACATGACCATGTCCGAGCCCGCCTCCACCGCCTTGGAGACCGCCACCGTCATCCCGCGGTCCTTGAAGGAGCCCGTCGGGTTGAGGCCCTCCAGCTTGAAGTACAGCTCGATGCCCGCCCGGGGCCCAAGGTAGGTCGATTGGACAAGCGGCGTGTTGCCCTCGTTGAGGGTGATCACGGGGGTCTTCTCGTCGACGGGAAGGAACTGGGAGTAGACGCGGATCACGCCCGGCCAGCGTCCCTTCATATCCTGTCCTCGACCCTCATGCAAGAGCTGACCTCCTTGACGACCTTCAGGTCGGCGATGCGCGCCAATGCCTTCCTCACGTTGCTCTCCAGGGCTTCATGGGTCATGAAGACGAGGTCGACCGCCTTCTTCTTCTCCTCGGTCTGCCGCACGCTCGCGAGGCTGATGTTCTCTTGGCCGAAGACACCGGCTATGCTGGCCAGCGCACCGGGCCTGTCGATGACCCTGACCCTGATGTAGTACTTGGCCACGAGGTCCTCGATGTCAACGATCTGTCGCGCGGTCTCCACGGCTAGCCCGCTCTCGAAGCCCATCTTGGAGTTGGACAGGATGGACCTCGACGCGTCCAGTATGTCTGCAACAACCGCACTGCCTGCGCTCAGGCCTCCGGCGCCCGTGCCGTAGAAGACGATCGGGCCCGCGCAATCGGTGTTGACGAAGACCGCGTTGTATATGTCCACCACCGACGCGAGCAGATGGTTCACGGGGATGAGGGTGGGGTGGACCCTGGCCTCCAGGCCCTGCTTGGTCCTCTTGCCCACCGCGAGGAGCTTGATGGCGTAGCCCAGGTCCCTGGCGTATCCTATGTCCCTCTGGGCAACGTCCCTGATCCCCTCCTTGAAGACCTTGTCCACGGTGACCCATTTGCCGAAGGCGATGGATGTCAGGATGGCGATCTTGTGGGCCGCATCCAGCCCGTCGATGTCGTAGGAGGGATCGGCCTCCGCGTATCCCATCTTGGTCGCCTTTCTGAGGGCCTCGTCGAACTCCATGCCCTCCAGGCTCATCTTGCTGAGGATGTAGTTCGTCGTGCCGTTCACGATGCCGTAGATCTCCGAGATGTTGTTCCCGGTGAGGCCCTGGTGTATTCCCCGCAGGAGGGGGACCCCGCCGCAGACGGAGGCCTCGAAGTAGAGGCCCGCCCCGCCCTTCCTGGCCAGGGCGACGAGCTCGGCTCCGCTCCGGGCCAGCACCTCCTTGTTGGCTGTCACGACCGTCTTGCCCGCCCCGAGCGCCTTCATGATGAAGGACCTGGCGGGCTCAAGGCCCCCGATGAGTTCGACAACGATGTCGATCTCCTTGTCCTTGAGGATCTCCTCCGCGTCGGTGGTGAAGGCGGCCTTGGGGATGCTGAAGGTCCTCCTGATCTCGGGCCTTTTGTCCGCCACCTTCTGAACGGCCAGCCTTGCCCCTATCCTGGATTCCAGGCGCTTCCTTTCGCCCTGGAGGATGGAGTACGTCGAGCCGCCGACCGTGCCAAGGCCGATCATGCCTATCTTGATCGTCCTCATTTCATTCCACCTACAGGCTGTCGAGCCTTTCGCTGATCTTCTCGAAGTCCCTCAGCTTCTTGGTCGATGTCAGGTCTATCTTGAAGACGCATCTCTGCTCGTAGTTCGCGAGGCATTCGACCTCCTCCACCGTCACCTTCTCGACCAGGATCTGCGAAAGGATGCCCTCCAGTATGCCGCAGACCTCGTAGCAGGACGGCCTGCCCGCCCGGTACTCCCGGGAGGCGAAGCAGTTCTCTATCGATACCAGCCCCTTGCCGACGTCTATGCTGACCCGATCGCCTATCGACCGGGACTCCAGTATCCTCTCCCACAGCGAGAGGCTGTTGCTCAAGTCGCCCATCGCGTCGAGCCAGTAGTCCGCAATGACCTCGCCCACCGATCGGCCCATCTTCCTGAGCACCTTCGGGTTCACGTTGCGCTTCATCTCCGACCACTCGCTCAGGCCGATGGGGAAGATGTCGCGGTCGGTCATGCGGAGGCCCTTGAAGTGGGCGTCGAAGATCACGTCCTTGGCCGTCTGGATCTCGATCTGATAGACCAGCTTGGTCGCCATGATCTGTTCGCGGATCTCCTTGATGTCGGTGGTGCAGTCGGTCATGTCCACGAAGGCGCTGTACCTTCCCGTCACCCCGCGCTCCGTCGTATCGAACCATCCGAGTTTGAGGTCGATCCGGTGCTCGGCAAGTATCGACAGGGTCCTGCTCTGGGAGCCGGGCACGTCCTTGAGTATCATGGAGATCTGCGCCAGCTTCCTCCCCTTCGCCCAATAGTATATGCCTATATCCCTATCTCCGAATCCGGCTTGTTTCTCCAAGCTACCTACCTCCCGACGAATCTTCATCTGAAGATCTTGGTCAGCGGGTGGCCGGCCGCGGGCCGGGTGTGGTACTCCCACCTGTTTTGGTACGCCGCGAAGGCATCCACGGCGGCGATGGCCCACGTCACCCAGGGGGCATACCCCACCGGCCCGTACATGACGAAGTCGGCCCCGAGCGCCACGGAGGTGATCGTCGCAGCCACATGGGCCGAGCGATAGACATCGCGATCCGACCTCACCTTCTCCCACTGGGTGGTCGCGTTGCTGGCGCCGCAGCCGACGGGCAGGCCGAGCCGTTCCTTGACCATGTAGCACGCCTTGCTCGCCGTGCCGATGCTGGGCACGTCCAGAACCATCGTGTCAACGAGGAACTTCTGGAAGCCGATCCTCTTTGCCAGGGGAAGCAGGTCCTTCTCCAGCATATCGACCCTCCCCGCCGCGGACATGACCCGCTTGTCGAAGGTCAGCAGCACGCATGCCTCGAGGTTCAGCTCGCCCAGGGCCTTGACCTCGTCCTCCGTGTGGTCGGGGGAGATGGAGTTGTACACGGCCCTCTTCTCCAGGCCAACCTCCGAGCAGTGCTTGGCAACCGGAGTCCTTACGCTGGCGGTGATCCCGTCAAGCAGGAACGGGACCTGCGTCTTCTTCGCAATCCAGTCCACGTACCTCTGCAGGGCGTCCGGGTAGTTGCCCACCACGTCAAGCATGTATGGTATGCCCGTCTGGTCCTTGAGCACATCCAGGCTGTTGATGAGCTTCTCGGCCTTCTTCTCCTCGAAGGTGCCCTTCCTGTCGTCGGTCACGATGCTGTGGCCGGTGAAGAAGATGCTCGGGATGCCCACCGTGGGGTTCACCCCAGGCTGTCCCCCGATCTTGAGCCCGCAGATATCGTACTCGACCTGGTCGACGGAGAACTTGAACATGTCCATCACCTCAACGCTTCTGGCCTGCCTAACCCTTGGCCACGGCCATGGGTCGGAGCCTGGCGACCTTCCTGCTGATGCCGGCCCTGTGGCAGACCTCGACCACCCTGTCTATGTCCTTGTATGCGCCGGGGGCCTCCTCGGCCACCACCGGCATGCTGGCTGCCTTGACGATTATGCCCTTGGACCTGAGCTCGCTTCGAACCTTCTCCCCGTAGAACCTGCGTTTCGCCTCGGACCTGCTGAGCGACCTGCCCGCGCCGTGGCAGGTGGATCCGAACGTCTCGTCCATCGCCCTCTGCGTGCCGACCAGGAGGTACGATGCCGTGCCCATGTCCCCGGGGATGATCACCGGCTGCCCTATCCCAGAGTAGTCGGACGGGACCGCCTCAGCCCCTGGGCCGAAGCTCCTCGTCGCTCCCTTCCTGTGCACGCAGAGCTCCACCTTCCCGCCGTCCACGACGTGCTTCTCCTTCTTCCCGATGTTGTGCGCAACGTCGTAGATCAGCTCCATGCCGAGGCTCTCCGCGCTCTGGCCCATCACCTTCTCGAAGGATTCCCGGACCCAGTGCATGATCATCTGCCTGTTGCCCCACGCGAAGTTCGCCCCCGCGCACATGGCCGAAAAGTATGACCGTCCCTCCGGCGAGTCCACCGGCGCGCACGCAAGCTCCCTGTCGGGCAGGGAGATGCCGTACTTCCTCGTCGCGGACTCCATGACCCGGAGGTAGTCGGAGCAGATCTGGTGACCGCACCCGCGGGAGCCGGTGTGGATCATGGTCGTGACCTGGTTGACGCGGTCTATGCCCATCACCTTCGCCGCGCCCTCGTCGTAGATCTTCTCCACGTACTGAATCTCCAGGAAGTGGTTGCCCGACCCGAGGCTGCCCAGCTGGGGTATGCCGCGCTGCTTGGCCTTGCTGCTGACCTGCGCTGCATCGGCCTCCGCGAGCCTCCCGTTCTCCTCCATGTGCTTGATGTCCTGCTCCCACCCGAAGCCGTGCCTCACCGCCCATGTGGCTCCCTCCTCCAGGACCTCTTCGATTTCCCTCTGGGAGAGCTTGATCTTGCCCTCGCTTCCCAGGCCCGAGGGGACGTTTCTGAACGCGGCGTCTATCAGGGCCTCCAGCTTCGGCTCGACCGAGGACCGGTCAAGGTTCGTCCTCAGGAGCCTGACGCCGCAGTTGATGTCGTAGCCGATGCCGCCGGGGCTTAAGACCCCCGTTTTCATGTCGAAGGCCGCGACTCCTCCTATGGCAAAGCCGTAGCCAAGGTGGGCATCTGGCATGGCCATGGAGTACCTCTGTATGCCGGGCAGGCAGGCCACGTTGGCGACCTGATCGACCGTGCCCTTCTCGATGTCATTGAGAAGGGTCTGGTCTACGTACATCCTCCCCGGTACCTTCATTCCGGGCTTGTAGCCCAACGGAAGCTCGTAGACCTCCTCGGATATCTTCTTGAAATCCCTGTACATGGTTCAGGCCACCTACCGATGCTTCGGGAGAAACGCGGATTGCGGGCGGCTGGTTGCGGGTCGGGGTTGCGTTTGAAAACTCTTTTGTCGTCCCAGCCCAGCCCAAAGCACGCTGAATCCCATCTGGTAGTCTCTAGGGGGGTCAGCGAAGAATCTAAATATCCCGGGCAATGCTCCACGGCCGAGGTACTGAACATGATCGATCTCAGGGACCAGATGGCGAGGCGCACCCCGGCGGAGATGATAGACCACCTTGGCAAGTTCAAGCTGGACCTTAAGTTCTCGGCGGGCGTCTGGTTCTTTGCCCCGGGCGGAGGCAGGTTCCACGACAGATACGTGGACGAAATGCCCATGGAGGATCGCCTTGAGAAGGCAGCGGAGCTTGCGGACTACGGCCTGAAGGGCCTGGAGGCGCACTACCCGAACGAGGTCAACGAGTCCAACCTAGACCTGTTCAAGGACCTTGAGAAGTCATCGGGCATAAGGCTGATCACGGTAGTCCCCAACCTCTTCTACGAGAAGCAGTTCGAGTTCGGTGCGCTCTCCTCGCCCCTGCCCAAGGCCAGGCAGGCCGCAATAGAGAGGACGAAAAAGACCCTTCGGCTCAACAGGGAGCTGGGCACGGACTTCGCCATAGTCTGGCCCGGGATCGACGGCTACGAGAACCCGTTCGGCATCGACTTCATTGCCGCCAGGGACAGGTTCACCTCCGGGCTGGCCGAGGCCATGGACGCCGTCCCCGGGGTGAGGGTGGCGGAGGAGCCCAAGCCGTATGAGCCCAGGGGGAAGATCCTGTATGGGACGACGCCCGAGGGGATACTCATGGCCCAGAAGGTCGAGTCCGGGCTCAAGTCGCAGGAGAACCGCAAGCTGCTGGGGCAGGGGCATTCCCTGGTGGCCCTCAACCCCGAGGTCGGGCATGTCCTGATGGGATACGAGGACCTCCCGTACGCCTTCAGCCTCGCGATGGAGTACGGCAAGCTCGCCCACACCCACTGGAACAGCCAGCCCCTGGGCAACTATGACCAGGACCTGGACGTGGGCGTGATAGGCCCCGAGCAGACCGAGGCCGCGCTCTACGTGCTCAAGATGCACGGCTACAGGGGCTACTTCGGCATCGACATCAACCCCGAGCGCATCCCGGTCGACCAGGCCCTGAAGAACTGCATCGACGCTCTGAGGGCTGCGAACGAGAGGGTGGACTCACTTGATCACGAGAAGATAATCAAGGCGGTGAGCTCGCCCGATCGCAACCGGGGCTGGCTGGAGGCCTACCTCATCAGGGCCAGGGCACACAAGCCCGAGGATCTTCCGCCGCTGCCAAGGTTCAGGACGTAGGCGACCGTCAAGTATCCCCCGGCGGATCCCCGAGTTCGATGAACGCCGGCTCTCGAAGGTCGTTCTTCAGCGAACCGGCTGGAGTAGTGATTTGCTGTGACGGCATCAGCCCCCCAGATGCTCCTCACCGGAGCCAGGATGGCCACAAGCCGGCAGCGCAGCTCACCGCGACAACGCACCAACCCGTTGCCGTTTTGGGGCAGACACCGTAGCGGAACGGCGTGAGGGGGGTGATGCAGATTAACTGGTTGCTGCAAGGGCCTTGAGAGCTTTTTCTCTTCCTTGTTTGGCTCTCAGCACTGCGCTGTTGAGCCAGAGCCCGAACTCCCCGGTATGATCGCTCGAGGAGTCGCTTTCCCCGCCTCGACTAGGGAATGTGTCCGGACCCCTATCGTTGTCTTTGTCTGCCATGACAGATGAGTACTCAAAACAACCATGCAGGTGAGCGAAGCTTTCACACGGCCTGCCCGCGTCGAAGGTCTTCATCGAGTCCAGCAGGGCTACAAGCAGGGTTCTGGCCTCCTCCGAGACCGGGTCCAGGTAGGGAACCTTCAACCCGAACTTGATCCTCCAGTTCCCACCCTCCATAGAGTTGGTGGATAGTGCCCCTATGAAGCGTCCGTCCCCGTCCACCAGCTCCGGATACATCTGTGCCGCTCTCTCCGCCTCCTTTTCCCTTACTCTACCATAGAACAGTCTGCAGTACTCCTCGATCTGGGCCCGGCTTTGGGCCTCTTTCTTCAGCCTTCTGTACACCGGGTCCCTGGCGATCAGCCTTCGAGGCTTGTGATTGACACAGTCAATGTGTTCTCCTCGGTAACACTTCGATCCGTCCCTCACACTCCCCACACATCCATGGGCCGGCCTTTCCAGAGCGTCGGCAAGCATGGTGTTGAAGGCTGTCGGCGTGACCAGGATGGATACGAAGAACTTGTGCAGGGTTTCATAGACACAGGCAAGGGTGTGGGAGTCAGGATAAGGCCTCTCCTTCTCTCCTCTCAGAGCCCTCTCCAGATTCTCCTCCCTCAGCCTCTTCTTGGCCCCTTTGATCGCTGGGTAGGTCTCATCCCCCACATCCTGGAACACCTCTCCGGGCAGCCTTGCTTTGAGCTCCTCAACATCCGTCGCGTCGAACAGGAGCCTGACAAGGTTTACGGCCACAGAGGTGTTGTCGATCCTTACCCCGGCTATGTTTCTCGCCCGCCTGCCGAATCTGCGGACATAGCTCCGGATCGTGTCCCTGTCTATCTGCAGCCCCCAGCTTTGCAGTATGGCCTCCACCCTGCAGAAAGGGTTGTGTGCGGCCAGGTAGAGACAGGTGTCCACCACGGGGGATGCGTACAGACATCCAGGGTAGAAGGGTGACCGAGAGCAGTAGACCTTTCCACAACCCTTACCCTTACCCTTGCCCTTGCCCTTGCCCCTGCCCTTACCCTTACAGACATATCTCTTGATCCATACGGTGATGTTCCGGAAGCCTTCATCCGTGATGATTGTGGCGTAGATGCGCTTCCGCCGGTCGTGTCTGGTTCGCATCTCCGACCCGCACCGGGGGCAGGGCGGTGGATCATCGTAGGTCTTGTCTTGGAGCTGGAGGAGGATGGTTAGGATGGACTCTGCTAGGAGTCCCGGGGCCAGGCTATTGATCGTCTTGGGTCTTGGCTCCTGCATCTTTTCCTCGGCCTTGGCTGGGCACTGGATGTACTGAATCGTGGCTAAGTATTCGGAGATCGTCCTTGTCTAGGAGGATTCTTCTGGCATAGATCTGGGCACCGTACTCTTCCAGTATCTGGATGACCTTTGACGCGTCCCGGCTCCTGGTTACCAGGACCGCTCTCCATTCCAGCGGGCGTATGTGGGGTATCTGGTCCAGTATCCCGGGTCTTGGGTAGCTGTACTTGCTGTGGTAGGACTTCTCCACGAAACCGTAGAGCGATCTGCTGAGCTTGACTTGGTCCTTTTTGGGTATCTTGTTGGTTCGGAAGACTATGATCTCTCCCTTCTCGCTGTTCTGTCCCACACTTTACTCTACCATGGTAGAGTATAAATATCTTACGGTTCCACCCCAGCAAAGAACAACCAGCCAATCTGCACCGCCCGTGAGGGGCGAGGAAATCGTTTTATGATGCTCATATACATACTGAGTATTGTATGCTGCTAGGGTGCGGACGGTGCAGGTACGAATGGAACTACGAGGGGAAGAGCAAGTGGTACGCCTCGTGCCCACGCTGCAGGACCACGGTGAGGATCGGCGCAAGGGCCCCAGACATTAACGCCGTTGTTGAGTCCCTTA
>Ga0315309_1002440_pt1 | contig 10845 bp, 12 predicted proteins | sample TDP4_MG_FD_203080 | JGI IMG/M metagenome (GOLD analysis project Ga0315309, IMG submission 203080) | Freshwater sediment microbial communities from Lake Towuti, South Sulawesi, Indonesia - TDP4 | ecosystem: Environmental > Aquatic > Freshwater > Lake > Sediment | place: Indonesia: South Sulawesi...
CCCGTGTGCCCGGCACTTTCCCGGTCTCGGTAGTGCGAAGGTAGACCCACGAACCAGAACTCCGCTCAGCGCCAAGCCCATGGTTGGCTTGTGGCGCGAAGACCTGCTGCCGTTCCGCGAACTCCTTGGCCAACTGCCGCTGATAATGGTCAGCCCGGCAGCGTACCAGGCTTACGACTTCGATCCGCCCCGGCCCGCGATGTTCTCTTCGAATGTGGTGGAGGGACTGCTGCGCACCAAACTCGGCTATCAGGCTGTCGCCGTGGCCAGCCTGCCAGAACTCGCACGTGCCGGGGTGACAGTTGACCCGCGCGAGGCCGTGGTCAGAACGCTCGAAGCAGGCTGCGACCTCGTCATGGTCAAAGGCAACAAGAACACGCTGCCAGAGGCCATTCAGGCCGTCAGAAGTTCCCTGGAATCAGGCAGGCTTGCGGCTCGCCGCTGGGAGAAATCGCTCGCGCGCATCGCGACGGTGAAGAAGAGTTTGGCCAGCCGGCAGAGGACGATTTCCGAGCCCGCCGCGCCGCAGGTTGCTAAGAAACTCAAGGAGTGGCTCAAAGACTCTGATGACTAAACCCATCACGCTGACGACGGAGAAGGCCGGAAAGCGCCTGGCCGTGGGGCTGATGTCGGGGACATCGATGGATGGCATCGATGCGGCGCTCGTGCGCATCAGTGGGGCGGCTGAAAAACCTCGCATCAAACTGCTCGCCTTTATCACGGTTCGCTATCCCTGGTGGCTGCAAAAAAGGCTGCTGGGCATTGCTGGAGGAGAATCCACCACCGCTGCTGAGCTGAGCCGTCTGAACACTCTGCTTGGAGAGCTCTTCGGAGATGCTGCGGTGCGCGTCTGCCAGCGAGGCCGCGTAGCCCCGAATCGGTTGTTCGTCGTCGGATCGCATGGGCAAACCATTTTTCACTTCGGCGGTTTACAGTCGCTCGGTCCTCGAGAGTCTCAGGAATCGGCTCAGGCACAGCAGGTCGGCTCGGAGGTGATGGTCGGACCTGGGGAGAGGCAGGCCGCCAGCGCGAAAGGTCCAAGCTTTGACGTTGATGCGACGCGCCTAACGGAGCTGAAGGACGCATTGAAAGACACCGCGATTCCGGATCTCGCGTACGTGGCAAGACCCTCCACGCTACAGATCGCGGAGGAGGCGGTGATCGCGGAGGTGATCGGCGCACCGGTAGTGGCGGATTTCCGTACGGCGGACGTGGCCGTGGGCGGCCAGGGCGCGCCGCTGGTGCCGATGGTGGATTATCTGCTGCTGCGCGACGGGCGCGAGGGCCGCGTGGCACTCAACATCGGAGGAATCGCCAACGTCACGGTTATTCCCGCGCGCGCCAGGCCTGAAGATGTTTTCGGCTTCGACACCGGTCCGGGGAACATGGTGACCGACGCGCTGGTTCGGCACGTCACGCGCGGGAAGAAACGCTACGACGCGAGCGGGCGCTTCGCGGCGCGGGGCGCAGTGGTTGAACCCCTGCTGTCTGAGCTCCTCCGCCTGCCCTTCTTCCGGCAACGGCCGCCGAAGAGTGCCGGGCGCGAGCAGTTCGGCGCGTGGTTCGTAGAAAAGTACTTCTTGCGGCACAGTGGCGCCGGGTCTTCGGACTTGCTGCGCACCGCGACCGAGTTGACCGCACGGACGATTTCTGACGCACTCGAGCGGTTCGTGTTCCCGCGCGTCAAGATCCACCGGCTGATTGTTTCCGGTGGCGGCGCGCACAATCGTTTCCTTCTCCAGCGGCTGAAAGACCTGTTGCCTCAACTCTTCCTCACCCTCTCTGACGACTTCGGCCTGCCTGTGGACGCGAAGGAAGCTATCGCCTTCGCCGTGCTCGCCGACCGCACGATGCACGGCTTGCCCGGAAATCTACCCAGCGTCACCGGCGCGCACAGAGCCGTGATACTCGGTAAGCTCGTGCGGCCGCGGTAGTCCGCTGGGGCGGACTCTCCTACCTGCGGAAGCCCACGTACCACAGACTGGAAATGAATGCCTCGCGCAAGGAATGGAGTGTGCGCTTGACAGGATCGGCCTCGATGGGGCTGGCCGGGGCAGGCGAGGCAAACACCGTAAGGCCCTCGGAGGAACACATTAACTTTATCCGATAGAGGTGAAACCCATCGCTGACGGCTATCAGGCTCTTCGCTCCGCGCTTGCGCAGGAGCCGGGCCACCACCTGCACGTTTTGGTAGGTTGTCTCGCTCTTGTCCTCCGCCAGGATTTTCTCGGCCGCTACACCCTTCTGAATCAGGTAATCCCGCCCCACGCCACCTTCGGTGAAATGCGGGTCACCGCCGCCCCCTCCGGTAGTGATGATTAGGGGCGCTAAGCCGCCTTCCTCGAGATCAAAGGCATGATCCAGACGCGCTTTGAAGACGGGCGAGGGAACGCCGTTATACTGCGCCGCCCCGAAAACCACAATGGCGTCAGCGGGCTGGGCTTCGTCGCGGGCAGCCTGCTGTCGAACCGCCCGGTAAAGCGCGCGCTCGGCGAGCGCGGCGGCAGCGAGCAGCAGCAAGCCCAGAAGAATCGCGTGACGGAGGCGCGGGAAGGTCAGCAGAGATACTCCTTGAGTTCGGACTCGGGGACGCCCCCGGGCCGAATGAGACGCGCCTGCTCTCCGGCAAGTTCCACCACCGTGGAGGGAACGTGGGCGGGGGTTGGCCCCCCATCGAGGATAAGCGGCACACTGGCGCCGATTTGCCGATTCACTTCATCGGCCGAGGTGCAGGATGGCTGTTCGGTAAGATTCGCGCTCGTGCCGATGAGGGGGCGAGCGCATGCAGCGATAAGCGCGACCACCACGGGAGCCTGGGGCCACCGCAGCCCCACCTTGCCCGTGTTTCCGGTGACCTTCAGGGGGAGCTGCCGCGAGGCGGCCACCACAAGCGTCAGGGGTCCAGGCCAGAATTTCTCCGCGAGCCGGAAAAAGAGGCGCGGTGGATCATGAGCTAGGTCCGCCGCCTGGTCCACGGAAGCTACCAGCAACGGCAGGGGCCGCTCGGTCATGCGGCGCTTGATACGATTCACCTCGCTCACCGCCGCCAGGTTGAAGGGGTCAGCCGCCAGACCATACAACGTGTCGGTGGGGACGGCCACGACCTTGCCGGCCAGGATCATCCGCGTCGCATAATCGAGAATGAACTCCAGACGGGCCGGCTCGATCTTGAGGATTTCCGCCATGGAATCAATGGGCCAGGGGGTACCCGGGGCGCGACGCTCACCGTAACACAAGCCTCGCCGCCGGTCAAGAAGCGCCCCCGTTGCCGAGAAAGAGACACGCCCTGTGGGCAGTTCTATTTGGGCAAGACTGGCTCAGTGATGTTGAGCGGCTCCCCGGCGAGAGATTTCAGGAACTCAACCAGGTCCGCTTGCTCCGTCTTCGTCAGCCGGAGTGGCTTCATTTTCGGATCCAGGTTCGGATTGCGCACGCCGCCGCGCCCCACCAGTGCGACGACCGCTTCTATGGTCTCCTCGCTGCCGTCATGCAAATACGGTCCCGTACTCGCCACGTCGCGCAAGGTGGGCGTCTTAAAGGCTCCTTTGTCTTTCTCGTCCTTCGTCACCTTGTAGCGGCCGAGGTCCGGGTTGGGCTTGTTCATGCCCACCCCGAGGTTGTGATATTCCTCGTCGGTGAAGTTCGGCAACGGGTGACACTGGGCGCAGTTGCCCTTGCTCATAAACACTGCAAAGCCGCGCTGGGCGGACCCCGAGATGGCGCTGGTGTCGCCGGCCTGGAAGCGGTCGAAGGCGGAATTGCCGGAAAGCAGCGTGCGTTCGAAGGAAGCAATGGCTTTCCCCACGCGGTCCGCCGTGATTTCTTCCGACCCAAACGCTTTCTGGAAGTCGGGCTTGTAGGCAGCAATCTTGGTGAGGCTGGAAACCATCAGGGGCAGCGAGCTGGCCATTTCGACGGGATTCTGCACCGGCCCCAGCGCCTGCTCCTCCAGCGAAGCGGCACGCCCATCCCAGAACTGCGCCTTGCTGTAGAGGCGGTTCAGGACGGTGGGGGAATTTCGATCACCGAGCTGTCCCTTGACACCGTCGGAAAACCGCGAGTCGTCGGCGAATCCGTGCTCGGGCTTATGACAACTGGCGCAAGAAATCGTGCCATCGGCTGAGATCCGCGGATCGAAGTAGAGCTTCTTGCCCAGTTCAACTTTGGCCGCAGTCAACGGATTATCCGCAGGAATCCATTTGGCGTAGTCGTTATCCAGCCCGAGAGGAATGTGCAGCGGGTAAGGCGTGAGATCCGCAACAGGCTTGACTTCCTTTTGGCAACCTCCCGTCAGCACGACCAAAACGCCCAGCGAGGCGACAAGTGCTAACAGCACAACAGCAGACTTCAGGTTTTTTTGGCACATGGAGCTGCAACCTCCTATGATCCCATCAGCCTGGGAGATGTGGACGAGGCGAGGCGTTCGACGACGACTCCTTGAACTCAGCCTTCAGAAACGACACACACAAGAGAACTTCACAAACAGGCCTGCCGCCGTTGACATCATACCGGCAGGCGACCGCTCCGGCCTCGCCGCGTGCTCAAGCGGCAGAAGATTATAATTCTCCAGCAGGTTACTGTAACCCACATAAAGCACGGTCCCGGGATGCAGCAGGTAGGTCAGGAGAATGTCGCCGGCCAAGGCCTTGGCGTACTCGACAGCGGCGCGCAAGCCAATAGCCTGAGACCGGTGTCGGATAAGGCGAGATACGGATTATCCCGCCTTGGGTGTTGAGGAGGCCGGGGGGTCCTCTTCCGCGGGGTGGCGCGCATAGCGTTGGCGCACCACCACCAAATAATGAATGCCCGAGGCTAGCGTAAAGGTTGCGGTGAGGTAGGTGCAGAGACGCAGCACCGTCGCAGTGGCCACGGGAACGTGAGCCTGAAAGCTCACCGCCGCGAAGATCGTAATCACCTGGACCACGGTGGAGATCTTGCCCAGTGTGCTAGGGCGAAAGGGTCGGTATCCGACCACCAAAATAATGAGGAGCGCAATCAGGACAATGGCCACATCCCGGCTCAGAACCAGAATAGTCAGCCACCAGGGAAGCACCTCGCGAAACGCCAGCACCAGGTAGGCTGTGGTCATCAGGATCTTGTCGGCGATAGGATCCAGCGCCATGCCCAGCGGCGATTCCTGGTGAAAGATCCTCGCCACGGTGCCGTCAACGATGTCGGAGATAGCGGCGGCCGCCAGGATCGCCAGCGCCCAGCGATAATTTCGCTCCACCACCAGGATGGCAAACACGGGCACGAACACCAGCCGCAGGATGGTAATCTGATTCGCAGGCGACAGGATGCGCGACGGCATAATCCCAAAGCCACTATAGCCAGTGGGAGGAACACCTGTCAAACGTCGCGCGCTGGAGAGCGGGCCGCGGCGCCGCAGCTTCACCAAGAGCGTTTGCTGGTCGCTAACGTTTTTGCGGAGGGAGGCAAAGAGGGCCTCTTGCGCCGTTCTTCTCGCCACTTGTCGCCCTCCAGGTTGCTAGCTAGGTAGAATGCTTGTCCTTGGCACATTGCCGTGCGGAGGTAAGAGGAGGCCGCTCATGAAGAAAATGACTCTGCTGGGAGCAGGTTCGGTGGGGAAGGCCATCGCCGCCGACCTCTGTGCGGATTTCGAGTTGACCGCCGTCGACGTGGATGCCGCGGCGCTCGAGCGTCTGCGCTCCCGCCATCGCGTCAAGACAACCCAAGCTGACTTGGTGGACCAGGAGACCGTCCGGCAGGTAGTCCGCGATGCGGACCTGGTAATCGGCGCGGTGCCAGGGTTCTTAGGTTTCAAGACTGTCGAAGCCGTGCTTGACGCAGGCAAGAACGTTGTGGACATCTCCTTCTTTCCCGAAGACGCATTCCTGCTGGACGAACTGGCCAAGCGACGCGGCGTGACGGCGGTGGTGGACTGCGGCGTCGCTCCCGGGATGGGTAATTTAATCCTGGATTACTGGGTCGAGCATTTGCGGGTGAGCAGTTACGAGTGCCTGGTCGGCGGGCTGCCCTTCGTACGCCGGAAGCCTTTCGAATACAAGGCGCCTTTTTCGCCCGTCGATGTTCTCGAACTCTACACGCGCCCCGCGCGCTACGTGGAGAACGGCCAGGTGGTGGTCAAACCCGCGCTTTCCCATCCCGAATTCGTGGAGTTTGACAAGGTCGGCACACTCGAAGCGTTCAATACCGACGGCCTGCGGACGCTGCTCGTCACGATGCGCGTGCCGAACATGAGGGAGAAGACGCTACGCTACCCCGGCCATACCGACCTCATGCGCGCGCTGCGCGACGCCGGGTTCTTGGCGCAAACGCCCCTCGACGTGAACGGCCAACGCGTGGTTCCCTTCGATGTTACTGCCCGCCTGCTTATCAATAGTTGGAAGCTGCGCGAGGGCGAGGAGGAATTCACCGTCGGGCGCATCGTGATTGCGGGCGAGGAAAACGGCCGCCAGAGGAAAATCACCTATAACCTCTACGACGTTTACGACCGAAACACCGGCTTCACCTCCATGGCGCGCACCACGGGCTACGTCTGCACCGCCGTGGCGCGCCTCGTGCTTGAAAATCGCCTCACCCAGAAAGGGATCTCCCCGCCGGAATATGTCGGCCAAGAAGCAGGCTGCCTCGCCGCCGTATTCGAGTACCTGCAACAGCGGAACGTCATCTACGAGATGAGTGAGGAGTGACAGATCTTGGGGCACTTCTTCCGATCCCCGCCCATCTCGCCTCAATTCCCTAAAAACACGAGTGGCCCCTGCCGACTGTTTCCCAGGACGCAGGGCGGCAGTCAGAGAGTCAGAATGCTGGGTTTGCGCTGAGGCGAATGTTGCTGGAAGCTAGCCCGCGGAGTTCAGGGCAGGAAATCCATGTGAGGCCGTCAGGGCACGCATTCATGCGTGCCGTGCAGAGGCAAGGTGATGTTGACGGCTTTAGCCGCTGAAGCCTAAAGGCCGACGAGTATCAAGGTGGCTCGGTGCGGCACGGCTCCCGACGAGAGGCATCGGGAGGCCGACAGCCCGGCGGTCATCCCGATAAAGACCATCGGGACGGGTAGACCGCCGCTCCAGGCAAGGGCGCGCGGTTAGAAAGCGAACCCTGCGCCGCAAGACTTCTTTTCCCTAGCCCCAGTCCCGAGCCCCTAGCCCCTGCCTTCACCGCGCTTCCCAGCGGAGGGCGTAGATGTCATGGGTCCTGATGGCGGGACCGGCCTTGCGGTCTCCCCCCGGCAGGAGTAGAGTTTTCTCAACAAGGTTCTGCGGGAGAATAAGCTGAAAGGAGAAAAACATGTTTTACCGCCGCCTTTCACGGGCATTCGCCGTAGCAATGTGCCTCGCTGCCGCCGTAGGCGTCCCGGCAGCGGCGCAGGCGCAGAACCTGGGCGACGAACCGAACCTCACGGAGGAGCAGAAGAAAGACTTCTTGCTGCACGCCAGGATCATCAAGGGCAAGCCCATCGGCAAAGGGATTACCCAGCCCTGGCGGTTGACGCTGAGCGATGGCACGCTGACACACGATGCTGCTTTCCAAAGTATTGATATAAGCGGAAACATCGTGCAGTTGGCCGATCCGCGCACCGAAATCAACTTCCGCGACTCTTATCACTTCAACATTGCAGCCTGGGAGCTGGCCAAGCTTCTCGGCCTGGACGAAATGGTTCCGGTGACGGTGGAACGCAGTTGGGGGGGTAACCTTGGTTCCTTGAGCTGGTGGGTTCCCCGGTGGAAGACGGAGTTCGACCGCAAGAAGGAGAAGCTCGAGCCGCCTGATGCAGAGGCTTGGAACAAACAGATGTACAAGGTGCGGGTTTTCGACGAGCTCATTTATGACACCGACCCCAGCCTGGGGAACGTTCTGATCACCACGGATTGGAAGATCTGGAGAATTAACTTCACCCGCGCCTTCGGGGAGTTCCACGACGTGCAGAACCCCGAGGATTCGGTGCAGTGCGACCGGCAGTTGCTGGAGAAGCTGCGGAAGCTAGATTACGATGAAGTCCTGGAAAAGACCAAGCCGCACCTCACCGAGGGGGAGGTCAAGGCGGTGATGGCGCGGCGGGACAAAATTGTGGCCTATTTCGAGAAGCTCATCGCCCAGAAGGGCGAGGGAGCGGTGCTCTACTGATTACGGGAGAAAATCATGCAGCGCAGGAGGTTCTGGAACTGCGCCGGTCGCTTGTGACTCGTCACTCGTCACTGCTCTCAGGGCGGGAATTTCATACGGCGTAGGAGGTCCTGGAGCTGCGGGTGCACGTGAGTTTCTTGTCCGTTCAAGCGTTAGCCGCGCGCTGGTCCGTAGCGCGGATATCCACGATGCGTGACGTTATGATGGTCCGATATACCGGGTGCCGGAATTCCAGGCGCATGCCTCGCCCGATAAACCGTTGCTTCAGCATCGTGCCGCCCCACGTAGACCCTGTGATTCTCACCGCGACGGGATGGGGACAGTACTGCGGGTGGCCCGAAATTAGTTCCTGGCCGCGACCGCGAATTACGATGGTGTACCAACGATTCTGCGTCTCCACTTCCAACAGCGCGCCTTCGGCTAAATCGTCCAGCCACACGCCACCTTCAATCTCCGACTGGGCGATGTTCCGATTCACTTCGTCACTGAAGTGGGGATGAGGCATAAAGAGGTCTGGAACCGGCTCCGCAGCCGTGATGTCCATTCCCGTTTTCTCCTTGTTACGTCTCATCCGTCTCCCGCCCCCTGTTACCTGTTCCCTGTCCCGTATATTTTATCACGGCGCTTCCCACTCCAGCGCGTAGATTTCTTCGATGCTGGTATCGCGGAGCATCAGGGGGGAATCATCCGGGGCTAGGCCGAGCCAAGCGCTCCGGCGGCAGGAACTTGAGCGCGATGCTGCGGCCGAGCTTCGTGTCCTCGGCCTTGTACACCACGCCCATGCCGCCGCTGCCCAGCTTCTCTAATATGCGATAGTGGCCGATTATGCGGCCAACCATGCGAGGAATCCTTCGTTGACGCCAATCTTAGGCCACGGTTGCAGCTAAGTCAACGCGATTGGGGGTCAGCTATACGAAGGGGAAAACTGCTACACCTACACCATTTTTGGTGAAATTCTGCTCGTCGGGGGGTGCAATGCCGAGTTTCCAGCTCGTGTGGCCGCACGGCCGTGAACCTAGCTTGATCCTCGGCGGCTGCTTCTGCGGTTAGGAAACCACGGTGCCACAAGCTCTACGATTTCGCTTTCCTTTGTTAGGAACCTGATCGTCTGTGCTTCCAGCGTTACGTTGAATTTCACGCCGGAAAGGAACTGCGGTATCTTCCCAAAAGCTTCTTCGAGGAGCCACGCAGCCAGTTCTACTCCAAAATAAATGTCGGTGGAATCGCTCTGCGACACGTCGATAACAAAAACCCCCGGGGACTGCCTGAGAGGATGTTTATGGTCGTCGAGAAAGTCTCGGTCTAACGTGAACAGCAAGCGCTTCAATCTGCGCGAATTTGAGTAATGAAAGGAATCATCACGCCTGCTCAGGTCGGGAGATTCTTGGATGGCTAGCACGTCCCAGCCGAGAGCCTTCCTCGCCCGCTCGGCAACGCTCACTGGGATGTCCGCGTCGAAGTAGGCCCTTATCTTCCGCTTTGGGCCTGGGAGCCGTCTCCACTCTTGGAGTGCTTCTCTCGATTCCTTAGACTTTGGATCAAATAAGAGTTTCGTTCTTCTCGTCATGGATACGCTGCGAGAGTCATCTTATCATGGACCTGCTCCTACACCGTGGGCAACAACGGCGCGGTATGGGCGAAGCGGGGTGTGCAGGCGACACAGCACGCGCTGAGATTGCGCGCGCCTCTCACAATTTTGGTGCAACTTGGGGTCATGAGGGCGCGCGGGCTGCTGGACTGGCGCGCCCTGGCGGTTCGACCCAACGTTGTCGCGTAACAATCCCGCAAGCCCTGGCGGGAAGCCGCGTGTCTATATCCTGTTGACATTCATCTTGGGAGCGTTCATAAAGCAAGGTAGCAAGGTAGCGCAGAGTTTCGATTCTTAGAAACTGTGCGGCTTTTCGGCTATTGCCAGGTTGCAGGCCGCGGAGTTCGAAAGCGGCGAACTCCGCGCGAGCCGCTTGCGGGTTCTTAGGTACCAGGGGGAGCCAGAGCTGGCTCCTTCCTGGGCCGCCGGGGTCGCTCGGGATGGATAAGGATGAAAGAAACAGCTCGAACGGAGGCGGTTGGATGTAGAATCGATAGCGGCCGGGAGGCAAAAAGGGAAATGCTGGTTACATTACCATTGCAAATCCTGGCAATTCTTTGCTTCACATTGCGGGGCGTGCTGAGCAGCCCTGCCCTTTTCGCCCAGGATCAAGCCTCGAAAGAATGGAAATACAAAGGAGAGGTTTTTGGCAGTGTAGGCTTGGGTCGTTTCTATCACGGTGACCATCATTTAGGAAGCGGTTTGGAATACGGCGGAGGATTGGGCATTCGGCCTTTCTCCCGCGGGCTCCGTGGGCTGGGTTTCGAGATTCTATTCAATGGTCTCAATTTCAGGAGAGCGTGGGGCGGTGGATATTCCTACGACGGGAAAATGCAGACTGTCGGTGGCGATGCGCTGTACCACTTCGGCCGCTCCCGGACCCAATTATATCTGGTCGGCGGAGTTGGGCTACTGAATGCCGACTACACGTATGTCGCCCCGAACGATCCGAATTATGTCGAAAAGAGTAAGGGCTCGAAGATGGCCATCAACTTCGGTGCGGGGATCAAGGCCAGAATCGCTCTGAGACTGTCCGTGCGGCCCGAGCTACGCCTTATCGATACCACGATCGGTAAGGGATACAACTGGAGCTACATCCGATTCTCCGTCGCTCTCGGCTATCATTTCTGATCCGTCGGTCGGAACGT
>Ga0315309_1002441_pt1 | contig 10842 bp, 10 predicted proteins | sample TDP4_MG_FD_203080 | JGI IMG/M metagenome (GOLD analysis project Ga0315309, IMG submission 203080) | Freshwater sediment microbial communities from Lake Towuti, South Sulawesi, Indonesia - TDP4 | ecosystem: Environmental > Aquatic > Freshwater > Lake > Sediment | place: Indonesia: South Sulawesi...
CTACTTCTATTTTTCCTAGGCCAAAGGCACCCGACATATATATAACACCTGTTTTGGGATCTCTATGATAAACTTCACTGAAACTCGTTGAGGGAGGATATACAACAGAACTGTCGTCTGGCAAGTATTTGACATGTGCACAACCTAATACAAGTGACATGGTTATGAATATTAGCAGGAATTGATTGGGAGATGGTTTATTCACGTTTGAATCTTCTATAGTCCTCGATTTGTTTTTTGATAATTGCCTATTCTTAGGGTGTGTTCCAGACTCTTCCTCACGACCCCATCCACAAGAAGAAAAGTCATTCTAAGCATTAAAAATAGTCTCCTCTTCAGTTCGCCCCCTTTTGGTCTTAACCTGACGGCCGTGACTCGACATCTGTTATTAAGGGATATATCTCCCCCCAGTATTAGTATAGGGGGAACCGTTATATCCTCCCCAGACAATCATCTGGGTGCCTGTCCAGACCCCTGTAGGAAAAGCCCTCCCTGAAGGTGCGCTTGTAGTAGAAGTCGCCTGCCAAGCATCTGTAGATGGGTTATACTTGCCACCGGTGTTGAAATAAGAGGAGGCATTAGCTCCCCCCCAGACTATCATCTCGGTGCCCGTCCACACCGCTGCGTGTCCATCCCTGCCTGAAGGAGCGCCTGTGGTAGAGGTGGCTTGCCAGGTATCCGTTGAAGGATTATACCTGCCACCGGTATTAAGGTAAATCCAAGAGGAGCCATTCCAATATTCTCCACCCCAGACGATCATCTGGGTGCCTGTCCAGACCACCGTATGGTTCCACCTTGCTGAAGGAGCCCCTGTAGTATAAGTAGCTTGCCAGGTGTCTGTTGAGGGATTATACCTACCACCAGTGTTGAAGAAGGTCAATGTCATAGTACCTCCTCCCCACACGATCATCTCCGAGCCAGTCCAGACCACCCTGTGCTCCTCCCTCCCCGAGGGAGCTCCTGTGGTATAAGTTGATTGCCAGGTATCCGTTGAGGGGTTATACCTTCCACCAGTGTTAAAATCCGTGGAAGCATTAGCTCCCCCCCAGATTATCATCCGTGTGCCTGTCCAGACCGCTGTGTGTTCCATCCTTCCTGAGGGAGCTCCTGTGGTAGAAGTGGATTGCCAGGTGTCTGTTGAGGAGTTATACCTCCCACCAGTGCTGAGGTAACCGCCTCCATATCCTCCCCAGACTATCATCTGAGTGCCTGTCCACACGGCAGAGTGATAATACCTACAGAAAGGAGCATTTGTGGTTGATACTGATTGCCAGGTATCTGTTGATGGGTCATACCTACCTCCGTCGCTACAGCCACCCCCCAATCCACCCCAGATTATCATCCGTGTGCCTGTCCAGACGGCGGTGTGTGCCTGTCTTGCTGATGGTGCGCCTATGGTAGAGGTAGATTGCCAAGTATCTGTAATAATTGTCCATGTATACTGTGCAGGGCTTCCATCCACATTGCCAGCAGCATCCCTTGCCCTTACATAAAAGGTATGACTGCCATTGGAAAGCCCTGTATAGGTCTTTGGTGAAGTGCACGCAGAATACCCCCCTGAATCCATCTGACATTCAAAAGTGCAACTTGCTTCACTGCAAGAAAAGCTAAATGTGGCACTGCTTGAGTTAGATTGATTTGGCGGACTTGATGTGATTGTCGTATTGGGTGGAATTGTGTCAATTGTCCAGCTATATGATGCAGGACTTATGTCTACATTCCCTGCAGGATCTATTGCTCTAACAGAGAAACTATGAGAGTTATTTGCAAGCCCTGTGTAGCTCTGGGGAGAAGTGCAGGCTGCCCATCCCCCAGCATCCAGCTGGCACTGAAAGCTTGAGCCCGCTTCCGTAGAGCTGAAGGCAAAGGTCGCTGTGGTCTGATTCGTAGGATTTGCAGGGTTGGAGGTAATGGTAGTGTTTGGGGGAGTCGTGTCAATCACCCAGTTATAGGTGGCTTGGGTAGAGTCTGTGTTTCCAGCTTGATCAATCGCCCTTACATAAAAAGTATGACTGCCCTCTGAAAGCCCCGTGTATGTCATTGGAGAGGTGCACGCAGAATACCCCCCTGCATCCATCTGACATTCAAAGGTCGAGCCTGGCTCTGTTGAGATAAAGCTGAAACTTGCTGCACTGGAGTTGCTTGGATTCGGTGGACTCGATGTGATCGTCGTGTCGGGTGGGACTGTGTCCTGCGATTGCGCAACACATTTGCCGTTCAGACATATATAACCAGCCTGACAGTCTGCCTTTGTAGTACACGACCCTGCCTGCCTGGGAACACAGATGCCGTTCTGACATAGATAGCCTGTTGAACAATCTCCATTAACTATACAGGCTTGCGCCACCTTCTGTTCTTCCTTTTCCCCACATCCTTCACATCCTGCATGAACAATGATAAGAAGCACCAGGGGAAATATTGCCTTCAAAACATTACTTTTGTTAACGCTGAATTGCCTTTTCATTCCCCCCTCTCCCTTAAAATTAAAAAACCCGTGCCCTCTATGAAAGCATCGGGCTTTTCTTCTTTCCATTCCGCGACAAATTGAATCCCCATGCAAAGGTCCTCTTTTAATCTGAAGGCATAATATCCAATGGGGTTTATTTTGTCAACATTTTTAGCCCAGACAATTTAATTTGTCCCAAAAGCCCACCTTACATCCACATTTATATATCAGGACAGGATTATGGACGAGCCAGAGGATATTCTGACGCCGGAGGAGAGGCTGGAAAGGATTGCGGAGATCCTTGCCAGGGGGGTGATTCGGCTTGCGGAGGAGAAGGGGCAGGTGCCCCCTCACTTTGATCCTCTCCCCACCGGGGAGAGGGAAGGATAAGGAATAGCTTGACTTCTCCCCTTTCCCAAGGACCAATTTGGCATGATGAAAAGGGCTAAGAATGGCTGAGGATAAGGAAAAGGCAAAGCCCAGGAAGTGCGCCATCTATACCCGCAAGTCCACAGAGGAGGGGCTTGAGCAGGAGTTCAATTCCCTGGATGCTCAGCGGGAGTCTGCCGAGGCCTACATCAAGAGCCAGAAATCCGAGGGCTGGGAGCTTTACCCTGAACGATACGATGACGGTGGCTTCACAGGTGGGAACATGGAGAGGCCAGCCCTCAAGAGGCTCTTGAGAGATGCCCAATCCAAGAAATTCGACATCGTGGTGGTCTATAAGGTGGACCGCCTCTCCCGGAGCCTCAAGGACTTCGTGAGGATCATGGAGACCCTGGACACTGCCGGGGTCTCCTTTGTGGCCGTGACCCAGCAGTTCAACACCTCCACATCCATGGGCAGGCTCACCCTCAACATCCTCCTCTCCTTTGCCCAGTTTGAGCGGGAGATTATCTCAGAGAGGACACGGGACAAGATGTCCGCAGCAGCCAAGAAGGGCAAATGGACAGGCAGGCACCCGGTCCTGGGCTATGACATTGACTTTGAGAAGAAGAGGCTTGTGGTCAACCCCAAAGAGGCAAGGCAGGTGATGGAGATATTCAGGACTTATCTTGATGAGAAATCCCTTTTGAAGACCGCCCATGTGATAAACAAGAAATTCCACTCCAAGGAATGGACGAACAAGAAGGGCAGGAGAAAGGGTGGAAAGAAGTTCAACAAGAACAAGCTCCAGTACCTTCTCCGAAACCCCATCTACATCGGAAAGATGAGATACAAGAACGGCATCTACGACGGCCAGCATGAGGCCATCATTGAAACCAAGATTTTTGAACAGGTGCAGAGGGTTTTAACGAAAAACGGGGAGAAGAAAACCTCCCCGAACCAGGATAAGCATGACTTCCTCCTGAAAGGGCTCATCAGGTGCACAGCCTGCGGTTCTATGATGACCCCGCACTTTGCCTACGCCCATAACAAGCACAGGTATTTCTATTACAAGTGCACCCAGGCAGAGCATCTGGGCAAAGAGGGGTGCCCGGTCAGGAGCGTGCCTGCACGGGCGATAGAGAGCCTGGTTATTGAGAGGCTGAAATTCCTCTCCCAGAGCCCCGTGGTCATTGAGAAGATCGCCCAGAAGGCGAAATCCCTCCAAAAGAATGAAATCCCAACTCTCAAGGATGAACTGGCACGGGTTCAGGGGGAGCTGAGGAAGGTCACAGAGGAGGCACAGAACCTCCTGAATGCCCTATCATCCAATGGGAAAAAGGAGACCGAGAACGGCTTCATCTTCAGGAGGCTTGATGAACTGGAGGAGACAAAGAAGGCAAAGGAGGCGAGGATAGGCGAAGTCACGACCGAGATTGCCCGGTGGCAGGCACGGGAGATTGATGTGAAGGTCGTGGGGGAGAACCTCAAGCAGTTCAATCAGATCTTTGACAGGCTCACCCCCAATGAGAAGAAAGACCTCCTGAGGCTCCTTGTGAGCCATATTGAGTATGACGGCAGGACCGATAATGGGAATGGCAACGGGAGCAGGAATAAGCCCCCAAAAAAGGGCAAGGCTGTCCTGTCAGGGCAAATAAAAATGGGCCTGAGGCAGCTTCCTGACCTCGGCCTATATATCGTGAATCATCAAGACCAGCCTATTAAGCTGGATTTTGATGAGAGTCCGTCTTGGCTCCACGGGCAGGACTCGAACCTGCAACCCTCCGGTTAACAGCCGGATGCTCCACCATTGAGCTACCGTGGAACCGTTATTCTGTAATTGAGGAGATTATATCAAATTCGGGGAAGAAGGAACAGGTCAGGAGGTGACGCCGGCGCCCTTCTTGAGTTCAATGAGGACAAGTTTGGCAATGGCTTTGAGGGTGTCGAATACACCAACACCTTTTGTTGCCACGGCCTCGAACTCCGGAACCGAATTCGGGTTAAGAACCCTCTTGAGTTCATCTATGGAGGCTGCATTGGGAAGGTCTCTTTTATTGTATTGGACCACATAGGGAATCCTCTCGAGCTCATAGCCGTGCTCCCTGAGGTTGGTCTTCAGGTTCTCCAAGCTCTCGATGTTGGCATCCATTCGCTCCACCTGGGAATCGGCTACATATACGACCCCGTCCACGCCCTTGAGGATGAGCTTGCGGCTGGCGTCGTAGAACACCTGTCCTGGAACGGTGTAAAGGTGAAAGCGCGTCTTGAAACCGCGGATGGTGCCCAGGGCCAGCGGAAGAAAGTCAAAGAAAAGGGTCCTCTCTGTCTCTGTCGCCAAAGAGATCATCTTCCCCTTGGCTTCAGGATTTGTCTTGTTGTAGATAAACTGCAGATTGGTGGTCTTCCCGCAGAGACCGGGGCCGTAATATACAATTTTACAATTGATCTCTCGTGAAGAATAGTTAATGAAGGACACTGTCCACCTCAGCTATTCACGGAAGAGATTATCTATATCCTCATCAGTGATCTCTGCGAAGGGAGACTCAACGGCTGGCTCTTTTTCAACCTTTCGCATAAGTTTGTCGAATATGCTGCCGAGCTCGTCTCCTGCTTTTTTTACCCTCAGCCTGACCAATCCGAGGGACGAGCGCTGATCAAAGATTACAACAAGGATAACTCTCTGGCCGATAAGTGAGATATGGATGTTGTCTCTTTCCCCCTCGTGAAAAAGGATGGAAAACTCCTTCTCCCCGATAAGTTTTGCCAGTCCACCGGTCGCTGCAATGTTTCCTGCGGTCAGGGACGCAAGAGAAGTGGTGTCAATGTTCTGAATCTCTCCAGTCGCAGCAATAAGCTGGCCGTTCTTGTCAACGAGAAAAACTATCTTTGCGTTAGCTTCCCTTCCGAGGCGGTTAAGAACGCCGTTAATCTGGCGGAACTCCTCCTCATACATCACAAGCTGTTGAGTTGCCATAGTTTTTTTCCTTTCAGAAAATCATATTTACCTTAACAGACTTTAAATGAAAACTCAAGCTTTTGAAGAAGTCTGTCAGATCTCTTTCCTGTTCTCAAGCGCCCTGCCGAGCGTTACGCGATCGATATACTCAAGGTCCCCCCCGAAGGGGACGCCCTGTCCAATCCGCGTCACCTTTACCTTGTACGGCTTCAGGATCCTTGCAAGATACAGGGCTGTTGCCTCTCCCTCTGCCGTTGGATTTGTGGCAACTATGACCTCTTTTACCTCACCGCCATCAAGCCTCTTCAGGAGCTCCCTGATCTTCAATCTCTCCGGGCCGATCCCGTCAAGGGGCGACAGGGCACCGTGCAGGACATGAAATTTTCCATTGAATTCACCCGTCCTGTCAATAGAAACAAGGTCAGCGGGGTCCTCCACAACACAAAGCAGTGCGGAATTTCTCTTCACATCGCTGCAATACTTGCATGTAACCTTTTCCGTTACATTGCAGCATATCCGGCACAACTTAATCCTTTCCTTTACGGAGAGGATCGCCTCGGCAAGACCTCTTGCATTATCTGCTCCCCGTCCAAGGATATGAAAGGCAAGACGGGTGGCTGTCTTTTCTCCGACGCCAGGAAGCTTTTTCAACTCCTGGATCAGGCGCCATACCGCATCGTGGTCATTCATAAAAAAATTATATCAGAGCTTCTTAATCTCAACAATTTCTCCTCCGCCAAAGACCTGAAGCGCCTCTCTGACAAGAGGTTGATCAAGCTGTCCGTCCGATTCTCTTTTTGGTCCTTTTGCAGGCTCCTGAGACTCAATAAATTCCATCTTAACGGGCTGCCCATAGAACTCCTCAGCAAGCCTGCTGAGTGCAAGGTCCCTCTCCCCATCCTGAAGATGTTCGCGGAATACGGATTTCCGCGGAAAGCCTACAATGATCTTTCCCCCGCGTTCCTCAACGAAATTACCACTCTCAAGATACGAGGCCAGCGGAGGATTTTTCTTTCTGAGGAACTCAAGAAAATTGTTCCATCCTCCCTCTCCCTTTCCCAAATCAGCGTTAGAAGGAGCAGAGGTGCTGGCAGGCATTTCAGGCGGGGGATTGGATCTCTGTGCCCTGCCGGCCTGATGCTCAGGGGAAGACGACTGGTCAGAGAGGCGGCTTTCCATTGCCTCCATCTTGCTAATAAGCTCCCCTATGGAAGTGACTTCAGGAAGGGATGCGATGCGGGCAAGGGCCATCTCCATATGAATCCGTGGGGATGTCGCCCTCGGCAAAGACCCAATATATTCCGTAAGGGTATTGAAGAAAAGGTGCAGGTCCTCGGCGCTCACTGCATTTGCCTGCCCGGCAAGAGCAACAAGCTCACCCTGTGGGAGGTCGATCAATCTTCCGGCCTCACCTGTGATCTTATGGACAAGGAGGTTTCGGAAATGCTCTATCAGATCCTCACCGAGCCTTTTGAGGTCATGGCCGCTGGAATAGACGCGCTCCAGAATGTCAAGGCATTTCCCGGCATCTCTGGAGATGATCGCAGATGACAGGTCATATATGATCTGCCTCTCCGGCACGCCGAGCATCTCTACGACATCAGACTCGGCGATCTTTTTCCCTGTAAAGGACTGAACCTGATCGAGGAGGACAAGGGCGTCCCTCATGCTGCCGAAGGCCTCCCGGGCCATGAGATACAGCGCCCCCTCGCTCGCCTCTATCCCTTCCCCGGAAGAAACAGCCTTGAGCCTCTCTACAATAATGCGGAGCGGGAGGCGTCCGAAGTCATACCGTTGGCATCGCGAGATGACCGTTGAGGGAATCTTGTTTGGATCGGTCGTGGCCAAAATAAAAATGGCGTGGGAGGGTGGCTCCTCCAGGGTCTTGAGCAGGGCATTGAAGGCGCTCGGGCCAAGCATGTGGACCTCGTCAATTATATAGATCTTGTATCTTCCCTGGGACGGCATGTACCTCACATTCTCGACGATCTCCCTGATATCATCCACGAGGGCATGGGAGGCGCCGTCAATCTCCAGGACATCCATAAATGATCCTGCGAGGATCCCCTGGCAGGGTTTGCAGGTGTTGCACGGCTCCCTGGACGGACCTTTATCGCAGTTCAATGCCCTGGCGAGTATGCGCGCCACCGAGGTTTTACCCACTCCCCTGGGGCCGGCGAAAAGGAAGGCATGGGCTACCCTGCTTTTGGCAAGAGCATTCCTCAATGTGGTGGTAACATGATCCTGCCCCACAACCTCTTCAAATGTCCTGGGCCTGTATTTCAGTGCGAAGACCTGATAAGCCATTTTGTTGTTTCCCTGATCGTTATTGCCGATAGCCAGGAATTCCTGCGACCCGGGATAGAAACGCTACCGCTGCTTCCTTCCGGACCTGACGGGGTTTGCGGCTATTCACAGACACAGGCCCCGGCTATCAGCACGGCATGGATCATAGCACGAATATTCCTGCTATAATATACTCAATTCAATATGATCAAAATTAGAATCAGAATGCGGTTTGTAGGGTTCAAAAAGGTTGCCAGAGATGCCTCGACAAAGAGCGAAGAATCCATTCATATTTAAATCCACGACGAAACTGGTCGAGTTTACCGGCAGAAAAGCATCTACACTCACAGAGCTGCTCAACGGGATAAAGGAGGTAGAGGGGTCCGTGATCTTTTGTCACACCCTCCATTTCGTCTTGCGATATCAATTCATACCTGAAGAGCCCAGAAACGACTTTGCCATCTGGGTATCAGAGACCCTCAACGAACTTGTGCTCGGAGAGGTCCTCAACGGCATAGACCCGACTGAGTTCAATACGATCAGAGAGCTGAGAGAAAAAATCGTCCAGGAAATCGAAGAGTATCTCTCTGTATCAGGGGATTCGCGAAGCGCTCCGGAGGGCGAGGAGTTTCATTTCTTGAAAACGAATTCGTTTATATTTCCGACAAAATTTACGGCCTATACCCTGGAAGATTTTACCAGCGCCCTGGAGCAGGTCGGAGAACCTTCCATTTACTATCATATATTCGAATCCAAGCTGATTAAGGAACAGAAAGAGAACGACTTTGCCCTCTGGCTGAGAGAAGAATTGCATCTTCCCTCCTTGGCCGGGGCAGTGTCGCGCTTTGACATATTTTCCGGCTCACTGTCTGACATACGGCATGAGTTAATCGGCATCCTGAAGAAGTATCGGAGGAGCAGCATTTTCGAAAAAGGCAAGCAACTCATAGCCCGGCTTTCAGGGTTATTTAGAAGACAATGAAAATCGAGAGATACAGGGATATCGTAGGCAGCCACACAATAGACGAGCTGTATATTCTTGCTGACAAACTCAAGAATAAAACGATCCAGATGATCAACTCCACCGCTGTAGGCGGCGGTGTTGCCGAGATACTTAATAGAATGGTTCCGATGATGAATGACATTGGGGTCAAGACCTATTGGGATGTAATCAGGGGTGATGAAGATTTTTTCCAAGCAACCAAATATCTTCACAATGCTCTTCACGGAAAGGAGTCTGACACCCCGGAGGGAATGCACGAGGTATTCCTTCAGAATACAAAGAACAATATCGAATGGTTGAAGTTCAACGGGGACATCATCGTCATCCATGACCCCCAGCCCATAGGGCTGGTTCAGGTAAAGGAGGGAGTAAATGCCAGGTGGATCTGGCGCTGCCATATAGATGTATCCTCACCGCAGCCCTCTGCGTGGGATTTTATTCAACCCTTTGTGGAAAAATATGATGCTGCTGTATTTTCTGCGCCACAGTTTTCCAAACCAGTATCCATCAGGCAGTTTCTTGTCGCCCCATCAATAGATCCCCTTAGCGACAAGAACAGGGAACTGCCGAGGGAATTCGTCAGGGCTGCTCTTGAAAAATATGGACTGGACCCTGCAAGGCCGATCGTCATGCAGGTATCACGTTATGACAGGCTTAAGGATCCCATAGGGGTCATTCATGCCTATAAGATGATCAAGGACAATATTGATTGCCAGCTCGCCCTCGTAGGATCCGGAGCATCCGATGATCCAGAGTCCTCGGAGGTGCTTAAGGAGGTTCAGGAGTTGGCCTCTGATGACCCTGATATCCACATCATTTTTTTGCCAAGCGGGCCCAAAGTGAGCATAGAGACAAATGCGCTTCAGCGCGGGGCAACAATCATCCTCCAGAAGTCTCTTCGTGAGGGGTTCGCCCTCACAATTTCCGAGGCGCTATGGAAGGGAAAACCGGTCATTGCAAGCGCTGTTGGGGGCATCCCTTTGCAGGTAAAACATAATATCACCGGGATACTCGTTCACTCTGTGGAAGGTACGGCATCTGCCATACGCAGGCTCCTTCAGAATCGGGAACTCGCACGCAAGCTTGGGTTGAATGGCCGGGAATTTGTCAGACAGAATTTTCTCATCACACGGCATATGAGAGATTACCTCATGTTGTTTCTGATTGTTCTTGCAGGAAAATCAGGCGTCATTGAGATATAAGCGCAGGAAAGTCATAGAGATTCACAGCATGAGGATGCGTAATATATTTAAGCCGGCAGACCCTTTTATTTAAGACTGATATTCGGAGAGCGCTTTTATCCTCTTCAGCATGTTGGGATGGGTGCTCAACACCTCCATCATCCGGTCTGCAAAGCTCAACCGAAGCTCCTTTGAATACAGGGCCTGTAGCTCGTCGGAGTCTATTGTCCCGCTCCTGTCAAGGTCAATCTGCCTCAGCTCCTTTATCTCGTTCATTGCCCTTGACGGGTCGTTCACAAAGAAGGCCTTCAGGCCTTCCACATCCTTGACCGCCTCTTTGTCCATCCTGGCTGAGCCGTATACGAGCTTATACAATGCTGAGGCCAGAGACGACGGGCTGTTACCGAGGAGAACAGAGCCCCTGTCAGCGAAGTATTCCCTTATCCTCGACGCATACAGAACGAGGAGGTTTGTGATGAAATAGAACACGAAGGCTGCAAGCCCGACAAGGGCGACATTCGCTCCTCCCTCCCTCCTTCTGCCGTATCCCCCAAAAAAGAGGAAATGCCATGCCACCCGATATAGGAGGATGGGAATGACG
>Ga0315309_1002442_pt1 | contig 10841 bp, 13 predicted proteins | sample TDP4_MG_FD_203080 | JGI IMG/M metagenome (GOLD analysis project Ga0315309, IMG submission 203080) | Freshwater sediment microbial communities from Lake Towuti, South Sulawesi, Indonesia - TDP4 | ecosystem: Environmental > Aquatic > Freshwater > Lake > Sediment | place: Indonesia: South Sulawesi...
CTTACACGCCGAAGGTCATCGGTTCGAATCCGATCCGGCCCACCAGTCCCTCTCAGAGGACGGGACTTCGTGCAAGACGAAAACGTTCTGTCACGATAGTTTTGCTTCTGTGACAGTAAGCCCACGCCAGGTATTCCTGTGAATAAATGAGTTGAATGAGCGTCTCCCTTCCTTTGGCTTCGGGTCTCCCGAATATCCTATCGGTAGTATTGTCTCAAGCCTGTACGACTTGGGCACACCTAACATGGTTCCAGCTTCTTCTGGGTATGATGGTGTATACGTCAACGTAGAGAGTGATTTCTCTTCTAGAGCAAGGATGATGTATCCTATTGCCAGCCAAGTGCTTTCCGTAGCGTAAAGCATCTCTTGGTTGGAGGATATTGCTACGAGTATCGGTGCTTCAGTCAGAAACGGTTTTCTCCATGTTATTTGTTTTGAACTGAACCATTCCTTAAGATCAGGTTTAATGTTGGCATGAAAGCGTCTTTCTCCTTCCTCGCACGTTCTACGAATCTTCCCTTTGATGGCTTTGTCATCGATTATGATGAATTGCCATGGTTGCCTGTTTGCTCCCGATGGCGCCTGAACTGCGACTTTGATGCAATAGAGAACGTCTTCAAGATTCACTGGTTTAGCCGTGAATATTCGCGCTGTCTTTCTTCTTGTCGCGAGCTCTAGTATGCCCGTGGTTGACATTGTGGTATCATTGTGAGATCGATCAGCCAATCTTTATCATTTTCTCGTCCGCGCAGCTTTTGAAGATGGTTCTGGGGCTGAGATGGCTGTTTTCAAGGTGGTCTCAGTCAATTCTGGAATTCCGATTGACAGTTAATGCTATCAATCTATCGCAATCTAACAGGGCTGTGGTTTGTTATCGCATGGACAGTCTTGAGAAAGTTCGTGAACAGTTTCCAATAACAAGAAACAAGGTGTTCTTGAATCATGCTGCCGAGTCTCCGCTTCCGAAGCCAGTTGCTGATGCTATTACTAAATATGTTCAAGACTTCTCGGCTTTTGGAGCCACTTCGACTGAGCCGGATGATGGTGGGAAGCCATTCTTTGCAAGGATGATTGGAGCCAAAACCGGAGAAATTGCCCTTGTCGAAAACACATCTATAGGTATGAACATAGTTGCAAATGTGCTTCGCTATCCTGAGGGCTCGAAGGTTGTCACAACAGATATGGAGTATCCTTCAGTGGTTTACCCTTGGCTGCGTAAGGGACTGGGTGTCAAGGTCCAATACGTGAAGAATATCGACGGCAGAATCCTGTTAAAGGATGTGGAGAAGGCTGTTGACGATAAGACCATAGCCATTGCCGTAAGCCATGTTGAATACGTCAATGGTTTCCGACACGACCTGCGCGCCTTGAGCGAAATTGCACACGAACATGGAGCCTACCTAATCGTTGACGCAATACAATCGGCAGGAGCCATACCAATAGACGTTATGAGAGATGATGTTGATTTCTTGTCGGCTTCGTGCTATAAGTGGCTTCTAGGCCCGGCTGGAGCAGGCTATCTCTACCTTAAAGAGGAGCTTATAGAGAAATTTGAGCCGCCCTTTGTCGGTTGGGCAAGTGTAAAACAAGAGATTTTTGACACAGAGGATTCTTGGGACATTTGGAGCCTTGAGCTTTCAGAAACCGCGAGCCGCTTCGAAATCGGCTCACCCAGCTTCATAAGCTTTGTAGGCGCGAGGGAAGCGCTGAAAATGCTGCTGGATTTTGGCATCGAAAAGATTGAGAGAAGAATCCTGAAGCTAACAGATCACTTGATATCGGCCATCAAAGATTCGGGGCTGAAACTTCAAACACCGGAGGAAGTGTCTTGTCGCTCGGGGATTGTAAATTTCAAGATAGACACACCGCGTAAAGTCGTGGAAGATCTAAAACACAAAGGGATCATTGTCTCCGCTAGGGGCAATGGGATAAGGGTTTCACCTCACTTCTACAACACGGAAGAGGAGATTGACAGATTTATGGAGGAAGTAAGATCCTTCGGTAGCTTGTCTGATGCCAAGAAGACATAGAATGATGAAGACAGTCTCACACCCTAAATCAAAAAGGGCCTCAGTACAGACCACCTCACAGTAGTGCGAGCGTAACTTCTAACACTCATACCGGAGCTAGGTGTACCTGAAACCAGTCTGCAAAGAGTGTCTTACAGCGAGCCTCTGATGTCCAAAGGTCTCGGTCTGCTAGCTTCATAGTTCGGACTGCGCGACGGGCGACTTCGCTACGGAGAAGACGCCCCTAGAATGTGGCAGTTGTCGGGCACCTGCACCAGATTTGGGAGTTGCGATATGTTTCAGACTAGGCTTTGTTGCGCGCGCGACAGCCACATTTTCAGCCTAGACTGGCGGTCTGAGGATTCTGACAAGTCCTTAGACCTAGTAACCAATCTAGTCGTAATCAATTTCGTAGAATGTGACGGCTTCGCCGCGGCTCAGATGTCCGAAGCAATTGTCCCCTTAGCCTCTTCCCATATTTTCAAGAACCGTGAAACTCCAGAAATTCTCTCGCAAACTTTTCCGCGTGTTTCTCTGATCTGCTGAACTTTCCCTGTAATGACCGCAAGTGATGATAGAACTCATGCAGTAAAACGTATGGCTTGAACATCATCTCTGCGTTTGACAAGTAGATGGTCTCTTCCTTTGGGGCATAGCATCCCACGGCTCCACGACGACCTTTTACAGTGCCGACCCTTAGCTTCGGCGGCCTCACTCCATACTTTTCAGCCAAGAGCGCTAGCGCCTCCTCTGGCCTTCCTTCACGAATCAATCGAACAACCTTCACTTCCCAACATCTTTTGCCCGTCATGCTGGCCTCCGACATTGGCAAACGTTCATGATGCGACGCTTGCCCTTACGGTCGGTCGCCAATCCATAATGACGCCTCGAAGTTCAGCGTTCCCTCGATCTGAGTCGTCTATTCCTTTCCACTTCTAATTTTCGAACAAGTTTGATAACTTCGCGTGAAATACTTGGCGTAGCTTGAAACTTTCCGTGATGCGGGCAGTCACGATCGAGAAGTGCTTTCCCCTTGTAAACATCGAAAATGACTGGGTAGATCCGACAGCCCTCAGGTCGATCATTGTAGATGGTGCAACGCTGACCGCTGTGGAAAACGCATCTCCCCGTCGAATTCTTGAGCGTTCGCTCTCCATTCCTCTTGGCGACGAAGAAATTCTCAGAAAAGCCAAGGCCTCTTATCCGTACAATATCTGAACTGCTCAGTGGCATCTCGGTATTCAAGCAACATTTAACACATCCGTAGTGCAGACACGTGCTCTTCATCTATCTCATCACGAGCCTATCCCAAGCGATTTCAACAGTGAATTCGACCCTGAGAACGTGAGTCCCTCAACCACGGCTAGCGCATTCTAGTTGCAATGATCACTCTTTTTGTCTTCTTCTTTCTCTTTCTTTCTTCTCTGCTTCCAACCCTTTCGACTAAACCGTCCCAGACTAACTCGAGATCATTTTCCAATCCTATGAACATATGGTTTGCTTATTCCGACGGCCGACCCAGAGTTTGGGAGACAGATTCAGAGGGTGTTTGGCAAGATAAGCCAGCCTTCGACAGAAGAGTTTACATGTCAACAACGTTCAATGCTAGCGATGAAGGAGGACGCACTATCACGGGTTTTGGGAAATCAGGCATGAATGAACAAGAGGTCAGAGCGAGAGTTCTCAAGATGACCCAAAAAGTTTGTCCCAAGAGATATGCAGTTGAATTTCGAAGAATTCGCCAATTGGGAGACCTATGGGAAGCAGATGGGACTTATCGTTCAACTGACAGCGAAACCCCTCGTAGATTCACAATCAGATTCGGCTCACAGGGAACTGTCAAGTTCAAGGACATAGAGCCCCCCTGAGCGTCATCCACCTGCAATGAAACCGCCAATAGAGGACATCATGATAGAGAGTCAGATCGGGAACCTTCGACAGACACGTTGCCTACGGCCAGCCGTTAGGTCAATAGTTTGACCTCATCTAATTCTGACCCACCTCTTTCGCATCAGCTGAATAGGGCTACGCGCAGTCTGTGATGACCTTAGTCACGGCTGTCGTCTTCTTTTTCCGAATCGTCGTTTCTGAAGTTGAGGCATACGTCATCGTCGGGATAGTTTCTGCAATGCTCAGGCTTGGTGTCGTGTATCATACATATGTACCTATTCTGCGTCGTATTCTTGAGCAGGAACGGACAACTCTTCGACGTAAAGATGCCTGAAACATTGCCGTGGTCATTTACGATCTCGATGTGTCTCAAGATGTCGCCTCTCCCTTCTCTCCTCCAACGGATTATGTCGTCATGTGTCACTTCAAATGAGCCCCATAGAACTATGCAACATTCGCCGCATTGTTGGCATTCGAAGACACCCATCCTCCATCGCCATGAGCACGCGTATGTAAGTCATGATACGTTGCTAGTTGAGACCGGTACGCAGGTATCTATTCGTTTTTGATCACTTGAACGTCAGTGAATTTGCCAATTTTGACTTGCAGTTCTCCTCGGAATCTCTTCAGCTGTGCATTCTCGATATGCAGAGAGTCTCCGACCGAGACTGTGTCGATTTGATCATTCCAAAGGGGTAATCTAATATTGCCACTTCCGTCGCTGATTGTGGCTGTCGAAAGAAGAAGAGTCTCCCCGAACCTTGAGAAAACTGTCTTAGGCGTTGACTTCTCAGTAACCTTCGCTCTTAGATTAAAGCTTTTGACATTAGAACTTAGATCCTTGATCCTTAGATCACCTGATCTCGACTTAGCTTGTTCGGCCACACGAGGATTTTCAACCAGAAAATTGGTGATATTGGCTCTAGGCAGATATTCCAGCACCTTCCGAGTGAGCTTCATTTGCGCAACAATTCTCTGATTCTTTGTAATTAGGAAAACATAACCATCTTGTACGACCAGACGTCGTTTGATCGACACGTCGTCGAATGAAGATTGCCCTCGCATCCATGCATTGCCAATGCATTCGAAAAACTCGCTCATGTCCAATCCATATTTTCCAGAGATTCTCGCAAGATAGGCGAATGAGACCATATCAGCCATAGAGTGCCAAGGAAACCTAGGCCTACCCCGATTTCGACGAAGACTCTCAACCGTAACTGTTCTCAAGGAAACCGGCATACCTAGTCTGGATCTTGCTCTTTAACCTTAGACCCGCGCCCCCGTTGATACAATCAACTCACAGCGAGTGCCTAGGCCAATGATTTCCCGCGCTTGCACAAGATCCTTTGACCATTCATCGGCGCGTCTAGGATTGACGGCCTTTTTCATTGATAGAGTCATTTGATTTCTCAATAATATTGGATCCTTTTTGCCACTAGGCTTTTCCTAATTGAAGATAGAGGAGTTGTCGCGTTTGTCTGGGAGTGTGGCGTAGAGGAAGATGAATGTGGAGTTGAAGCAGAAGGTCGAAGCCTTAGAGATTGCACGAACACGAAAGCAACTTGCAACACTCCTTAGGGAGCTAGATGCGCCAGAGGAAAACCTGCAGAGCATCATACGGCGAGCTTCTGAGGAAAAGCAAACACCGTTAGCTCTCAACACATGAAACTCCTTTCGTCTAGGAGTATCCGCCATCAACTTTGCAGTCTAGACGGATACCTCTTTTAGTCAGACTTGCCTACTCATCTAGAAGGGATCTGGGATGGTCGAAATCCTTGCCAGAGATGTGATGATCAAAGAGATTCGTACGGTTTCGTCGGATAGAAAGGTTGCGTTCGCCCGCCTTATGATGCTTAGACATAACATTGGCGCACTTCCTGTTGTAGATGACAAGCGTGTTCTGATTGGAATAATCACCCAGAGGGACATAGACCTTGCGGGTTCAGACATCTCAGATCTTCTAGTGTCTGACCTAATGACACGATCCTTGGTCAAGGCGAACGAATCGACCCCACTGCGATGGATAGTGGAGCAGATGATCAAGACAGGAATTCAGAGAATCCCTGTGGTAGACGAGAGTTCAAGATTGCTTGGACTCGTCACTCAGACCTCTGTCATCAAAGCTGCTTTGATGTACAACCTCCTCAAGTGAACGACTTGAGGGCGAAGCCGGATGACTAGTGGGCCACCGCAGGTTACGTCACCTATCACTCCTCATTCGGGACCAACAGATCCGCAGGAACTTGAAGCATTTCTAGACGCATTCTTTACGAGCCAGATGAAAGAACTACACATCCCTGGTGCGGTCTTCATTCTTGTGAAGGACGGGGAAGTCTTCTTCGCCAAGGGCTACGGCTACGCCAATCTTGAGAAGAGGACGCCTGTCATTCCTGACAAGACTATCTTTCGCGTCGGCTCCGTCTCCAAACTATTCACCGCCACCGCGGTCATGCAACTATACGAACGGAAACAACTCAACCTAGAGGACGACGTCAACAAGTATCTCAAGCTCTTCCAGCTGGAGGACAAATACCCTCAACCTGTCACCTTTGCCAACCTACTGACCCACACAGCCGGCTTTGACGAGCACTTCATCGGACAACACGCCAAAAGAATCTCCCAAGTCATGCCACTTGGGCAATACTTGGCAACCAGAATGCCCCCACGCACAATGCCGCCAGGGCAAGTAATAAGCTACAACGACCACGCGATGTCGTTGGCGGGATATCTTGTAGAGGAGATCTCAGAAATTCCATTTGCCCAGCACATCGACGAGAACATTTTCCAACCGCTCGGCATGAATAGAAGTAGCTTTCAGCAGCCACCGCCAATCCCTCTGCTACCTGACATAGCTGTGGGTTACAGATGCAAGGCCGGCACCTACCTGCTCTACCCGTACGACTACCTCAATACTACGCCGATCGCTGGCGCCATCAGCACCGCCACTGACATAGCGCGTTTCATGATGGCCCACCTCCAGCTCGGTCGATATGGCGACAGCCGCATCCTAGATGAATCAACGGCTCGGGAAATGCACAGGCAACATTTTACTCATCATCCTCGCCTCCGCGGCCGAGCATACGGGTTCTCTGAATGGTTTGAGAATGGCCGGCGGGCAATCTTCCATGATGGAGGAATGCCCGGGTTTAACTGCAGACTGTTTCTGCTCCCCGACCAGAACCTAGGGTTCTTTGTAGCCTGCAATAGCAACACGGTTCAACTTGCCAGAAAGTTGACTAGTCATTTCCTAGACCACTACTACCCCGTTCAAGAGAGAACCGGCTCTCCCCAACCGTCAGCAGATTTCCGAAGTAGGGCCAGACATTTCACCGGGTATTATCGCTATACAGTGTGCTCAAGACACACGATTGAGAAAATATCCACACTTCTGAGTCAAGTGCGTGTTGCACACAAGGACCGAACTCTATCAGTTGGCTCTGGTAGATATGTGGAGGTCGAACCGCTGCTCTTTCAGCGAGTTGACGACGAAGATTATGTTGCTTTCAGAGAAGATGAGCTTGGCCGCGTGACACACATGTTTATTGGAACCGGTGCTTACGAGAAGCTACCTCGGTATGAAACCAAGTCCTTTCAGCTAATCCTGCTCGGATTCTTTGTGATCGTCTTCTTATCTACATGCATTGATGCTCTTCTCTCTGGAATGCGCCTCCTATCCCTCCACTTGCCGGACCTGTCCAGATTGCTGGCTGTTTTCATAAGTGCTCTGAACCTAGCTTTCCTAGCGGGACTGGCTTTGCTGTTTACCCGAATCGATCCGTGGGAGTTCACTTATGGTAAGCCCCCTGTGCTAACTGCCTTGCTAGTTATCCCTGTTGTGACCGCCGTTCTGACCATAGGACTACCCATACTCACCGTGTTGGCATGGCTGGAGGGGTATTGGTCCACCATAGCTCGATTACACTATTCATTGACCACGGTGACAGCTCTAGCCTTCGTCCCATTCCTTCGATACTGGAAGCTATTGGGGCTGCGTTCCTGCCGTATAAGAAAGGCTGCCCAGCCGCAGGTCGCTGGAAAGCAATCGGAGATCTACATTCGTCCGTAAATAGCCTGGCCTTTATCGCCTTTTCTCCGTTGATATGTAAGAAGAAAACAGCTTTAGGAACAGAATCACAATCTATGCTCAGTGAACCAGCGATGGTGTCGCTAACAGAACTGATGTCTCGTTACGAGAAGCTCCTAGTGCAACTTTCCGAGCAACGCTACAACCAAAGGGCCGGACTGCCGTTTGACAAGGAGTTGATGAAACAGCTATCAGAGCAACTGACGGTGGTATGTCAGGAGTTCTTGACAGATTTCTCTGAGCCTCGAAGTATGTACCTAGAGTCGATCTCTACGATAGCAGCTGCAAGGAGGCTGGACGTTGAACTGGAATTTGAAGAAACGAGGATGGCGAAGATCTCGACTGATAAGTACGACGTGGCAGGCAGAAGGCTGAATTGGGGAAGTTGGCGTCAATTCAATTCCGCAACAGATGACTTCAACAAGAGAAAAGAGGTCTTCGACGACTTCATCTCGAAAGCTCCGAGTATCACAGATCTTGTGGAAAAGCGTATGGCTGTTTCTCGGAACGTCTACGCGGAATATCACATGACGCCCTTGGACAGCTACCTTGAGTTCGAGCGAATGACCTTTGATGAACTACGCGACTTCTTGACACGGCTTGGTGACGGTGCTAGAGAGCCGTTTCTCAAAGCCGCTGAGCACTACGCCCCTGAGGTTCTCGGCAAGAGGAAGGTCGAGTACTTTGACGATTACTATACGTGGAACGGAAGGATATTTCGCCCTCTTTCAAGGCATTTCGAAGGACTGTCTCCTCTTGAGAGGGTTCGGAGCTTTCTCGTCGGATGGGGATTCAATCCGGACAAGGTCAAGGTTGATGACGAGGACAGAGAGAAGAAGAGCCCGAGCGCGTTCTGTTTCGGAATTCAGATCCCAGACGATGTTCGCGTCGTTTACAGAAAGGTTTCACCCTTCTCAGACTTCGGATCGGTCTTCCACGAATTCGGCCACGGAATACATGGTGTAAGCGCAAACCCCAACGATCCGGTTTGGAAGCGATACATAATTCCACGAAGCGTGGCCGAAACCTTCAGCATGTTGAATGAAAGCATGTTGGATACGTCAGAGTTTCTCAAGGAGGATCTTGGATTGCTGGATGAGGCTGTCCGAGACATACTAGATAGGAGGCGTTTCATGGATCTGGCGTTTCTAACGTTCTACGCCGCAAACGGAGTAATGAAGATGGAGTTTTGGAGAAACCGCTACAGCGTTGAACAGGCTGCGAGAAGGTGGCAGGAACTCACAAAACGGTTCTTCATCGAAGTTCCTGGATACTACTGGGTGCTCCACCACATAATGCCTAACTACGACATGTACTCTCCAAGCTATGTGATAGCAGCAGTTCGAGTTGAGGCAATCAGAAAGCAGCTAGCTGAAGAGTTCGGCGAGAAATGGTGGAAGAAGCGAGAAGCAGGCGCATTTGTCAGAAAACTTGCGCAAACAAGAGGGGAATTCGACATTAAGGCGTGGCAACTAAGCCCAGATGGCTTTCTCAATGGTGTCAGAGACATAAGTTTCCTCTAACCTTGACGGCCTGCTGAGCGTCTAACTCCTACACATTTTCTCTTTGGAGAGTTGAGGATGCCCAAAAGGCGGCTGAACGAGTGGCATCATAGGCTGAGAAGAGCTTCACTAGTTCATTCTCTTGGCTCATAGTCGCTGATTTGATTCTGTTCAGTGATGTATTTCTCCACCATGTGGTGTGGATGGTAGCCCTCTTTTGCTCGTCGAATCCCCGGCTCACCAAGATCCTGCTCTCTATTGACGTACGTGTAGCCAGCAAGAGCGTTCCTGCAAAACCATTGGTTGATCAGCTGGTATAGGCCTCGAACCTTGGGGTTTGCCTTCTCGAAGTGTATCACAGCAGTATCGTTGTTCAGTTTTTCTCCCACTGTGAAAGCTTGTATCCCTCCGTCCACGCTCACAGCCGCCCCGAAGGCATTCAAATCGCTATAGTGGAGAAAGGTTTCTTTGATTGCCTGATCCTCTTCTCTCAGCCCCTTAGACTCGTTGCAATTCACTAAGTTGCACCACTTCTCCTGAAGCTGGAGGCAGAGCTCTACGATGTCCGGCGTGATCGGAACATACTCACATTTGTGCTCGGATAGGCATCGTTTTATTGCTTGGCGCTTCGAGTGAAACCTTGTACCTGGAAGTTCGATCAAGTCCTTGACCAGATAGACGTAGTCTGAGTTGTCCCTATCCAACTTCGCTGAGAAATCCATCTTGCCCAGCGCTTCAGCCTGATCCTTCGATAACCCGTAGAGTGCTGGGAGCTTCCCTTCTTTGCCCACATCTCCAATAAGCTCTGAAATGGTGCCGGGGAGATCCTTAGATCCTAGTGGCGGCAGCAAAACCTCGCGCTCGTCAGGGCTCTTAAGCACCTTGACTAGAAGGACATCGCCTTGCCTCGACAGTAGAGTTCGATCCGATTTTCTCCAAACATAGAGATTCGTGAATGTATACTCCGAGATCTGCGGTTGGAAGGCCTCTAGGTATTCTGGCAGGAGCGCCCTATCTTCTAGCTCAATAGGCCTGAACATGGGAAAGGTTGGAATTTGAGGCATACGTCACTGTCCTCTCTGCGGCTATCGAGAGGCGAGGATCTCCGCCTACTCGGCCATGTCACGCTTGCGTGTCCAATCCTGCCGTGCTCGCTCATCTCTGGTTTAAACCTACGCCCGCCAAGCACCTGTCCGTTACTACAAGCGTAATACGCCTCAGTCCAAGCGCCAGCATACAATATGAAGATACGGCAGACCAAACAGGATAGATTAGACAGAAAAGAGAGAGGAACCGTGGAGGCCGCAATTTCGCGGCAAGCGGAAGAGAGGGTTCGCTTGTGGGTCCAAAGCATTT
>Ga0315309_1002444_pt1 | contig 10835 bp, 9 predicted proteins | sample TDP4_MG_FD_203080 | JGI IMG/M metagenome (GOLD analysis project Ga0315309, IMG submission 203080) | Freshwater sediment microbial communities from Lake Towuti, South Sulawesi, Indonesia - TDP4 | ecosystem: Environmental > Aquatic > Freshwater > Lake > Sediment | place: Indonesia: South Sulawesi...
ACATCTCTAGAACCCTCTTCGGAATCAGCGTGAAACAGTCATCTGAGAACCAAACGGAGTCGTATCCGAGTCTGGAGATCTCTTCGAGCTCATCGGCCACGTTGCGTGCTGATCTCGCTCTGAACTGGTTTGAGAAGATTGGCTGGCTGCAGAAGTCGCAGTCAAATGCGCATCCTCGAGTTGTGATGAGCGAGGTCTCTTCGCGGCCGAAACGTTTCCTGAAGTACTCTCGATATCCAGTATTGTCAAATAGGTCTCTTCCGGGGAAGGGAATCGAGTCAAGATCTTGGATCGGCGGGCGAGGCGGAGTTCGTATCGTCGACTTGCTCGAAATCTTCGAATCTTCCTTTGTCCTGATGGAGATACCTCGGACGCGTGATAGGTCACCGCTTTTCATTTGTGTCTCTACAAGCTCAAGCATCGTTTCCTCTCCTTCCCCGATGCAGACGACATCAAACACCTCCAGGTAGTCCTCGGGAAACAGGGTGGGAAGAGGCCCGCCGGCAACCAGCAGGTCACAGTCGTCTCTCAGTAGTTCGGCTAGACGAAGAGCCTGTGTGCCCATAGAAAACATTGAGTAGATTCCGATGATCGACGGAGAGAGATCTCTCACTGCTCGGATGGCTTGATCTTCTGATTTGAATGTGCAGTCGACAAGTCCCACAGAGAAGCCGTGATTTCTCAGGTAGGAGGCTAGGTATCCAAGCCCTAGAGGAGGAAACCTGAACGGGGATCTATCTCTCGAGGGACGGAAGTACGGGTAGACAAGAACCACATTAGTCAACGACTGAACCTTCGATTATTTTGACTCGATACTTCAGAGCCTGCGGCATCCCCTTGCATAGCAGATCTACTCCAGACCAAGAGATGCGGCCCCTCACAACTTCTCTTCCTCTCACGATCAGCCATCCACTTGGCCGCCGCAGGCTAAATCCTAGGCCGAATTCGGGGGCATGAAGACTCGCCCACTCGGCTAAAGTCGTCCGCCAAGGTTCAATCTCTCCGCCATCAAGTTCGATTCCCGCCGAGTCTTTGTACTTGCTGAACAACCTCCCGCTTTCCTCATTTGCGAAGACGACGCTCTGCAGCCCCTCTTGGGACAGCCCTTCGAGATCTGCGTTGATCTGCAGGCTCCTTCCGCTGGGGAAGTAGGTAACCACTATTCGTCCCTTTGAGCGAGATGCCAGATACTCGTTTGTCATCCCGAGTAAGCTGAGCAGGTCTAGCGTCAGAGTTGCATTGACTCTGAATCTGCGTATAGCACGATATACTTTTTCGAGAACCTTAAGGAGACCTGCAAGATATCTTCCGCGCCTTATCGGGACTCCACGGAATCTCTTTGAAGCTATTCCATCCATATCGTAGATCTTGATTATTGACGGCGCGCTTCTCGAATCATCAACGAAAGTGTCAGCGCTCAGTGAGAAGTGTGTCCCGTCCTTGTACCTGCATACAGGAACACCGAGTCCGAGGCCTTCCTCGACCAGTTCCTTTCCGTCACAGACAAGAATTACTCCTTTTTGCAGCTTCGCGATCTGAAGCACATGCGGCCGAGAGTCAGCGTAAATGCGAAGTGAAACCCTCGAGTTGATGGAGACGTCGATTTTCTCGTCCAGACGAAGGTGCCTCATCTAGCGTGTGCTCCAGCCTATGCAGGAGAACGAGAGTCCTCTTGCGGATGCAAAGATGCTGTCACAGTACATAGTAGTACAGGTAGAACGCGATTCCGAAAATCGCCCCCACACTCCAGACCAGAAAAGCTGCCCACATGGTCCATCTCAGTTGGCTCGAGACCAAGCTTCTGTGGAAGGCCGCACTGATCGCAAGAACCAGCGCCAAACCCCCGAACAGTGCATGTGCAGCCGCAATAAGTGGACCAGATCCAAGTGTCCTGAACGCGCCAAAGTTCAAGATCAAGGACGGCCCCATCCAGACAATCAAAGCCGCAAACTGGAAAACGATCGCTGACTTCGTGAGGCGACCATGCATTTTCAGATTCCCTGACCTGACAAAGTACAATCCAGCTAACAGGAAAGACAGCGCGACTATCTGTGCAATCAGATTCGCGTCTGCCGCGAAGACTGCACGGTTTCCAAGAAATCCCAATCGCGTCATCTGACAGCGGCCTTGACAAGGTCGCATTTAAGCCTTCATTCGAGGAAGTATCGTGCTGCATGACCGAGAAAAGTTGTCTTCAAGGAACAGGATATCTATGCCCCCCAGAGATATACTGCGGAGAGTTGGCGCATCACAAGTGATAAATACGCACAGCTCCGAGTCACGAACGTTGGGACCATCATGACCGAGAAAGGTCCAACAACTAGAAAATTGCTTATGACGCCGCGACAAATTGCTGTGACAGCGATATTTAGTGCGCTGGGTATGATCACGACCGCCATGGGCTTGGCGTTGCCTGGTTACCTCCCCATGGTCAACTTCGAGCTGAACGGAACGTTCATGACAATTGTAACCATGGCCGCAGGGCCGATAGGTGGTATAGTCGCAAGTATTCTGATATCGCTGACATCTGCTGTGGGTGTCATCAGCGCCTGGGCCTATTGGCCGCACCTCTTCATTTTGGCTACGTTCTATCCTTGGATCTGGTCGATGCAGAGCAGGGTCACGAAAACAGTTGCGTGGTGGGTCGTGGTAGCAGTTGCGCTGTTCATACAGTACTTCGCTTGGTGGTGGCTTTACGCCGCAGTCTTCAAGCTCATGACCGTCCAGGCGATGTTCTACTACAACATGTTCGCCGGACCATACGTGGTCTACCTGCTGATCTGGGGCCTCATACCCTGGATTATCCTCATGTCTACTCCAAAGTTCGTCAGGCCCGATTGGAAGTTTCCAGGCACCAAGTACATCGCCGCAGTCCTGGCCGTGATCTCAGTGGTCATCGGGCTACTGTGGTGGTAACAAATGGAAACATGGCAGATTGCTGGCGCAATCGTAGCTATCATAGTAGTCTTCGTCATCGCAGCATACTTCGAATATCTTGAAAGAAAGAAGACTAAATAGTGGCCGAGGCCCGCGGCAGACCCTCTTCTCCCTCTTTTTTCTCGTGTACTATTTGGAATCACGTCACGGAACAGTGACGTTGCTCATCTTCTTGTGAGTATGACGTTACCGAACTTGTCCACGAGGGCCTTGAAGGCCTCGGTTACCACGATTGTGGAGGTGACTTCCTCGATTATTGCCGGGCCCCTGAACGGCTTTCTCGGAGGCAACGCCTCTTTCTGATATATTGGCAGTTTCTTGGCTTTCTTCTCTCGGCCCAGATAGACCCGCCTTTCTTCTTTGAGCGCCTTTGTCATGCTTCTGCCCCTATCTGAGAGTTTCTGCAGTGATGGCCTCTTGACCTTCGAAATCCCCGCCACATGGAAGTTAACTATCTCCACAGGGTTATCTTCGAGAACGAAACCGTATTCGCGCTTGTGAGCCTCTATGAACCTTCGTTCTATTTCGTCCATTCCTTTGGCGACTATCCTACCTGAAATCAGGGGCACTTTGATCGTGTGCTCTTGCCCGTAGTAGCGCATGTCACCGTATCTAATCGTAGTCACAGTAGAGACATCGATCTTTTCGGACTTGAACGTATCAAGAAGGCGCGTTTCCAAGTCCCTGAGAATCTCATCCATGAGCGTAGCGGCGGCCTGTCTGTCGCTGAGTTTCATAACGTGTGTGTGAACCATGTCGTGACGAATGTCCGCTACGAGCATGCCCCAAGCGTTGAAGACGCCGGCGGGAATGGCGGGAACAACGATTCTGGGTATTTGAAGCTCCGTCGCGATGAACGGTCCAAACATGGGACCGGAACCACCGTGGGTTATCAGCGTAAATTCACGCGGGTCGAATCCTTTTTGCACCGATACCAGACGAATGACATGTGCCGCCTGGTCATTTGAGACTCTGATTATCGCGTCCGCCATTTCTTCAGCAGAAACGCTAAATTTGCCAGCGAGCTCTGTCAGCGCCTTTTCGGCCATATCGCGATGGATCTTCAGCTCTCCCCCAAGCAAGTACTCGGGGTTCAAGTATCCGGCGACAACGTAGGCATCGGTCAAGGTTGGTTCCGAGCCGCCTTTACCATAGCATACGGGCCCTGGATCTGCGCCAGCCGCCCTAGGCCCCACCTTCAGAGCACCGACATCGTCCACCCATGCGATGCTGGTCCCGCCGTTGCCGACCTCGATGACCTCCACAACGGGCACCTTAAGCGGGTAGCCGGGTCTGAACCTATCTCTGTCCACGTGATACTCCGTAGTAATTTTGGGCAGAAGGCCTTTTACGAGGCCGGCTTTCGTGGTGGTGCTTCCGCCATCCAGAACGATCAAATCGCTGTAGCCTAGAATCTCCGCTAGCGCGGTTCCTCCCACGATACCCGCTATAGGACCTCCTTCGACCGTGAATATCGGATATTTCTTCGCGAAACTCGAAGTCGCCATTCCGGCCGCAGCGAGCATAACGAAGAAAGTACCATTGAAATTCATTCCGGACAGCGTGTCTTCTAGAGTGGTTAGGTAGGCGTCAAGCTCAGGTTGAACATAGGCATTCAGCACTGCCGTGCTCGTTCTCTCATACTCCCGCCATTCGCGAGATAGCTCCGCCCCGAGAGTTACGAAGGGCTTCATTCCGGCCTCTTGGAGACTTCGGACTGCTAGCTCGCCGGCCTTTTGCTCGTGCGCGGGATTAGAATAGCCATTTATGAAGCTAATAGCTATCGAACTACAATCCTTGCCGATCAGCTCTTTGACTGCACTTTTGACTCCGTTCTCGTCCAGAGGAGTTATGATCTTTCCGTCTGCGCCGATTCGCTCTTTCACCCAAGCAGTCAGGTAGCGCGGAACAAAAGGTTCGGGCTTGCGATATTTCAGATTGAATAGGTCCCTTCTGTTGGCGCGTCCGATCTCAAGAATGTCGAAGCCGTCAGTGGTTACCAGCCCGACCTTTGATCCTGAACGCGTTATGATTGTGTTTATGACCACTGTCTGTCCGTGCACCAGATGCCTAGTCTTCGTCAAGTCGAGTGTGCTTCGTAACAGTGTTCCTCTAACAGCTTCGGAGTAGTCCTTAGGGGTTGATTCAACTTTGACCCATTTCAGTTCACCAGTTTCTTCGTTTAGGGCTAAAAGATCCGTGAAAGCTCCGCCTATGTCGACGCCAACTCGCCAACCCAAGAGCTGCGCCCGATCATGCAAAAAAGTTGTACTGCTATTAAGACTTTCCACCGTTCTAGAGGGCGTACTTGTTATCTTCTTGCAGAAATCAATGTTCCGCGAAAAATCCTTGGATCGAACCACTCAAGTGACTCCAATGTGAATGATAGTTCGATTCGGGTTATGAGATAGCCTGCTGGTGCGTTTCGAGGATATCGAACGACGAACGTTGCTCGTTCGCCTACTACACTGGACCGTCAGGCTTTGAAGAAAGCGTTCCGTATGAGGAACGTTGTCACTCTGAAGCTTGCAATGTTCAGGTACCATGCCCCTATGAGGCTAGCAGCTACTACGAAAGCTACCAGGGCCACTGAGACGCCAACGTCAGTCGGTGAGAACTTTGTTTCACGAAGAGTAATTGGCTTAGTTGTCGCGCCGAATCCCCTCGAAGTAATCGCGGTTGCCAGGAACTCCGCCCTGACCATCGAGCGTAACACTATTGGTATGACCACAGGGACGAAACTTCTGATCGCTGTCACCGGATTCTTTGACCCGGTTTGCCACCCTCTCGAACGTTGAGCTTCCATGATGGTGGTGACCTGCCGTGCGAGTTCGGGCAGGTAGCCAAAAGCTACGCTGATAGCTGTCGTCATCTCCAAGGGAACTTTGAACTTGCTAAAAGCCGTAACGATGTCCGAGGGTGAAGTGAAGAGCAGGAAAAGCCTACTGGCTAGTACGAATGCTGCAACTCTCAAGCATACGCCAAGCGCGAACACCAATGATTCGACGCTCACGTGTCCGAACGGCCCAAACGATCCGAACCGCGGTACTAGCCAACCTAAGTATTGCAGATTCCACGACACCATGCTCTTGACAGTAAAGTCGAAAGCGAACAGATTGAAGAGGAGAACCATCCCGTACGCTGGGAACGGAATTACTATCGCCTTAAGCATGGCCGATACACTGTCGTTGGCAATTTTGCCGTAAATTATGACAAGCACAACTATTGCTGACATGAAGATTGGATCGGACCAAGCGGCGGCGGGAATGATCACGGAAAAGAACCATAACATTTTGACTCTGGGATCCAACTTGTGCAGGAATGTGTCCCGGGGAATGTACCTGAAGAGGCTTGAGAAGCTTGACATTCACTTGACCCCAGACATGATTTCGGACATTTCTGTTATTGTGAGAACGTCGCGGGGAAGACCTACGTCCCGTAGGGCTTGGCCAACTTGTGTAACTTGAGGGGGCTCCAACGAGCTTCGCCCTATCAGTTCAGGTTGACTGAATACGTCTCTTGTAGGTCCTGATACAAGCACCTGACCATCCAGCATGACGACTAGCCTTTCACAGTATTCCGCGACTAGATCCATGTTGTGGCTGATTACGATGATTGTTCGTCCCCTGTCACAGAGCACCTTTGCAAGATTCATCACGACCTTGGACCGAGCAAAGTCCTGACCCGTGGTAGGCTCATCGACGACAAGCACCTTAGGGTTCAGCGTCAGTACCGAAGCAACAGCGACACGCTGTCTCAGCCCTTGGCTCAGGTTGAACGGGTTTGCGTCCAAGTATGGAGTTATCTCAACCTCACTCGCAGCGCTTTCCACACGCTGCGCTGTCTCATCTTGTGAGAGTTTGAGGTTCTTTGGTCCGAACGCCAGCTCCTCCCTGACCGTTCTTGAGAAGATCTGATCATCTGGGTTCTGGAAACTGTAGCCGACTCTGCTAACCAACTCCTTGACGGATGCTGTCGATACGTCGATTCCGTCCACAAGAATCTTACCTTTTGTCGGCCGATAGAGTCCGTTGAACAGCTTTGCGATCGTAGTCTTCCCTGAGCCGTTCCGGCCAACTAGTCCCACGAACTCTCCATCGAAGATGTCCAGGCTCACGCCCTTGAGTGCCGTCGTTCCGTCCGGGTAGTCGTACCAAACGTCCTTGCACGAAATGATCGGTTTTTCACTAGTCTTCGTGGGCGGAGGCCTTCTGGCGGGGTTCACGCGCACTTTGTTTGCTTTGATAAGACGCGAGATGACCGCCAGTCCCTCTTCAAGAGTGATTGGAACGTCCTCTTCAGGAAGGCCTCCTGTAAGTCGATGTGCCAGAGTTGTCACGTACGGGACTTGGATTTGCACTTTCTCGATGAGCCCCGCGTCGGAAAGAACCTTCCTCGGCGTATCGTCAGCAACTATTGTTCCGTCAGCGATGATAATCAGTCGATCCGCCAATGGCAGCACGTACGGGAGTTTGTGCTCCACTATTACGGTTGTTCTCTTCTTCTCTTTCAGTAGCTGTCTCATGCGTTCAAAGACGAGACCTGTGCCAACCGCGTCTATATTTGAGGTGGGCTCATCAAGAATCATCACTTCTGGTTCCATTGCAATCAAGGCGGCGATGGCGACCTCCTGTTTCTCTCCGCCTGAAAGAGAATGTGGGCTCTTGTCTCTGTACTTCTCAAGTCTGCAGAAAGTCATGGCGTCCGACACCCTCTGCATGACTTCTTCCCTCGTCTTGCAGAGGTTCTGTGGGCCAAACGCAATCTCCTCTAGCACGGTGGCGCAGAAGAGCTGGTTGGATGGATTGTCGAAGCACATGCCGACCCTTCTGGCTAGATCGACGGTGGTGCTCGTCTTAGAGTTCTCGCCCCATACGAGCACGTCTCCTCGCAGTGTTCCTTCGTAGAAGTGCGGAATCAAGCCGTTGATGCAGCGGCAGAGTGTTGTCTTGCCAGCCCCGCTCGCCCCCGTAATCACAACGGTTTCTCCCGCACTGATTTCCAGGTTGACGTCCCTTAGGGTGTCCTCTCTGTTCCCCTCGTACCGCCAGCTTACGTTTTCAAAAACAATTGCCTTCTCTTGCATGCAGAAACAACCGTCTCATACTATCGTCAGAGTCTTTTGACACGCGCCGACTGCTATTCTGCCCTCTTCGGTGACCGCGATATTGTCCTCTATTCTAACACCGAATTCTCGAGGCAGGTATATCCCTGGTTCAACGGTAAAAGTCATTCCCGGCTTTAGCACTGTCTTACAAGTCGCCGTTACACTGGGCTCCTCGTGCACCTCAAGACCTAGCCCATGCCCAGTCCTGTGCGTGAAGCGCTCTCCATAGCCTGCCTCCTTGATGACATCCCTAGCGGCTTTGTCAATTTCACTCGCGCGTATCCCAGGCCTTACCGACTCGATCGCTTTCGTCTGCGCTCGAAGCACTATGTCGTAAATTTCGCGTTGTTTGGCTGAAGCACTTCCGACAAATACTGTCTTGGTCAGGTCTCCGAAGTACCCGTCATACGTAGCGCCGACATCCATTATGACGGCGTCGCCTTTTCGGACTTCAGCCTTTGAAGAAGAACCATGCGGAAGGGCCGCGTTCTCGCCCCTAAGCACTATGCAGAAAGGCACGGACTCGCCGCCCGACTGCTTTATCTTACGCTCTATTTCGAAGCCTATGTCAAGCTCTGTAGCTCCGACTCGTATAGCCTTGACACCAGCATCGATGCCTTGGGCAATGATGTTTGCGGCCTTCCGCATCAGTTCAAGCTCGTCGGGCGTTTTGATGGTCCTAAGCCCTGCCAAGATTCTTGATGCTTCATCCAATTCTACTCTCGGCGCAGCTCTGCTGATCATCTTCGAAAACTTGTAAGGCAAGAAATCCTCAACGCCCAGCTTTCCACGCGTGAGGCGCAGCTCTTTCAACACGGACTTTACGAGACTCTCGGGTCCCTCAGCGTCGCTGTATTTATGTATGTTCCTGAAAGCAGACGATGACTTGACCTTCTCTTCTTCAAGCTCAGGCACAACTATTGCAGGGTCAGAATCGATTGGGATCATGACACCTGCGAACCTTTCTATTGCCACCACAGACACTCCCGTGAAATACTTCATGTTAGGCGCGGTGGCAATCATGAATCCGGAAAGACCTCGGCGCTTCCCCTCGCGCTTTAGTCGCGCCACCCTCTCCTCTAGTACTCTCTGCATCCAACGACCCTCCAAGTCTCTCCGCGAAGGTCCGGCAAGTGCGCGTTGAGGTTAAATGCTTTTTGAAGACTGAAACTGACGAAGGTCTACAATCCCGTTATGACCTCATCACTGTGAGAGTCTACGCCTATAACGTCTATGAGACGCCCCCAATGGGTCAGGAATTCATCATCGGCGGTGTTGAGAACAAACCTAATCTTCGAGAAACGTTCGCCTGGCTCCTCATGCTTTGAGCATTCATGAATGACTTCGCCCTCGGCCATTGATCGCATTCTCTACAACAGATGTTTCTTCCTAGACTAGGCGACGAGTTCAAATGCTTAAATTCGCGAGCCGGATGACGAGAGAGGGTTGATAGTTTTGAAACTCGAAGGAAAAGTGGCCGTCATCACTGGAGCCGGCTCAGGGATTGGCCGAGCTACCGCTCTAGTCTTCTCAAAGGAGGGCGCCAAGGTCGTTGTATTTGACATTGCAAACGAGAATGGAGAGGAGACCGTTCGAATGATCGAGGAGGCTGAGGGCGAAGCGCTGAACGTTCACGGTGACGTGTCAACCGCCGCGGACGTTCAAAGAATGGTTAGAGAGACGATCAAGAGATTTGGGAGACTAGACATACTATTCAACAATGCAGGCATCGGATCTGTCGGCAACGTCCTAGACGTCAGCGAGGAAGATTGGGACCGACACATGGCTGTGAATCTTAAGGGGCCATTTCTCTGCTCCAAGTATGCTATCCCGGAAATGAAAAAGGTGGGGGGCGGCGCCATCATAAACATAGGCTCTATCGACAGCTTGGTCGCAGGTTTCCCTCCCTGCATAGCCTACGCCACCTCCCGTGGTGGAACACTTCAACTTACGCGGTGCCTGGCGGTCGATCACGTCAAGGATAACATTAGGGTAAACTGTGTCGCACCAGGAGCCATAGACACACCGCCAAGCTGGGTATCTTCAAACAAATATGATCACTTAATGAAACCATATGGCGATCCAAAGGAGTTGAAAAAGAAGCTTCTTGAAATGCACCCAATGAATCGGCTGGGAACACCGGAGGAGGTAGCCAAGGCGGTCTTGTTCCTAGCTTCCGACGACGCCTCATTCACCACTGGGGCTGTGCTAATGGTGGACGGAGGCTACACTGCTCGCTAGGAGTTGCCAGCCTCCCAAAGTCAGTTTGCACGGCGCGTCGAGTGCGACTTTCAGAGAACTCCTCAAGGGCTGGGAGCCCGAGAGCGGAATACGAGAGGCGTTACTCAACGAGCCTCTCTCTAAGGTAGTGTTTGTTCCGAGTTAGTCTACGAGACGGGCAAAGTTTTGCGCTATCGTGTTCTCCACTTCGTCCACGGCGTGCTTCTTTACGCTGGCTATTTCTTCGACAGCGATCTTCACCATCTTTGGTGCTGACGGGACGCCGCCATACTTTACAAGCGGATGAGTGTCGGTTTCGGTGAGGAGATTCTCCAGCGGAACCATTCTTACAAGCTCTCGCATGTTGTTGGAAGTTGCCACTGAAGGTGTGATTGAAAAATAGTATCCCAGGTCGACAAGCTTTGGGACAAGCATCAACGGCTTACCCTGCTCAGCGGCATCAAACCAATGCATGTTCACACGCCTTATCTTGTATTCTTCAAGCATGACCAGAACCTGCTCCTCTGCGCCTGCAGAATGAATGTTGAGCACCTTGTCTGTACCTTTGCAT
>Ga0315309_1002445_pt1 | contig 10833 bp, 8 predicted proteins | sample TDP4_MG_FD_203080 | JGI IMG/M metagenome (GOLD analysis project Ga0315309, IMG submission 203080) | Freshwater sediment microbial communities from Lake Towuti, South Sulawesi, Indonesia - TDP4 | ecosystem: Environmental > Aquatic > Freshwater > Lake > Sediment | place: Indonesia: South Sulawesi...
TTCCTGACGAGTTCTCTCAAAAGCGTATAGCCGTCTTGTCCGTTGACCTTGAGATCCACCAGCCATGTTAAGTGGTTTACTCCCATGGCACGCGGTCTTATGTCTTCACTGACGCAGTAACGTCTATCAAAAGGCGGCATGTTAAGCAACCTTGGAAGTAGGCCCATTGAAAATCCTGCGTAGCAGTCGCATATTGAGATGAACTTGACTTTAGTTTCCCTACGGACTGCATCAGCTACGAAATTCGCAGGGTTTACATAACTGATGGCCCAAGCATCAGGACTCAGGTCTTCCATCATCCTGCAGTAGTCGAGGGTGGCTGGGATAGTGCATTGAGCCATGAAGGTTCCCCCTGGCCCGGCTGTCTCGTCACCACTTATACCATACTTACTTGGGATTTGGATGTCGTAGTTCATGTGCTTTAAACCGCCGATCCTATAAGCGAGCATTACGAATGTTGCATCTTCAATGGCCTCTTTAGGATTAGTGGTTGATGTGAACTTCATATTTGCATTGGCTCTTCTTGATAACTCCTTTCCAAGTTTTGTCAATGTGGGGAGACGACTGGGGTCTATGTCCATCAGGCAGATCTCACTTCCATCGAGGGTTTCCTTGTTCTCTAGAATTGCATAGATCAAGGAAGGGATGAAAGGACTTCCGCCCCCAAGGAATACTATCTTTTCACGCGACATTTCTTAAACCTCATTTACCAATGTTTTTTTCATTATTTAAGAGTAATTGAACATGTGTGGTGTCACAAAACAATTCCAGTAGAACTGCAGACGACCCTTTTGTAGACTTGAAATCGCGCGCAAAATAGGTTTCGGCTTAGCTTCGGCGTGGCAACCTTTATTAGTAATAGTTGCTTTTAGCAATGAGACTTCTGCGTTGAAGGGGATGTTCTATTACTAAAAATTGGCCTCGCCTTACACTCAAGATATCGAAAAGCACATTGAAGTATTTGATCCTAATAATTGGAGCTATTTCATCGATTTTTCCATTGTACTTTATGTTTATCACAGCCATCAGTGGCTGGGGACCGATAACATGGTTGCCATTGAACCCTAGGTGGGAGAACTTCGTTTATGCTTGGAGTTATATGCAGTACCCACCACTTTGGAGGGCACTTCTGAATAGCGTTATAGTCTCCGTTTCTCGTACATTGCTTGTGCTCTTCGCCAGTTCGCTAACAGCTTACGCGCTCGCTGTATACAAATTCCGAGGTAGTCGTCTGGTTTTTTGGGTAATTTTATCTACAATGCTTATGGGTTCATTCCGGCTCATTCCCGTCGTTCCGGGTGTTATAACTTTGATTCCTTCTGTCGTGCTTATGTTTTGGTTGGGATGGTTGAACACTTTTTGGGCGTTGATTATACCTGGCTTCGTGAACGCCTATAGTGTGTTTCTTTTGCGGCAGTATATGATTACTATTCCGGATGAAACATTGGATGCCGCGAGGTTGTATGGTTGTTCAGAGTTTGGATTGTTTTGGAGGATAATTCTTCCGTTGTGTAAGCCTGCTCTCGCAGCCATAGGGTTAATAAACTTCGTTTGGAGCTGGAACGATTATCTTTGGCCTCTAATAATAATCTCCGATGAGAATATGTTCACGGTACAACTAGCGCTCAGTTGGGCTACCCCCTACGGGCAAATTGGTGCGGCACTTATCACGCTCGTAACATTGCCATTAATAATTTTTACAATAATCACCCAAAAATATTTAATAAAAGGCTTGGCTGGGCTTGGTTACACGAGGAGGTAAAAAATCCTAGGAATCAAAGATAAAGACGTTAAAAAGTGCATAAAAGAAGCGTTGATTGAATCGAGTGCCTAAAAAATTAAATGGTCAAGAAGAGCTTGCTTTCAAAAAATCTCATGCGTTGACGTTAATTTGTTATTGGTTTAGTTTTGTTCTACGAGTGTCTAGGTAATACAAATAGTCATGGTATTTGATGAAGTCTGCGACGAAATTGTTTACTGGATGGTTATAAACTTGTTCTGGCGTGCCCACCTGTTGAATTGTGCCTTCTTTAATTATCGCTATCCTATCCGCCATGGCAATTGCTTCAACCAGATTTTGAGTCACGTAAATCGTTGTAGTCTTCAATTCATCATGGATTCTTTTAATCTCAGACATGACGCGTAACCTGCTTGGAGGATCTAGGTTGCTTAGTGGCTCGTCCATCAAGAATACCTTCGGAGGTATCGTTATAGCTCTCCCTATGGCCACCTTCTGTTTTTGCCCTGCAGACAGTTGGTATGGTTTTCTAGAAAAGAGTTTTCTCTCAATGCCGACCTGATCAGCCACCTTTCCCGCTATTCCCTTGATCCTTTCTTTTAGGTATTTTTGAATCTTTAGGCCAAAACTAAGATTTGAGTATGCCTTTTCATCAAACACCTTCATGTGAGGCCAGAGAGCATAGCCCTGGAAAACCATACTTACACCCCTTTCCACTGGCTTTAAGTCGTTTACAAGTCTGTCTCCGATGTAGATGTTTCCACTGTCTGGATTTATCAATCCTGCGATTAAGCGCAGTATTGTTGTTTTGCCGCAACCATTTGGACCGATCATGACGAAAAACTCTCCATTTGCAACATCTAAGCTAACATTGTTAACCGCTGTAACACGGTCAAATCTTTTTGTCAAATTTTCGAGCCTAACACCCGCCAACTTTTCCACCCTACTATAAATTAATGCAACGCATGAAAGCTTGTGAAAAAGTGTTTTTGAAATTATATTATGGCTTTTTCGGTTTTTTTATCTAAAAGGTGAATTTTATCCATGTTAAATATCATCCAAACTTTTTCGCCAAGAGTAATCGTATACATCGGATGCGTGCATGCCTTTATTATCTTATCTCCCAGCTTTAAGTCAAAGATAGTTTCGTGTCCTAGGGGCTCTATGGCGTAAACTTCGGAGACGATGGAATTAGGAACTTCCTTTTCACTTACTGATATATCCTGTGGTCTTACACCTAATATAAGCTCAGAACTGGTTGCTTGCTCCTTTATTTCTTTTCCGAGATTTTTGGGAATTTCGAGGGAAAAGCCTTCAGAGATTAGGGCTTTCTTTTCTTCTTCATAAGTGCAATCCATGAAATTCATTGAGGGGCTGCCAATGAAACCTGCGACGAATAGGTCTTCTGGGTGATCATATAGGTCAGATGCTGTTCCTATTTGTCGTATTTTTCCTTGATGCATTACAGCAATTCTGTCTGCCATAGCCATGGCTTCTGCTTGATCGTGGGTTACACAGATTGTTGTGACACCGAGTCTTTCTTGCAGTTTCTTGATCTCCACTCTCATGTGAACTCTGAGCTTTGCGTCAAGGTTGGCTAGTGGTTCGTCTAGCAAGAAAACTTTCGGATCTCTTATGATCGCTCTTCCCAGCGCTACTCTTTGTGCCTCACCGCCACTGAGTTGTCCTGGCATGCGGTCCAGTAAATGCGGCATTTTAAGGAGTTCTGCTGTTTCTTTTAATCGTTTTTGGATTTCATCTTTGCGAACCTTATGCATTTTGAGGGGAAATGTTATGTTGTCTTTGACTTTCATATGGGGCCAAAGTGCATAGGTTTGGAAAACCATTGCGACGTCTCTATCTTTCTCTGATACATCGTTAACTAATCTATCGCCGAGATAGATGTTTCCAGATGTAGGGGTCTCTAAGCCAGCAATGCATCTGAGAGTGGTTGTTTTTCCACAGCCGGATGGGCCTAACAGCACTAGGAATTCTTTATCTTTGATATCTAGGTTTACGTTATCTACGGCAACAGTATTCTTTCCAAAGATTTTTGTGAGCTTTTCTAATCTAACTTCGACCATTTTTTTACCTCGCTGCGTAGGTAAGTCCAGTATACGCCTTTATAAGATGTTTTGAGGTGATTAGGCTGAGAACTATTAATGGCAATGTAGCATACACGGTAGCTGCCGCTACAAGATTTAGCTGTGGAAGAGTTCCATGGACGTCCCATAGCCCCATGAGCGCTAGCTGCATTGTCCATATATCCTGATTTCCTCTAAGTACTATTAGAGGCCAGAGAAGATCGTTCCAGTTCCACACAAAATTTATTAATCCTACAGATGCAAGAGCAGGCTTACACAATGGAAGAACTATCCTCCAATATAACCCCAACTCTGAACACCCATACAACCTCGCCGCCTCCAACACTTCATCAGGTATAGTTATCATATATTGCCGCAAAAGAAATATGGTGAAAGCATTCACAGCTCCAGGTATGATCAACGGCCAATAAGTGTTCAACCATCCCAACCAAAACATAAGCACGACAGAGGGAATCAAAGTAATAATACCCGGAAGCATCATTGTGGATATAATTATCCAAAAAACCAGGCGACCACCTCGGAACTTATATTTAGCGAGCACATAAGCTGTTAACGAACTGCCAAGTAAGAGAAACACCGTATAAGAAGCACTGACTATAACACTATTCACGAATGCTCTCGGAACCGGTGGCCTTAGGTAATCCCAAGCATAAGCGAAGTTCATAAAATTAGGATTATTTGGCCACCATGTTGTTATACGACCCATGATTTCTTCTGGTCTCTTGAGGGCTGAAATGAACAACCAGTAGAATGGGAGAATTGATGAAACAGCTCCAATTATTAGGATCAAATACTTCAATGTGCCCATCGATATCTTACGTATGAAGCGAGGCAATTCTTTAGTAATAAACCAGCCCCCCTCGGCGTAGAAGTCTGAATTCTATCATGGCTATTACAAGTATCAATAGGAAGAGTATAATTGCTAGAGCCGCCCCATACCCAAAGTTCAGATACGCAAAAGCTTGCCTATATATGTAGTATACGGCTACCGTAGTAGTAAGAGTTTCACGAGTTAATACGTATACTTCTGTGAAGACCTGAAGCGATCCTGCAGTAGCCGTTATCGCACAGAATAAGATTGAAGGTTTGAGCAGTGGTGCGGTTACGTGTCTAAAAGTATTCCATGCATTGGCGCCACTCATACGAGCGGCTTCGTGATATTCATTTGGAATGGTCTGTAACGCTGCTAGGAATATTATTGCATTGAGCCCCATCCATTGCCATATGCTCATTAGCATTACGGCGTAGAGGGCGGTCGGGGCAGCTAACCAAGTCTGAGGAGGCAAACCAAACAGCTTTAATATGATATTGAATGGACCCCTCTCGTAGTCGTAGAGCCAAGTCCACACGTAGCCTATTGCGACTGTTGAAGTGACTACTGGAAGGAAAAAAGCTGTTCTGAACACTGATCTGCCCTTTATTGCGCTGTTTAAGGCTAAGGCTAAGATAAGCCCTATAGTTATACAGATTGGTTCATACAATACGTATATGAAGCTGTGCTGTAGGGCTAGAAGCCAGTCCTTGTCACTGAATGCTCTTGCATAATTTTCTAAGCCGACAAACTCGCCTCCAAAAAGAGGGGGTCTGAACTGCCAATCAGTAAAGCTTATGTAAAAAGCGAAGCCCAACGGGAAGGCCCAGAATATTGAAAAGCTCAAGAAAAATGGTATTAGAAGAATGTATGGAACATGTGATCGTTTCACGCTGTCCTCCCTCTTCATTCTTAATGCTTTGTGAACTTATTTAAGGTTTTTTTGTGAATAGAAATAGATTTATAGCGGTGCAGATTTCATTAAATCATAGCGAAACGAAAGTTTTCGCTATATGAGAGAGGAGAATGAAGAAAACGAAACCAAGTAAGAACACTATGCCTTTACTAATGGTGCTACTGCTCAGTACATTGACATTAGCGTACTTGCCTATCGTTAAAGCTAATCCCATTGAAATAGAAATACTGACATTTTTTGCTGAACCCGCCGAAAGACTCTACTGGGACCAGATTATTCCGAAGTTTCAAACAGATAACCCAAGTATTACAGTAAAACACACCTACGTGGAGTTCGATTTCTTGTTTGATGAGATCATGAGATTGCACCTGTTGGGCCAGGACCCAGATATTATAACCATGCACGGAATGTGGTTGCCTAGATTTGCTGACTGGACAGACCCAATAGTGTCCGAAATTGTGCCTGATGAGGTTGTATCGGACGTAAAGAACCTAGCGAACTTTCCAATCTCAGCGATAGAGGGATCGACCTACCAGGGTGTTGTGTACGGTTACCCCACTGAAATTGACTCTCATGCACTGGTATACAACAAGGCAGTGATGGGCTACGATTTCGTACCTCCAACAAACTGGAATGAGTTAAAGGCAAAGGCTAGAGCAGCCACGCAAAGGGATGCTAGTGGGGCGATCACCGTAGCGGGTTTCATGCCCTACGTAGACGGTGGATATGAAGAAGACCGCTATGCATTTATGAATTTGCTCTTGTCAAACAATGGAGAATTCGTGGACCTTATGGGTGAAGCCCCCGGAAGCACATATGGAGTGCCCAGAGCGCTATTCAGTGATACCCCAGGAGTTGAAGCCCTTGATCTCTACTATAGCGTTAACGCCAATAATCCGAATATTGCCCCAGAAGACGCGACATACGATCCTGATCTATTTGGATACTATAGCATTGGTTGGACTGGTTGGGCAGAGAATAGAATAGGTATGACGGTAATTCCAACATGGTTCAACTACATAAGAGACGCTATGGGAGACCGCTTCCACACCGATATAGGAGTTGCGCCAGTGCCAATTGGACCAAGCAACCCAGGAACATACCCAGATGATTCCGTATGTGTCACATTCAACCATATGATGGTGGTTACCCAAGCAGCCGTGAATAGAGGTGCCGAACAGGAAGCTGCAGCATGGACATTCGTGAAATGGATAAACAAGCCACGGGATTATGGATACATACCTAACTCGGCTGTCGGCCCAATTCCTAGGACCCCAATAAACCCCCCATACGGACCCGTTTCAATAATGGGTGATTACCTCATCTACGATGGCATTATACCTACCAGAAACACTGATAGATTGTTCGGAGCAACGAAAGATGGCAAACATCTCTCAGAAGACGTTTGGTTCTCAGGATTCGTTTGGAATCTTGAACACAACGGAAGAGCAGATCCTAAGCTCAGGACAGCCCAGGAAGTGCAGGACAAGGTAGGAGGCATGTTCGAGAGAGTTGCCGAACTTGCTGAGGATCCAGCAACCGTAGCAGCTGAAACAGCAGCCATCATTAACTCAGTGCAGCCTCCACCAGAGCCTGGTTACCGAGGGTTATTACCAGCGCCAGGCGACGCAGACATGAAAGGAAGCGTGGGTGTTGAAGACGGTGTTCTTGTTGTCTATGATTGGGGTGCCACACCATATACTGCTAGCTGGAACAAAGGACGAGCTAATGTACTAGAGACAATCGAAGCCCCACTCGAGGTGTCTGCTGCAGATGGTGGATTCATCGTGTACAACTTCGGAACAATAGGAGCGGACTAATAGGAGGAGAAATAAATGAAAAAACTGAAAAACTCTATCCTGTTGCTTCTAACTCTGTCGCTTGTCATCACAGCCACAGTGACTTTGAGTCCAGCCTACGCCAGCCCCACCACCCTAAAAGTGGTAGATTCCGTTACTGGTGATGCTGCAATTGTTGGCCCTGAGAAGACGCCAGGTCCGCCACCTTACTCGTTCGCTGTTAACATAACCGTGACAGATGTCTCCGGCCTCTGTGGCTTCGAGTTTAAGCTTGCATACGATCCACTCGTTCTAGAGTCCACTTCAATCACCCTGGGCGAATTCTTCGGCGGTCCGGACTCAATCGGCACCTATCCTACCGGCCCCTCAATAGTTTGGCACGAAGAAAAAAACAATGACTTAGGCTATGCATGGTACGCTGTCAGCTTGGGCACCATCTCCCCCGACTACACGAATGGGAAGTCAGACCCGGGAACCAGAACATTAGCAACCATCGGGTTGACTGTTACCGGACTCGGTGGAACCATCCTAGACCTAGTAGGCACTCGACTCGTTGAAACTGATGGTGACCCTATTTGGCATGAGGCAGTACCCGGTCTCTTCAACAATGCGAAGTCGGCACCCGTAGTAGAAAGCCTTGAAGCCTCCAGACTAGACCCGCAGATTGGGGAAAACGTAGCATTCTTTGCCAAAGCCTATGACGCAGATTACCCAGACCCAGATGGCGGCATTATCGAAAGCTACCTTTGGGACTGGGGCGACGGAACTTTACCAGAATACAGCTGGGACAATCATGGTTATCCTACACCACATGCTGAGCATACTTACGAAACGATAGGAACTTACGTGGTTAAACTTACTGTAACTGACAACATGGAGCCGATTGGCGCCCAAGGCAGAGCTTCGATTACCATCGCAGTCACTGCGCCAAGAGGACTGAAAGCCGACTTAGTCGATTCATGGCCAGCAATCAGAAACATAAAGCTTACATATCCCCCAGAAGAACAATGGTGGCACACCACTATCAACACCTTCTACGCCGATGTTGTGAGCCTAGCCAGCGGATCCGTGGCTGTTAAGGTCGAATTCACCGTAACTAGAGACGGTAGCTACGTGACAACACTTGTAACGGACACGCATACATTTGCACCTCCAGAAGGCTATCTAAGCGAACACCGCTTCGAAATGGCATATGACACCAAAAAGGTAACAGGCTCGTACATCGTGCAGGCAACATGCCGCTACCAGGTCGACAAGGGGTGGGTTGCTGGAAGGACACTGACCTTCAAATTCAGAGTCACACCATAAACGCAAAAGTCAAGAGAGAAACCTCAAAGCGCGCGCAAGCGCGCAACCCCCAATTTTTATATTCTGTTTTTCAGAGGAATGTATATGGGATAGTTTCTCAGAGGAATATATATGGGATATAAGGTTACCCGAATAATGGCGTTAATTCTATTTCTAATCATGATAACCGCTACCATACCCCTCGGCTACGCAATCGAATGGTCGCCTGACATGAGGCTCACTTGGAATAGTGAAATTGATGCGAACCCTTCAATAGCCCAAGCGAACGACGGAAAAATCTGGGTTGTTTGGCACTCATACAGAACGGGTAACGCTGATCTCTTCTACAAAGTTTACGACTCATCTAAGGTGCATCCATGGTCTTCAGAAAAAAACCTAACTGCAAACCCAAACGCTGACGGACCACCAGCGATCATGCAAGCACAAGATGGCAAAATCTGGGTTGTTTGGTCAACCAACAGAACTGGAAACTATGAAATCTACTACAAGACCTCAAGCGATAACGGCGCAACCTGGTCATGGCCGGAAAAAAACCTAACCGCAAACCCAAAAGATGACGAGTGTCCATCAATCATGCAGGTTGCGAACGGCACGATTTGGCTCGCATGGTCAGCGAACAGAACTGGAAACTTCGACGTCTATTACAAGACCTCTCAAGATAACGGCGCAACTTGGTCAACGGACAAGTTTCTCAACATCCCAACAACAAATGATCGGAACCCATCAATCACGCAGGCTGCGAACGGCAAAATATGGTTTGTCTGGGAGAGAGATAAAGACCAAAAATTACACATCTGGTACACGACCTATGACTATGACTACACTTATAATAAGTGGATGTGGTGGGGTAGTATCTATCCAGTCACCACAGCTCCAAATACATCAAATTATAATCCATCGGTCATGTCAGCAATAGACGGCAAAATCTGGATTGCTTGGGATTCGAGCATAGGCGAAGCAGGCCAAGCAGACATATATTATCAGACTCGTTCTCCGCCTGAATTCAATGCAATCGTCGAGCGCATACAACTAACCATCAATTCGGGAGAAGACTTCGCGCCGTCCATCATGCAGGCAGCGGACGAAACCATATGGATAGCTTGGGCAGCATGGAGAACCAGCCCGCCGAATTGTGACATTTACTACAAGACAACCAAAATACCCCAACCCAACGATGTGGCTATATTTAGCGTCAATTGCACCGAAGTCACAGTAAATGCAGGCGAAAAGGTTTTCATCGAGATTGTAGCTCAGAATCATGGAACGAACAGCACAAACGTCCTAGTCAAATTGTACGCCGACTTAACCAAAAAAAATGAATCGCTATTTGGTTTGTCTCCCGGACAATTGCACCCACTGATATTAACATGGACCGCTTCAAACACAGGCACATACAAAATATGGGCTAAAGCAAACGTTGTCTACGGAGAAATCTACACCGTCGACAACACCTTTCCTGCCCTCCTAGGCGACGTGAATGATGACCGAACCGTTAACGCTTCCGACGTGTCTGTCTTTAGCAACGCCTACGGCTCCAAGCCTGGAGATTCCAAATGGAATCCTAACTGCAACTTCGACGGCTTCAACGGAGACAACAAAGTTGACGCTTTTGACCTGTTCGATTTAGGCAAAAACTACGGGAGGTCCCAATAGAATGGGAACAAAGTTTAAATTTAAATGTTCATACTTAGAAACTTAATCTTGAAGGGGAGAGGAATTGAATAAATCTTTCTTAAATAACTCTCTCTTAATAATCATCATTTCTCTCTTAGTCAACATGGTCATCATGGTTGCGGTGAGTCCAGTTTCTGCCCAAACTGACACCATAATTTACGTGGACCCTCCAAGCATCATAGACACAACCAAGACGGCTGGCACCGATTTCACCGTCAACATAAACGTCAAAAACGTCACCAACCTCTTTGGCTATACCTTATTCCTAAATTATACCACAACCGTCTTAACTGCCACCAGCGTCACACTAGGTTCATTCTTCCCACCTGACTCAGTGCCTTGGGTGCCCCCTGAGAAACAAATAAACGACACAGCAGGCTACGTATGGTACGCTCTCACCATGCCTTACGGATCAAAGTACGGAGTGGACGGAAGCGGAACACCACTGACTATTAGCTTCACCGTCGATTCCATAGGTGAAA
>Ga0315309_1002446_pt1 | contig 10833 bp, 8 predicted proteins | sample TDP4_MG_FD_203080 | JGI IMG/M metagenome (GOLD analysis project Ga0315309, IMG submission 203080) | Freshwater sediment microbial communities from Lake Towuti, South Sulawesi, Indonesia - TDP4 | ecosystem: Environmental > Aquatic > Freshwater > Lake > Sediment | place: Indonesia: South Sulawesi...
ACGGGACGGTCTGGGGCAATGCGGAGTCGTCTGAGCTTGCGGAGATCCGGAGCGTGCGGCACGGCGCGGATGCGCTCTATCAAGCGCTGCGCCACATCTACCAGACTGGAGGAGTTGCGGCGTTACTAAAGAAACTGAATCTGCCATGAAGCGCTTCACGCGGCACCACGGCACTGACGGCTGCCTTGCTCAGCTTATTCATTGCTGACTTTATACAGGTTGTGGAAGGCAGGCCCGCAGGGGAGATTACTTCACATCGCCGAGGTTATATTTCTTCATCTTATAGCGCAGCGCATCGCGACTGATGTTTAGCAGGCGTGCGGCCTGGGTCTGGTTGCCGTGAGCTTGGCGCAGGGCCTCTTCCACTAACGCCTGCTCCACCGCCTCTAACGAAGTGCCACTGGGTGGAATTTTCAGTCGCGGTAGCCAACGCCCGTCGGGCAATTCCTCCCATTGCGTCTCCCCCACGCGGCCGCTCCCAGAAGGATGCGGCGCGCTACCCGGACTGGTAACGCGGATGGGCAGGTAAAGGGGACGAATCAGCGGCTCCTCTTCTAAGATCATAGCCCGCTCAATCGCGTTCTTCAGCTCGCGTACATTCCCCGGCCAGTCGTAGTCCAGCAAGACCTGTTCTGTCTCCTTGCTCAGCCCCTGCACCTGTTTGCGAAATTTGTAGTTGTAGTGAGCGATGAAGTGCTCCACCAGCGGCAGAATATCCTCCTTGCGCTCGCGCAGTGGCGGCAAGGTCATGGAGATAACCGAAAGCCGATAGAAAAGGTCTTCCCGAAAGCGCCCATCGCGTACGTCACGTTCGAGGTCGCGGTTGGAAGCGGCAATCACGCGCACGTCCACGTGCAGGTCGCGCAGCCCGCCTACCCGCCGGAAGCTGTGGTCTTCGAGCACGCGCAGCAGCTTGACTTGCAAAAATGGCGATAACTCACCGATTTCATCCAGAAATACCGTCCCGCCGTCGGCTACCTCCAGCAAGCCTTTCTTCATCGCCTTAGCATCGGTGAAGGCACCTTTTTCGTGCCCGAATAGCTCGGCTTCAATCAGCGTCTCGGGAATAGCCGCGCAGTTGATAGCCACGAAGGGCTGCTGGCTGCGCTCGCTGTGCGCGTGGATGACCTTAGCGATCAGATCCTTGCCTGTGCCACTCTCCCCCTGGATGAGGATAGTCTCCGCACCACTCGCGGCTACCTTGCGCACAAACTCCATCAACTCACGCATCGGCTTCGACGGCCCAACTACTTCCTCAACCCCCAGCTCCTTCACCACCTCGTCCCGTAAGCTGTCCACCTGCCGCCGCAAGCGTTGCGCTTCCAGAGCGTTCTTCACCGTCACACTCAACTCGTCGAAGTCGAGTGGCTTAGAGATAAAGTCGTGAGCGCCAAGCGCCAGCGCTCGCTTGATATCGTCCAGCCTGGGGTCCACGGTGATCATAATCACCGCCGAATTCGCCCCCTCCTTCTTCATCTGCTCCAGCAACTCAATTCCACTGCGGTCGGGCAAGCGCACGTCGAGCAGCACCACGTCAGGACTCTCCGCCTGGATGCTTACCCAGGCCCCAGCCGCGTCTTCGGCCTCACTCACTCGATAGCCTTGCACACGAAAATATTCCCCCAGTGACCTGCGCACCAGATTCTCGTCGTCCACGACTAGGATTTTTCCCCGCGCCATTATTCTCCACCTAGCTTTAGTGATGGTTTGCGCCGGACTCTTCTTCCGTCGGCAACCACTCCGGCAGCCGCGGCGCGATTCTGCGCGCCTCCTCCACAACCGCCTGCAACCCCTGCCGCTCTGCCGGCGTCGTCGCCCTTTCTGCCAACACATAAGCGCTCGCCGCCAGGCCGGCCAAAGCGTTCTTCAGGGCGTGCCGCGCACTGCTCCGCTCGGCCGCCGGGTTCTGGCTGAACCGCTCCAGGCCCTCCGCCAGGGCGTTGAACGTGCGCCCTAACTCCCCTACGAGGTCGTCCCGCACAGCAAACTCCACCCGCACCTGCCAGTTGCCCTGGCCGATAGCCGCCAGCTTCTCACACAATTCCTCGTACCATTCCACGCTAAAAACCAAAAAGCCGTTCGCGCACCAGCCCTGCAAATGCTATCATTATTATGGTGCAATTCGGGCAGGCGCACAAGCTGAAGGAGAACTAGCTGTAGTGCCGCTGATTGAGGAAATCAAAGGCTTACTAGGCTTCACCGAGACCGACCGTAAGACCTTGCAGCGGCTAGGAGCCATTGTCGGCCCCTACCTGCCCGAACTTGCCGAAGTCTTCTATGCGCAGATTCTTCGCCAACCAGCCGCGGCCCGCGTGCTCACGGGCGGCCAGGCCCAGATTGACCGCCTGAAAATCACCCTGCAACGCTGGGCGCGGGAACTCTTCAGCGGCCGCTACGACGAGGCTTACGCCCGTGACCGCTACCAGATCGGCCAGCGCCACGTGCGCCTGGGGGTGGAACAGAAGTTTGTCATCAGCGCCATGGCCGTGGTGCGCAGTTACCTGCTAGGCTTGCTCGAGCGCCAAATCGCCCGCCCCGCCGCCCGCGCCCGGGCCCAGCAGGCCGTCAACAAGATCCTTGACCTCGACCTCAACCTGATGTGCGAGTCTTACTTCCACGAAAGCCTGCGCGAGCTGCGCGAGCTAAACGACCGCTTGGAAGCCGCCAACCTGGAACTAGCGCAACTCAGCCGGGTCAAGGACGACTTCCTGGCTCACACCTCACACGAACTCCGCACCCCGTTGAACTCCATCCTGGGCTTCACCAAACTCATTCTCGATGGCCTCTGCAAAACCCCGGAAGAGGAACGTGAACTCCTGCGCGACGTCTATACCAGTGCCCAGCACCTGCTGGAAATTGTCAATGACATCCTCGACGTAGCCAAAATCGAAGCGGGTAAACTCCACCTGCAGCTGCAACCCGTGCCCCTGCGCCGCGTCTTTGAACAGGTGTTGGACGTCATTCGCGTCCAAGCCCAGGGAAAGAAGCTCAAGCTGGTGGATGAAACCGCGGCCAACAACTTGCCCCTGGTCTTCGCCGACGAAAATCGTCTTCGCCAGGTGCTCATCAACCTGCTCGACAACGCGGTCAAATTTACCGACCAGGGCTGGGTGACCCTGCGCGCCGATGCCGAACGCGTTCCCGGCCACGTCTTGGTCGAAGTCCAGGACACCGGCGTCGGTATTCCCTTGGCCAAACAAAAAGAGCTCTTCGACAAGTTCAAGCAGGTGGACACTAGCTTCACCCGCCGCCACGGTGGTAGCGGCCTGGGCCTGGCCATCAGTCGCCGCTTGGTGGAGATGATGGGCGGGCGCATCGAGTTGGAGAGTCCCGGGGAAGGCTTCGGCACCACCGTGCGTTTTACCCTACCCGTCTATACCATCACCCACGACCATCCGCACCGCCGCGACCAACCGGCGCTGGAAATCGCTGGCGACCGCGACGGCCCACGGGTACTGCTGATGGACAACGACGCCGCCTTTCGCAACTATCTCAGTCGCCTCTTGGCCAACCACGGCTTCGCCGTGGTTACCGCCGATTCCGTCGAAGACGCCCTCGATGCTGCCGAACGCTTCCGGCCCATGGTGGCCATCACCGACTGGGTCATCCCCACTCGACCCGCTTCCGCCTACAGTGACGGTTTGCAATTTCTGGCCACACTGGCCGAGCGCCGCGACTGGGAACCTTTCTATCCGCTGGTCATCACCGGACACGACCTCCGCAAAGCCGAAGAAGAACTCGACCGCTACGCTATCCAGCCCCGCCCGCGCATCTTTCGCAAACCTATTGATGCGGAAGAATTTCTGACTAGCTTGCGCACTATGCTTGCCCCTACCCCGAACCGCAAATGAAGACCATCCTGGTAGTGGAAGACAACCCGCAAGTGGCCAAGTTCTATTGCTTGGCTCTGGAGCGTACCGGCGGCTACCGCTGCCTGCTGAGTGACTCTGGGGAAGAGATTGTTGCCCGTACCCGTGCCGGCGAGGTGGACGCCATCATTCTGGACATCTCTTTAGCCAACTGCACCTATCAAGGCCGGCGCGTGGACGGCTTGGAGATTGCCCGCATTCTCAAAGCCGATGCCTCCACCCGCCACGTGCCTATCTTGCTCGCCACTGCCCACGCCATGGAAGGCGACCGCGAACGCTTCCTCGCGGCCTCCGGCGCCGACGGCTACCTGGAAAAGCCCATCTACGACCCGCAGGTGCTCATCCAGCACCTCGAGCAGGTGCTCCGGCGCTAGCTGCCCAGGCATTACTAGACACAGCCTGCGCAGTGCTACAATCGCTGCGCAGTAACCACTCAACACTGCCGTGAGGTGAGCAAATGGCCACAGTCGCATTGCTCGTCGCCATCGGCGCCCTCTTACTCTTGGCGTGGCTAGCCTTCCGCATCCACGCCTACGCCAGCAGCCTACGCGATGTGGACTGGCGCCTAGGGGAAGTGCGTGACGCCTTGCAGCGGGGGCTGGCGGATTCCGGCCAACTGGTCGCCGCCGCGCAGCAAGGCGTTTCGCAAAGCCTCAAGCAGGCCACGCAGCTCTTCAGCGACTTGAAGGAACAGCTCGGAAGCTTGCAAGAGGCGGGGCGACAACTGGGCCAAGCAACCCGCACCTTAGAGATAGTGCTCTCAGGAGCGCGCACGCGGGGCAGCTTGGGCGAAGCCGCTCTGGAAGCGCTGCTCGCCGATGTGCTGCCTAGCGCGGCTTACCAACTACAATACTCCTTCCGCACCGGCACCCAGGTAGATGCGGTGGTCAAGCTCGGGGAAAAGCTTCTGCCTATTGATTCCAAATTTCCCTTGGATGCTTACCGGCGGCTGGCCGAAGCGAGCGAGCCGAAAGCCGCTGAACAGGCGCGCAGGGAATTTGCCGCCGCTGTCCGCAAGCATGCCGATGACATCGCCGCTAAGTACATCCTGCCCGCAGAAGGCACGCTCGACATCGCCTTCATGTTCGTGGCTTCCGAAGGCGTCTACTATGAGCTCCTGCTGACCGCAGATGGCAAGGGGTCGCTGCAAGAATATTGTCGTGCCAGACGCGTCATACCCGTCTCCCCCAATAGCTTACATGCTTACTTGGTGGTAATTCTGATGGGCTTGCGCGGTATGCAGGTGGAAGAAAATGCGCGCCGCTTGCTGGCGGCCTTGAGCGGCCTGGAAGGTCAACTGAACGACTTCGCCGAACTTTATACTACCCTGGGAACGCACCTGAAGAACGCCCGCGACCGCTACGAAGAAGCTGTGCCTAAACTCGCCGAGACGCAGCGCGTACTCAAGGAAATTGCTGCCGGAGCCCTGCCCCCGACCACTAGCCAGCTTTGGCGGTGAGTCGGTAAACCTTGGCCTCGACAAAAAGCTGGTAGAGAGCGGAGTCAACTTGCCCACGCGCTACCATCTCCCCCAAGATGTCCAGCGCCTTCTCGCTCGGCACGGCCTTCTTGTAAGGGCGGTCGGCCGCCGACAGCCCGTCGAAAATATCGGCTACGGTAATTATCCGGCTCTGAAGAGGGATTTGAGGCGCGGACAGCTTGTAGGGGTAGCCGGAACCATCCAGCAACTCGTGGTGGGCGCGGGCGATCATGGGGATGCCGTGCGTCTCGCGCGTCCAGGGAATCTGGGCTAAGAAGTTGAAAGTGTGCACTACGTGCGACTCGATTTCCAGCCGCTCCTTGGGGTCCAAGCTCCCTTGTGGAATCGAGAGGAAACTTACCTCCTCCGGGGTCAGGTAGTTGCGCTCCTTGGCTTGGCAGTCTAGGTAGGTGCGCTTGGCGATTTCGAGCAGCTTGTCGAACTGCCCCCCAGGCAACACCGTGGGCTCGTTGACTTGAAGGATAAACTGGAAGTAGTCGTCAATTTCGGCCAGGCGCAGGTGATATTCTTGGTCGAGCGTGTGCAGCAGCTCCGTAGGCTGGCCCCGCTGTAATGCCTCCAGCTTGCGCCGCGTGTAGTCAGCTTCGAGCGCCTTGCGAATGAACTCGAAGCGCTGCCGAATAATTTCCAGTTGCAGCGGGTAGAGCTTCCTGGCCTTTACCAGCACTTCTTCCCGCACGCCTACCTTGCCGAAATCGTGCAGCAGGGCGGCGTAGCGAATCTCTTTCATCTGCTCGCGGCTGAAGTGCAGCGCGGCATAGTAGCCCCTGCTAGCTTTGTCTGCGGCCTCCGCCAGCCCACAGCTTAGCTGCGACACGCGGAAGGAGTGACCCGAGGTGGTGGGATCGCGCTGCTCAATTGCATACACCGCCGCTTTCACGAAGTCTTCGAACAGGGTCTGGATATTCTCGTAAAGGACGTTATTCTCGTAGGCGACCGCGGCTTGCGAGGCCAGCGAGTTAGCCAGCTCCTGCTGCCGCCCGGAGTAAGGAATCACCTCCTGCTCCACCACCGCTAGCGTGCTGAGTCTCGCCGCCCAGTGCCGCTTGCAATTGATTAATTGCAGTATCCCCAGTACCTCCCCCTGCTGATTCTTCATGGGGATAGTGAGCATGGACTTGGTGCGATAGCCCGACTCCTCGTCGTAGCGTCGGTTGAAGCCGTAAGGAGCATCTGAGGGTAGCTCGTAAACGTCTTCGATAGGCAGAGCCTCACCCGTCAGGGCGACGTAGCCAGCGATACTGCGGCTGTCGATAGGCATGGTGAATTCAGTGAAGCTGAGGGGGATACTGTCAGTCTGCGTCAACTTGAAGCGCAAGCGTTTGTCGGTTTCCGATACTTCTTCCACCAGATAGAGAGAACCCGCATCACTGTTAGTGATCTCACGGCTCTTGAGCAGAATCAAGTTGAGCAGGGCTTCAGTGTTGCGCTCGGAGGAGAGCGCCACACCAATCCGGTTCAACTCGTCAATCTCTCGTGAACTCTGCTGGAGTTGCTCTTCGGCGCGCCGGCTACGCTCAGCCAGCTCCAAGTTCTCAAAAGCACTCGCTAACGCCTGCGCTACCATCGCCGGTGCCGCCGTCTTTGGCAAGTAAGCAGAGACACCGTGTACTGGCACACCAGCCTTCAGAGTTTTGGCTTTGACCAAGTAGACGATGCGCAGGCGGCTGTCAGACCGGGCTAACGCCTCTAGCTCTTTAGCGTCGCACTCAGCGTCGGCCAGCCAAACCGTAGCCACCTGGCCCATTCCCGGCGTGCTCTCCCCCCGACGCACCGGCAGACGTAGGTAAGAATCGTCGAGTTTAGCCGCCAGGGCGGCGGCGGGTGAGTCCTCGAAGTAACAAACCTGCTTCTGCATCAGCCAGACTTACCTCCTGCCGTAACTTGAGGCCTGCGTGCCTCTCATCACAACAGCTAGCAAATCTCCATCAGAGTATACTTGATTTTATTCCAGCGCGGCTATGACAAGCGATTGTCTCCGCTACCGCAGCTAAAGCTGCCACGCGGGCACTGTGATGCGGCGCCTGGCGGGAGTAAGTCTTGCGGCGGGTGGCGGTGCCGGAGTAAGCTCGGCACCATAGGCATGCATCGTGTGGGCCAATTTTTTGCCACCCTATGGGGCCGTAAGTACGCTCTGCTGATCAGTTTCGCTATCACTTTTGCTGGCTTGTTCATTTACACCGCTATCTATCTAGCCGAGTGGCGTCTACCTATCTTCGAGTTCATTGATTCTATCGAGCTGCGCGCCTACGACACCCGCTGCAAAATTCGCGGCCAAACCGCGCCGACCCCAGAAGCGGTCATCGTGGCCATTGACCGCAAAACCGTTGACGCCCTCGGCAGTTGGCCCTTCTCGCGTAGCCACTTCGCCCGCTTGCTCGACCAGCTCAGCCGCGATGGCGCCAAAGTAGTCGGCTTCGACATCAACTTCCCTAAGCCTGATGAAAAGTCCGGCCGGCACGCCCTCCGCCAAGCCCGCCAGGAGTATTTGACCCGGGTTCCTGCTCACCAACGCGCCCCCGCCTACTTGGCGCGACTCGAAGCCATGGAACAAGCCGCTGACACCGACCGGCAGTTTGCCGAGGCCATCCGGCGCGCCGGCAATGTGGTGCTCGGGCAGTTCTTCTATTTCAGTGAACGCGAAGTTAGCTACGTTGATGCCCAAACGCAGCAGGCCTACGACCACGTACTTGCCTTCGGGGCTTACAGTAACGTCCGCCCACTCCCACGCCAAGCAGGGGAAAAAGTACCGCCACTCAGCGAAACCTTTGTTGGCGAAGAGGCTGTGCTGGCCTCGCCTAACCTGCTACTCTTCGCCGACGCTGCCAACTACAATTTTGGCTACTTCAATTTCTTCCTCGGCTCCGACCCGGTCATGCGCCGCGCTCAACTCGTCATCAAGTACAAGCAGGATTTCTACCCCGCGCTCGACGTCCAGGTGCTGAAACGTTTTCTCGACGTTCCCGACCAGGAATTTGGGCTGTTCTATAACGTGGCTGGCGTCGAGTACATTGCTCTCGGCCAGTTGCGCGTGCCTACGGACGCGTTGGGTCGCATGCTGATCAACTTCCGCGGCCCAGCTTACACCTTTCCCCACTACTCACTCGCCGACGTCGCTGCGGGCAACTTTCCCCCAGGTACCTTCACTAACAAGATTGTGCTCGTTGGCCCCAGCGCGCAAGGCATTCCCGACTTCTACGCTGTACCCGTGCAAGAGGCTGGCTTCCCAGGTGTTGAGATTCACGCCAACGTGCTCGATACCATCCTCAATCAGCGCTTTATCGTCCGCAGCGCGCCCCAGGAAGTCGCTGACGTCTGCTTCATTCTGCTGCTAGGGCTGGTGCTGGGCGCGGTACTCGTACGCGTGCGCCTGGCTTGGACTACGCCCGCCACCCTGCTGGTGTTGCTGCTCTTCTTGCTGGGCAACTATTTCGCCTTCGCGCGCTATAACCTCTGGCTGAACCTGGTGGTGCCGGCAATGGTACTGGTGGCGAACTATGCCAGTATCAGCGCCTTTCGTGCCCTAGTGGAAGAGCAGGAAAAGCGCAAGGTACGCGCTGCCTTCCAGCAATACGTACCCCCGAGCTTGATCCGAGAACTGATGAAAGACCCCGAACGCTTGAAGCTGGGCGGCGAAGAGCGCGTGCTGAGCATTATGTTCAGCGATATTCGCGGCTTCACCGCGCTCTCCGAACGCCTCAGCCCGCTGGAACTCACCGCCTTCCTGAACAACTACACCGACGAAATGACCGAGATCATCTTCCGCCACTGGGGCACACTCGACAAGTTCCAAGGTGATGCAGTGATGGCTTTCTGGGGCGCGCCTTACGAGCAGGACGACCACGCCGCCCGCGCCTGTGCCGCCGGCCTCGATATGGTGCGCCGGGTAGATGAACTCCGCCAGCAGTGGCATGTACAAGGCAAGCCTGAGATCAACATCGGCCTCGGCATCAACACCGGTCGCGCGGTGGTCGGCAATATGGGTTCCCGAAAGCGATTCAACTACACCGTGCTCGGAGACGCGGTAAACCTAGCCTCGCGCCTGGAAGGGGTCAATAAAGAGTACGGCACACGCATCATCGTTAGTGAAACCACCTTCCGCGCCGCCACCGACACCAGCGGCTTGCTTCGCCGCCGCCTCAGCCAGTATTTCGGTGTGTCGCCGGGAACTTTGGCTACTAGCGACGCCGCTGACCGCGCCCGCCGCGTAGCCCTCTACCTGGGCCACAAGCTGGCCCTGGGGCCGCCTGCTCACCTGGCACGCGAGTTCGGTTTTGGTAGCGACGACGACCACGCAGTCTTGCAAGCCGTAGCCCAAGTGGCGCACGAAGCCGCCAGGGACAAAAAGCTCCGCCGCTTCCTCGACGACCTGCAACGCGCCATCCCAGGCTTTATCTTCCGCCAGCTTGACTGGATTCGCGTCAAGGGCAAGCGTGAACCGGTCGCCATCTACCAGTTGCTCGATTACCGTACCGATAGTAATCCTTGGCCGGAGTTGCTCGACCTCTTCCAAGGTGGCTTGAACGCCTATCGCGGCCGCCAGTGGCGACTCGCCATTGACCTGTTCGAGCTGGCGCTGGAGAAATTCCCCGACGACGCCCCCGCCAAACTCTTCCTCGAGCGCTGCCAGCACTTCCTCCAGGAAGAACCCGAACCCACTTGGGACGGCGTCTATGAGATGAAGACCAAGTAGGGGCCAGCGCCGGCTGCTTGCTTCTGCGGCCAGACGCTCGGCGCCTGATTTGCTTCCCTAGGTGGGGGAAATTCCCTTGGGCGCGCTTTAGCACCCACTGACCTACTGCTGGAAGCTAAGGCGACGGCATTTTCCCCTTTAGAAACAACTGGTTAGCTGGCGAAAAATCTGCTCTCGGCGCGGTAAGCTTCGTGCACACTTTGGCATCGCCGAAGGCTGAAGTGTCGCTGCGCGGCACGCGTCATTCAGAAGGCGGACGGTAGCGGGGGCAGAAGCGTGGCCATGGACACAGAAAAAAAGGTCCAAGAGATTCTCACCCACTGGGAAGAGCAGCGCGAAAACCTCATCTCCATCCTGCAAGAGGTGCAGGCCGAGTGCTACCACCTGCCCCAGAGCGCCTTGCGCCAGATTGCCAGCCGACTCGCTATCCCGCTCAAAGACGTCTTTCACGTCGCCACTTTCTATAACTGTTTCACTCTGGAGCCCCGCGGTAAGCACCTGATTCAAGTCTGCCTGGGCACTGCCTGCCACGTGCGTGGCGGCGAACGCATGCTGGAGAAAATCTGCCACGAACTCCAACTTGGCTCTCCGGGCACGAGCAACGACTACGAATTCACCGTTCGTGCCGTGCGTTGCCTGGGGTGTTGCGGTTTGGCGCCGGTAATGCGCGTCGATCACGACACACACGCGCATTTAGCGCAGGGCAAAATCCGCGGCATACTTAACCGCTACCGCCCCGCTCACAAGGCAGCTTGACACGCCGGCGGGGT
>Ga0315309_1002450_pt1 | contig 10818 bp, 10 predicted proteins | sample TDP4_MG_FD_203080 | JGI IMG/M metagenome (GOLD analysis project Ga0315309, IMG submission 203080) | Freshwater sediment microbial communities from Lake Towuti, South Sulawesi, Indonesia - TDP4 | ecosystem: Environmental > Aquatic > Freshwater > Lake > Sediment | place: Indonesia: South Sulawesi...
ACGACGCTGCAAGGCGATTGGGCTGTCACAGACACACTTGTTCCACTATCCAGCCATTGCGTTGCCTTGTCGACCTGGCCACCTCTCGGGTCGACTGTAAGTAGGAACTGAGTCTTCCAAGTTGCTGTCACTGTCTTGGGCGCGTTCATGGTAACCGTTCCTGTCGCGGAACCGCCAGCGTAGTCTCCTATCCAAGAATTGAATATGTATCGAATTCCCTCGCCTCCGCCCACAGGCGATGTTATGGAGAACGTGGCAACTTGATCCTTGTCATACCATCCCCCTCCTGAAGCCTGCCCGTAGGGGGAGTTCACAGTAAGCCTGTGCTGCGTCACCCACACTGCCTCAATCATCTTCGGCGAATCCATGTAAACGAGGTTCACAGGACTGCTTGAGCTATCTCGCAGCTGTCCGCCAGTCCACCTGTCGAACCTGTATCTTGTGCCCGCACCCTCCTCGACGGGAGTTGTAATCGCAACGCGTGCCCAGCTTCCCGCAAGGTACCATCCAGTGCCTTCGGGACTTCCGCGGTCAGATTTCACGTATAGAAAGAACAACGGGTCATATCTGAATGCTAGAGTAACAGTCGTGTTTGCGCTGGCGCTCTGAGAGTTGGTCCGACAAAAGAACGCTACGCCGTTATTGCCATACGGCCCCCAAAACGGTCCCGGATACGAATAGTAAGGATATCCGTAATACGGGTACCCTTCAGGCACATAGCCATCAACCGATATGGTCGGCCCGTAGGTCGTATTGAAAGTTAGAGTTCCTTCTCCATAGATCGTTCCCATCAGATAACCGCCAGCGTACACTCTCGCTCCAATGTTAGGATATAGCCCAGCAGTTTTCACCGTGACATAATACCAGCTAACCGCCTTGGTTGGCACCGTTTCAAAGCCCATTACCAAACCCAGAATCGCTACTAGGAGCAGAAGGTGGATAGATCTGAGCTCCTTCAAGTGCTTCCCTCGCGACGACGCTCGCAACAGAGCCTTCGTTCTTCCCCCTTTTCATCTTTTCGTATGAATCGGCGAAACAGATACTCCTCAACGTAGCTCACTAGACGGATCCCAAACTGTACGAAGAACAAATTCTAACAAGCTTAAGAGAGAAATGGCTTACTGCTAAAAGTCAGGATGGTCGACAGTGTTGCCGCGGCACGAAGATTTCCGGTGGCTGTAACAGATCATGGAACATGCCGCTGACCGGATCTTAGAGTATGTTCGCCACGTGAAGTCTCGAATCTTTCACAACCAGAAACTCTTAGGGATCTACACGAGGACGAATACCGAAGTCGCACATGCGAGAAACTACGTACATTCATACAGAATAAGGTTAGAACAGTCATTCGGGCAGGAGCTCTCTACTCTACAGAGATTCTTTCAACAGATGACCTTTCTCAGTTTGGCACTGGCCTTCATATCCGGACTGATTCTGGGGGGTCTCATAAGCTCGGCTCCTGCGGTCTTCATCATACTGACGTTGGTCTTAGGCTATCCTGTCGCCATCGCCTATGGCAGTGCGAATGGACTTTCTCCTCTCCTCTCTACTCCCGCTGCAATCTTCGTGAATTGTTTCATGTCATATGCTGTACTGAGGGTGATTCGGATAGTGGAATCAAATCCTCGTATCGCGCCCTACATAAATCGAATCAGATCCAAATACGCGGGCACCTCACAGCGCCTTATGGCACACGCGGGTCGACTCGGAGTTGCTGGAGCCCTAGCGATATTCGCATTTCTGATAGGCTGGTGGGTATCTGCCTTGGCGGCTTACATCTTGAATGTTGAACTCGGAACAGCCATGAAGGGAATATTCGTCGGAGCGCTCATTGGAGGCCTCACGTCTCTTGCGATATATCAGGGATTGCTCATAGCCGTGCCGAACCCAGGTATAATCTCTCTCATATTCGTCACAATCTTCGTGATCTCCGCATACTTGACGAGGAGAGCCAGCCGCCGCAAGAAAACCGAGCCACTCAACGATAGTTGACGGGCCTCACCATTCCATGATTAGCATTCGGAGTCGGAATTCCTCTTTAGGGCAGAAGACAGTTCGTATAACTCTTAAATGCAATATACATCACCTCTACTGGATGATCTGTCTTGGTCAGGAAGATAGCCGACAGTATTCTACGGAAACTTCTCGGGGCCTTATCTGAAACGCTGCATAAAGCAGTAACAGATGCTATAAGCGGAATCATACGGGGCTTTCTAAGAAGACTCACCTTGGTCCTGCTTGGCGCCTTTCTGGCCGTGTTCGGCGTCCTGTTTCTCTGCTTGGGTTTGGTTAGGTTTCTTACACTCTTTCTAGGAGAATGGCTGGCGTGGATCATTGTGGGCCTGCTCGTAATGGTCCTCGGGGTTGTCGTCCTTTTTGCGTCGATGCCTCGGCGGAAGCACTAGCCCCGAGGCAATTGTGCTCATCTCCCGGGTCATAATATGACCGTGCGCATTTATTCGACGATCAGACAACGTGATCAAGGGTCAGATGTGACTCGCATCCAAGTCAAACGGTATAGGAAGAGATACCTGTCTAAGGCGGTCTATCAGTGTACGAGCTATTTCGTCTACGTCGATAGAAAGGTCGCTGAGCAATTCGAGGGCAAGGAGCTTGAAATGACTGTAGAAGAGAATGCGATTGTTTTTCGAGTCGTCGGAGCATCTGTCTCTAGGAAAAGTATTGAAGCGCCATTCTTCCACCAATCACTACGAGAAAAAGAGCAAACACTCTCTGCAGAGATCTAGCCTTCAATCTCTTTGCAGTGAACGCTCCCACCTGCGTGCCGAAAACTATACCAATGCCTAATGCAACAGCTGAGTCGGCTAAGACGTTCCTTAGGATAATGTGAGTAGTTGCAGCTGAGATTGAGGTGAAGATCATGATGAACATGGAGGTTGCGACAGCTATGTGCATTGGCAGGGTCATTACGAGAACCATGACAGGGACCATAACAGCTCCGCCTCCAAGACCGAAGAAACCTGACGCGAATCCGGCGAAGAAGCTGAGGATCATGCCTGGAACCGTGTCTGCTTCATACTCAAAGACTTGGCCTCCCACGTCCTGAATCCTGCGAACCCATCCCCACATTCTCAGTCTCTTCTCCTTCTTTCCTTCACCTGGCGCCACTAACATCCTCACTGCAAGAATGATCAAGAAGACCCCAAATAGTGACGCCAAGTCTTTCGGTGATACGAAACTCGTGGCATATGCTCCTGCAGCTGCCCCTGGAATGCTCCCGACCGCGAGAATCAACCCCAGCTTGTAGTCGATTCGTCTTTGCCTGGCATAAGCGAAGGTGGAGGAGATCGCCGTAAACACTATCATGACCGCGCTAGTTCCCACCGCAAGATGCGTAGAGGTCTCGTAAACCAGAACAAGGATTGGCACGATGAGAAACCCGCCGCCCACGCCGATCATGGAGGAGACTATTCCTACCAAGAAGGCGAACAGAGACTCCGAAACAAGCTGTAGCGTTGCAGACTCGCCTCTGTTGATGAAGTCCACAACTAACTACGCTGGTCTTATAAGCGCTTCCGAGACAGCGAACCAATCCTTGCTAGAGCTTCTTACCCATCACGAAAAAACTAGACAATTCCCGATAGATTCGCAACGCTTCTTCCTCAGTTTCTACTCCTTTGATCAGCATTCTGCCATTCCTGAATAGGCTAACCTCTAGGTCGCCGTATTGGAAAACAATCACAATCGCTGATCGTGCGAGAACATCAAACCTTCCCTGTAAAGCTTGTAGGGTCCTCTCAAAATCTAGATCAGTTGGCTCGACAGGGTTCACGTTGATCGTTTCTCGTCCGCAGAGCCAAGTAAGATGTTGCGCACTTTCAACCCTCGGACCAATCCTGTCCCCGCAGACGCTGCAGTCCCTCCTCCTGAAGATTTCGACCTTATCAAACTCCATTCTCCTGAAGTCACAGACCAGAAGCTTTCCCTTCAAAGTGCCCTCGATGCCCGCGAGAAGCTTTACTGTCTCCATCGCTTGAATTGATCCAACTATTCCAGCCGTAGCTCCGAGAACTCCTCTCGTATCGCATCCCGCCAAGTTCCTGTCGTCGATCGCAGGTAAGAGGCATTCTAGGCACGGCGTCTCTGGGGGATGGAAGACTGACACGTTGCCCTCCATCGCAATTGCTCCACCGAACACGTATGGTATGCCAAGCCGCGAGCAAGCAGAGTTTAGCGTATATCTTGTTCGCATATTGTCGAGGCCATCCACAACGACATCTGCGCCTCTAATGATCTGCTCGACATTTTCCTCCCTGAGGTTGTCGGGTACTGACAAAGCCTTAACGTCAGGGTTGACATCCATCAGCCGTCTGGCGGCAACTTCCGCCTTTGGCAGTCTGAGATCCTGAAGGGCGAACAGGATTTGCCTGTGCAGATTGTGTAGCTCGACAGTATCTTGGTCGACGAGGACTAGGTTACCGACACCGGCCAAGGCGAGATAGAGGGCAGATACCGATCCGATGCCCCCTACGCCAATGACCGCGGCTCTCGCGCTCTTGAGCCTCTCTTGGCCCTGCTTTCCCAATTCTTTTAGAACTATTTGTCTGCTATAGTAGTCGACGGCATCAAAACTGATTCCAAGCATCTTGGGCATCCCAGATCACTAGTTCTGGATCATCGTGTTAAAGCCATTATCATTTCGGGACTCGACAAGGGTTCCCCTGTAAGGCGAGTGAACGACCGTCAAACAGTCATCGGAGAGCGGAGATTCTCAGATCTTCTCGATTTTTCGGAGGTCCTCATACACGTATGAGCAACAGAGTCCGGAGAAACTGTACTCTAATCCCATACTCTTCGCCAGGCCTATCGCCTTCGGGTCGGGATAAGCGATCGCGTTCACTCCGGCCCGAATAGCTAGTAGATCGGTCTCTTCGCGCATTCTTCCCTTCGGTCTTGCGCATCCAAGTGCGAGAGGAACGTTGGGCATCAACCTTCGTGCCTCAACGATCACTGATGCAATGTCCCATGGGGACGCAGGGGAGCAAAGCTGCATCGGTGTTCCCCAGAATGGAATGAAGCCGATGACTATGACTGCTGCGGGTTTGTGACGGGAAATCACTTTGAGTGCTTCGAACTCACCCTTCAGTCTTCCGTAGTGAAGCCCCACGAGGACATGAGGGACGACCAGCACGCTTTCTTCCTCCAGCGCACTCAGCGAAGTCCCATAATCCTCTGTCGTGCGATCAAGCCCGCAGACCTCTCTGATGGTTTCGTCGGAGCCGATTACATCGATGAGAGCGGCCTCAATCCCTGCTCCGGCAAGTCTGCGGGCCGTATCTGAGTTGACAATGCCTGTATGAACAACCACCTTCAACCCAAAGTCTCTCTTCGCCTCAGCTATAACATCAAGGAAAGGTTCTAAAGGAACTGTTCCATCGAATTTACATCCTCCGCTTATCAGACAGCCTTCAGCGTTTCTGCGACGCAGTTCTTGGAAAATCTTGACGAGGTCGTTACGTGACTTGGCAGGAATCATTGTCTCCAAGAGTTTTCCACTGCAGTGCTGGCATCTCAACGCACAATCATGACCAGTGACGGAAATCGAAGGAAAAGGACGACTATCGCTGTTCCAGTACCGATTGCTGTATGGCATGAAGCTGGGAACATAGAAGCTGATTCTCCGGCCGAAGTTCCTCCAACTCATCATCCTCGCTGTTTCAAGGGCCTCGGTGAGCTCCTCACTAGAATTTGCCTCTTCGAGGTTCTGAGTCGTAGCTCTTTCCCTCAAGCCTTGAGGCTTTGACACGGCTCGTTTTCTTTTCAGGGAGGCGATTTACACGTATGTTGCGATGGTCTGCGGGTACTTCCTCATAAGCAGCCTCTCAAGTTCGAGCCTCAGCTCTCTATCCAACTCTGCCTGTCTCTCGGATATGAGTTCAACGCCTCTTGCAGAATGGATGACAGGTCCCTGAAGGATCGCAGGTGACTTTATCTCAGTCGAAGCGATCGGGTCGGTTCTCAGGACTCTGGCAAGCAACCTTGATGGGCTTTCGCCTGATCTCAGAGCCGACGCGACCTTCATCATCTGACTCTCCGATAACGGTCGTAGTCCAAAGGTGTAGGGAGAAATCTTCTCGATTGTTTCGAAGCTTAGAACTTTGTCTCTAACGCCGAAGCCCACTGAATGGAACGGATTGATCTGTTCCTCCTTTATGAACCACATGTCGGAGTCGTGCGAGACGATTAGGTCAAAATGACCTCTTCTATCCCTTCCGACGAAGACTCTCCACCCGCTGGGATTTGAGTCGTATCTCTTCAAAACCTCTTTCTTGATGTCCTCAGCGGGCTCCATTCTTCTCGCCTTCTACGCCAGACGTTGTCTGCATCATTTGCGACCAATGATATTAGTGTTTGTCAACTGCAGTGTCACTCAGAAGGGCAGTGTTCGTTGCAGAAAGACTGTAATCAACATGAATCCTAAACCGCATATCAGTGAGAGAGGAAGGCCCGGAAAAGTGCTTCTCTTCTCCAGCATCTTGAAGCCTAGAAAGGTTCCGACTATTATGCCGATAAAAGCTGATACATATGGGATGAACCCGAACGAGAGCATTGTGTGGCTTGCAAGCATGGAGTAGAAGACAAGGTCACCCAATCCCACAGTCAGTTCCCCGAATGTCAGAGTTGCTCCTGAGAGGTTTTCGAGCTCCGTCTTTTCGGCAATCTTTCCGATAGGTCCCTTGAAGACTGCCACTATGTCATAGCCAGCTAATCCTAGCAGAAGGATAATCGTCGTAAGCGTCGGTATCGATGCCCCTAGGAATGTGCCTAACATTGCACCGAGAGAAGTAATTGAGACGAGCTGAATCGGGCCTTTCGTGTAGTTGATCGCGTATGCCAGAGCGACTGTGAGAGCCAAAGCGGCTACAATGCTGATCCAGTCAGCGAATTTCTCAGTGATCCTAACGATCGCAAAGAAGGCCGCCAAATACCAGTTCAACAGCGTGAAGAGCACCAATACAATAGCTACTTTGACGATCGCCCTGAAGATCTTCTCTAGACCGTGTTTGATGAGCAAATACATCACGGTCGCAATCACTGCCATAATCACGATGAACAATGTCATGTTCAGGGTTGCGCCGGAAGGGGTTTCCGGAAACGCGGTTATGATTTCCACTTCGATCTTAGACTCAAGAATTCCAACTGCGAGGATGCCTGCCGCGATCAAGGTCCATATTTCAGGGAGCAAATGCGTGGTTGTGGCTCTAAACTTCTCTTCCAATCCGCTTTCCAGCCTTGATCGAACAGTTCTCGCAGAACTTCTCATTCTTCAAGTCCGTGTCTCTTATGCTATTCGAGAAATGCATGACGCAGGAAGGGTCTGCGCAGTGTTCTAGGCGGAAGGTATGGCCGAGCTCATGAACCGCCTCCTTCACCATCCTAAGCTGAAGAAGACCGCTATCACCTGTCACACCTTCTACAGGTTTCAGCCTCCATGTTGAAATCACGGCAACCCTGTCGAACGCTTGGCCAAAAACAAAGTTCAGCCCAGGGGCAAAGAGATCTTCGCCCGTTACTCCTAGAACTCTTGTTTTCTCGTCTTCGGGAAGGATTCGCAACAGACTCGAAAGAAAGCGCGCCGCAAGAAATTGATTTCTTGGAGGAACGAAGGAAGCGTCTGGGATTCTTACTGAATCAACTACTTTCACTTCAGTGCCCACTAGAAGTTGCTCCAGTCTGTTTTTCAAGACCTTCAGTCTCTTCGGGTCTGTGTTTCCGAAAGGCACAACGATTACGCTTATAGGGCTATCAGATCTCGACGACTTGCCCCGTTTTTGGAGCTTCAGCATTAAGGCCGGCCTCCTTAGAAGCCCACAACGCTAGTTTGCTGCAGTTTCCTTCGGCTCCGTGAACCACAAAGATCTTGGCCTTTCCACCTATTTTCGAAAGAGTCTCTCTGAGCCCATTCTTGCCGCAGTGCGAGGAGAAATCGAACTTTTCGACAGAGGCGTCCACCTTCTTCATTTTTCCGTGGAGCATGAATTGTCCTTTCTCTTGCAGAATCCTTCCAGGGGTACCGGGAATCTGGAAGCTGACGAGAAAGATGGCGTTCCTGCCGTTTGTTGCAAGAGACTCCATGTAGAAGATCGCAGCTCCTCCTTTCAGCATTCCGGCCGGGGAGACGATTACGGAAGGTGTCTTCGCCGCCCTCCTTCTATCCTGCCACTTATCTATCCACTCGGCTCGGCGTATTGCTCTGGAAAAGAGATCAGGATCTCTGAGCGAATCCGGATGATCGGCTAAGATTCGGTTTGCCTTCAAGGCCATTCCGTCCACGAATATGGGATGATCAAAATGGTATGCCTCAAGAACGCAAAGTATCTCCTGCGATCTTCCCACACCGAATGCCGGAACTAGGACCGTGCCTCGCTCTTCAACTACTTCCGAGACTCTTTGGACGAATTCTTCCTCCATTTTCTTTCTGTTGGGGTGGTCATCCTCAGCATATGTGGATTCAATGACGACAGCGTCCAAGTCTCCATAGTCTTGTTCAGCGCCAACAAGAAGTTGAGTCTGAGCTGTGTTGAAGTCTCCAGTGTAGAGGAGTCTCTTCCCTTCGTTCTCTATGAGTACTTGACTGCTTCCGGGTATGTGTCCGGCGTTAAGGAGAGAAACCTTCGCCCTTCCAACGGTTATCTCCTTCCTGTAGGGAAGATCAATGCAATGCTCCATCATTGATTGTAAGTCTAGGAACTCGAAGGGTAAGTAGTATCCAGTGAGATGTATGAAGTCCTTGATGAGCAGGTCGGTTTGTTCAAAGGTTGGTTCAACTCCGTATGTAGGGATCTTGCCTCTGATGTAGAAGATCGGAGTCGAACCTGTATGGTCTAGGTGAGCGTGAGATAGGAAAACGGCGTCTACCTCTTTTGGAGAGATGTGGACAGGGAAACCAACTTCATGATCCATCATCACGCCATAGTCCAGAAGAATGCTTCTTTCTTCACATTGGACCGCGATAGCTGATCTTCCAACTTCCTCGCAGCCACCCAGAAATCGTATCTTCAATATTTTGCACCGATATGTTGCAGCCTCGAATTCTCAGTTGGCGTCGCTAATGGTGACGCGGAGTTTCATAAACTCTCTTTCCGAGAGATATCGTCTGCTTTGTTCGCATCGTCATGTAGATTCAGACTAAAAAAGGTTGCGAGAGACATTTTTATTGAACCGCGTATCAGATAAGCCGGTCGGTGCGCATGCCAGTACGATTCGAGGCTCCAAAAGGCAAGTTCAAGGATTGCACTTTGCTCGCAGGATTCCATGGCATAGGCGAAACTGGATACATCACGGTATCATACATCGTTCATGCATTGAAGGCGAGGCGCGTGGGGTTCATACGAACAGCAAATCCTCCTGCCTTCGTGACCACCGCGCGGAATGGTCTGCTAACTCCCTTTGAGATCTACAGGAGAGGAAGCCTTGTCATGGTCAAGCTCGAATTTCCACCTCATAGGAGCGAGGAGGCAGAGATGGCCCGGACAATGGCTTGTTGGGCTATTGAGGAGAGATTCAGGGAGGCGCTTCTTGTAGGAGGCTTGGATGTTGGATTCAAGAATGGAAGGCACGAATCAAGGATTGTCCCTACGAGGGCGTACTGGACTAGGGCCAAGGACTTCGCAATACCTTTGCTGGAGCAGGGGCTATACGTCTATGGTCCTCTAGCAATCATGCTTGGCGAATTTGAAGCCAACAGTTTTCCCGCGGTCGCGATACTTCCCTACGCGGACATGTCCCGGTCGGATCCAAGAGCTGCACTGGTTGCGGTTCGGACGGTCGCGAAAGCCTGCAAACTGAAGATCGATGTCTCTGATCTTGAGAACTATGCAAAGGTCATCGAGGCCGACTTGGATCAGAGAACTAAGATAGCCAGGAAATCAGTTCAGGGGATTTACGTCTAGCCCGCCTCGAAGAACATGACGCACTAGGCTCCCTGCAGCAACTTCTACCTTCGGAGCGCTGATGCACAATAAGGCAACCACTGCGCGTTCTAGGTTAGGGATCGACGTATGCCTAGACCCTTTCTCGTCGCCTTAAAGAGAGCTTTGAGAGCATCCTTGCTCCACGGTGCCTCTCCTTTATAGGAGATGCTGAATCTTCTACCTGTCTTACGCGAGAGCCTTTTCAAAGCAGGTATCAGATGCCTGCTCAACGAGTCATTGGTGGCATGGAAAATTATCCTTTCGTAGCGTGAAGATGCGACGTACTCTTGAATAGTGCTTGCGACGAATCGCTCAGTTTCTAGGTCCGTGGGGGTTGGAGACTCTGTTTGTGACAGCGGGTAGACATCGTCGATCTCCAGTGGGGTCACTCCGTATGGGGAGCCATACATGCAGGTGTGTATCCTTCTATCCCGGAGGATTGGACCTAGTGTCGCCATTTGAGGACTCGTGTGATATGGCTTCGTGTGAACACTTGGTAGTAGCAGTAGAATTCTGCTTCGTTTAGGGGGAGAGTAAGACTCAGACAGCTTCGTTCTATGACGTATGACTTCAGGCCTTGATATCCCGTGAGATCCGAGGTACAGTAGACCCTTCTTCTTGGTTGATGGACTGTGGACTTCGATGAATCGGGCATATTTCTTGAGGGCTCCCAAGGCCTGAAGGAGTGAAGGATGGGACTTCGCTCGAATCTCGACGAGTTCCCACAATCTTCCCTCGGCAATGGCTTGTTTCACGCGTCTGATCTCTTCGAGGCAAACAAAGAGATTGTGCTCAGCCAATTTCCTCTCTGCCTCAGGCCTTCCGAGTTCTCTCAGCTCGCTAGGTGTATGCCGCTGACATATCGGGCATGAGCAGGGAAAAT
>Ga0315309_1002451_pt1 | contig 10816 bp, 7 predicted proteins | sample TDP4_MG_FD_203080 | JGI IMG/M metagenome (GOLD analysis project Ga0315309, IMG submission 203080) | Freshwater sediment microbial communities from Lake Towuti, South Sulawesi, Indonesia - TDP4 | ecosystem: Environmental > Aquatic > Freshwater > Lake > Sediment | place: Indonesia: South Sulawesi...
CGCCGGCAAGGGTGGGATGATCATCATGGCTAACTGGTGGCGGGGTGACCTCAAGGCTACCTACCAGTACGGCTATGAAAACATAGGCGTCGCGCCGATTCCCCACGGTCCTAACGGCCAGTCGGCCACTCTCCAGTACAACTGGCTGTTTGGTGTGGACAACGGCAGTAAGAACCGCGAAGAGGCCTGGAAGCTGATCGAATGGCTGAACACGCCGGCCGAGGAAGGTAAAGCCTCGCCCATCGGCGACTACTTGACCAGCGTCATGGGCGCGATCCCCAGCCGCCTTTCTGATCAGCAAGTGCTGGCTGATCGCTACGATGATTTTCTGCAAGCCTTCGTGGACTCGGCTGCTGTCGCCCGGCCCGAGCCGGTGGTGCCTGGTGGCCAGGAGGTGAAGACCACACTACAGACCGAGATCGAAGCGGCATGGTTTGGGCAGAAATCGCCCGAGGCAGCCCTGGCTGACGCAGCGGAGGAGGCCAATCGTATTCTGGCCGAGAAGCGATAGCCGGGATGAGCTGCTGCAGGGGGGAAGGGGAGCCAGTTCGACTTGTTCCCCTTCCCCACTTGTAGCCTGAATTAGGAGGCATAGGCGATGAGCAATAGATTGACGGTGGCTGACGTGACGCTGCCCTTGGCACCGGTCAGACGCAGGCTTTTGTCACGGAGGGCACTATGGGCCTATTTGTTCGTCAGTCCTGCTATCCTCGCGCTCCTTCTCTTCACCGTTGGTCCTATTCTGTTCACCTTCTGGGTGAGCGTGCACAGTTGGAATATCATCGAGCCGATTTATCAGATGCCCTTTGTGGGCCTGGAGAACTATCGCTATCTTCTGACCAAGGACGCAGTCTTCGTGCGAGCCCTGCGCAATACATTTGTCTTTGCCATTTGCGGAGTTGGTATCAACACTGTGCTGGGGTTACTGGGCGCACTGTTGCTCAACACCCGCCTCCGGGCTCGCGTCTTCTGGCGTACTCTCTTCATCCTTCCCATCGTCACAGCACCTCTAGCCTTGGGCATGATGTGGGCTGTGTTGCTAAACAAGAATTACGGTCTGGTCAACACCCTCTTGGGGCTGCTTGGCCTTCCACTGCAGCCGTTTCTCTCCAGCCCGGAGCAGGCGCTGGCCTGCATCATTGGCATCGCTGTGTACCAGTATGTAGGTTACTATATCGTTATCTACCTGGCAGGGTTGCAGGGGATCCCTCAGGAGTATTATGACGCGGCGGCTGTGGATGGGGCTAACCGGTGGCAAACCTTTTGGCATATCACTCTGCCTCTGCTGCGCCCGGTGCTGCTTTTCATCGTAGTGACCAACACCATCGGTGCCCTCCAGGTGTTCGATATCGTTTTCGCCGCCACCACGGGCCTCGCCGGGGAGACCAGCGGAGGTGGTCCGGCCGGTAGCACCATGGTGGTCGTGCTCCACATGTACAACACCGCCTTCAAGTTCTTCCGCATGGGCCGCGCCACGGCCATGGCCGTGATCTTGTTCGCCATCATCTTTTTCATCACGCTTATCCAGTTGCGTCTCTTGCAAAAACGCAGGTGAGGAGGGAAAGATATGGTCAGACGACAACTGACCGTTCCGACCATCGCTAGGGCTGTGCTCAAGTACCTCGTCCTGGCTCTGGCGGGCGCCTGGATGCTCTTGCCCTTCTTTTGGATGTTCTCTGGCTCATTGATGACTTCCAAGGAGGTTACCAGTTTGCCACCGCCGCTCTTGCCTGCGCAACCTCAATGGCACAACTACGCTGACGTTGCGCAGGTCGTACCTCTGGGGCGTTCGTATCTCAATAGCCTGTTGGTCACAGGCCTCGCCGTGGTGGGGATCCTTTTCACCAGTTCTTTGTGCGGTTTTGGCTTCGCCAAGTATGATTTCCCAGGGCGCAACGTTCTCTTCGTACTTGTTCTAGCAAGCATGATGATCCCGTTCTTTGTCACCTTGATTCCAGTCTTTTACATCGTTAAGCAACTCGGCTGGTTGAACAACTATGCGGGTTTGATCTTGCCGAGCGTGGTCAGCGCTTATGGGATCTTCCTGATGCGCCAGTTCATTCTGGACATCCCCGACGAGCTCCTTGACGCCGCCCGCATTGATGGTGCTTCTGAGTTCCGTATCTATTGGCAGATCATTCTCCCTCTGATTGGTCCGGCTCTGGCCACCCTGGGTTCGTTCAACTTCGTGACGACTTGGAACGCTTTCCTATGGCCGCTCCTGGTGGTGCAATCGCGTGATCTCTACACTGTCCCTCTGGCTCTGAACAGCCTGCGCACCTATGGCATGATGGCACAGTTCCAGCATCTTCAGATGGCTGGCACGGCTCTCAGCGTGATCCCGGCTCTGCTGGTGTTCGTGGCTCTGCAGCGCTACTTCGTTAGGGGAATCGCCCTGACTGGATTGAAAGGGTGACCGAGCCCCGTCAGGCAGAATGTCAACCCTCCCGTCTCATGCGAGGAGGCGATGATCAGATACCAGCGCCTGGAATTGGAGCTAGTTGTTTTGCTGTATGTCTTCAACCTGCCGGTGCTGTTGCTGCTTCTCGCTACCTGGTATGGCTACACGCTCCTTCTGGAGAAGCGAGACTGGCTGCGGGGGACGATCCACTGGAGAACCTGCTACTCTTTCTGGCCCCAGCGCTGTTTGTCCTAGCTGGGGCCTTGCCCTTCAGTGCGCCTGTGCCCGTTGCGAATCTCGGTTACGACTCACATTCCAGGAGCTAGCCTGCAACGAGAGGTCACGATCATCACGGCTACATAAGCTCCCCTGGTGGAAGAGTAGGCTTCGGTTGCCTATGAGTTGGGCGACGGGCAGATCTGTCAATAGAAAAGGGATGAGCGCGATGATTGGGATCGGCATTGTCGGGGGAGATACACCTGCTGGTGGAGAAGCCGTTCGCTACCACGGTGGCTGAGGCTGAGCAGATGCTACGGGAGAACATTATCGGCGTCAATAATCAAGACTCACAAAAGAAAACAGGGAGGCAAAAGTGGACGAGAAGTTTATCCCTATCGCGGCTTGGTACACGGGTGGAAGAACCCGGGCGACCATGGTCCGGCCACCGGGGCCCGAGGCTCGGGAGACATGGAAAAACGACTTACAGAGCATTGCCAACTGTGGCTTCAACACTGTCCGCTGCTGGGTGGATTGGGCCAGCGGCGAGCCAGAGCCCGGTGACTATCACTTCGAGGCAGTGGATCTCCTCATGGATCTGGCCGAAGAGCTGGGCCTCAGAGTCATCGTCCAGCTCTATCTCGATTCAGCGCCGGACTGGCTGGTGAAGTATTATCCAGATTGCCGCTATATCTCTGCCGGTGGTGTGCCCATCGACTCCCAAGGTGCACCCGGTTATTGCTACGACCACCCTGGTGTGCGCGCCGCAGCCGAGCGCTTCATGCACACCCTGGCCGGCCACATTGCTGACCGCAAGCCCTTCCTGGCCTGGGACCTGTGGAGCGAGCCCCACATCGTTCAGTGGGGCTACTTTGACTTCCTGCCACAGCCAGCCGTGTTTTGCTACTGCCATCACACCGCTCAGCGCTTCCGTGACTGGCTCCGCCGCAGGTACGAGAGTCTGGAGGCGCTCAACGGGGCCTGGTATCGAAAGTTCTCCAGTTGGGACCTGGTGCTTCCCCCCAAGTTCATCTCCCTGATGACCTACACCGAATATGTGGACTGGCTACAGTTCATCATGGACAAACTGGCCGAGGACCTTCGCTGGCGGCACGAAACCGTACGCCAGGCCGACCATCATCTCACCACCAGCCACTCGGCCGTCCCCTCAATCCTCACCCTGCCCATTGACGAGCAGGGCTCGCCTGACGACTGGCAGATGGTTCACCAAGTGGACATCTGGGGCACTTCGCTTTACCCAAAGCACTTAGGAGCCAGGGAGACCAATGACCCTTCATTTCGGGCGGCAATGCTGGCTGGCACCCGCTCGGCCTGCGACTCCGTCGGTGCGCCATACTGGTTGGGGGAGCTCCAGGGTGGACATGGCTACGTGGGCATGTTCGCTTCGCACATGACCGAAGCGGATGCCCGATCGTACGGCTGGCACCCCATCGCCCACGGCGCCAAGGGACTGTGTTTCTATGCCTGGCATCCCATGAGCAGCGGCTACGAGTCAGCAGGCTTTGGCCTGGCCAACCTGGATGGCACCCCTAGCGAGCGGGCCTTCGCCGCTGGTGCTGTCTCGAAGGTCATCACACAAAACATGGACCTCTTCTACGCCGGGAAGCCCACCCGGCCGCGGGCGGCTATCTGCTGGAATGTGCTCTCCAATATCATGTGGGTCTGCATGCGCCAGCCCTGGCACTACATCCCTAGCCGTTGCTACATCGGTGCCTACCGGGCCCTCTACCAGGACCATATCCCGGCGGACTTTGTCCACGTGGACCAGATTGCCGCTGGCAAGCTTGAGGACTACGACCTGCTGTACCTCCCCTTCTCCTTCATGCTATCCCGGGCCGCAGCGTCCGGTATTGAGGAGTTCGTGCGCGAGGGTGGAGTCGTCGTTGCCGAAGCGCGTACTGCCTGGAACAATGAGACCGGCTATTGCGGTGAGGCGGTGCCAGGACTGGGACTGGAGCGCGTCTTCGGCTGCCGGGAGCGGGGAACATTGGGAGTGGACGAGAACACTCCCTGTCGCATCCGCATCACCAGCGATCACCCGGCGCTGCCCTTGCTGAGCAAGGGGGACGTGCTTGCCGGAGCTCGTTTCCGAGAGGAAATGGAGGTTCTGTCCGAGACGGCCGAGGTGGTGGGGGAGTTCGAGGATGGCGGACCAGCTATCGTGGTCAACCGCTATGGCCAAGGCTGGGCCATCTTCGTAGGCACCTTCTTGAGCTTGGGCTTCTACAAGTTCCAGGATGAAAACGCCGGCAAGCTCCTCAAGGGGCTGACACGGCTAGCGGGGGTCGAGCCGCCGGTGAAGGTGGAAGGCGTCCCGGCGGGGTTGGACATCGAGCCACGTCTCCTGGAGGGGAAGGACGAGGCTGGCCGTCGCTTCCGCATTTTCTTCGCCTTCAACCATACAGATTGGCCAGCACAGCCACAGTTTGGGATCGCCGTACCGCAAGGGGACTACACAGCAACGGACATCGTCACCAGCCAGCCGGTACTGTGCCAGCATCGGGACGGCCGGCTGGTGCTGGGTAAGCCGTTGGAGCCGGGGGAGATATGGGTGGTCAAAATCGTCGCGGCTGTAACGACCTGACGGTGGCTCCTATTGAGATCATTGGCTCTACCCCGTGGGTGCCGGGTTGCAGGAGTCCATAGTGTGAGCGGCGGTCGAATCGTGCCTTATCAATTCCCCCAGGTTGTCGAGGCCGTCGCCTCCTGGAACCGGGCTCTGGGCTGGGGGCGACCTTCCCCACGCGCCTCCCCCTCTGGCGGCAGCGGACCGAGGGCAATCCCGACTTCCGCCCGGAGGATGCGCAACTACTCGAAGTGGAGGGGGAGGTGGTGGGTGGGGTGTTCACCAAACGGCTTCGTGCCCTCGACCCGGATTGCGAAGGGTATCGTTCCTGGGGGTGGATCGCCGCCCTGTGGGTGGAGCCGGAGCATCGGTGGCGGGGGCTCGGCTCGCAGTTGCTGCGCTGGGCCGAGACATATCTTCTGGGCAACATTGCTGGAGGAGCCACCGGAAGAGGTTTCAATGATTAAAAGCAAAGCCATATCTGCTCCCCGAACCAAAAGAGCTCGTCGTTCACGCCGACACATTCGAGGTTGCCACCGACGTTGATCCTAATCCCTGCTCCGGCCAGGGACGACGCTTTTCTCGCCGCCCGCAAGGTGGCACTATCGAAGCGGACTGTTTTGGCCCACTATGCCCATTTGCGGGCGCAAGACGCAAGTAATACCGCCGATGAGTTTCTTGCTACAACGCTGGGGCTGTGCAATAGGTGAGAGGATGCATGCACCAGGGCTCGTTTGCACAGAGGTACAGATCGTGGTATAATAATATAAATTGATAGAAATCGCGTGTCTAGAGCGGGAGTAGCTCAGTGGTAGAGCTCCTGCCTTCCAAGCAGGCTGTCGCGAGTTCAAGTCTCGTCTCCCGCTCCTTCCTGGCAGATGGCCGATAGCCAATAGCACTGTCGGCCATCGGCTATCAGCCATTGGGCCTATAGCTCAGCGGCAGAGCGGCCGGCTCATAACCGGTTGGTCCCAGGTTCGAATCCTGGTAGGCCCACCTTGACACTTCGAATCGTTCCTCTCTCTATCTCTGGTCTCCAGTCTGGACCGAATCCTTTGAGGGAGGGTATATCCCAAAAGTGTCGGTGACTTTACTGAAACTTGCATCAACGTAGCAGATATTGACCCTCCATAGCACAAAAAAGCCCCTGGAAAACACTACAGGGGCTTCTCTCATAGACAACACAAAAAAGCGGGGGCTCACGCCCCGCTTGCTAATCCACCCCAACAGACACAGCCACAAGAGGAATCTCTATCGCCCGGGACGATTCCTAGAGTCGTTTGCTCTTTGCTGATTGGAAGCAATATAAGCAAAGAGGACAGCCCATCCAAAGCTTTTGTCCTACCTCATGATCTCGTCCAAGGCCAGGCCGTCAATGATCTCGGCTGGAGTGAAGCCCAGAAGCCTGGCCACGGTGGGGGCGATATCTACCACACGTACCGCGCTGATGGCTTCCCCTTCTCTCACACCACGGCCAGCGGTCACAAAGATGCCGTGCATCTCCCTCAGGGCCGAGTCGTAGCCCGCCCCTCCATAGTAGCTGGTCGGCTCGAAGGTTGCCTCCTTGCCCCATTCGTCGGAGAAGACGTAACCTGGCTCCACCTGGACAAAGAGGTCACCCGAGTACGGCGAGGACAGGTGCAAGCCGCCCATCTCCTGGCGTCTGACAATGCGGGCAAAAACCGGCTGACCGTTGGGATCCCTGACTTCGGACAAGGTCCTGACCAGGTCATCCAGGAGAGTCGGGTACTCCTCTTGCGGCACAATGCCTGGCCGCTCCCGCCCTCTCAGGTTGACATAGATATGGGCCGAGCCACCAGAGGCCAGGGCCAGGGCTTTGCTGTTGGCCGCGTCAACTGCGAAACCAGGCGACTCCCGGAAGCTCAGAAAGCCAGCCTGCTCCAGAATGGTGTTGAGGTGAACCACAGTGTGGACAGGGGCCAGCCCATGATCAGAAACGACGAGGAGGGTCGTGTCCTGTAAGTCTGTGGCGGCCAGCAATTGGCCCAGGCTGGCATCGGCGATCTGAGCTCCCCGCTCACGGTAGCCAGTGTACTCTTCGGCCAGTTCCGGCGAGTAACCGGGCTGGCGTTCGTCTACCAGCAGAAACTGGCGGACGATCTCGCCGAGGGGGCCCTGCCCGGTGAGCATCAGGTCCGGCTGGTAGGTGGTGTAGATGTGGATAGTCACCTCCATCATCCAGCGGGACTGGGTCTCAGCCATAGCCAGGTAGTCCTCTGAGGTGATCCAGCCCTGCTGCAAGGCGTGGTGGTCGGGAGGAGGCGGGAAAAAGCCGAAAAGTTCGCTCACCTCCCGCAAGAGTTCAACCGGGCTGGCCCGATTGTAGCTGACCTGGCTCTGAAAGACGGTCAAACTGATGGGAGCAGTGACGGTGATGGGCACGGTCGGGCTGAGGGGATTGGTGAGGCTCGCCAGGTTGGAAGCGGTGATCTTGAAATAGGCGCCGCTCCTGAGGTGGGGACTGACGGTGACGGGGACCCATTGACCTTCAACCAGTGGGGTGCTGTCCTCGTCCATCTCCTTGAATCGGCAGAGGTAAAAGGTGTCATAGTTGGCGATGCCATCGTCCCGGGTGTCAACAGCCAGGAGGTTGATGGCCGAGACCAGGGTGTCCTCCTGGCCGGTGATGCGCAGCAGGCCCTCCTGGAGGGGGCTGAAGGAACGGGGAGCGTTCTCCCACCCGCTGGCTACGGTGAAGGTGAGGGTGTGTTGAGCCGATGGAGCGTAGCTCTCTCCATAGGCCACGGTGTAGTCGGCGGACTGTTCGGGGAGGTCGGGGCTGGCTCCAGGCCAGAAGACGGCTGCCGTGCGCAGGCCGTGACGCATGGCCGTGCGCCAGATCGGCTCGACGGCCATTTCAGGCTCGTCCAGGCTGCTGACATATCCGGTGAAATCGTCCTGGGGGCTATGGTATTTGTCGGCGATGACGCCGGTTTTGTCGGGGAAGCAGCCACTGCCGATGGAGACGTGCGCTGGGGTGCTCAGGGCAGGGTCAACGCTTTGGGCGTACTGGGCTTTCACCCCTCCTTTCACCAGCCTGGCCAGGTTGGGCATGAGCCCGTCGGCCAGGGACTGGTCTATGAAGTCGGCCCGCGCCCCGTCCAGGGAGAGGACGATGACTCCCGGCCTACGGTAGGTGCCCCCGGCGGAGGTGGGGACGACAGTTGGATTGGCAGAAGTGGTCGCGGGGCTCGTTGGTGCTGTCGGAGCACCGCAGGCGGAGATGAGTAATATGAGTGCAATGGAAAAGCAAACGGGTTCATTTCTCAAATGACTTGCCATTGCCTTCCGCTGCGAGAATCTTGGGAGTTCGGTGAATGGCCGGTCGGTGGTTCGGTGGGCATTATGCACTCCTACGACGATGGCGGTGGCAGTTCAGCCGCCTTTTCTGCCCGAGCGGACACGATGAAACGCATCCCGCCGGCATAGTCCTGGCGGATCATCAGATCCCGTTGCACCAGATAGTCTAGCAGCGGCAGCACTTCCACGAAATCGCCCCAGCCCAGTTCTTCCAGTGCCTTACGGTTGTCCTGAGAGAACCCGCCGTGCTTCTGGGCGATATAGAGGAGTTGCCGCACCTGGGCCTCCACATCGGCGCTGATGGTGGCCTGCACGTCGGCGAAGCAACGAGCGAAGACCTCGGCGTCCAGGGTTTCGTATCCCAGCCGCACGGCTGCTTCGAGCACGTCAGCACAGTTGAGATTGAACTGACGGGGAATGCCATAGGACTTGGCAGCGATTTCGGCAATCGCCTCATCACTGAAGGGGTAAGCATCTGGCCGCTCTTCCCGACGAACCAGATTGAGGGTTTTGATGGCAATCTCGTGCAACTCTTCTGGCTTGAGCACGGGCAGTTGCAACTGGCGATGGAAAATGCCCAGGATGGCTGCGTGGATGTCCTGGGCAATAGTTAGAGCGCGACCGGTAAGAATAAAAGCGCACTTGTCACTCCGCAAGACGGGCAAGGCCCCCTCTAACATGGCCCGCACCTTGCTGTATTCAGCCGGGCGGGGATCGGCTTTGTCCAGGTCGTCTACGGCGATGATGACATGCTGGAAGCGCTTGTGAGCTCGCTTCAGCAGTTCTTCTACCCAGTACTCAGGGTTGTCCAGGCCCACCTGCTTGTCGGTAGCAGCCTCCACATCGGCTTCCCCGCCCAGCGACGCTACGGTGAACAGGTTAAGCTCAAACTTGCCCTGGATGGCTTTGGTGCGTTTGTGGCTGACGCTGACGCCCCGCATGGCTTCCACGACGGCTTTGGCCTCCTCGTCTTTGTCGGCCAGGGCGGTGGCCAGGGCAAACAGAATGAGGCGATGGAACTCGGCCAGGGTGCCGCCCTTGAAGTTGTCTATGTAGATGGGCAGCAGTTTTTCTTTGAGCAGGCCAGACTGGTAAGAAAGTTCGTGGAGCGTCTGCAGGATGAAGGTTGTCTTACCGACGCCCAACATCCCCCGGACGAGCACATTGCGACCGTCCAGCAGGGGTAGGATGACTCGCTCCAGTTCCTCCCGGCGGCCGGTGAACAGGCGGCCCAGGCGTTTGGGATCATCTTTGGGCGGCACATCTGAGAAGGGAGGCACCTGCTTCAGCCCCCACTTGGGTAGCATCTTCGCCCGTCTGACGGCGATAGGTTCATCCATAAACACCACCTGCTGGAACCTGGGCACTCTTCAGGGTTTGACGGATAATGGCTGCCTTGCCCGGCATATCCAGAGTGATGTAGAGTTTTGCTGCTTCCTCCAGGTCGGTGAGAGCCTGGGGAAGCACTTTCAACTGGAATTCCAGAGCACCCAACGATTCTTTGGCATCGGCCATCCCTCGTTGGGCCAACTGGCGGGCAGCTTCGTCCCTGGCTTCCTCGGTGGCCTGCTGGTACAGGTAGTAGGCTTCACCGTAGTAGAGCAAGGCCAGGTCATAGATGTTCATCATCTCGTAGATATGGCCCATCTCCAGGTAGGCGCTAGCTTTGCCGTAGAGATTGCCCAGTTTCTTGTATCCGGCGACGTTCTCCTCTTGCTGTTCCAGGGCCTCCGACCAGCGCCCGTCCTGTTTCAGGCAGAGCCCTAGACGGAAGCCAAGTTCGACATACAATCGTTGATCCTCTTCAGTCATGGCGGTCGGGTCGAAGAGGGCACGGGCTTGCTGGTAGGCTTCGATGGCGGCGGGCCAGTTTTGCTCTTGCTCGTGGTTGGCGGCTGAGGCCAGCAGGGCCGTTCGGACATCGTGGAGCCAGGCGGGCAACTCCTCCTGCCCGGTGACCCGCTGCCACAACTCCAAGAAGGCTTCATCGCCGATCTGCTCTTGGAAATCCCGGATGATCTCGGCCACCTTCTCGGCGTCGGCGGCGCCCATGCGGGCCAGGGTGGTCAGGGCTTCCAGGAAAGCCTGCAGGGCCAGTTCCCTTTGGCCTAGCAGGGCCAGGACCTGGCCCATCATGGCCAGGCTGGCGCTCTTGCCCCTCAGGTCGCCCAGTTGCTCCTGGATGGCTAGCGACTCCTGGTAGAGCCGCATGGCCCCCTCCAGGTCGCCCCGCACGACATAGATGCCGGCCATCTCATGCAGGCTGGCGCTCTTGCCCCTCAGGTCGCCCA
>Ga0315309_1002455_pt1 | contig 10809 bp, 8 predicted proteins | sample TDP4_MG_FD_203080 | JGI IMG/M metagenome (GOLD analysis project Ga0315309, IMG submission 203080) | Freshwater sediment microbial communities from Lake Towuti, South Sulawesi, Indonesia - TDP4 | ecosystem: Environmental > Aquatic > Freshwater > Lake > Sediment | place: Indonesia: South Sulawesi...
GCCGATTCCGAGGATGAACCTACCCGGCGCAAAGAGGCTGAGGTTCGCGGCCATCTTGGCAAGTAACGCTGGGTTGCGGTAGGAATTGCAGAGCACGATGTGGCCGAAGGAGAGACGCTTAAACGCGCCTATCAGATAGTTGATAGTCGTCCAGCCTTCCAGGTTATCTATGTCGAGGTTCCGCCAATCTGCCCAAGGTATCATATGGTCCGAGAGCCAAGCGGACTCGAAACTCTCCTCAACCCTTTCCAGTGAGCGCAGGATCTGGGCGACAAACTCGGGTCCTCTTGTTCCATCTAGAGGGAACTCCGGTATCCTCCATCCGAAACCAATTCTTCTCAGATTCTCCTCCCCATTACTTGTCTAATCTCATCGAGACTTGATTAAGCTGCTTGACTAAGAGAGGTCTGATCGAAAGGGTTGATGGAATTTTCTGTCGCGCTTGTATCTCGGAACACGAGTTGAACGATGTGTGCACCACTTCTAGAGTTTGAGATCTAGGAGGCGGGGTCCTCTATAGAGACGAGCTCTACGAGTTCAGTTTAGGGGAGCCTCGCCTCCTCTTGTATACGCGGTAGTAGCCGATGTAGAAGACTGATGCCCAGAAGAAAACATCGAGCAGGAAGCCGTCATATTCTATCTTGATCGGTGCATTTGGATAGATGACTTGGCTCATCCATGCGAAGGGGAAGCCGTGAAGTGCAACACCTAAGAGCATGTAGCTGAGGGGGCTCGGAACTAAGCCTGAGATCAGAGTTACCATCAAGCCGACTAGAGTTGAGATGAGAAGCTTTCCTACGCTAGGCACGTTTGGTTCGCCCTCTATGAGGCAAAGGATTTCTTCTCTGTCGAGATAGAGGTTCTCTTCCACAGAGCATTTGAGCCTCATCCTTCACACTCCTCAGAGTTCCCTCTCCAAGCCCTGTCAACGCCTCAAGTCTCTTCAAATCATACCTTGCGAGATCTTTCACTAGCATAATCCTGTTTCTAGAGAAGTCTTCAACATGCTCACTCTTGAGGGATCGGAGGACCGTTATCGGGTATAACGCCCTATTATCGATTAGGCTCTCGAGGCCTTCACCCTCAGGATACCTCCAGCATAAAAGCCTTATGCCTCTGCAAAGAGCGAAAGCTTGTGCATCAAGTGAACTCTTAGTGTTGCATACAAGCCAAGCTTGATCGAAACTTCCGCATTTCCCATGCTCCCATCCCTCATTCAGGTCTAGGAATCTGGCGTAGGTGTACATCACCTCCTTGACGCCTGTGATTATTCCCGGAGCGTTATGGTACTTGCACTCGACCATATGCGTCTTCGACCCAGACCCAGCCTTCTCCACTGCGATTATATCGAGCTCATGCTTGACGCAGAAGCCTTCAACGATTCTGCGGAGCCTCGTCTCATAACCGTACTCTTGAAGCAGTTCTCCGATATACGTCTCGAATGGGAAGCCGGCTGGACCGAGGTGCATAAGCGCTTCTTTCAAACTGTACCGCGCAGCAACCTCAACTCTACTCGCCTCCAGGAGCCGCCTAACCTCATCGTAGATCTCTCTCGTCGATATGCCGTCGTAGAGTATCCCTTCGATTTGATCGGCGATACTTTTGGCTAGGGCCGGCGAAGCTCCAGCTCGAACGCAAGCCTTGTAGACCTTCTCCGAATTGAAGGGCTCACGTTCCCCAGAGGCTTTCACGACGAACATTTCCATCTGAAGCCATCTCACTCATGTTTTCCTCACCATCTATCATCAGCCTCAATATATGCCATCGTCTTCAATATCATCCAGTGTTTAGGACAGGGAACTCGACTTGCATGTGAGCGTTGATGATGCAATGCTACGCTGCTCTGGTGAGTTTTAAGAATTTCCCCGAGATTGCAGAAAACGCGCTGGCAAGAAAGATAGAGAGTTGTATTGCAGCTACTCTAATGGTTCGCCTCTCCACATCCGGTCGAAGACCTCTAGCACAGCCTCCTTCGTCAAGGGGCGTGGGCTGTTGGGTCTGGGCCAATCTTTGACGCAGAGCTCAGCGAGCATACTCAGCTTCTCCTCTGGAACCCTGACCTCCTTGAGCGATAAGGGTATGTTCAGGTCTTCTACGAGTTTTCTAACTGTGCGGACAGCTTTCTTCGCGGCCTCCTCCGCTTCAAGCCCGACAGTGCTCTCATCCATGGCTATCGCGACCAAGGCGAGCCTCTCTGGGGTTGTGGAGAGGTAGAACTCCATTGCGTAGGGAAGCGTCATAGCGCATGACTGTCCGTGCGGAATGTTATAGATTGGGGCGAAGGTCTGTGAGATGCTGTGGCCTACGACGAGCCTCGCGTTTGTGAATGCGATCCCTGAGACTGTCGCTGCCAAGTGCATTGCTGATCTTGCTTCTATGTTGCTTCCTTCTCTGTATGCGGTTCTTATGTTCCTCGCAATCAGATTGATCGCTTGGAATGCGAGTGCATCTGTTAGAGGTGAGGCGTCCATCGATAGGACTGCTTCAACCGCGTGGCTCAATGCGTCTACACCTGAGTTCGCTGTGAGCTTTGGGGGCATGGAGAGCGTTAGCGTAGGGTCGAGGATGACGCCTTCTGGAACTATATTCCGGCTGATTATGCTCCTCTTCTTGTCCCCGATCTTCAGGACTGCGAACTGTGTGACCTCGCTTCCGGACCCTGATGTGGTTGGGGCGCAGATCAAAGGCGCGCTTCTAGATTTGACCAGGTTCATCCCTATGTAGCTCTCGACGCGGCCCGGATTCGTTAGGCTTAGCGCCGCTACCTTCCCCGTATCCATTGTGCTTCCTCCCCCGACAGCTAGAACAGTGTCGATCTTCATTCTTCTCGCAAGTTCAGCGACCTCTTCAGCTAATGCTAATGGAGGTTCAGGCTCAACCTTATCGTAAAGGAGGAAGCTTATCTCCGCGGACTCAAGCTTCCCCTCAATCTTGGCGAACGCCTCAGTCTTCGCTATAACAGGATCTGCGACTACCAGAATGTTTCTCCCGTTGACCGCTTTAACTTCATCACCTATGTTATCGGTCGAGTTCAAACTGAAGACTATTCTCCTCGGAAAGGAGTAGATCAACATGCGGGAGAGAAGCTTCGCGACGTTCGACATCTAGGACAGCCTCACAGATGCCTCTATAACTCTGTGCTGAGCGTATAAGAACTTCCATCGAACCTGAACCTGAATTTTAGCATTCGACCTTAGCTTTGGGAGGAGAGTTCAGGTTTTGTCTCTCACTGAACTGTAATGGCTCTCTTACTCAATTCCTCTGTAATCCGCTGGGCAAGCTCATTGAGGTCCCTTAGCTCTCACAACGATTTCCATCAATCTCTCTTCTATCTTCCTGTATTCCGGGGGCTTTACTATTTTGTAGCGCTTTTGCATACCTTCCTCATGGTAGTAGTAAACGCAGTGTTCGTCCACTCCGATTCTAAGGCAGATCTCGGAGTAAACGGAGTCGGGCATAAGCTTCTCCTCCTGCCTCATCTTTAAGAAGTTGTTCTCATCGAAACATCTTAGTAACTCTATAATTTCCTTTTCACTCAATCTGAAGGAGTATTCTCCTTTCTCTTCAATCGGCGTCTCCAAGTCGTCCCCGATGGTCAAGTATTTGACCAGACCATCACCGAAAATGTGTAACCGCTTGTCTATCCTATGGTCAGCCCCGCCGAAGACTATGTATCTGATCTCGATCTCTGAGGGAGCCTCTCTCCCCGTTATGATGTCTTTCAATCTGAAAGCTTTATTCTCCATAGATGAAAGCACCTTCTTTCATAAGGTATCATCACCTTTTCTCTACAACCTCTTTACCTATGTTACCGCATATCCCTTCGTAGTGGCGCTCCACCGCGGGCCCAGTATTGTTATGCATGACGGTTCCAGTATTTACGGGGGTTCTGGTTGGAACACTTGGATCTTGATATTCATCCTTTAATCCTAGATGGTGGCCTACCTCGTGCGCTACGACATCGCCAGTATCCTCAGTGTCCCAAGTCGTATAATTGGATCTTGCTGGTCCCCTTCTAACCCTTATCGTAGCGTGCTCCCCTTCCTCCACAAATTCAACATTTAACATCACTGTGCTGTAGCTGCATCCCATGCACTTCCCATCCTTAATATCACTTTTATCACAACAGCCGAATTTCTCGCTCCACTTACTCTCAACCCCGTGTCTCCATCTTCTTTTCAACTCCTCAAGCTCTTCCTTTGTAACATTTGGTTCCGGGTTGAGTTTAAGCTTCAAAGTCAATTCATCCCCTCTTTGAAGATGCTTATAGTCCCATCCGTATATGCCGTCCACAACATGGCCGGTGACCTCCCTGGCAGCGGGAAATTCGATCAGCACTTCCTTATCTGTACATACTACGCCACACCCTGAGGCCTTCGCCGTGAGTTTCTTCCCTTCTTTGTCGAGGGCTACAACTTCGACAGTGATCCTTTGGCCTTCCTTCAAGCCTTCCAGGGTCGCTCTGAAAGTGTCTTTGAGGATTCCGGGTCCTTTCGATGCGTCGAAGAATCCGCGGCCGATCTCGCTTCCTTTTTCGTCTTTCAAGACCCATCTTATGGTATGAGTGCCTACAGGCAGATTGGTTGTGAAGATGTCGATAGCTCCTGTACAGCGTTCAGCGATCGTTGGTGGAACCGTCACAGGAGGGACTGGGTATGAGGGTGTCACCGGAGGAGGCGCCGTGGTCGGCGGGACTTTCCCGTACTGATGGAGCTCATACTTGATCCAAGCGGTTAGAGCTAGGATCGCAGCTAGGACTGTTAATATTACTGGATCCGGAGGAGCGTATGTTGGCACCTTCTCGGTGACCGTGCACTGTTCGGTCTCTGTCTTCGTTAAAGTCTCTGTCATAGTCCGGGACTCGACCTGGGTTATTGTCTCCTTAACTGTCGCTGTCGTTGTAACGATCTCTGCTACAGTCGTCGTCGCGGTTGCTTCAGTCGGAGTTGAAGGTCCCACATCGAACGTCTCTGTTGAAATGTTGTTGTCTTTATTCGGGTCGTTGTAAGCGAGGTCTGGGTCTATCTGCCAGGTTACAGTATGCTTCCCTTCAGTTGCTTTCCAGACTGCTGATACGGTGTGAACATCCAGCGGCTTCGTGAATGTGAGTGAAGCCAGCTTGGCCAGCGTCTCATCTACGTAGCATGCTACATCGACTGTTTGAGGGAGGGGGTCGATCAAGGTTAGGATCCCGACCTTAACGTAGAAGGTTACGGTTTCACCTGCCTTAGGCTTCAAAAACGAATACCATGAGTCTAAGATGACCCAGTCCGTATGGTACCCTGAGGCTTCCGCGGTTAAGCATATGGACGTAAAGATTATGATGAACGCTAACGTGAAGATTGGAAGCAGCCTCTTCAAAAGTGAGACTCCTCGAAAATAATTCTTCGCCCCGTTCGTAATTAAAGCTAACCTAGACTTTGAAGGATCAACCAGAAGAGTTCACGGGATACGCGCTGACTGTTCGTGACCGGAGAGTTAGAGAAAACTCAAGCGAGGATTATGAAGGATCTAGCTTCTACGCCTCTTCACGGCGAAGATTGCTACTGCTACGGCTGCAAGAGCTAATTCTATCCAAGGCGCCAAAATCTCCGCTTTCACCACTGGGATCAAGATTCCTCCAACCGCACGCGGAGAAGCCAGAACTATATCGCCCCAATTATCCAAATAGGTCCAAACAGCCCACGCAGGCCAGATATTATGGCGGGGATCATTCTCCTCATCATAATCGTAAGGTAGACTATCCCATCCTTCTGGCGAGGAGAACCCAACTGTGCTTCCCGGGGAAGCTCCTATCATGTTCAACGGTATTCTGAACTCGTATATCCTATGGTCGAGAGGCGAGTTGGGACTGGGCGCAAAACCTATCGCGCCAGCAAGACCCGAATGCAGACCATCAGAAGCCAAGCAATCACGATAGAGAGATCCAGGAGTAGAACTAGAAGCCAAACTGTGCTCCAAATCTTGAATGCCGGAAAAGAACCCTAATACAAAGACAGTATCAACATCTTGCGTCCAAGCACCATCATTACCGACATCGAAAGCAAGCACACAATAGTCACCACTTGGAGCATCACCAGTATCCTCAGTGTAATCACCATACGCGGCGTCTGCTGCATCAACGCAGACGTAAAGGTAGCTTGCATCATTCATGATGTACACGAGAGCGTGTATCGGGAAATCCGGCAACGTCAACTCTAATTGAGGATTCGTCCATTCGCCAGCGCTGAAAGCGCCATCTATAGTCGGCGGCTTTGAAGTCCATCCGCTGTTGAGCGGCGGAGGAGGAGGCGGAGGTACAACATTCAAGATGCTGGGAGTAGCTGTACTATCATAGTAGGCTGTGATAGGGTTCTCACTGCTTAGGCTGAGCTTTATCCTTTCTCCATTCAACTTGGTCTCAGGTATGATGATTACATCTGGAATTATTACATGTGTGACCGTTGAGGCTGCTTCCAGAGGATAGCTCTTGCTTGAGACTAGGCTTGGGGTTCCGCTCCCGTCCGGTTGAACCGCAACATAGACTGTAACAGTTATGGTTGTCGGCGCATCGGCCGTGTAGTATAGGTGGAAGCTATGTGCTTTCGGGCCAGGGATTGTTCCCACATAGGGCGGAGAATACCAGTAGTACTCTATGCCGCTTGAAGTCGTCAAGTAAGCTGGATCTGTCTTGGTTGGAGCCGTAAAGTCCATAAGCTTCCCAGGATTCACTGCAACCCCTGAAGCCGGAGAGTCTTTGAGGTAGACGTCTGGAGAAGCCAATGCTACCGGAATTTGGAAAGAAACTATCAAGATCATGAGAAGCAATAGCGGTAGAGCTAAAGCCTTAAAACTCAAAGATCATCAACCAAATACTAGAACTTTCCGGCTGAAAATTTAACGCTTTCGACCGTTTCCAAAGGGAAGCTTGATGCGAAGGCTTTTCTTACCTTGATTCACTACAAGAAGATTTTCTAAGCTTGTCCGCAAGCTCCATTCTCGCACCCATTGTATCAAGGAGCTCAACGGGATTCATTAGGGGGAGGCTCCCGTATTTGGTTGATCCGCGATTTCAAGGGGCGCGACCTTTGAAAGCGTCTGAACGTAATGACTATGCCAATGACCAAAAGAGTACAAGCGGTAGTCGTCAGCCCCATCAATTCATACACGCTACGCACATAGCTCAAACGAATCTGATAACTTCCGGAAAGATTAGGGTGTAACAAAATAAAATGGGGGCCCACAGCAGTTATTGAAATTTCGTTATTGTTAACAAACGCTTTCCACAAGTCGTCGTAAGTCATCTTGACAAGCAAGGCAGTATCCTTTGTTGAATTGGAGACTTCGATTGTTATCTCGTTTGCTCTGAGAATCTTGTATTTGCACTCTGCCCCTTCGTTGGGGCCTTCAACAAGGTCTACGTACGCCTTGAGATTGTCATAGTCAAGAACACTCGATATTTGGGGTAGCCTTCCAAAGTCGTTCCATCGAACGGCTTGAACTAGCTCCGGTCGAGCCAGAGGCACTTCGAATATTCCAAACCCCTTGTAGAAGAATTGAAGCGGCAGTACACCCTCGAATTTTTGCGGGAAGCGATAGTCCGGGTAAGGTGTGCTGGCATTTGGGTAGTTGACGACGATAAACCTGATATTGAGTGCCTTGCACCAGAGAGCTGCCAAGGAACCATTTGATCCTGTGTTTATCTGATAAGTGACGTGAGACCACCAAGGATTTATTGCCGCACCGTCGCCTCCTCCACGCAGTTGAGGCACATTGCTGAACGCATTTAACCAAAAGGCTATGGTGCCCGTGGCGTATACTCGTTCATCATGAACGTGCTCTGACAGCCATTCTGAAATTACATACTCCGGCGTCTCCGTTATGTCCACCGCTGGCTTCGTCAAAGTCCAAGGTGACTGCAGAAAAGGCATTGAGGAGAACACCAGCAGGACCAGGATGATAGCTACTGCTGTTGTCTTCAACAACATTTTAGGTCGAGCTGGGATGGGCAGACGAATGCCCTGCCTTCGAGATGTGAGAATTGAAGGTGATAATGTGCCCAGTAGAATTGCGAACCCCATATCGGCCTCTGGAATATACCGGTTTCCTTGAGGAGCCAATTGAATGAGATAGAAATACCAAAGGCAAGTTATGATTGCAAACACGGCGAACCAAAGCGAAGAGATGAGTAGGAGTTGCAGATTCCGCCTTTTTCCGGCATAGCTCGAAAACATCCAGACTAAAGGAACGGCTATCAGGACAACCATGAAGGCCGTCGTCGGAGCGAAACGAATTTCAGCATACGGCAGGAATACGGCTACATAGGATATGTCGTACTGGAACGCAACAAGTCCGTAGGCGATTACCAAGCATGTGAGAGCAGTCTTCAGTTTCTTCATCGCGTTGCCAAGAATTAGTTCAGAATAGAAAAGAATCAGAAGGATAAGGAAAAGAGAGAAGAAGCCCACGAGATTGATAAGTGCCACGCAGCCAGTCGCGAGTGCTGCGAAGACATAGTTTCTTGGTCTTGGATTCCTTAGCGCATGCAGGAAAGCCAGCGCTGCAATAGGACATACAGTCAATGCTGTAATATGAGGGCCCTCCCCGAAGACCGTTAGAACGACAAGAGACCAAGGTGCATTTGAAAAGGAGCTGGCAAAATTGCCGAGACTTGGAATTACAAAGTACATAGTCGAAGGGGTAATTGAGTAGGTGATGGCTGCTATCCAAGCAGCAGAGTCCCGCTTGGTAAGGTACTTTACAAAGACATACAACGTGACCCGGCCCAGACAGTACGAAAGGCCTGTAATGATGCGATAAGCTTGTGAGATCGAAATAGACGGATACGCCCAGTGAGCAACTGCTACTAGATATGGCATTAGAGGCATGTAAAAGAAATGAAATGGAAAGCCAGCGTACCATAAAGGATTCCATGTTAGATTGGGATAGTTTTCTGCGATAAACCTCGCATGGGAGATGAATGCCGACTCTATCGACCCGATGTGGGCGGTGTATTCACCGGTGAACAAGGGGAACACTAAGGCCAAGTTAAGCAGGAAGATGGCGATGGAAGAGAAGAGAGACCCTATTTTCGATCTCATTGGTTCAGCCTCCAAAAACTCTCCTACGTACAACATAAATCCTTTTTGCTGCATGTTAGGTAGAATCGCTGCCGCAATCGTTGCAAACTATCAGGGGAAATGTTGTCAGCAGTCTAGTAATATTGAACTATCATTATACTATCGACTCTTCCGTCTTCGACACTTTAGCAGTATGTCGCCCTTGAGGTGCTTTGTTATCCAGATGAACTTCCCGTAACCGCTAGCTCTCTTTTCTTCGGTTACATCGAAAGCTTCACGGATAATCTTTTTGAAATCCTCAGCTCCCCAGTTGAATTTATGAGTTGGATCGCGCGTAGACTGATCGCCAGTCAACAGGCCCTTTGCTATGTTAACAAAGTACTTCAAATCAGCCATGCCCGCTATGAAAATTCCTTTACTGTTAAGAACTCTTTTTTGTCCTTCGATGGTCTTCTTTCTCTCATCTTCAGTCAAGTGCTCTAGTACGTTGTAGCATAGTAGAGTGTCGAAGGTGGAGTCACGGAACGGGGGGGCTTCGCAACTTGCTCTTACGACATCTAGATGGGGGTTAGAGGTCTTGGCGAGTCTGAGAGCGATGGTGTCCACGTCCATTCCAATAGCGCCAAGATAGTTCGTGATATAACCTAAACCACAACCAACATCTAAGATCCTACCTCTCGCCCAGCTCTTAATAATCTTAAATGATTCCACTCTTCCCAAGTCATCCATCCGCAGAAAGTGGTCATACCTCTTGTAGTACTCTGCCCTCACGTCAATGACTTTTCAAACCTCCTATGTGTGCCTTTATTACTACTCTCGCACCTCTGAACAGAAGCTTCAGGTGATTCCAAGATCTTATTCCCCGTATCTGCGTCATTATATATGATGGACTGAAGTACAGTCTCTTCCAAGCCTTTGCGCACAGGTCTACGACTTCCTCGGGCGTCATGTCGCCGCTTTTGAGCACAGGTTGGCTCATATCAAACCTGTCCCAGTCCTCAGGACCCACTCTGAACCAGCCATTCTTCAAGGCCTCTCTATAAAGCTCCGTTCCAGGATACGGTATGACTATCGAAAATTGGACGGAGTCTGGCTTCAAGCTCCCAATGAACTTGATGGTCCTCAGTGCGTCCTCTTTGGTTTCCCATGGATAGCCGAGCATCGCCGTCAGATGAAGGGTTAGCCCAGCCCTTTTACATAGCTTCACGGCTGCTCTTATCTGCTCAATCGTAATCCCCTTTCTGATTCTGTCCAGCGTCTCTTGTTTTGCTGACTCGATCCCTATCTTAAGTACCCTGCAGCCAGCTTTCTTCATCAGCTCGAGTCTCTCCAAGTTCTCCAGGTCACTTGCTCTAGCGTTTATGCTCCAAACCACTTTCTCGCTCAAGCCCGTCTCTATCATTAACCTGCAGAACTTCTCCGCCCACTTACTCCTAGTTGGCCAGGTATCGAGGTCATCAAACACTTCTCTTGCTCCATGCTTCTCAACAAGATACTGTATCTCTCCAACCACATTCTCCGAGCTTCTCAGCCTAAATCGATAGTTGAATAACATTGCTGGCCAGCTACAAAAGGTGCATCTAGAGTAGCAACCCCTTCCACTCATTATATAGAAGAACTGATCGTATAGTCTCCAGCTCTCATGGTACAACCACCATGGAACAAGCTCTCTATCTATGTACGGTAGTGAATCGAGGTTTCCTACGAGTTCGAAGGAACCTGTCGTTAATACTTCCTCATTCTTCCTATA
>Ga0315309_1002456_pt1 | contig 10805 bp, 7 predicted proteins | sample TDP4_MG_FD_203080 | JGI IMG/M metagenome (GOLD analysis project Ga0315309, IMG submission 203080) | Freshwater sediment microbial communities from Lake Towuti, South Sulawesi, Indonesia - TDP4 | ecosystem: Environmental > Aquatic > Freshwater > Lake > Sediment | place: Indonesia: South Sulawesi...
ACGCCGCGCAGCGTTCCACGGCTTCCAAAACCTTCTTCAGGACAGGGCTCTTTTTGAAAAAGAGCACTTCCCCCGGCACCTTTGCCAAGTCCTCCTGACTACATTTTACCCCCTCGTAGACCAGGACGATGAGATCCCCGCGCCCCGCCTGGCGTAGCTTCTCTACTTTGCGCCTCAGGTAGTTGGGGTGCCAAAAGCCGACGATTTCCAACAGAGCCCGCCGTCCGTCTTTGACGTGGGTGAAGGAAAAGTCGGGGATCATCACGGTGTCGCCCAGAGGGATGACCTCATCCTCGCGACGCAGTTCCCACTGACGCCTGGCCCGTCTGTATCTGGTCTCGAAATCGGCAGCAAAGTCCTCTTCCAGTTTGCTGTCGAAAGGGCCACTGGCCTGGTAGTGGGAACGCAGCCCCGAACGCGGGTCCAGATGGTAGAGAAACGGACCTTTTTGGGTATCCCTCATCCCTGGCGGTGACGGGATGTGGATGTCGGCTTCCATCTTCCAATTGCGGCACAAGAGGAGAGCGGGCAGGAACTTGGCCATCTGCCGCCCGTAGCGGATGGTGGCCTGCACGAAGGGGGAGATAGGTCCGTCCAGAGTGATCACATAGCCGCCAATTCGACCAGGCTCACAGCGAACGTCTCTAGCTTCTCTGATGGTGTGCATCAGTTTGAAGAGCTTGATGAATTTGAAGACGTTCTTATAGCTGTCGCCCACAAAGATGCGCATCTCGCTGGCCCAGTAGAGGAGACCCCGCGCCAGTTCCAGGTTGTAGCGTTCGATGAGCTCGCGGGGGGATACCTGGGGCACCTCTTGCAAAATCTGCTCTTCGCTCAGGTCGGTGTAGAGGGCTTCCTCGACGGTCTGGGTTGTGAGGCCCAACTCTGCGGCTGCCTCGGCGATGACCTCGGCGCGGGTGGTGCGGTGCAGGAGGTCGGGGCGGGTTACCACTGGCCCCCGCTCTGATGCTCGCAGAAAAAGATGCTCTCGCAAGGCCCCCGGCTCGAGGGGCGGCTCGGAGGCGAAGCGGCAGCCGTCAGAGAGGGTCTTGGCCAGCCCCCGGATGACAGGATAGTCCAAGCTCTCGCCCTCGTAGTCGGAGAGGGCCTCCTCCAACTCCCCTCGCTTTCTCCCCACGTGGTCGCGGTAGAGGGTCGTGAGGTCGGCGACCATCTTGAGGTATCTTTCGTCTCTAACTCCCAGGGGCCTGGTCCAGACCTTGCCCCCGTCCCATCCCAGCCGGGGCCGGATCAAATCAGCGGTCAGCATCTTTACTCTACTCTACTCTACTCTATACTTTACCTTCCGTCTCCGCCTATAGGAAATCCCCTCCTCGATGGTCTTCCTGACAATGATCTCGTAGAGGAGAGCTGTCTTGTTCTCCTGCTTTCTCAGGATGCGCCCCAGACGCTGGATGTACTCGCGGGCGCTGGCGGTGCCACCCAGCACCACAGCCACCTTGGCCTCGGGCACGTCCACTCCCTCGTTGAGCACCCGCGAGGTGACGATGGCCCGGTAGCGTCCGCTCCTAAAGCCTTCCAGGATAGCCTTGCGCTCCGCGGCTCTGGTCTGGTGGGTGATGACTGGGATGAGGTAGTTGCGGGAGATGCGGTAGGCCAGGTCATTGTGGGCGGTGAAGACCAGCACGCGCTGGCGGGCGTGCTCCTTGAGGAGCGATTCCAGCTTTTCCAATTTGCCCTGGGCGTTGGCCACGATCCGTTTCAGGCGTCTTTCGGCTACCTTGGCCTGGCGGGCCTCGACATCGTAGGCGCTGCGGCGGGTGTATTCTCCCCACCAGGCGGGGCCGTAACTCTCGCGTAGCTTATGCTCGCGGTAGTAAGCGGCGTAGACAGCGTACTCGGCGTCATAGGTTACCCTCTCTTGGGGGGTCAGGTCCACCCGGATGCGTTCGGTGCGGTACTCGGCCAACTGCTTGCCGGTCAGTTCGTCAACATTCTTGACATAAACAACAGGGCCGATCAAGTCTTCTAATGACCAATGCTCAGTGGCCAAATCACACCCGGGTGCGGGCTGTTGGGGCATTAGAGTTTGGTCATTCGAATTTGTTTCAGGATAGGTCGCGGTCAGGCCTAGGCGGTGGGGGGCGGGGCTCATGAGGGCAATTTCCCGCCAGGAGGGGGCGGGCAGGTGGTGAACCTCATCAAAGACTAGCAGCTTGAAGGCGTTTCCGACCTCGGCCACCAGGTCGCCGGCGCTGTGGTAGGTGGTGACGGTGATGGGCCTCAGCTCCTTCTCCAGCCCGTACCACACGCCGACCTCCAGCTTCTGCCCCGTTTCTTCCTGTAATCCATCCATCAAGCGGATGTACCACTGGTGGAGGAGGTCAATGGTGGGGGCCACGACCAGGCTGCTGTGGCCCAGGTGCGTCATGGCCTGCAAGGCGACAAAGGTCTTGCCCGCTCCGGTGGGCAGGACGATGCTGCCCCGGCCCCCGGCTTCGAGCCAGGCCCGCAGGGCTTCCTGCTGGTACTCGTGGGGTTGGCGGTTGTCGGCCGAAGCCAGCTTGAGGCGCTTCCAACGGGGGACGGTGTCCACGATATCCTGTTCTTGCAGCCAGGGCTGAATTTTGTAGTAGTACAGGGCCGGGCAGCGCCACTTGCCCTTGACCCACTGGAAGCAGGATGGGACGGATGCTGTCTTATCGAGTCTTTCAAGAACCAAGGTGCCGCCGTGGAAGCGACACCGCTCTGTTACCAGTACCATTTTCCCATTACCATTTTCCTATTGAAATTTTGCTGTAGTAGCTGTATAATATATTCACAGCAACGGCTTATGCTATGGATTGTTTAAACTATTATTATAGCACATTTTTGTTAAAATAAGGTTAGAAAAAAGTTCGAATTTGGTTAGAAATTCGCAAGAGGTCTTACCCCCTGAACGGTTACGTTTAGCTTTTTCGGAAAGGTAACCAGGGCGATATGACATACTTAACTACACCTCCGGTTGACTCCATAGAGGTGGATCTGAGCGCTTTTAAGACTCGGGAAATAAGAAACATATTAAAGAGCAAGGCTCATTGCCTGCAAGCCGGTTTTCCATTGGATCACATGATCATTTCAGTCTTCGATGAAATTCTAGACGATTACGTGAAACGAGTAGGGCTGGCGACGTACCTCAGCCAGATGTTAGGTGATTTAGCGAACGTTCCTGTGCAGAATTGTGCATTTTTTGATGAGAGTGAGCAGCCGATTGAGGTTCACCTCAACGGCAATGGGCAACAGTCCGTGCAGAAATTTATTGCCCGGCAATTTGGGCGAAAGGACCTCCCGTTCAGAGTTGATATTCGAAGGCAGCCAGACTCCAGCCGAATCGAAACGCGATATTTGTAGTGACACTGCATTTTAACTGAATACTCTGTCAGCGTAGAGCTAACTGCTCAAGTCCTTTAGGGTGTGTTGGAGCAGATAGTAAGGCCCGGTTTCCCGCCTGCAGATGGGAGGCGGGCTTCTTTATTTAACATTTGTTTAATAATGAACCGCTTTTCGCTGGCGCCACGGTTGTCAAGGGCAAAGGCATCCCTGGAGTGTTGGTCGTTGTGCGATATCTGGACGATCTACGTCGAAAAGCAAATCGGACAGGTCGAATAGGTGGAAGCTAATAATCTCGCGAGAGCAGGTGGCGGTTGCCAATGCGCACGTTGGTCAGGCCGGCCGCCCTGGCGGCGGCCTCGGCCTCTTCGGCGTGGCGCACCGAGGTGTGCGGCAGGTCATGGATGTAGAAGTGGGGATGGAAACCCAGCAAAGCGTAAGGGATTTCTGGATCAAAAGAGGCGATGAAACGGGCGATCTCCCCTACTTCCTCCGCATCAACGTAACCCGGCACCAGCAGGGTGCTGGCTATTACCAGGGGTGGATTGGGACGCTGGGGAATGTAACTGGCGGCGCAGGCAAAGTTCTCCAGCGTCCTTTTGTTGGTCACGCCCGTCAGAGCAAGGTGCAGGTTCTCGTCATAAGCTTTCAGGTCGAACTTGATGCAGCCACCCGTTTCCAGCGATAGTTTCACCGCCCGGTCCAGCAGTTTGGGCTGCATGGTGCCGTTGGTCTCCCAGCAGACGCGCACACCCTGATTGGCCAGGATGCGGGAGGTGGCCAGGGCGTGGGGCATCTGGGGTGTAGGGTCGCCACCGAAGTAGCAGACACAGAAGGTGCGGGCGTGGGCCTTGGCCGCCAGCTCCTCTGCGCTCATTCCCTTGCCCCGGGGGGCCATCTGACGGTAGTGCCAGTTCTGGCAGAAGAGGCAATTGAAGGAACATGCCCCGTAGAAGACGGCCAGGTTGACGTGTCCGTACTGAGTGTGCCCCTCGCAGACCCAATCGGCCACACAATTGGTAGGTAGTGGGTCGTAATACCAGTGGAGGATGCCTTTGGAGGGAGTCCCGGCCAGGTGCACCAGTTTGCCCTGCTGGTTCTCCCGTAGGCCGCAGAAGCCCCGCTGGCCCTCGGGGATGCGGCAGTCGTTGATGCACAGGGGGCAACGCACACCATCAGGGTCGTGCGGCGGTGCCGGGGGCAGATCGAACTGACGCCTCGTCTCAGCCTGCACTTCCTTGAGACCTGGCAATACCTCTGCGGGATGCTTACGGATGCAATCAACGCAAGCGCCAATGGTGGAGGCAATCAGCGGTGATGTCTTGTGGCAAACCGAGCACTTGGCTTCAAACTGTGGGGAGCGCAGCCAATAGGGCATGATCTTCGATGACTCCTCTCTTTTCAGCAGCACCGCCTGTACCGCAACAGTGGTAGTTGTGAGCGGCCAGGATCGGATAATAACATTATATCATTGAGAAGCAACCTTAGCAAGTCCTGCTCTCGAAAGCGGTTTCCGAGTTGACCTGAGTGAAACTTTTGGCTGCCAGGAGCGTATATATAGTGACACCGCAATTGTTGAGGAAAGGAGGTCGGATTACAGATGAGAATAATGAGGCTGTATGTGGCGATGTTCTTGGCCGTCGTTGTCGGAATGATGGCTCTAGCCATTGGCGTCGTTCTGGGGCTGATCCTCGCTCCTCGCTCGGGGAAGGAACTCCGTGACGAGATCCAGGCCCGGCTCCGCGCCCTGCAAGACGATATCCAGAAGAAGATCGGGGAAAGCAAGCCCAGGGTCAGCCAGGCCATCGAGAAGGGACGCGCGGGGGCTCTCAAAGGCCTGGACAAGGCCAAAGAAATGGTTGATGAGTATGCCGACACAGTGCAGGCCTCTCTGGGCCAGGGCGAAGAGGGCACCGCTTCTTCCCAGGCCACAACGCCAGCAGAAGCGAGTTGAAAAACATCGCCAGGCCGGATCTGAGGAAGGCCACCCAGGCAGAAGGTGCGGGGTGGCCTTTCACTTTTGTAGCCGGTTGTCTCTTGACAGGATTATAGGCATGTAGTAAGATACGGGGGCGATTGATTATGTTCTTGGGTTAATTGGAGAAGGAACAATTGTTTCTGGGGAAGAAAGTTCCGACGGGATGGCTGTGTGTTCTCCTGTTGTTAGCTGTTGGGGGATGTACCGCAACCGGCAGCACAAAACCCATCGTCAAGGTCGGCCTGGTGGCCCCTTTTGAAGGGCTCTATCGGCCCTTGGGCTACGAAGTGCTCTATGCCGTCAAGTTGGCCATCCAGGAGCGCAACGCCTCAGGCGGGGTGGCGGGCTACATGGTCGAGTTGGTGGCCCTGAATGACGACAACGTGCCTGCCGTGGCTGCCCAGCGGGCCCGGGAGATGGCTGTGGACCCCGATGTCGTGGGGGTCATCGGGCATTTCTCCAGCCCGACGACTTTGGCTGCCCTGGAGGAGTACCGGCGGGCCGGGTTGGCTCTGGTCACCTCTGCTGCGGCGGCGAACGCCGTGACCGATGGCGGTTATCCGAACGTCTACCGTCTCTGCGCCCGCAACGATCGCTTAGGGCGGGAGGCGGCCCGCTACGCCGTGATTGAGCTGGGGGCAGAGCGGCTGACCATCCTGCGCGGCCAGGAAGATCTGGCCGAAGCCTTTGTCTTAACGGCGGCCAATCTGGGGGCCACTGTTGTATCAGATGTGGGTGCCGATCAGGTGGATTGGTCGGTTCAGATTGTGGCTCAAGACCCGGACCTGATCTTTTTCACAGGTGACGCCGTGGAAGGAGCCGACCTGATCGTCCAGGCCCAACAGAAGGGTGTAGATGCGCTTTTCATGGGCGGTGGCGATTGGGACAGCCCTAAATTGATGCAGATAGGGGGGGGGACTGTCGAGGGGACACTCTATGTGACCAGCGCCCCGGCACTGGAGGAAATCGGTGGGACCGACGAGTTCGTGGCTAGCTACGAGGCCCTGGCCGGGCAGCCACCAGGGCCCCAGGCCATCCTGGCCTATGACGCCACAGGCGTCCTCCTGGAAGCCATCGCCAGGGCCATCGTTGCTGAAGGCAAACCTGACCGCGCGGCGGTGACAGCCCAACTGGCGGAGACGAACTTTGAAGGTCTCACTGGCCCCATTGCCTTCGACGCCCGAGGTGACCGTCTTGACCCTGTCATCTACATCCACAGGGTCGAAGCCGGGAATCCCTACCGCCCTGTCAATTGGACCCGATAACACTTTTATTGATCTGGGGTATCCTCATAGGATAATGAGGGTATTGACGTCCCTTCTTCTCTCTGGTATAATTGCAGATGTGAATATGAGTCCGTGCCTGACGTTAGGGTTGCTCAGCGGGGGATCGCTGTGAAAGATAGGATTGCAGAAGGCAAGGCCAGAGTATTGATCGTCGAGGATGATACTCGTTTGGCCGAGATAGTCCAGCATTTGCTGGAACCGGAAGGGTTTTCAACGCTTGTAGCTTCTTCAGGCGAGGAGGCTCTTCAAGTCCTTCATGATGGCCAAAGCCAGCCAGGCATAGTTGATCTCGTTCTGCTGGATGTCGTGATGCCCGGGCTAAGCAGCTACGAGGTCTGCCGTTCTATAAAGGGTGACGCCCGGCTGAAGCATATTCCCGTCATCATGGTCACCGCTCTGGACAGCGTGGAGGAACGGGTTACCGGTTTGCAGGCGGGAGCAGACGATTATATCACCAAGCCTTTCCGCCAGGTGGAGTTGGTGGCCAGAGTCAGGGCTCTGTTACGAATGAGTGAGATGGAACGGGAGATGGTGCGCTTGTATCAGGAGAGTGAGTCGCGGGCGGCCCAGATCATGGCTGTCAATCGTATTACCAGCGCCATCAGCTCTAGCCTGGACATCCATGATGTCTATCAGACTTTTTTTACCGAACTGAGAGCAATCGTTGAATTTGATCAGGCGAGCCTGGCTCTTCTTGATGCCTCAGGGGAGAATCTGACGGTCCAGTTTTTGTCTGGGGAGGCTGAGGATGGATTAACGACGGGAGCCCATTTGCCTTTAGCCGATTCCGCTCAGGGTTACACTGTGGTGGAGGGCAAAGCCTTGTTGCGCCAGGACCTTAGAGAGGAGCAAAGTTTCACCCCTGACGGGCAGGTTCTGGTCGCCGGTTTGCTTTCAGACATCTCGGTGCCCCTGGTCTTCAAAACCAGGAGCCTGGGCGTGCTCACCCTCAGCAGCCGGGAGCTGAACGCCTATTCTGACCACGATCTGGAGATCCTGTGCCAGGTGGCGGGCCAACTGGCGGCAGCCATTGAGAACGCGCGCCTCTTCGGAGAGCTGGAGAGGCGTCTGGATGAGGTTCAGGCCCTTTTCACCGTGGGACAGAGTCTGGTCACAACCCTTAACCTTGACAAGGTGTTAGGTTTGATCGTGGATGCAGCTTTGAAGACCATCCCTGTCGCCCATAAGGCGGTCATTCATTTCCTCGATGAGACTAATAAGGTGCTGGTGCCCAGGGCCGTATCCCATCATGGTCAGGGAGCGGGCAGTTCGGCTAAAATGCGTGTGGGCGAGGGAGTGGCCGGGCGTGCGGTTGTGGAGAAGGAAGCTATCTATGTGTCTGACACGAGGACTGACCCCCGTTTTGTGGACAGCGGCACGGCTGTTAAGTCCCTGCTGGTGGTTCCCATGATTCTGGGAGAAACGGTGATCGGCACCCTGAGCGTAGACAGCGGTGAAACGGAGGCTTTCACCCAGGACGATGAACGGCTCCTGGTCATGCTGGCCAATCAAGCGGCCATTGCTATTGAGAACGCTAGACTCTATGGCGAAGCCAAGCGGGCGGACGAGTTGGCGGCCCTGAACAGAATAGCAACGGCTATGGTTTCCACTCTTGACCTGGATCAAGTGCTCACTTTAGCTATGCAGGGCATCAACGAGACACTGCGGGTGGAAGCTGGTTCATTGCTGCTCCTGGACGAGGCTGAGGATGAGTTGGTTCCCAGGATGACGCTCTGTGGTGAAACATCAGTGCGGGGAGAAATGACGCTGTCGTTGGGTCAGGGTGTGGCTGGCTGGGTGGTGCAGGAAGGCAAACCGCTCCTGGTGCCCGATACCAGGCAGGAAGGCCACTTACCCTCTACCACTGCACAGTTTCTTGGTGTGGAGGCCAGGAGCGTCCTGTGTGTGCCCTTGGTCTTGCGGGAGAAGACCATCGGGGCCATAGAAGTTATCAACAAATGGGGGGGCAAGTTCACCGAGGATGATCTGATCCTTCTCAACTCTATCGCTGCCTCAGTAGCTATCGCTATTGAGAACGCCAGGCTCTACACTGAGGTCAAAGATTTCGCTGATGAACTGGCTCGCTCTCAGGCTCAGCTTATCCAGAGTGAGAAACTGGCGGCCACAGGGAAACTGGCTGCTTCCATTGCCCATGAGCTTAACAATCCCCTCCAGGCAATGCAGAGTTGTGTCTACCTGGTGGCTGACCAGACTGACCCCGATGACCCCAACAGACAATATCTAGACATCGCTCGTGAGGAACTGGGCCGCATGGCGCGCATAGTGGGGCGGATGGTGGATTTCTACCGTCCTTCCGATGAGGGCCGCATCCCAACGGACGTAAACGTTCTCCTGGAGAATGTGGTGGCTTTGGTCAGAAAGAGGCTTCAGCAAGGGGGTATCGAGGTGGATTTGGAGTTAGCCCCCGATCTGCCCCTCATAGTAGCTACTGGCGACCACTTGAAACAGGTTTTCCTCAATATTATCATCAATGCCCTTGAGGCCATGCCCCAGGGAGGGCGTTTGGAGATGGCTACCCGGCACGTATCGGAGCGTGACGCTCGTAAGAAAGCCTCCGTGGATGCTGGTTTTGTGGAAATCGAGTTTGCTGACACGGGGGTGGGCATCCCTGCGGAACACATCAATAACATCTTTGATCCCTTTTTCACTACCAAGTCCAAAGGAATGGGCCTGGGACTCTCTGTTAGCTACGGCATCGTCGAGCGTCATAGAGGCCAAATTCAGGTGAAGAGCAAGGTGGGTGAGGGGACGACTTTTATTGTCAGGCTCCCCGTGGAAAATGGTCGGTAGATAATGAGGTGGTGGAAATGGATTACACAGCCAGAGTCCTGGTGGTTGATGATGAGCAGCCCGTGCGGGTGACCCTCAAAGAAGTGCTATCCCGGGAAGGCTATGAGGTCCTCACAGCAAGTAGCGGCCGGGAAGCCCTACAGGTGATGGGAAATACGGCTATTGACCTGGTGATGGTGGACCTGAAGATGGGAGGCATGGATGGCCTGACGTTCATGGGAGAGATCAAGCAGCGGTGGCCGGCGACGGTGCTTATCGTTTTGACCGGTTATGCCACTTTGGAATCGGCTCTCAAAGCTCTCAGATACGGTGCCCACGACTATCTCCTCAAACCCAGTGGCCCGGAGGACATCAAGCGGAGCGTCAGAGAAGGCCTGGAGAAACGGTGGCGTGAAGTCAGAAGGAAAGATCTGTTGGCTCAGATAGAGGCTGGCGTGCGGGAATTGACCGCCGAGGGCCTTTTGATGGGGGTTGCCAAAGAGTCAGAGGCGTTGAGAGACGCTGCCCCAGGCCAGCCAGAGAGTCTGCCTTTGCTGAAAGTCGGCCAGTTAGTCATTGATTTGCAGCGACATGCGGCTATTTTGGATGGCAAGCCCCTGAATCTGACGCCTGTCGAATTTGGAACGCTGACTCTCCTGGCGCGGGAGGCCGGACGTGTGATCACTTGCTCTAATCTGGTGAAGGAGGTACAGGGTTATGATTGCCATGAGCAAGAGGCGCGGACGATTATGAAAACGCACATCAGACACTTGCGTCAAAAGCTGGAAGCAGACCCTTCTAACCCTGAATACATCTTGAACGTGCGGGGGGTGGGTTATATGCTCGTCACCCCTTCGCCTGAAGCTGACTAACCGCCGGGGTGCAGGGGACGAGTGAGGGAGAGAGTTGGGGGACACACCCCTAAACCTCGGGCGGAGGAGTTCCCCCGCCCTCCCCCACCAAAAGAGGTATGAGGATTATGAACCCGGATCGCAAGCGGATCTTAATCGTGGACGATGACGAGAAACTGGCTACCCTTTTGCAGGAAAGTCTGCGGACCCTGGGCGAGGGTTACGAGGTATTAACGGCCGGGGGAACGGATGAAGCCCTGGCGAAGGTCAGTAAGCGTTCCTTTAATCTAGTTATCACTGATCTGATGATGCCGGAGGTGGACGGCCTGCAATTGCTCGAAGCTCTCAAGGCTATTAATCCTTCGATAGTCACGGTGACCATGACCGCTTTCGACTCTCGAGAGATAAGGGCCAAGGCCAAACGTTTTGGAATCTATCGCTACTTGGTCAAGCCCTTCTCCGTCCATGAGTTCAGACAATGTGTAAGAGATGCCTTGGAGGAAGCAGAACGAACCCAAGAAGCCATTGCTTTCTCCGAGAAGCAGCTCAAGGCCGTAGAGCGCAATCTCT
>Ga0315309_1002457_pt1 | contig 10804 bp, 10 predicted proteins | sample TDP4_MG_FD_203080 | JGI IMG/M metagenome (GOLD analysis project Ga0315309, IMG submission 203080) | Freshwater sediment microbial communities from Lake Towuti, South Sulawesi, Indonesia - TDP4 | ecosystem: Environmental > Aquatic > Freshwater > Lake > Sediment | place: Indonesia: South Sulawesi...
AGACGGGTTTGCGTATTAAGTTCATTCGGTTACGTCGGATAGATTAAAGGATAAATGATTCTTCATTGAATGTAAACTGTCGAGGCGGGGGTACCAGAGCCAGGTCAAATGGGCGGGTCGCGTCTAGCCACGCGCGCTACACTCAAGAACACTAGAACTGCGCTCATGCGCCCGGATGAGTTATCCCGTGGCGTAGGCCTTTCGTGGGTTCGAATCCCACCCCCCGCACCACGATACTTCGGGGTTTATTCGACGTTGTTTCAGCCAGTTCGACGCAAGATTCGACAATCTATTCGACATCGAACAGAGTGCTTCAAAAATAGAATCCGATCGGTTGGTTCTATCTTAGGCTTCAGCATTCTGCTCGCGGCCGGTTATCTAGCTGAAAGAGATGGAAAGTCCAAGATTGGGCTTGGCGATTTGGAGACGGCGTCGCAGGGACACACACCCCCACCCCATTTTTTCCCAGAGCCCTTGGGGGGAGGGGGGTATATCCATGAGACGGATGCGCATGGGCAAAGTTGAATTAGGATTTGCTGCTCTACAGCGCACTTTAGAGATCCGGTTGCTGATTGGGGTTTTTGAATAGTGTTGTACGTTTACCACACGTATGCTGTACGCGTCCGAATTATGGCGTGTTGTGAAATATAATCAGTTTTCAAGATGAACGTTCCTGGCATTAGCAGTGATGGACACTGCTATGCTTACCTCTTCATAAAGAAAAGGGAGAAACTTAACAGAACAAAGCCTATATTCAAAATAGCGCGGTGTTCACCATTCGGATGACGTAGCGCTATTTGAAGGTTGTGAGAAGGAAGTAATGCACGCGACTGGCTTTAAGTGCACAAATTGCGGAGCTGAGTTCCCCCTTCAAACCGATTTTTTTGTATGCCCAAAGTGTGACGTAGAGAAAGTTAGAGGAATCTCCATCTTCCGCGGTACAACTGAGGTACAGTATGATTACGAAGCGCTCGCCAATTTCATCAGCAAGGAAAAGTTTGACAAGAGACCTTTCAATCTCTGGCGGTACAAGGAACTCTTAGGATTTGGTGAAGAAGATGCGGTCGTAACGTTAGGCGAGGGCGGAACTCCCCTAATAAAATGTACGAAACTTGCCGGGGAACTTGGTCTAAAGAAGTTATGGTTAAAGAATGAGACTCAGAATCCAACGCACTCATTTAAGGATCGTGAAAGTGTTCTAGCAGTGACTAGGGCATTACAACTTGGCGCTAGGCACGTGTCATGCGTGTCTTCCGGAAACGCAGCGGCTTCGCTGGCTGCATACGCGGCACGAGCTGGCTTAAAGTGTTCTGTCTTTATGCCAGCCGCCACGTCCAAAGGAAAAATCTATCAATGCGCAGTATATGGCGCAAGAACGTTGTTGATAGACGGAATTTACGAGGAAATCTTCGAACTATACATTGAAGCGCTGAAGGGATTGGACGTCGTTGAGTCCAGTTCAGGCCATAACAGGTTCAGACCGGAGGGTGATAAGACCATTGCCTACGAGATCTGTGAACAATTCGGTTGGAGTTCACCCACTTGGATCGTGGACAATGTCGGTAACGGGACCCACTTATATGGAATGTGGAAAGGTTTCAAAGAGTTGAGGAAACTAGACCTGATAGAGGATACTCCAAGAATGGCTGCAATAGGGCCGATCAGAGGTGCACCGATCGTGAAAGGATTCAAGGAAGGAATAGCCCTCCCAGAAGCCTTTAGTGGTAAGTCAATCGCCGAGGGATTGGTAGGTAGATGGGGCTATGATGCACCCCTTGCACTTAAGGCTCTAAAGGAATCAAATGGATATGCGGAGTATGTTTCTGACATGGAGATAATAGAAGCGATGAGGCTGCTGGCAAGCCTTGAAGGGATTTTCGCTGAGCCCTCAGGCGCCGCTTGTGTCGCAGGTCTTTCAAAGATGGTTAAAACCGGAATAGTTGACAAAGAGGAAGAGGTCGTGTGCATAATAACCGGAAGTGGCTTGAAAGACATCGAATCCGGAAGAAGATTATCCAAGAAGCCGACATACATCGGAGCGAATATTAGCGAAATAAGATCCGCCTTAGAACCGCGGCAACCACTATAGAATACTTTCATATTGTGTGCGGAGCTTCTGTTTATATTACGGCTTGCCGATTCTAGTGTCCTAGTGAACATCAAGCATGCCTGAAGGCCTTCTCAAGGAAGCAGCTGAGCTGATCCAAGAGTCTACAAAAAGAAAACTTGTCCTCAGAGTATTTGGAGGAGTCGCCATCGAGCATCACTGTCCAAGTTTCCAATTGCCCTGCCTGAATAGAGAGGTTGCAGATATAGACTTCTTCGGCTTGTCTAAGCAGTCACCGCAACTCGAGAAGGCTTTTCTCGACCTCGGCTATATTCCAGCAGTCAAATTCAATATCTATCACGGAGCTAAGAGGCTTCTATTCTATGAGCCGAAAACAAATGGTAAGAGAGATATATTCCTCGATTTCTTCGAGATGTGTCACAGATTTGATTTTCGAAAGAGACTGGCTTTGAGCCATTTTTCCATACCGTTATGTGACCTTCTAATGACGAAGCTGCAAATCGTGGAGATAAACGTGAGAGATTACAAGGATATAATCTCCATTTTGATTGACCATGAATTGTGCGATAAAGAGAGTGAAGAAGAAATAGACTGCAAGTACATCGCGAACCTTTGCGCCGCCGATTGGGGACTCTGCAAGACGACGACAAGGAGCTTGGAGTGGACGAAATCATACCTTGAGAAGACTGAACTTGGAACAGACTTGAAGACTAGAGTGAATGAGAGAATGAGAAGATTGATTGAAGAGATTCAGAAGGAGCCGAAATCAGCAAAATGGAAACTTAGGGGATTGATAGGTGAGAGGGTGAGCTGGTACGACGAACCTGAGGCTCCCAAGATGGTGAAACTAGGCGAATAACTTGTAAAGCCAGTTCGTGAAGTAGATTTTTGCGAGAGCTTGGTTATGTTAAGAATCTTCTTCGCTTCTGATGTGCATGGGTCTGAGGTATGCTTTAGAAAGTTCGTCAACGCCGGAAAAGCCTACAAAGCCAATGTACTGATTCTAGGCGGCGACATTACTGGAAAGATGATAATTCCCATTTTGCAACAAGAGCCTGGAACCTACGCAGCCGACTTCTCAAGCAGGACTTGGATCATCAGAAACAAGGAGGAGTTAGAGAATTTCATGAAGATGGTGAGGAACAGCGGTTACTATCCGTACCTGACCAGTGAGCTTGAATTTACTGAGTTGAGCGCTGATCGGAACAAGGTGAACAAGCTTTTCTCAGAGCTAATGCTGGAAACCGTTAGAAGATGGGTTAAGATCGCTGAAGAACGCCTAAGAGGAACAGGAATAAGTTGCTATGTCACGCCTGGAAATGACGATCGCTTCATCATAGACGATGCTTTCAGCCAATCGGACTACGTTGTTAATCCGGAAGGAAGGGTTGTTTCTATTGCAGGAGCGTGTGAGATGATCAGCACCGGGTTTTCTAACATCACTCCATGGAAAACCCAGAGGGAACTTAGTGAAGAAGAGCTGGAGAAGAAGATCGAGAACATGGCTTCGAACGTCAAGAATATCGAAACCTGTATTTTCAATCTTCACTGTCCCCCCTTCGATACGCTAATAGATAGAGCGCCTCAATTGGATGAAACTCTGAAAGTTGTTACAAAGTCAGGAGAAAAGGTGATGATTCCTGTGGGAAGCGTGGCCGCTAGGAATACCATAAAGAAATATCAGCCTTTGCTCGGTCTCCACGGTCATATACATGAGTCCAGAGGTATTGAGAAGCTTGGACGAACGCTCTGCCTAAACCCGGGAAGTGAGTACAATGAGGGAATACTGAGAGGCGTAATCATTAACCTTGAGAACGGCGCTGTGAAGAATTACCTCTTCACGTCTGGCTAGCGTGCAGTAGGCTTCCAAAGACGCGTATTCCTTTTGCATAAACCCTTATATTCCTTTTACGTAGAGCCAATTATCAAGGTCTGGAAAATGACTGAAGCAAAACGAGCTTTTCTAAGAGAAGCTACAGGGCTGGTGCGGGAGGCTGGTGCGATCGATCTGCTAACCCTAGCCTCATTGAATATAAGTTGGGGGCTGAGCGCGATGTGGCTGATTCTTTGGGGTCCCTACTACGGTCCAGGGGGCGACCTGGCTCAATCCGTTGTAATAACGACGGTCTTGATGTTTTTCGGCTCACTGGCATGGGCCTTCTTGGCATCTATAATGCCTCGTTCAGGCGGGGATTTCATATTCAACAGCCGTGCTCTTCACCCTCTACTAGGCTTCCTTTCGAGCTTTGGATGGGTCTGTGTCAACTTCATGTGGTGCGGCATATTGGGTGCTTATGTTGCTGACCCAGCTCTCTCACTAATGTTCTCAACACTCGGCTACGACGCTGCAGCCCAGTTCGTCTCATCCCCTTGGGGGATATTCACTGTCACTACCATTGTGATATGGGGCGAGACTTTGATACTGATGTTCGGATTGAAACCGATGCTGCGTTTCCAGTTGGTCATGTTCGCCTTCGGCATCCTCATGTTCCTACTGGTTTGGGCCCTTATGGGCTCCGTGACCCACGAACAATTTGTGGCAGGTTGGAATGCGGTAAGCGCACGTTATGGTTCCGGTGATTACCAAACCATAATAGACAGCACCACAGCCTACTTGAAAGAATCCTATGGAATAGTGGCCGCTCCATCATTCGCTTCAACTATGGCAATTCTTCCCGTAGCCTTCTGGGGACTGGGGTATCCTTACCTAGCCAGCTATCTTGCAGGTGAGACAAAGAAAGTGCATCGTAGCGTCCTTATCGGAGTCCCAGGCGCGCTGATACTTTGCGCAATCTTCTGGCTGATAACGATATGGACTATCCAAAGCAAGGTAGGCTACGAATTCTTGTTGAGCGTATCATACGCGTACGGAGATGGGCTTGAGGTCTATACGCTTCCGTTTCCGCCGATGTTCCACCTGTTCCCACTCGTCATAACGGACAATGTACTGCTGATATTCCTGCTCGGCTGGGGCTTCGTTTGCTGGAATCTGATATACCCTGCTTACTCAATCCTACCGCAGGCGAGAATAGGCCTAGCTTGGGCCATCGACAGATTGGCTCCACCATTTTTCGCGGACATCCATCCACGTTTCCGTACACCGATAAAGAGCATGATACTCTTCGCGATTGGCGGGGAGATCATCGCGGTGATATACGCTTTCTACGGCTATCTGCTGGCCGGCTTTACAGTGATGATCCCACAGATCCTGACGACCTTCATGCTAAGCGCCATCTCAGCCATTGTAATTCCATACAGAAAGAAGGTGAAAGCAATATACGAGGCCTCGCCCGTAAGTAAATATAAGCTTGGACCTTTGCCCTTGATGAGTTTGTGCGGGTTCATCTACTTCTGTTTCTTGGCTACTGTGCTGTACTACTACTTCACAAACCCAGCGTTGGGAGCTCGACCGGAGCTAGGGACGATTTCATTCTATCTGCCAATAGCAATATTCGTTTTCGCCATCGTGTACTTCTTTGCGATAAGGGCATACAGAAAGAAGCAGGGAATAGACATAGACCTGGCCTTCAAAGAACTGCCGCCCGAATAGCAAGTAGCAACCTTAACTCCCAACTTTTTTTTTAAAAAAAAGAAGAGAGAATAGGTTTCAACTACACTCTTTTCAGAGAGGCCCTTCGATCGCGACGACTCATTTGAAATATCGGTTCTGGAACGATTTCTGCCTTCTACAGATCTCTTTTATCAAACCTTCAAGTTCGGCTTCGAGGCTCTTGTCTAGAGGCTCGACTACGTGCTCGCGCAGAATCTTTTCCGTCTTCACATGAGCTATCGATGCTAACTCTTTAGAACCTGTCTTCTGCCATACTTCCCAAAGTTCTCTATTCAATATTTTCGGCACATAATGTTCGCTTCGGAAGAAGTCTCGAGTATGTTTTTGGGAAAGGTAGTGGCCTCCAGGGCCTACTCCATTGATCACTTCCACTCCCATAGTCTCTTCATCCACCTCAACCCCGCGGAGGGCGCGTAGAACCATTCCGCACAGATCGTTATCGATTACCATTTGCTCCAAGCTCGCCGTTCTGCTTGCTTCTAACAGCCCAGCAGCATCGTATATGAAATTGATCCCAGCCATCGCCGCCATGGACAGTGTCAAGCCTTTCTCAAACCCAGCTTGAATGTCAGAACTCTTCGAGTTTGTCGCGCCTCCTGTTCCTCGGCTTGGCAGACCGTAGTATTCCGCGATTTGCGCAGTAGCAATATTGATTAAACCTGTCTCAATAGCTCCCAAGGCTATATTGCCTGTTTTCATATCCGCGATGCATGAGGCTGTGCCATAAAGGACCGGCGCGCCAGGCTGTACGAGTTGGCTAATCAGTATTCCACTCAAGACTTCAGCATTCTGTTGAACTAGGAGGCCGGCTAAAGTTACGGGAGCTGTAGATCCCGCTTGAGCTTCTGGAGCGATAAGCGTTGGCTGCTTGTACTCCGCGAATACTCGTAGCCCCTGCGTCATCTCCTTGGAGTGTTCCAGTGGGCTGACCGGATTGACGAAGCCTAGAAGCCTAGGGTTCTTTCTTAGCTCTTCTCTCCCACCCGCAACAACAGAGGCTATCTCAATATTATCGATAGCTATCCTCTCGCCATAATTATACCCGTCCAGCGTTTTAGTCGCGTTTCTGAAACCTTCAAGCAACACGTATGCATAAGCAACCGCTTCTGGAACGTCGCTAGGCCAGACAGCCATCGATGCATGATGAATGTTTTCCAGGGCATCCGAAAGTACGAAGAAGGACTTCACATCTTTAAGGGCAGCTTTTCTACGCTTCCCTGTCTCAAAATCCACAACAAATGCTGATGTCCCTTGAGATGAAAAGTATGTTCGCCCACGTTCGAATCGAAGTTTGTAGCTAGTGTTACGTCCGTACAGAGCGAAATAGTTTGGCGCTTTTCTGATTTCGTCCTTCAAGAGATGTTCCGGAATCTTGACCACGGATGTCTTTGAATCCACAGTCGCCCCAGCATCTCTCAGCATCTCTAATGCCTTAGGGTCATTCACCTTAACGCCTGTTCGTTCGAGTACTTGAAGTGTTGCTAAGTGAATGTCGTAGATTTCGTCTTTTGACAATATTTCCAGTCTAGGTATCAAAACTCTTCGAGCCAATATTGCGTTGGCTGAAACTTAATGCTTATGCAGTCATGTAGAATGCGTTTATCAGAGCGTTCAGCAATTCTCACCATCGACTTCCGTACGGTACGAATTTTATATGTACGAGACCACAACTAAGTTTACACCATTAGGGAACCGCCCTGAAGAAGGTATTTGAGACAGGAGAGTAGCGATGACAAAGTTGTCGTTCTCAAATCAGTCTGCGCTCAAATTGTTGTCGAGAGATGAGGTAGAGGCCATCCATTTGGCCTCGCTGAAGATCCTGGAAGAAGTCGGTGTAATGATCCAAGGTGAAAAGGCCTTGAAGATTGTTGCTAATGCCGGCGCGGATGTCGACGCAACTGGAAAGATTGCGCGAATCCCACAACATTTAGTCAAGGAATCTCTGGTCAAAGCACCGTCGACTATAAGGCTGTATAGTCGCGACGGAAAACACGACCTTCTGCTTGAAGGTAACAGAGTTACCTATAATCCAGGCTCAGCAGCCTACTATCTCCTAGACTCTGAGACTTGTGAAGTCAGGCGGCCAGTATCCAGAGATCTGGCTGATTTCGTGCGGTTAACCGATGCGCTGGAGCACATACAGGCACAGAGCACAGCGCTCGTGGTTTCAGATGTCCCGGATGCGATTGTGGATCGATATCGACTGTACATAGTTTTGAAGTACTCGCCGAAGACGATAATCACGGGGACCTTCAGTGTAGACGGCCTGTACGATATGAAGGATATGCTCGCTTCCATTGTTGGAGGCGAGAGAGAATTGGCTCGAAAACCGATGGCGATCTTCGACGTGTGCCCATCAGCGCCGTTGAAGTGGGGGGAGTTCATTGTTCAAAATCTGATCGATTGTGCCAAGTATAGGATTCCGGCTGAGATTCTTCCAATGCCGCAACTCGGCGCCACCGGACCTGTAACGCTTGCTGGCTCACTTGTTCAATTCAACGCGGAATTCCTCAGCGGCTTGGTTATCTCGCAACTTGCAAACCCGGGAGCACCCATAATCTATGGCGGCTCACCTACGACATTTGACATGCGCCATTGCACCGCCCGCCTAGGCGCTATAGAAACCATTATGATGGGTTGCGCATACGCTCAGATCGGAAAGTACTACGGCCTGCCGACCCATATGTATCTAGGCTTAAGCGATGCGAAGATAGTTGACGTTCAATCTGGGTTTGAGTCTGGAATCGGCATAGTCTTGGGTGCGCTTGCGGGAATAAACGTGATAGCAGGCCCAGGCATGCTGAACTTCGAGAATTGTCAAAGTTTCGAAAAACTTGTGATTGATGACACTATTTGTGGAATGGCTTTGAGGCTCATAAGGGGCATCGATGTGAATGATCAAACTCTCGCCGTTGATGTTATCAGGAAAGTCGGCGTTGGAGGACATTACTTGGCCGACAAGCATACGTTGGAATGGTTTAAGAAGGAACTCTTCGTTCCCTCAGACTTGGTCGATAGACAGGATTTGAAACTTTGGAAGAAGCTAGGGTCAAAAGACAGTTTTCAAAGAGCAAGAGAAATAGCTCAAAAAATACTTGAGGATCATAAACCGGAACCTCTCCCAACGGATATCGAGAAGAACCTGGACGACGTAGCAAGAAAGATTATGAAGATGCACAGTGTAAACAAACTTCCCCTCGGTCCAGCTTAAGGATGAGGCCGTAGCCCTCTTCTAATCCATGAGACTCATGTGAACCATCGCATTTACCGGGATTTCCTTTTCCGTAGCGCGATTTGGAGATTCGGTTGCTGTCGGACTGATGATGGCCGCGGTGGTAATAGCGATAGCGGCTGTTGTCTCCCAAGGAGTCTCCAGCCTCCTGACTGCGTTGCTGACCTAACCTCCTTTTTTTTGACGAATACCTAAGGAGAAGATTTGAGAACGACAGACTCGCAAGGTTTATATCATATGATAGAACATGTGTCTGGCAAGTTGGGTTTACGGGAAGAGAGCTAAGGCCCTTGTTTTGCGGTCTCAGGTTTTTCTCGCAACCGACTACATCGACGAAGAGGTGAATGTGTTGAGCTTTAGAAGCAGGAGTTTCGGTCCAAGACGATTCGGTCCAGCCCCTGTCGAAGAGGGCAAGGAGTACGAAGTTGACATTCAAGAGATCAGTAGACGTGGCGAAGGTTTAGCTAGAATTCAGGGTTTCGTCGTCTTCGTTCCAGAGACGAAGGTTGGAGAACACGTCAAAGTCCGAATAACGAGAGTAGCAAATAGGTTTGCTACAGCTGAAGTCGTTCAATAGATCCTTCAATCTGTTGGGAGAGAATTCTAACTCTTCCACCTTTTTCTCATAAGAACTGTTGTTTTGTCTGACGCCGAGTGATCATCTCACTGAGACCACTCTGGCATCAACGCGTCTCTTGCACCTGGGGCAATGGATGTAGTTCCTATATACATCTCCAACCTTAAACGTGCCAACGTCAGGTAAGTAATCATACTTACTATCAAACTTGTATCCGCATGCCATACATCTCATCTGAACGTGCTGTTTAGACTTCTCCTCATTCTTGGCCACATGATCACCTACTTCAAAACACTCAGTTTTCCAAATTTCTTGCTCACGCCTAGAAGCATCTCTCCCTTGAACATTTTGACAACGCCATTCTCAATTCTAACCTTGTCACCGACAGAAATTGTCCCTATTTGATCGTTCCAAAGCGATACTTTAATCGACCCAGTTGCATCTGAAACAGTTATGTTGGACACGAGGAGGATGCTGCCGAACCGTGAGAACACCGTCTTCGGATCAGACTTCTCAACTACCTTAGCCACCAAGTTGACCCCTCTCGTTCCAGCTACCAAGTCGCTTATACGCATCTTCCCTTTGGATACCATGCTCTTCTTTATCTGCACAGGCCGGATAGATTCGCTAATGGGGAGATCAACACGGGGCAGGTTTCTCAACATGAGCTTATCCAGCCTGAGTTGCCCGAGAACCACTCTGTCCTTTGTAATTAGAAAGATTCCGTAGTCTTCTCTCTTTTCTCGGCATTTGACAGAGATACTTCCGCACTTTGCGATTCCGTTATTCCAAGCGTCCAAGAAGCTCTTGAGAAATGAGCTGGAGCTTATGTTGTGCTTTCTAGAGACTTTCATTAGGTATATAAAAGCGGAAAGATCGGAGATAGAGTGCCATGGGGCAGGTAGCCTTCCTCGTGAAGAATGACTCAGTATTCCTCTCCGCAGAATAGTCATAGACGACTTTTCTACGGTGTTCCGACTATTAGCTTTTGCTTACGCATGTGAAGCCACTAGAAATCAAGAATCGGCTATATAGCACATGCTGCCCTGAAAGCCGCACGAAAGACGGCCCTTCTCCCTATATTGAAATAGACAACGCTAGCCAATTGAAGATGTCGGCAACTCAATGAGAGCTTGAATCACTTTGAAATTAAGCGGAATACACAGCCGAATACAGCTACTCTGACGATTTTCAAGCATATGTCGGTTTGCGACTGTATCGATGTCCGACCTGTCGAGTTCCTAAATAATGGCTTTATAACCGCAAGCGGCATCTCATCCCGATCCTGAATTGAAGGAGACGATTGAGTTCATCAGCAGACAGATCAGGTATCTCGAAACAAGTATGAAGTACATA
>Ga0315309_1002459_pt1 | contig 10798 bp, 10 predicted proteins | sample TDP4_MG_FD_203080 | JGI IMG/M metagenome (GOLD analysis project Ga0315309, IMG submission 203080) | Freshwater sediment microbial communities from Lake Towuti, South Sulawesi, Indonesia - TDP4 | ecosystem: Environmental > Aquatic > Freshwater > Lake > Sediment | place: Indonesia: South Sulawesi...
TCGCCGTATTTGAATGTGGCACTCATGTCATATGTAGTGCCATTTGTAGGAATAGCTAGTTCCGTGATTGTTACGTTTAGATCAGCCGAAATTACTTCAGTGTTCGTCCTCCAGTAGAATATATTTAACCATGGGCAATCCTGTCCTCTTACAGCAATCTTGTCTAGGACGACGTCTCTTCCGCCAGTATTTACTATGACTATTGCGGCCTCAGCCCAAGAGTCAGTTGTGTTGTACCATATGTGCTGTTTTGTCAAGTGAAGCGATTCTTCTTGTACTCTCGTGGTTGTCACGTTTATGGCGTAGAAAGTCACAACAGTTGCTAACAACACTGAAACTACTAGAATAATCAATGTAGTCACTACTGTGCTTAATGCTTTCTTATTCTTTAAGAGTTTCATTTTTTTCTCTCCGTGCAGCAAAATCAGTTCCAGTTTAAATATGATAGTTTGTGCGTAGAACAAAGTTACACATAACTGTACACTTGTACGACACTAACTTGAAAAAACACGATTCAAAATCTCTTTCTTTACCAGACTATGCAACGGCGGTGTGCCAGGTTGTGTAAAGTAATAACAGCTATCGTTGACATTAAGTTGATGTTTAAACGCGTTTAAACAATTCATACGGAATCTTTATTTTTTGATAAGCATAGCCACATCCAGTGGTAAAAATGCCAATGTTAAAGGCTTTAGATGTAACATTAATTGCTGTAAACGCAGCTCTTTACGCAGCTATTGGATACGTACTGTACGTTATATTTCCTTTTGTTTGTCCAACAGTTGGCGGCGTAAGATTCTGGCCTGTAGTGGTGATTCCCGCAACTTTTGCAGTTCTTTTCGGTCCAATAGTAGGCGGCGGCGGAGCAGCAATAGGCATCTTTATAAGCGACATGCTCATACATGGTGATCCTTTGCTTAGCCTAACGGCAGGAATAACCTCAAATCTCGTTTGTTTTGGCTTAATCGGCTATTTATCTCGCATGAATTTGAATTGGAAGAAAGCTTTTTCAGGTTTAGGAGTTGGAGTTGCAATATTGGCAACACTTGGATACTTAATAATAACACCAGAAACCGTTATAGCCTATTTCAGCACATCAGAGTCTACAATTTCTGTTGAACAAGCCTTATGGAACATCTTTGTGGTACTCGCCATATTTGTAATCAGTTATGCATTAGTTATCGCGGTGGGATATGTTCGACCTAAATGGCGAAGCTTCGGTGTAGCCTCGGTTGTGGGCGCTGTTATTGGAAGTGCAATAATAGGCGTCGGAGTATGGGGATACACACAGTTTTTTGCTATGCCTGCAGTAATTGGGGGGGCACATAATCTGCCATACTACGCTGGTCTAATACTCTTCGCATGGACATTTGCAACTGAAATCCCGTTTATGGTTATACTGGTGCCGCCAATCGCTGAAGCATGCTACAAGGCGTTTCCTTCCCTGAGAGCTAAAAAAGAAGAGTAGTTAAGGTGAAAAACGCAAAAGCATTCAGCCCGTCTGGAATCTCTAGTTTTTTCGAAATATGCGATACCATGCCGGATGGCAGTCCAATTTCAGACTTTGAAAAAATTGGCGCAAGAGGTGGCGGTTTCGGAATTCAGAAGGGAGTAACAACTGAAGTTTGCATTTCAGAGGCAGAGACCAGCAATATTCGTGTTTTTATAAATGAAAGAGATGCGCCAGAAGCTGAAACGACGAAAACTGTTGTACAAATGTTGCTGGAAAAAACCTGCGAATTGTACGAAGTTGTAATTAAACACAGAGTCGAGATTCCGATTGGTGCTGGTTTTGGTTCAAGTGCGGCTGGAGCATTAAGCACAGCTTTGGCGTTGTCAAAGGCTTTGAGTCTTAATTTGACTTACAATCAAATAGGCAGAATTGCACATGTTGCGGAAGTTAAATGTAAAACAGGCCTGGGCACTGTAGGCCCACTAATGCTTGGCGGGTGCATACTCACCATCGAACCAGGGGCTCCTGGAATAGCCCTAATAGACCGCATACCCATATCCATAGATTACGTGATTGTCGCAGGAGTCTTTGGACCCGTACTGACGAAGGAAGTGCTGTCTTCCTCAGAAAAGCGTTTGGCGGTTAATAAATGGGGTAATAAAACCTTAGAGAAAATTCTTTCTGAGCCTTCCCTTGAAAACTTTTTAGCTTGTTGTCGTGACTTTGCTGAGAAGACAGGGTTTATGACGGAACGTGTGAGAACATTGATGAGGCTGGCTGAAAAGGCTGGCGCAATAGGGGCGGCACAAAACATGGTGGGTGAAGCGGTTCATGCACTTACAACATTGGAAAATGCTGAAAATGTAGTTCAAGCTTTTAAGCAGGTTTTGCCACAAGAAAAAATTCTCGTAGCCCAAGTCGACATTCAAGGCGCTAGACTGATAGGATGAAAAAGGGATGGAGAGAAAATTCAAAACTGTTGCTGTTGGCGGCACTTTCGATGAATTCCATAAGGGACACAGAGCTTTGCTCATGAAAGCATTTGAAGTAGGCGAACAAGTTTTGATTGGCTTATGCTCTGACGAGTTCGTTAAGAAACTAAATAAACCACATTTAACGGCATCCTACGAGCAGAGGTTAAAGGATCTAAAAACTTTTTTACATAATCATGATTTTTTAAAAAGGGCCAAAATTATCCCATTAAATGACATTTATGGAGTGACCCTATCCAAGGGATGTGTTGAAGCTTTAGCTGTAAGTAAAGAGACCGAATCGGCAGCTGCCAAAATTAACGAAGAAAGAAAAAAACTCGGATTGCCTCCACTTAACATAGTTGTTATAGACATGGTTCCCTCTGAAAATCATGTTCCAATATCCACTACTCGAATCCGCAGAGGAGAGATTGACCGCGAAGGATTGTTGCTGAAAACTTCGATACAGCAGTCGTAAATGTTGTTTAACAAAGAAGTAGTAGGAAGGCTTCGTTTATGGTTCAAGAAGCATCTCCACTAAAAACATGACCAATGCTTCTTCAACAATCGTTTTAACTCTTCAAGAGTGTTTTCAACTTTCTTTCGGCACTGAGACGGTTCTTCTGGCGGATTATAAGGCTCTTTAACGTTGATTTTCTCTAAACCCACTACGCCTGCAACAAGGGCATACCAACAAAGCGGCAAAACTTTTGGGTTATATCCGCTCCCAGGCATCAAAACAAGTTTCCCACCGCAAACTTTGTCTGCGGTTTCCCCAATTAAACAGGACAAGTCAAAAAAGCCTTTAATGGTCAAACTCAAATCTCCGAGCATATCTGCAAAATGTGGATCGCTTCCACCATTCGCAATGATGATTTCAGGCTTAAACTCCTTAGCCAAGGGAACAAAAATCTCGTTTAGAGCGTAAAGATATGTGCTGTCGCTTGTTCCAGGCGGCAGAGGCACGTTAACATTGTAGCCTTTTCCAGCGTCTTCTCCAATTTGCCAAGCAAATCCTGTTCCTGGATAGATTGTGCGGGGGTCTTGATGCAGTGAAATATATAGCACGTTGGGGTCTCGGTAGTAGATGTCGCTTGTGCCGTTTCCAAAGTGAACATCGTAATCCAGTATTAAAAACCTTTTAACATCATATTTAGCCCTTAAATGCTCAACTAAAACGGCTATGTCGTTGAATATGCAGAATCCTCCTCCATAGTTTCTTCCAGCATGATGATAACCTCCACCTATAGAAATTGCCCGCTTCACTTTTCCCTCGCTAACGGCTTTTCCGCATTCAATTGCGCCGCCGACAATAAGTAGTCCCGCCTCTAGAATTTCCGAAGAAACAGGAGTCTCAATATCATAAGGCTTCTTTTCCTCTGCCAAGCGAAAAATCAAATCAACATAATCTTCGTTGTGAACCCTTAACAGTTCCTCCCTTGATGCAGGCTGAGGGGCAACAAGAGCAATTTCTGGAAGATTAAACAAGCTTTGACTTTCGAAAAACTTCATTGCATTTGCAAATCTGTCTCCTCTAAAGGGATGTCCTTCACCTAAATCATACTGTCTAAATTTTTCATGAAACGTCATCATCACTTTCTCGGGCAATCATGACACTCTCGAACCAAGATAGTGAATAGCTAATATAAAATTCTGTATTCGCTTTATTGAAGTTTATTTGAAGAAAAAAGGGAGAATAGCTGCTCTTTGTTGTTACGTTTCTTGTTTTTGTTCACTTTCAGTTATAGTCTCAGTTGACTGGGATTCCTCTGGGCTTTGTAAAGGTTGTTGTGGCTTTTCCTGTGGAGTCTGAGAAGCTGACTCTTCTACAATTTCAACTCCCATCTTAGAAACGTCATTTTCAGATGGCCGTGATTGTATTTCCTGCTGTGCAACTACATCGGTTGCGGGAATTTTCATACTGGTCGAAAGCTGGTTTACAGCGTCTCTAACCAAGTCTAACTCGTGCCTTGCAGTTTCAAGTCCCATTGACAAAAGGCTAATTTCTCGTTGATAAGCTTCCTCGTCAACTTCACCAGTTACATGCTGAATTTCAGAGTTTGCCAGAAGCATTTCCAACGTTTTAATCTGTCCTTCAAGTTCCATCATTTTGGAATTCATTTTTTCCAGCAATGCCTCTTGCTGCTTTTCAATTTCAGCAAGAGCTTCATTTATCTCTGTGTTGATTAGTTCATATGTTGCTTGAGAAATTCTGCCAGAGTTTACTAAATTGTCCAAAGCTTCCTTCTTTTTCTTCGCCACCTTATATTCTTCGTTTAATCTATTAAAAGAATGCTTCCACGAAATCAATTTTAGCACCGTCCATTTTTTAGTCCTAGAAGAAGAAAATAACATTTATTAACATGTAGATATATCGCTAGCTGTTAAAAATGACAGCTTTTATCCCTTACATGAAAAGTTATTTTTAAAAACAGTAAGTTCATGGAGCTTTTTATATAATTGAATATTGAAACATTTTACTCAAGCAGACGCCCTCAAGGCTTTCTACAACATATGAGCCTTGAATTTATGGAAGAAGAATGTTTAAACTTCTCGAGTTCTGTTTCAACTTCTAAGTCAGAATTAGAACAAAATTTAAATATTTATATCTGACTTAAAATCTTAAAACGTGAATAAACATGACGGCGTTAACGATAATTCTTGGCGGTGAAAAGTTGGAAGCAAAGATATTGAAAAAAATGCACGAGAGAATAATCAAAAACTTTATGGACATAATAATCCTAGCTGAACTAAGAAACGGAGCGATAAGTGGCTACGATGTAATATCTTTTATTCACAACAAATTCCACCTCCTTGTAAGTTCCGGCACAGTCTACTCACTTCTATACTCGCTAGAAAGAAACGGACTCATCGAAGGAACTTGGAACGAAAGAAAAAGAGTCTACAAACTCACAGAAAAAGGCAAAAAAACAATAGAAACAATACTAGGCGCAAACGACAAAATTAAAAACTTCATAACAGCCCTTCTAAAAGTCCAATCCACTCCCTAAAATTTTTTAATAAGACTAGATAAATCGAAATACTAAAAAACACCTTTTCTTAATCTTCTAAAGCGAAATAAAAAGCATAGGGCCCGTAGCTCAGTAAGGATAGAGCACCGGGCTTTTAAGAAATAAAGCGTTTCAGAGAAACCCGGGGGTCCCGGGTTCAATTCCCGGCGGGCCCGCCTCCGAATTTTCGTGTTTTGATAATCATTGATGCCCGATTAGCACTCTCTAAACAACCAATATTTACGGATACTCATAATTCCAGAAAAGACTGAAAAAAGGGAACAGGCTATTTTTCATGTGGTAAATGTGATTTATTGTCCAAAATGTGGTTCGCAAGTGAGAGAAAGGATAATCAGATCTTACCCAGCATGGTTAACTCTCTAAGGAGTTTCGTCTATCGTATCCAGATTTATATCCATTAATATGCTGGCAACGACATTTAGACCCGCCTTACTGTCCTTTTTTTTTAAAAAATTCCCTTGACATCGAAAATTTTTAATTTAGGCATTTTCATACTAAAGGTGGAAAAGTCATGTTAATATCATGACACCTGCTTTACGGGGTTAGAACATCGGAGAAGAGGTTAGAATTTGAGGATTCTAATCATTGGAATTTAACCATGGGCTTAGGTTAGCTCCTTTGCGATTATATTAACACTTTTAGTTAAAAAATTGATTTTTTTGGCCAGAAAAATAATCATCTTTTTTAGTAATATTTCTGATTGCGGAATATTTGTTAAAGAATTCTGCATTAATTAAATATTTGATAAGGATGAAGGCTGAGGATGAAGGCTAAGCTAAGAAAGTTAGCTATAACGCTTGCAATAACCATAATTTTCTTGAATTTTACATCAACAAACATGAAAACAGTCCTTTCAAGCGACACAGCCAGAAAAATCGATTTATTTACACAGAAAATACCCTTCAATGGAAAGGAAATAAACCAGCCGAGTGACGCCTTTGCGCCACAAGAACTTGTCATTCTATACGCGAATGTGACCTATAATGAAGCCCCAATAGCGCGTATGCTAGTAGCTTTTCAAGCCAAAAACCCGAGAAATCCATTTGAAAATATGACAATAGCAGGCTCTTCGTTTACGGATGAAAGTGGAATAGCCCAGTTCTCCTTCAGAATTCCTTGGCCTTCCGAGAATGCTGAGCAAATAATTTTTGGTGAATGGTTTGCAACTGCAAACGTCGAAATAGCGCAACAAGTGGTGGCAGATACTTTAACCTTTCAAGTAGGTTGGATACTTAAAATAACTAACATAACAACTCTAAATGCCAGGTTAGAACCTCAAACGAGATATCTGAGGGGAGAAATGATATTTTTTAACCTAACTGTAGAAAATATCGCGTTAATACCGAAGTCGGCTACTATAATAATCGATGTTCAAGATACAGCCAACTACCCTATTATCCACATAGAGATGGACAACCTAGTCTTCCAATCAGGCGAAAACCATGTGCATGGTTCTTCGCAAATACCAGCGACTGCGATAATTGGAGAAGCAACAGTTTCGGCAGCTGCCTACACTGCTTCACCAAACATTGGTGGCGTCCTATATAGTCCAGCAGCTTTATCTAGATTCGAAATTATTGAGAAACCCCCTGTGGAAAACCATGACATAGCAATCACTAATTTAAGTGTATCACCTCAAACAGCTTACATAGGCACCCCGATTGAAGTAACAGTTGAAATAATTAACTTAGGAGATTTCAGCGAAACCTTTGACGTGAGCATTTGTTATGACGTATTCAAGATCGCCACCAGAAAGGTATGGTCTCTAGATTCTGGTTTGAACATAACGATGAGCTTCATGTGGGATACGTCAAGCACAATCGAAGGGAACTACACCATATGGGCCTTGGCAGATTTTGTTCCTGGAGAAGTTAACATTGCAAACAATGTTTTCGTAAATGGTAACGTATCGCTTTTAGGAAAACATGACATTGCAGTCTTAAACGTTTGGCCTTCAAAAATCCTTGCTTACAAGGGCGAGATCGTTCACATCTACGTTGCTGTTAAAAATGAAGGGAACTATGTTGAATCGTTTGATGTCGTAGCATTTTATGGCTCTAATGTTATTGGAAAACAGTTCGTCAACGGTCTACAACCTAATACCAAAACACTGCTTATCTTCTACTGGAATACGCTAGATGTCACGGAGGGAAATTATATTTTGAGTGCGGAGGCGAGTGCCGTGCCTGGAGAACTTATCATTGAGAATAATAAGTTCATTGATGATGTTGTTGAGATTAAGCTTTGGACATTTTTCGTATGGCATGTGGCCCTCTTGTTTGTGTTAGCTCTGCTTATTGGAGTTTGCCTAATCTTAGCCCTTTTATATGTGTTGTGGAGGCGTGGAAGAAAGAAAAAGAGACAGGTGAGTACGCAGCTGAATTCTCCTAGGGACACAGAATTCAAAAAAATCAAGATATGTGGCGCATGTGGGAGACAATTCAATGGAGTGTATACTTTCTGTCCCTACTGTTTCACCTTCCATGGAAAAGACTATTAATAATTAGTTAACTTCACTCTTTTGACATGTAAACCTTGATTTATCCTGCGTCCCTCAGAATTTGTCATATCTAGCATGGTTAAGATCTGGGAAAGTATAAGAAAGTATACATCCTTAACTAGAGTTTTAATGCTTGATTAAAGTTTCAATTTTAAGAAAATGTGAAGTTACCGAAATATCGTCTTTTATCATGTCCTTATTATTCTGTAGAAATTTCTCAATTCTTTCTAGATTGTTTGTTGCCACTATGAGTTTTTCTCCGAGAGCATTTTTTATTCCAGTTTCAGCCAACTCTTCTACGTCAAGTCTTGTTGCGTATCTGATCATTTTCGTTCTTACATACGGATGATTAACTTTGTTCAGCTTCAATGCTAACCATAGAAGATAGACTCTCTTATCTTCAAAATCATCTGTCACAATTATTATCTCACAAAAACCTGGATACTGCTCTGAGAATTTAAAAAAACTGTTTATCTGCTCGATCACTAGGTCTTGCTTGTTTTGCACTGGCAAAACGAATGTGACTGTGGGTTGCAGTTGATGGTCCATGCATATCTTGTTGTTCTTTGTATTGCTATTTAAAAAGGAGTATTCTTTAATGAAATATATGTCATAGGTCATGGTATTTCAAGTTTTCATCATGCATAAACATAAAAACTAAGTCATAGAAAACAGAAAGAACACGGAATCAGTTAGGAACTTTGTTTTTAGCTAGAGAATCTATACTCTTCTAAACCTAACATTTGAAGACAAAATGCTTACGTTACCAAGTAACTTATCCAAGCGTCTGGATTCTGATATTTCACTCTAGCATTTCCTTCCCATAGTGCATCTGCAAGGATGAGGAAATCTTTACTTGAGAGCCTCTTATTCATTTCCAAGCACTATATGGGTTTACACAAGATTTGAATATAAATAAAATTGTTGACACCCAAATATGTCAAACACTGACATATGTTTAGCACTGCCATAAACTATCACAATTGGATGTTATAGTAATTTAGCTATAGAAGATTTTTCCATAAGTGTTTATTTGGAGAGAATGCTTTTAGAGATTTGAGAGAGGAGAAGCAGAAGCGAACATTTAAAAATTAAGGAGGTGAAGATGTTGGAGTTTACAATAAATGCAAAGCAAGTAATTGTTATCATTTGGACACTAATTTCAGTTGTGTTGTCTCTAGTACTTGTGCTTACTTTCAGCTTCCCTTACTTACCCTACTATGGTTCCTGGCAGATGTTAATAGCATTGTTCTTCGCACTTCTGTTAGTGATGACCCTTCCAGTATTCATTCTCATCGCCTTATTGCAAGTATTGGCAAAGTCAGATACTTCCTAACGAAACAGGGTTTTATTAACTGCCGCGGGCTTTAAGAAGGTGCATTACCTAGTTTAAAGACCTTACCAGTGGCTTCAAAACAAGGTTGAGACATATTCAGAATAAGCTTGCATAGCAGTTGGCGAGTTGAGTTAACCTTCAGAAAACGATAGTTGTAGTTTAGTTTTCGAATTTTAACTTCGTGGGTTCAGTTTTTTGGAAATTTTGTTGTAGGACTTATTCTGTTTTGTCCTAGGCAGCTCTTCTTTTCTAAGAATTGTGGTGCAGAATTTTATTCGGAAACTCTAATACATTAGAGTTTAAAGATAGTTGTTTTGAGTAGAAAACTAAAATTGATGGAAGCCTTCTCTTTCTCCTGCTCAAGCTAAAACTGTATAGAGTAAAATCTTTATAAAACGCTTGCTGTTAGCGTCGGCATATATCACTCTTAAAAATATACCTTTTTGCCTGCTCATTTCAGTTTTGGAAACTTTGTTTTTAGGGTCATTTGAGAATGATTATTCTTGAGTTAAAATGTTTGAAGAAATTGCTTCTGACGCTGTTCAGATGTTAATACTGCTTTTTTGGGTTACATTAGCCTTCATCATAATTTCGGGCGCACTTTGGATCCGTGCATGTAGGAAAACGTGATGAACAGCAATTAGTTTCTTTCGAGGTAATAGCATATCTATGATCTTTGAATGGCGGTTCGATGTTGATAGGCAATACGAAACACATAAATCCAATTTTTTTATTTTAAAATTTGGTCGGGCGGTAGCTCAGCTTGGTAGAGCTTCCGAGCTAGCATAGGCTGAAAGGCTTTAGCTGGCGGAGATGCTGTAGACATCTACCCATGGTGGGTGTTACTCAGCCTACCAAGCGTACAAGCAGAAACCGGAGTGTCGCAGGTTCAAATCCTGCCCGCCCGACCAAGCTCCTTTCGGTGAAATGAGGTAAATTTAAGGCTATTTTCAGTAAACAACCAAATTCTTGTCTTTTCCTATTTCTGAAATTTTGTTGAAAGGCTAGGCTTCGCTTCAAGGTTTAAATTCTTACTCGAACACTTGGCGATTATGCTTGAAGTTGTGTTTAGCAGCTTCGACATCGTTCAAACGTCTTATTTACGATAAAGTCTGATCTTTATACAATACTAGTTTAGATCAATTGACAGAGTTTATAAAGACAGTTTTCTAATATTCTGCTTCGATAATCCAATGATTGACTTAGTGCTTTGGGTTGCATTGCTTTTGATAAGCGTTTTCTTCTTGTCGAAAAGTGCAGACTGGACTGCGGATTCGGTTGTTGCCCTAACTCACAAATTGAATACCACAAAGGTTGCTCTGGGAATACTCTTGATCTCCCTCTTGTATGTCCTCCCGGAGCTTCTAGTTTCGGTTTTTGCGGCTATGCAAGGCGAACCCGAAATAGCCTTTGGCAATGTGGTCGGGTCGAATATCGGAAATATTGCATTTATGATAGGTTTGTCCACAATGTTTTCAACGCTTTTGGTTCACAGAAGAATGATAA
>Ga0315309_1002460_pt1 | contig 10798 bp, 6 predicted proteins | sample TDP4_MG_FD_203080 | JGI IMG/M metagenome (GOLD analysis project Ga0315309, IMG submission 203080) | Freshwater sediment microbial communities from Lake Towuti, South Sulawesi, Indonesia - TDP4 | ecosystem: Environmental > Aquatic > Freshwater > Lake > Sediment | place: Indonesia: South Sulawesi...
AACATGTTCTCAAAAGAACGTGTGCAAGTGGCCGGGGTGAGGTAGCCTGGTAGCCTATAGGCCTGTGGAGCCTAGCGCCCGGGTTCAAATCCCGGCCCCGGCCCTCAACAACGACAGGCGCCCGGCTGCCGAGGCTGGTTCCCAATTTCTGCCCCGTTAGTCGCCCTATCGCCTCGACCAAGGCGTTTTCGGCGACCTTCGACGCGTTGGGACCGATATGCTTGGCGGTCTCCAGAACTTCCCTGTCCACGTAGAGACAGGTCGACACTTTGCTTGTCATGCTTTCACATCACCCCATATGGCGCCATGCGCGCGGGGCTACTTATAGTCCACTAAGGGAAACGCTGAGGTAGTCTGGTTCCATTGCATAGAATTTCTATTTCCTTCCTTCAAAGACTTCTTTTTTAATCATGGATGGTGGCATACTGGAAAGCCTTAAACTAATGGTTGATAAATGATGCACTGAAATCCGCACGGTGTTCAGTTTGAATCGGACGCTGTAGCACAAATCATAAGAAAGCCAGTGTGGAGTATTCTATTGTAAGATGAAGGGGGTCCATTTGGCTTCTCTTGAACGTGGTCGCGTTCCGACTGCTCGTCCTATCGCTGTGAAAGAGGTTCCGATGGTCGATAGAACTGAAGAAATGAATGTGTTGAAGGAAGCTGTTTACAGGGCAGTTCACGGTGAGGGCGGTCTTGTTTTCATTCATGGCGAAGCTGGGATCGGAAAAACGAGATTGGTCAGGGAGCTTGGTGCTTATTCACAATCACGTGGAGTGCAAGTTCTGTATGGCAGATGCCCGGCACTGTTCAGGATGGACGGTGTTCCTCCCTTCATCCTATGGAAGGAAGTAATCAAAGACTATCTTGAAACATGCACTCCTGAGCAACTGTACAGGGTTATCGGCTACTATCCTGCCGAAGTCGCAAAGCTAGTTCCAGAGCTCAGCCAGAAGCTCAGAACGATTCCTCAGTCTTTTCCGATAGGTCCCGAGCAGGAGCAGAATAGGCTCTTCGAAGCCGTATCCCAGTTCATCACCAACATCTCCCAAGAGACCCCGTTGCTGGTGGTTCTTGATGATTTACAGTGGACTGATCCATCTTCACTTCTACTGTTACACTATCTGGCTCGTGGCGCACAGAAAACATCACTGCTTCTCTTGGGAGCTTACCGCAGCACTGACATTGACGACAGGCATCCTCTGACTCCGGTCCTAGCTGAATTGAACAGAGAACGATTGCCTCAGGAAATCCAGCTGAAGCGAATGTCCTTCGGCGATGTTTCAGAGATGATAAAGAACATGTTGGAGCAAGAGGATGTTCCCGAGGAGTTCTGCAAACTTGTTTACGATAAGACACGGGGCAACCCGTTCTTTGCCGAGGAAGTAGTGAAGTCTCTGAAGGAAGAGGAAGTCATTTATCTGAAAGAGGGCATGTGGAGGTTCAAAGAGATTGGAACGATTGAGTTCCCGAAGAGTGTCAAGAATATTGTGAAGGCGAGATTTAGTAGGCTGGACGATGAATGCCAGAGTGTTTTGACCTTTGCCTCCTTTTTGGGAAACGATTTTACTTTGGAAGCAATGTGTGTGCTTACGGGTATTGAAGAGAACAAGCTTCTTGAGACAATGGATAGGCTGATCAAGACAGGATTCGTCAAGCACACAGTTATCCGAGGAGAAGACATTTGCTCCTTTGCCGATATCATTATGAGAGATGTCGTGTATGAAGAAGTTGGTCCCTTCAAGCGCAAGAAACTTCACGGCCTTGTTGGCGAAGCCTTGGAGAAAGTGTATGCTGACGAGGTTGATGAGCATCTTGGAGAGTTAGCGTTACACTTTCTCGAGAGTGGGGACAAAGAAAAAGCACTGAGCTATTTCTTGAAAGCTGGAGAAAAGGCTACGAAGGTTTATGCCAATACTGAGGCGATTTCGTACTTTCAATCTGCCCTCAAACTGCTTGAGGAGAAAGAGGGCGAATATTCGGAAAAAGCGCGTGTTCTTGAGACCCTTGGAAACATCAAAGGGCTTGTCGGAGAGTATGCCCTTTGCATAAAGCATTGGAATGAAGCATTGCTCCAGTGGAAGCAGCTTGATGAAAAAGAAAAGGTTGCAGGATTGCATCGCAAGATGGCAATGACTCTCTGGCGTATCGTAGGCAACACAGAAGAGGCCCACGAGAATTTTGAGAAGGCTTTAGGGATTTTGGAATCCGAACCTGAAGGCGTTGAGTTGGCGGCCCTTTATGCTGCAAGAGCCACTATGTCATACTTTACTGAGGATGTAACGAAGGCTCGTTCTTGGGCTGAAAAAGCTCTTGAACTTGCCAAAAAATTGAACGCTTCTGAAGTCATCGCAAGTTCATACGTCGACTTGGGACTCGTGGCTAGCGCCACAGGAGACAGAAAAGAAGCGGTTGAAAGCGTGGAAAAAGCGTTGAAAATAGCCCTTGACAACGGCTACTTAGACATAGCGCTGCGTGCTTACAACAACCTTGCTGTACATCTTCCAGCAGAGGAAAATGAACGGAGACTGGAATGTTTTGAGAAAGGACTAGAACTGGCAAAAAAAGCAGGGCACATTCAGTCCATAGCTGGTTTTGGCTTGGCGTTGGCAAATAGGCATTTTAGTATGGGAAACATTGACAAGGCGCTTACTTTGACGGAGGAATCAGATGCATTGAACACGAAGACAGGTCATTTGTTTAGCCTTAGTAACTCCAAACTTGCTCTTGGAGGCTACTATCACGGGTTGGGAGAATTGAACAAAAGCGAACAGTACTTAAGAGAAGCACTAAACATATCGCTAGAAATAAACAACACTCAACAAATCTCGACCAGCTACGGATACCTTGGATTTTCCTATCATGATAGAGGCGAATACGTCCAAGCAAGGGAATACTTTGAAAAAATGTCTGAGATCTATGAAAAAACCGGAAAAAAAGCTATCCAAATATCTAATTATCGATGGCTTGCTATGAACTACATAGAGCTTAGCAAAATCGAAAAGGCAAGAGCCCTACTCGACGAGCTGCACAAGTTTGCTCACGAAAAACAAGACAAACAACTCATCGCCGATGAAGACGCAACGAGGGCGATGCTGCTTCGCGCAGAGAAGAAATGGAATGAATCCATCGAACTTTTCGAAAAAAGCCTCCAAGAATACGAAGCCTTAGGCGCAAGAAAATGGAACGTTTACTGGCTCGCCAAAAACATCCTCTACGAATATGCGCGTGCGTACTTGGAGAGAGACCAACCAGGCGACAAAGAGAAAGCAGACAACCTGCTCAGCCAAGCCCTAGAAATCTATCAAAAATTAGGCGCTAGGAGAGACATTGAAAAAGTGGAGGCAAGAATAACCTTCATAGAAACGGGCAGAGCAGTCTCGAAGCCCAAGCTCATCGAACCCGTCTCCACAGGATATGGGGATCTAGACAAGCTACTGCACGGTGGGTTACCTTCAAACTACACAGTAGTATTAACATCACCCTCTTGCGACGAGAGGGACTTGCTGATCAGAAGCTTTCTTGAGACAGGGGCAAAGAATGGTGAAGTCACATTCCATGTTACCATCGATGCCAGTTTGGCAAAAGCTCTTGCAGAAAAACCCATGCCAACCTTGCAGCTTTTCGTTTGCAACCCTGAGGCAGAAGCAATCATCAAAAGCTCACCCAACGTATTCACGCTGAAGGGAGTGGAAAACCTTACCGACATCAGCATTGTTTTGACTTCAGCAATCCGCAAACTTGACCCCTCGCTGAAGGGCCCTAGAAGAATCTGCATAGGCTTGGTCTCGGATGTTCTGCTGCAGCATCACGCGGTTGAAACTCGAAGATGGCTCTCTGCACTCATGACAAAACTGAAATCAGAAGGTTTCACAACACTGGCAGTGATGGACCCTGAAATGCACTCTTCACAAGATGCTCGCGCTATTCTCGACCTTTTCGACGGAGAAGTCAACATCTACGAGAAAGAGACAGAAAAAGGCCTTGGAAAATACTTGAAGATCAAGAAGATGAGCAACCAAAAATATTTGGAAAACGAGCTTCCTCTAAGAAGAGAAAACCCGAAGTGAGTGAACCATAGGCGATTAGACTTTCGTAATACCTCAAGACCTAATCCTCTGCGATTTCTGCATAGGATTTCTATCCAGCGCGCGCGACCAACGCATCGTCATTGTGTGCGCATAGAAATTCTATCAAGAAAAATTAACGCTAATGACGTTACTCAGAACGTTCTTGAGATGAAAAGGCTGGCATCTGCGTGTGCAAGCATAGTCATTTCCAGAAACTTTCGCGTATTCGCATTATTCGGCTTTTTCAATAGAAAGAGCATGGCTTAGAAAACCCAGAATAAAAGAGCAAAAGCTAAACGGGGTAGGCTAAAGGCGAGTATGACCGCACTGAAGGTACCTAGATGAGATCGTCTTTATATGATGTGGAGAGAGCGTAGAATGGCATCTACTATGGCGCCAAGCATTGAGGATAGAATTGCGATCATTATTCTCGAGACCCAGTAATCCCACCACATATTTTCCAAGTCCTTTTTTTGCAAAACCTAGGGTTCGTGTCGCCACGGATTTAAGTTTTTTGGTTTACGTTTTTCGTCAACAGATTCTGTGAATTTTGTTTCTGCTCAAATACGGCAAGGTACAGAATGACAAGAAGAACATCGTTGTCTTGTTTAAGAAATATCTGTAATCGCCCGCTGTCACCGCGAATTATATCAAACATTGGAGAATGTTCAAGGACCTGGGAAGACACCGTGATTCGTTGTGTGTGCATAGAATTTCTATCCAACCAGCCAAACCGCCGACTATCACCCACTTGGACTACCACTCGAACTACCAATCACTCTCGTGCGCCCGATACGCAATGCACACGCATAGAAGAGTGAGTGCGCAGATTAGAATGCAGTGAATCTGTCTACGGTTTTTTTGTCGAAGCATTTGACGAGTTCTAGCGCGAGCTTTATTGCGTTATCAACATCTTCAAAGCTCAACATGCCAACATGAGAATGTATATGCCTAGTCGGCACACCCATAACTACACTTGGACATCCGGCTCTGCTCATATGTATTCTGCTCCCGTCTGTTCCACCCGCTGCCACAAGTGAAAGCTGATACGGAATCTTCATTCTCTTAGCAGTGTCAATCACAAACTGCTTAAGAGGCTGGTTCGGAATCATAGAGCTGTCAAACGTCAATATTGACGGACCCTTTCCCATTCTTGTAGGCGCCTCGCTCGACTGAACATCAGGTACATCGCCTGAGATGTCAACCTCAAGAACTATTGCTACATCTGGATCAACGATATGAGCCACCGTTGCCGCTCCTCTTGATCCCACCTCTTCCTGCACTGTAGCGGCTCCATAAACAGTGTTCGCATGTTTGACCTTCCCTTCAGCCAGCCTGCGCACAACTTCCATAGCGATGAAAGCACCTATCCTGTCATCGAACGCCTTTCCCATTCCCAACTTGCCATTCTTTATGGTTGAGAAAGGCGACATAGGAACCACTGGGTCTCCTATTCTGACGCCCATCGCTTCTGTCTCTTTCTTGCTTGTTGAGCCGATGTCAATGTGCATCATTTTTTTCTCAACTACTTTCTTTTGCTCGTCAGGAGGTAGCAAGTGGGGTGGTTTGGATGCTATGACGCCCTGCAGGTCCCCTTTTTCGGTTCTGACAATCACTCGTTGCGCTAAGAGTACTTGGTCCCACCATCCGCCTAGTTGGGTGAAAGTCAAGAAGCCAGTCTTCTCGTCTATGCCCGAAACGACAAAGCCAACCTCGTCTATGTGTCCTGCGAGTAAGACTCTCGGTCGTTCTGCTGATCCTTTGTGACTGAAAATGACTGAGCCAAGTTTGTCCGTGGTGACCTCGTCAGCATAGGTCTTGACAGCTTTCTTGATTATTGAAGCTGTTTCGCGTTCGAATCCGGCAGGTCCAAATGATTCAAGTATCTCTTTCAGAAGAGCTAGGGTCTTCCTATCTTCCATTGTTCTGACACACCTTGAACTGTGATTTTGAAGGTTTTCATATTTATGGTCTGTGCATCGTTTTCGAATTCTCGCACACGCAGACAGCCCACTAAGAAGTAAGTTTATTGGCATGCGCGAGTCTGCCCTCAACCATCTGCTGTGTATGCTCTTAGATGTTGGAGAAGGCAACTTTCCAAGTAGAAGTTGAACGTGAATACGGGTTCAAGTACAAGGTTGCAAAGAACTCTTTCAGCTTCCCTTTCTTCTGAGCTTCTTGGAAAGTGGGCAACACGTAATCTCTTCTTCCGAAAAAGTACGTGTAGATGTAAGGCGCCCAAAAATTGAGTTTACCATCAGAAGTTAAGGGTCTTGTAAATGCCAGGTGCTTTTTGGCTTCCTCAAGTGGCATAAAAGTCTCGGAAGCATAGTATTCTGCAGCGGTTTTGTCATCAACATGTTCCATATTCAGCATATACGCAACATTGAGACCTACCATGTTTCCAAGACTGCTTAAGGATTCTGCAACTGCTCCATATTCTTCGTCTAATCGTATGCCGAGAAAATCTCTGGCACAGTCAGCAGTGCCTTCGTCGATGATGCACCTTTTCGTATTCAACACAACAGCCGACAAGTCTAACGCGTCGTTTTCGCGGTAGTATTTCTCCTTGAAGAGGTTTGCAACATGATGCTCGTATTCATGGCATACTACCCAAATCAAGTTGCACCTGTTAAAGGACCTGTCGATGTTGAACACGTTGACGCTTGCGTAGTTTCCTTGGTAATAGTTGTACGCACCCCACGGTTCGCCCGTGACAGTCTTGTAGGCAATACCGTTATTCTCGACTTTAGTTGGAAAACCGGCGAAAATGTCTTTCTCAAATAGTGCTTCCATTTTTCTGGTGCGCTCCACAACCTCTGTTTCCACGATCTTTTTCAACGTGTTACCAGTGACCTTGTTCTCTTCTCTCCATCTCAGGATTTTTTGGGCGACGTCCGAGCCTTGAAGATTGCCGCTTGCGTCTTTCACTACTTGTTGCGCCTTTAGGATTTCTTTTTGCCCGAATTTGAGCGGGGTTATACCGAATATTCCCTCAACTAAGCGATTATAGGAAATCTGCTCTCCCGAGAGCCATTTTACCACGACCTTCAAGGACTCAAGATCACTTGTCACTGCGATTCTTTTCAACTCATCTTGTATTTCCTTGACGCTCATGATTAGCGTGTCAAGATCTGCCAGCAGCTCTTCAGGAGTTGAATGTGCCCCAGCTTTGTCAGGGGAGAAACGTTCTGGACCGAAGTAGGCGTCTATGATGGGCACTCCGGTGATTTTCATTGTGAAATTGCTGATTTCGCATAACAGTCTGAGGTAATCTTCTTCGAAAGTCATATGCATTCTTCAATGCCCTAGTTTGTTCAGAAGATATAAGCATGTGCCTGAGCGTCAATGCTTTCCAAACAAGAGCTCGAAGTGCCCTCTTATTCTCAAGCCAGTCTTGAACTGTTCCAACAGACCTGTGCCTCTTCTCAGTTGTGTCGTTGGACTAGAGGAATCGCTTTGGGATGTGTATGGCAAACCTGCAGACAAGATCGCCTTTGAGGACAGTTTCTATAACATCTGCTTTGACAGATTCCTCAAAAATGATTTCCCATGGTCTCTTATGATAACCTGCGCTGCAGTAGCAGAAGTTAGGCGAGATTTCCAAACCTGATTTTATGGCTTCGCGCACCCACGCGCAGTGGCAAGCGTAGTATCTCTTCATCTTCTCATCTTTTTCATGCAGATACTTCTTCGCCATGTATGGAATCTTTGTTTCATAAATTATATCTCCTTCTCTCACTCCGCCCATTATTTCCCCTTTGCTGCGAACGAATTCAACCACTTCCTCATCGATTTCCTGAGCATAGAACATCGACTTTTCTCGATTGTGTTTTTCAAGGAGTTCAACAGCTTCTTCGTGCCTCTTTCTCAGAAAGTCGTCCAAGCTCTTGGCCTCTAGGAACTTCTGTCTCATGGGCAAATAGAACTCTCTCGGACCGACATCAAGACCGCTCTGCATGATTTCCTTCAACGTCTTTTCGTCGAGTTTGGATTCAAGTCTTTCCATGACTTTCTTGGTCACCTTTGGCTTGTCTTCAGGGTTTGTACCGAGCGGAGGCAATTCGATTCCTTTGAAAATCTCATCACGCTGAGTCTCACCAAAAGTCTCTTTCAACGTTTCGGAGAGCTTTTCCATAGCTCCAAATCCTTCTATGTATCCGAACAGGAAGGCAACTAACTCATTTCTGCTCGTGAAATTGGCGTATCTAACAAGGGCAATGAAACTATCGATTGTGTTCTTCCTGTTTTTCATCAGGTGCTTCACGAAGCTCTGCACATCATTAGGAGTAGAATCACTGAAATCCTTGCTCTTGCCTTCCTCTTTCAGAAAAGCCTCAAAATCCTTCACAACTGTGATATGTGCTTGAACAGTCTCTTCTTTCACATTTCTTTTCGTGCAATAGCCTCTGAATGCTTCTTCGTTCAAATATCTCTCTCCAGCGTGCTGCGCCATGACTATAATAGCAATTTAAACCTTTTGAACTAGACATAGAACCAACAAGTCGAAACCTGTCCCACAATCACGTCCAGTTTTGCTAGGCGAACTTTGTATATCTGTGACCATGTTTCTGGTCACTTGTTCTCAGAGGACTTAACTAGAGTGTCCAAAACGTAAATGATAGTGAGCAATGATAGAGTGGGCGGCGAAAGATAGTGGCTGACGCTGTGAAATCGCTCAACCTTGTCAAAGTCTATCAGAGCAAGGAAAAGGTTGAGGCTTTGAAAGGAGTCAACTTGTCAATTGGAAAAGGCGAATTGTTCACTTTGCTCGGACCCAACGGCGCGGGCAAGACAACGTTTCTACGGATCATTTCCACTCAACTCATGCCTACTAGTGGAGATGCCATGGTTTTCGGCTACAGCGTTTTAAACCAGCCAGATGAGGTGCGTAAACACATCGCGGTTGTCCCGCAAGACGTGGCAACTTACGGCAACTACACGCCTTGGGACTACGCATACTATTTCGCTCGACTAAGAGGAATGTCCAGTCAAACAGCAAAACAGGCTGCGGAGAAGGCGCTGAAGTCAGTTGACCTGTTTCAGCTAAGAAACAGAACATGCTCAACACTTTCTGGGGGCGAAAAGAAAAGGGGCATAATCGCCTCTGCGCTTGCTTCAGACGCCGACCTACTTATGCTCGACGAACCTACGAGTGGGCTTGACGCAGTTGCCCGGCGAGGCGTGTGGTCAGCTTTGAGAAGCCTTGTAGAAACGGGCAAGACAATATTGTTGACTACCCACATGATGGAGGAAGCCGAAATGGTCTCAGACAGATTAGCTGTCATAAACAAGGGAAACGTAATTGCTGAGGGAAGACCTGACGAAATCAAGGGACTGGCAAAAGAGAAGTATCGCGTGATCATCAGCGGGCACTTCGACCGGCTTTCTGATTACGGTGAGGTGACCAAAATGGGCGACAGACAAATCGTTTATGTGAAAACTGAAAACGAAGCCCTAGAACTGCTAAAGACAACTTTGAAGCTGAAGTTGCGCGCCGAGGCTTCACCAATCACACTTGAAGACGTTTTCGTCAAACTGGTTGGAGGAATCAACAATGAAAATCATTAAAGACACATTGCTGATCGCTTGGATGAAATCGTATCCAGACCTAAAAAGAAACCCGCTATTATTGATAGTCATTGCTTTGATCTCAGCTATCCCACTGTTCTTCATGGCTATTTTCGCCAGCGAAGGAATGCTAATTCACGGTTTAATAGGCGCCATGGTTTCAACCATAAGCTTCATAGGAGTAGCTTCAGGTATCCAAGACGTTTCTTGGGATCGATACGTCAAAATCCGGGAAATGATCGTCGCTATGCCGGTTCATCCGGCTTCATACGCCGTCGGCGTTGCGTTAGCTCCATTGTTGCTTTCGGTTCCCAGCCTCCTATTCTTCGGAGCCGTCGCTCTAACTTGGCACTTCGTAGACGCACCTACAATAGCTTGGACTGTTCTGACACTTGTGATGGCTTGGGCTGCGATGAGTGCCATCGGCTTCATAATCTCAACTTACCTCTTCAAGGCAAGCACATACCTTCTGAACAACATATCGAACCTGCTCGGTTTAGGCTTGATTTTCATACCGCCAGTCTACTACACTGAAACCATGCTTGGCGGCTTGAGCTGGATATCTGTGATCATCCCGACATCCAACGCTGCAGGCCTAATAAGATACTACTTCGGACTGCTGCCGCTGACTCAAGAAGCCGTCATAGTTCGATGGCTAGTTCTCGTAGTCACCACTGCAGTGTTCATCATAGTAACATCGGTGAAGGCAAAGTGGAGAGAAACTTGACAAACCCCAGATGTAAGCGCATTGAATAGGCTTGCAACGCTCAGAAAGGCAGCAAGCATAAAAAAAAGTCTTTTTGGGTTCATAGCTAGGCAAGGGCACGCTTTAGGATCAAGGTTTAGTTGCAGAGACATTGATGCTCGCGATTGAGGCAAATATCCTTCTTAAAATCTCCTTGTCTGCTTTTTTCAGTTCAGAGACGCTCTTTAATTCTTGGGAATCTTTAACTGGATCGGCAACGATGACTTTTGCATTGGATTCATCGACAGCCTCGTCGGAGTACCCTGTCTCCTTGACAATTCTTACGTCTTGAAAACCTGCTTGCCGTATTGTCTCTATGTACTTCTCTTTCATCACTGCATCTTGAATACAACTGGCTGGATGCGCTCTCTTTTTTATCGCGTCTGGGAGTTCCTTAAGCAAGACAATGTCC
>Ga0315309_1002461_pt1 | contig 10796 bp, 15 predicted proteins | sample TDP4_MG_FD_203080 | JGI IMG/M metagenome (GOLD analysis project Ga0315309, IMG submission 203080) | Freshwater sediment microbial communities from Lake Towuti, South Sulawesi, Indonesia - TDP4 | ecosystem: Environmental > Aquatic > Freshwater > Lake > Sediment | place: Indonesia: South Sulawesi...
AAGCTGATAACACCGAGTCTAAGAGTAGCGTTTTTCATGGCTTATTATAAGGTCAGCAACACCGTGTTGAAAACGTTGCTCAAGACCAAGGTTCGCTTACAAGCCTTCCTTGGGAGAATCTTAAAAAGTAAAAAAAGAAACATCAGCGCCACCGTGCGTCAAATCCCCTCGACCCACCCTATCCCTCCTTTACCCTGTATTTTGCTCAAACTTCAGCGCAACAAATTAGCTTTTGTTTAAGGCATTATTTCTGCCTCTTCATAGGCTTCTTCCATGGTCAGGTCGAAGCCCATCTTGATTAACATGCGCCTAACCTCTTCGGGGCGGACGTACTGCACGCCGTATTGAGCCGAAACCTCCGCTAACTTAACAATATCAGATGCGCTTATTTGAGAACGTTCAGGCACACCCCAGTTGAGTCGGCAATCAACTTTTTTCGGGTCAAACCCTTCTTGGGCAATGACTGGCGCAAACACTTCGCGTTCTATGATGCGCTTTATGAAGCGTTGAAGGGCTAAGACCTTGCGTTCAGCCATGTCCAGCGATGCTCTCGCTGAAGCCTCGGTGAAACCTGGTGAAGTGAACAGTTTAGGGAGAGGCGTCTGTCCGCCTAAGTATACTTGGTTCATTATGTGCTCCACATAGGCTTCGTAGCGTGCTCTGGGGTCAACAGCCACAGTTTTCACGTCGGCGTCGGCTCGGTCACACACGAAGCGGGCTCCAGCCTTTGGCTTAGACCTGATTAAGCGTTGAAACTCGGCTAGGCGTTCAGCGTTGACGCCTGGAAACAGCCACAGTTCGTCTGGTCCCGCATACTTCTCAAATATTTCAGGCATAACCTTCTCAATACGAGCCTTCATCTCTAAGAAGCTCTTGCGGGCTTCACCGTTAAAGGATAGTTCTTCGAGCAACACCTGCAACACGCCCGTGCCGAAGGCGCTGAAATTAATTGAGTTCCATTTAAAGTGAATGATTTTTTCAGGTTGAAACGTAGTTTTGACGCCGCCGTACGAGTAATTGTAGGCTCTGACATCGCCAGTCTTGTCACGCACAACCGCCTTAGCGTCTTCAAAGCCTGTTAATGGCAGAATCTTCAACTGTTGCAAGTTGTCAGACTCCAGCTTCAGCCAGAAACTGTTGCCGCATGCTACAATCTCTCGGGCGCCTATCTGCAGCAACCCATCTAGGTTGACTGCTTCGCAGAAGTCGTCCACAACCGCCTTAGCCTTCACTGCCTCTGCATAATCAGCGTTGACGGTTGTGAAGAAGCCCACGCCAACCGTTTGGTCGGCTAAGAAGTCAACGAAAGCCTTGCAGGCTGGATCGTGCATGTAGGCGCCTATCAAGTCACTGAAACTGACTGCTGGTGTCTCGCCTACAGCCTCACGCCAGGCTGGTAAAAGTGTGCCGCTTCCACTTCGAGTTTGTCGCAGACCACCGTAGAATTCACGCATCTTCTTTATGACAGTGCTCAAGCCAGATTTCGCCCAAAATGAAAGAGTGAATGAACCATTTTTTAAGTTGAGATTAGCGTTTAGGCTGAATATCGCTTATTGGCTAAGGACAGCGGTTTGCCAAGTGAAGTCTTTAAACAATTCGAGGAGCAAGCGCCCCTTATTCGTCAATTTATAATATTTTGCGTGGAGAAAACCGTTCTGTTCAACCCGGTCGGGTTCAAGCAGGCGAATTTCTAGGCAGTAGCGCAGGTAGCGATAGAGTTTCTTGATGTCGAAGCGTTGGCTGCTGTGATAGATCTGATAGACGTTTCTAGCCTCTCGCCTAAAGAGTGTCAAGAAGCGGATGACCTCCAAGAAGTCGCAAGTCTTGCTTCCTTTTGGACGGCCTTCCCGCCATCGCAACCCTGATGTAACAACTCGGCTGGAGACAAAGAATCGTTCCACACTTTGTTGCGTCTCGCTTGGCAAACAGAGTTCACCGTCAAAGTTGATGCGCAGAGAACGCTATTCTGCATTTTTGACACGACTATGCCACACGCTGTCTGTATGCTGAATTTTTCGTGAGACAGAAAGGCTGCTAGTCGGAGAAGCCTTCTACGGCAAGAGATTTAAAACGAAAACACACTTTTGTGTTTAAAAAATAGTTATCAAGTCTCATTTTAGATGAGTTTTGCCGAGCACAAATCTACGTTTTTCTTGTGAAAGAAACATTTTTGGGGTGCGTAGAGAGCGTCGAAGGTTTTTTGAAGAAAAGGGTAGACTTAAATATGTTGTTAATTATTAACAATTTGATGCGTATGAGCAAAACCAAGGAACATGCCAAGATAGCGATAGAAAACCTTGCGGGTGTCATGGATGAATACAACGCAGCGAGATATTCCAACGTAGGGTTGCTGGCTGTGAGGGCGTTGGAACAAATGGTGGAAGCCTGTGCCGCAAAAGAGAATCTTCACTTTCACGAGCACCCTAGAGTGGCTCACCGCGATAGGAGAGAATGGTTGAGGTCCCACCATCCCGACCTAGTAAAGGAGTGGGACGCGCTCTGGTTGATGTATGGAACGCTCGGTTATGGTGGAGTGAACGGCGGCAAGGCGCGTGAAGCCTTGAGAATCTCAGAAAGAGTGGTGAAAGAGTTGGCGAGGAGAGAGGAAATTGAGCTATAATCTTGAGGATATCACAGAGTTGGGAAGGGAAATGGGCAAGATAAGCGGTGTAGAGGCAGTTGTGTTGTTTGGGAGCTATGCGCGGGGAGATTTTGACGAGGGAAGTGATGTAGACTTGCTCGTAATCTTTCAAGACAAGTTTTCTCTGGAAGGCGGCTGGCGTAAGATAACGGAGATAACTGCAAAAAGACATGTGTTTGTTCAAGTTGTGGCTATGACTGCTGATGAGTTGAGGTTGTCTCCATTGTTGTCTGTGGTTTTAAGGGAAGGAAAAACTTTGTTCTCTACTGAAGGGTTCAGTTTGCAAGGGCTAGCGAATTTTAAGCTGTATGCGTTGGTCTCTTATGATTTGAGACCCATGTCGCCAGACAGCAAAGTCAAGTTTGTTCAGGCTCTGCAAGGTAGAAAGAGTGGAAAATACGCTTACAAAGGAATGTTGGTTGAACTTGGCGGCTTCAAGGTTGGAAGGAACTGCTTGATGCTTCCACAAGAAAGCGTGGCTAAACTTACTGGCTTCTTTGACAAGGAAGGTGTAACCTACTTTATTCGGCATGTTTGGTGTCTCTGAACCCAAGCGTAATGACGAGCAAGCCTCGGTCTTGTTGCACTCCTACGCGCAAATCTTTTTTTAAAAAGGGCAGTAGAAGTTCGTGGAATTCTTTCGGAATGTTCAAAGAGTATACTGTGTAAGAGTACTCTGACTTGCCGTAATACTTCTTTTTCACCTTTCTCTTCTGCAAACGAGTCGTAGCCTAGACGCCTCTCTTCTCTCTAAGCATTGACTGTTTAAAAACGGCGCGAAGAATGAAACAGAACATTCCTAAGTGAGAGTGGTGGCTGAAACTGACTTCTTCAAAACCATGCTTGGTTTGTGCACTAATTCCCGTTTTTAAACTGAAAAGTCGCTTCTGGTTTTTGGAGGCTCGTTAATTGCCGTGGGAAGAAGACAACGATTACATACGCAGTGGACATCGCAATCCAGACGAGTTTCAACCAGACACCTTTCGAACAATCACACTGAACAGTGAAGAGGGACTCAAGGCGATTATAGCCAAGCCAAAGGGCAAACACACAATGGAAGTGACGAGCTACCTCTTCGAAAAAGGCAAAGGCTGGACGCTTGAAAAGGCAAAAGAATGGTTTGAGCAGCATCAGCGCAAAGAAAAGGAGTCTTTCAACTGGTTCGGCGAGATAAAGCACACGCCGGACAGGCACAATCTCATCCACGGCAAGGCGTTGCATCCCATCCGCACGGTTCATCCTGAAGAATGGCCTGAAGTGCGCCAATACTTGGAAGAGGAACTCCGCAAGTCGGCGCACACGCTTGTTGGGAAACCACTTGTTCTCGATCATCATCGTCCGCTGCGAGGCGAAGTGTTGAATGCTGAATACAAGGACGGTGCCATAGAATACGTAGCCAAACTCGCTGATCGGGAAGTTCTCGGCAAGATTGGGCAAGGCAAGATCAAACACTGTTCGGTTGAGTTTGAATGGGGCTCATTGGAACGAGTCAACGGTTTTTCGCCCAAAAACGTCACATTTACAGGGCTTAGCCTGCTCGAGAATTTTGAACCAGGCGACCCATTCACCACGGTTGAGGAGGTTTGGGAAGCCATAATCGCAAAGTTGAAGGAGGCGAAACAAGCAAGCGCTGAACCCAACGAGTTCATTTTCTATTTGGTGCAAGATCCAGCCTTGTTTTTGGAAGAGAGGTTCCAAAGCGTCTGGATTGACCAAACAAACGGTGTACAAGGCTTATACGGTTACTTGCGTGAAAAGCCAGATTCGCCTCACCCTATGGCTCTGTTGTTCATGAAGGCTAACGGTTGGACAATTGAAAAAGTGCAGAGTTGGCTTAGAGATCATCCGCAATACTTGAGGCAAAGTCAGCCTACCAACATTACGATAGAGCAGAGGAAACCAGCTCTTGTTGAGGCTATTCTGCCGTCTGAAAGCGAACAGTTACTGTCACCCTCGGGTTTGGTGAGCAAGAAGAAGATTCTCGAGCTTTTGCCGGAAAGAGTGCCAATCCACTGGGGTTACGGTCCAGCCGAACTTGTGCGCAGGTTGAAGAGTAAGCTGGAGGAATGAAAATTGAAGTCATGGTCACTGTGTGACCGGGAGTAGCCGCGATGGAACGGTGAAACCGAACAACATGGCGCGAGGAGAGAAAAAAACAAAATGACTGACTTGTGGCCAGATGCCGAAGTTGGCGAGATGGTAAGCGACGGCACGGTGCTGAGTTTTGAGGCTGCAGGTGCCATAACCAAGGGAAAAGCGGTGTATCTGAGCGCTGACATGAAGGTCAGCCAGTGTTCAGCCGCAACCCAGTACGCTGTAGGCATAGCTTTGAAGACTGTTGCCTTAGGCGAGTTCTGCCCCGTCTGCGTTAAAGGTGTGATCAAGGTGACCGCTGGAGGGGCGATTACACGGGGCGCTCAGGTTCAAACCGACGCAAACGCAAACGTCATAGTCTTAGCTGATGGTTCAGCGACCTATACAGCCTCCGACATTCCCGACCGAATTGCTAGGGCATTGGGTGTTGCGTTGCAGACGTTTGCAAACGGTGACACTGGGCTCGTCTTTGTTGGCAAGGCGTGAGAAAAGGGGAGCGGATGGGAACATGGTAGACAACCAAAACGTGTTGAAAGAAGCCATAGTGCGCGACCCCGAACTCGGCGACTACCACTGGAACACGCTTGTGGAGAAGGCTAAATCAAACCTCTTCACGACGCGTTATTGTTCCAGTCTGGTTAAGGAAGGCATTCTCAGCGACATGGCAAGTGCCTTGGGTCGAATGCACGACGTGGTCATTGAAGCGGCTCAGCCTACTCTAATAGGCAGGGAAATGACTTGGGTGTTGCCAACCGACCAGCCTCTGGTGCGTTTTCCTAAGGCTAAGCTGGCTAAGGCCAAGCAGGCAGCTGAATTTGCTGAGACATGGTTCTATCCCGAAAAGAACGAGACAACCGACGTGCAGGCTACTGTTGAAATCCGAGCCGGCGGCGAGTGGAGCAAAAAATACGTTGAAGACGCCAACTGGAACGTCATGGAACGTCAAGGGCAGGAAGTTGGCAGAGCCATAGGTGAACTGGAAACAGAGAAAGTGTACGCTTTGTACACGGGCATCGCGGCTGCGGATCTTGCTGGAGGCGCAGAGATAGGCGGGGCTGGAACCTTAAACTGGGCTGGAATTGTGTCCTTTTGGAACGCTGTGCGCAAGGAGAACTTCAGCGCTAAGGTTTTGGTCATTCATCCAGAGCAGGCAGCCGATTTGTGGCAAGACGACAAGTTCATACACAGCTTTTACTTCGGCAAGGAAGTGGACGTGCGCAGAGGCGTGTTGGGCGAAACCTACTTGGGCATGAAGATTCTTGTGAGCACCAAGGCAACGAATGGAACGGTTATAGCCATAGACACTGACGTTGCCTCCGTTATGCTGCTGCGCCGAGACATCCTGACCGAGCCCTTTGAAAACCCGAGAGAAGACCGTTACGGCATCGTTGCCAGCGAACGCATCGGCCTAGGCGTATTGAGAAGCAAGGCTGTGGCTAGAGGAGCAGGCTGGTAGATCCAATACTGCGCACATACGTGGGAACTCATCTTCCATGTTTTTTCACTCTGCAAAATTCCGAATTTGGTGACACGATATGACGGTTGAGTGGGGTAAGTATCAAGACGCTTACAAGGCTATTTGGGAGAAATTAGACGCATTAACAAAAGCCCTGGACAGTTTGGCGCAGGACGCTCTACGGGTTAAAACCGTATGATTTCTTCAGCGGTTGCCCACAGTTTGTAAGCGACCTGTTGCCAGCAGACGATACTGTATACTCTTTAGGTTCGACTACGAGGAGATGGCTCCATGCTTATCTCCAAGGACGCTTAGGTGTGGGCGGATTGCCAGGCGATTCCTCGAGAGTCTTAATAAGCGAGCTTTCGGACACACCTATTGCACCAGCTGGAACAACCTATTATCTCATCAACGCCACGCTTGCAGGCGTAAAACTCGGAAAAAACCTTTCCATACTGTATGGTCTGATGTGCGGCGGCACTCTTGATTTGTATGGTTACAATGCAAGCCAGGTCAGAGGATTCTATTTCAACCCAACTATAAAGAACACAACATCCACGCCTGTGACAGTGACAACCTTTGACGCAATGTTGCTTAACCCTATCATAACAGGCACCGGACCCATGACAATCACGAGTCGGAATTACATAAGGGTCCAAGGCGGGAGCCCAGTTCCTTCACAAACTTCGATACAGTACCAGAGAGGCCTGTACATCCAAGACCTACAAACAAGTCCAGGTGCCACAAATGTAGCCTTAGACATCGAGAACCAAACACAGGGGACCATAAGGAAACTTCTTAGAGCGAAAGGTACAACGCAGAGTAACCTTGAAATCGATGCAGACGACCCTCCAGACTTGATGTCTCCAACAGAGGCGGAATCTGCAATACTAATCTCTTTTACAGAAGACAGTGTCCCCACGGTCAGAAAGGTTCGGTGGAAGCAGCAAGACCAGCTCGTGGCTACGGACAAGGTGTTAGTTGCAGCTTGACTAAGGTGAGAATGAATGACCACAAGAGAAGTAGGGTACGCGAGTGGCACTTGCCCCATCTGTGACAGACTTCTCATTCGAAAACGTCCAGCCGACTACGCTGTCTGCGACTGTTACCGATATTGTCCACTCTGCACTCCACCATACACCGTGCCCATGACTCCTTTTTCACCCGATTTGACCTCGTCGATTTATCGAAATGAGAAGGCGCACGAGGTTAAGGGTCAGGGTGCCGAGCCGCCAGAATGGACAAGCGAAATCATCTACGCTTGCCCCAACCATTCACCACCATATTATAGCAGACAAAAGCCCGTGGAAGTGCGTTTACATTGAGTCTGGCTGAAGAGGAGAGGTCTCAGCTTCACACCAAGATCAAGATTGAAGGAACAATAGACCGACAGGTCTTCATGAACCTCAAAGAAGTCTACGAAACAGAGAAGAAAGAAGCCGAGGCTGAAGACAAGCCTGAACCCTCTTTCAGTCAAGTGCTCGAGATGATTTTGAGAAAAGGAATCAAGGCTTACAAGAGCAGAAAATAACGTAATTTTAATCCCATTTTATCGTATATTGTCATATTTTATCCCATTTTATCCGAATCGCCTTAAATCTATGGGCATCACTAAGAAGGATTTTAGAGCGTGTCTGATTTGGCAAGCGTCACGGCGGATGATGTTAGAGACACAATCAACCTCACAGCGGCAGACATAGCGGATTCCAAAGTTATCAAGATGATTAAGAAGGCTGAAACCACGCTGAAGCTGGAAACTGGACGAAGCATAGATTACAACAACTGCACCGAAGAGGAAGCATTGTTCATCACAAATCTGTCCGCCATATACGTGCTCTGTCACCTAACAGGCGGCACAGCAGCCGGGCTCAGCTTCTCCGTGGGCAGCCAACGTGTCGACGTGCTTGAAGCGGCGCCGCCCTTGAGCGTTCTCCAACAAGAGGTAGAACGGGTCCTGAGCAGTATGAAGACTACTTTGAAGCGTATCTAAGAAAAGGAGGCACCCATCCAAAGTGACAAGATTTGAACAACTCTTGAACCGAGAAGGTGAAAACGTCACGTGGCACAAGCGACAAGAAGGCTCAGTTGACCCTGAAACAGGAGACCGCGCAGTCACTTGGACTACAGAAACTATCAGTGCGGTTGTTCACGCGGTTTCTACTAGTGAAATCGTGGCTGAGGCGGGATACACAAGCGAAGACTACATTCGAATTTTCGTCAAGGCAGACATCAAACACAAGGACAAAATCACCTATAACAGCAGGGAATACGAGGTTCTGCCACCTGAATCCGTCTATTTTCGTGGTGTTCTCGAACATTGCACGGCGTTGTGCAGGAGGTTGATATCCTAATGCCTCTGGCTTGGGACAAGAAAACCCAGGTGGCGCCTGGAACAGAAACCATCATTGTATCGTATGAGGTGGGTAACAACAAAATCGTCAGACTAGACGGCTTCATCGCGTTTGGCACATGCGCCGCCATATATCGCTTGTATGCTGACGGAGAGGTCAAAGCCAGCTACTTGACCAGTGAAGCCGACCGAAACGCCTACGTCATCTTCAGAACTGAAAATGTCACAGGCCCTCAAACAATAGCGTTAAAGGTTCTTCATTTCGTTCCAGCCGCTCCAAGTGAAGGGCAAGACTTCGAGGGAACAATTCTAGGAGGGTAAAAAAGCAGATGGGAGTGTCGAAATCTTTTGACGTGCCGTTTGCCGCTCGTGAACCTGGAGACATTTACCTAGCACGGTACACTAATGAAAAAGCATCAGTCGCTACCATTCCTCTTGACCATCTCAAACGTTTGATACTGCCAACAAACGTGCCCGTTGCCAACTCAGGCGGTCTGATTGTTCCATACGAAGGCGGCTATGCTATCCTAGCCTTATTGTTCAAGAACGACACATTGGCAAAAGACGTGCTCGATAAGATGTTGACGCTTCAAAACGCAGACGGCTCTTGGTATCAGCAGCATTATCCTTACAAGCCCTTCACCCGATACGAAGATCGTAAAGTGGACAGCGGTACCGCCCTTATGGCTTGGGCTATGGCTGACTACGACGCCCGCAACGCCGCAGTCACGTACAAGACGGCTTGGCAACTGGCAGCCGAATTTCTCCACACCTTAGAATGGGCTCTAACTTCTTCGGCTAGTCTTCTCAAAAATCAAGTGATAAATGGCACAGTGGAGGATGTCGCCTTTGCAGCCGATGTGGCAGAGGCTATACTTGGTTTAACTCGTGGACTTGACGCCTACGGCGCAACAGTTTTAGACTCAGCTGGGCACAGCGTAAAAGACCTCATAACTAGACTTATAGCAGGCATCGACGGCTACATGTGGCGACCCGCCGACTACTTCTACCAAACCGAGTACCCGCTTGGAGCCCAGAGCCAAATCAAACCAGGCGTCTACATAACATTCAAGCAACTGGTCACGTACACGCAAGCGTTAGTGGCTTGGGCTTTGAAAAACTGGGACGACAAATACGGCACAGTGGGGCAGCATACGCAAAATGTTTCAGATGCACTTGACCGTGTTGTTGCTGTTAACCGAGGAAGATGGGGCGGCTATCTAATCCATCCAATGTACGAATCAACTGATCCACCTGAAGAGTATCCACACTATGCCGCTTTGATGAAAACTGCCATGGGAATGGTTAACGCTACAAGATATGCTCGACACATCGACGAGGCACTCAAATTCATACGTTGGTGTTCTCTCTCCAACGGAGCCGTGTTCGACTGTGTCTGGCCCGACGGACGCTGCTACGTCAGCCCTAACGCTCGTGGACCCTTACTCGTCTCCGCCGCAACATGCATCCTAGCCGGAGCGTGACCCAAACATGAGTGTGGAAGACCCCAAAACAACTCTCATTAACTTAATCAAAAACAACATTGCCTTGACAAAAGACGACAACCTCACGCCTGCAACGGTCCACGTGAGCCAAGAATGGTTCAACAGTCAACTCTTCAAAGACTTCGATGCGCAAGTTACAATAGGCTTAGCAGAGGGCTCCATGGAAAAACTGAACGTGGGAGGCTCATGGGTTCGTTACAGCGACCGTTACCGCCTAATCGGCTGGAGTACAGACAATACAGGCGTAACAGGCAAAGAAATGCGTTGGAAAATAAGACGCGAAATTGAGCGCATCGTTAGGGCTAATAGGAAGAATCCAGGCGGCAGCCTAAGTTTTGTCGAAATCAGAGGAGTTTCTGAGAGCGAGGAAGCCAATTCCAAGCCGCCTTTTTGGAAGGTGGAAGTCACGGTTGCAACGCATCGTTATGTCAAGACTAGTTAGAAAAAAGGAGGAATGAATGAAAAATGTCTTCAACAGTCTATACAGGCGAGCAAGCCAAAGCCTACTACGTGGAAGAGGCAACATACGGCACGACACCAGCAAACCCAGCCATGCTCTGCATCGGCGTCATACAAGAGATAGAGCCATCAGTTGACCCGAAAAACATCGTATTGCGTGGAATAGGCTCCAGAAACGTCAAAGCCATACGAAAAGGACTGCGCCACATCGACCTCAAAGTTGTTTACACGCCGCAAAACTGGAACTTCTTCAACTACGCCAGGTCGCTGAAATCAACAAGCGTCGAGGTC
>Ga0315309_1002463_pt1 | contig 10791 bp, 10 predicted proteins | sample TDP4_MG_FD_203080 | JGI IMG/M metagenome (GOLD analysis project Ga0315309, IMG submission 203080) | Freshwater sediment microbial communities from Lake Towuti, South Sulawesi, Indonesia - TDP4 | ecosystem: Environmental > Aquatic > Freshwater > Lake > Sediment | place: Indonesia: South Sulawesi...
TATGATTGAAATCGTTTCAAAGATGGATAAGAAGGTATCAGAAGTCCTGAAAGACATGCCGCTTGAGTTCTTTGAGAGGATCGAAATAGAGTGCTCTGACAAGGTAAAATTTGAAATCGCGGAAAAGATAAAAGAAAAGGTAATAGAAAATTACCAAAACGTAAACACAATCGATGGCGTGCGGATAGATTTTCCAGATTCTTGGGCGCTTATTAGGGCTTCGAACACCTCACCAAGACTTCGTCTGTCGATAGAAGCGAGGGATGAGAAAAGACTCAAAGAATTGAAAACGGAGACAATGAATCTGATGAATAGTATTCTGAGAAGTTACGGAAAATGATTGAATAAGACAGGACTCGTTATGACAGATTCGCAATAGGCTTCAACTGACGTTCTGTGCGGGTATATGTTTTAGTCTATAAGAAATCTTGTGATCAATCTTTCAAGAGTGACAGCTATTGCTATCGCAACGACTATTAACAGAATGGTCGACAGTCTGACTCCTAGAAAAGTCTGAGAATCCAAGTAGTTGAAGAAATCTTGGCTACTCAATTGTACTTCATCTCTGTTTTCTCATGTTCTCATAATGCTTTTTTATAAACTCTTTCACGGCAAAGTTCTAGCTGCATAATCAGACCTATTTTTCATTTGAACGGATACTGAGAGCAACGAAGCCGTTGCTATAATCTGCATGATAAGGACGTAAAGTATTACTATGATAAAGGGCGGATTTAAAGTCATTAGTAAGCCATACGATGCTCCACTGATGAATAAGCCGACGCCATAAGCCGTGTTGAATATGCCATATCCTGTACCTCTTGAAGAAATTGGAGTTAGATTTGAAACTGCCGCGCGATAAATTGACTCCTGCATTCCTAGAACCAATCCGAAGACTATGGATGCGGCTATAAGCATCGTCAGTTCTGCATTGGCTATTGTGAGTAGCGGTGGGAATATTGAAAGCACGAAAGGCACAACTAAAACTCTTATTCCATATTTGTCGTATGCAAAGCCAGAAAGCAAAGCGGCAGGCGCATCCACACCTTGAATAAGCAGGTAGATCAAGGGCACAATCCATTGCTGATTCATCGGTTTAAGAATTTCTGAGGCTCTATAAAGTATAAGAGTGTAGGGTATAAGCCCAATAGTGTTCAGCAGCACGGCAAAAGTATAAACATAAAAGGGTTTTGTTAGTTTCTTCCCTTTTCCTTCCGTTCTTGATGATGTAATGATTGTTTTGGAGCCTATTCTCTTGTAAGTGTAGCCCAAAGCTACCAAAAGTATGAGAAAAGGTATGAAAAGAAAGTTGAATGTTTGGCGATAATCGTTGCTGTAAAACATTAAACCCGCCACAATCAACGGTCCAAGTATTCCGCCTATTTGATCCAGAAGTTCGTGTATCCCAAAAGCTCTGCCTGCTCCTACATCTTTGCTTATAAAGGATAAAACTGTGTCTCTGGAAGGAGCTCTAAAAGCCTTCCCAAGCCTCTCAAGTGAAACGAGAAGGATAATCATTTCTAAACCTGTGAAGATCCCCAATAAGGGGATTGAAGCAATCAGACCGTACCCTATGAATATGAAAATCCAGTAAGCTTGGGTTTTGTCTGCTAGAAAGCCACTGACAAGCCTTGCGACGTAACCTAGGACATCCAGTCCGCCAACCAACCCAGCAATCAGAATGGATGCTCCGAGAAACTCAAGATAACTCGGCAATACACCTCTTGAGCCTTCGTATACTATGTCACCCATCAAGCTTACAATTCCAAGCAGAAGAATACCCAAGTAAGCGCTCTTACGTCCGTTTTTTGTAGTTTCTTGGTCTTCTTTTTGCAATCAGATCAAGTCTTCTCGCTTTCTTTTGATCCTGACTGTGTTTTCCTTTCAAAATCGCTTCGTGCTATTTCATATATTAAGTGATCGTGCCATGCCACCCCATTTGTTTTGCGAAAACCACTTTTTTCATAGACCCTCATTGCAGCAATGTTATCCTTGTGGGGCGGAACCAAAACCATGTCTGTTTGCGTTTTGGTGAATAAGTAGTTAACCACCATTTTCATCGATTCTGTGCCATAGCCCTTTCCCCAATATCGAGGCAAAAGTTTAACATCGGTCATCACTACGCGTTTTTTGGACGGAGAAGCATAACCTCGACATTTCCAACCACTTCTAACCTTGCCACATCCGCTCTCGCCGATAAGTGTGCCGTCAGCCAACTCTATTATGAACTGAACTTCTTCTGGCTCTTCGGTACTAATTCTTTCAAGATGTCTTTTATACCAATTCTCCATGTTCCAGCCTTTTCCATGTTTGGCACCTGCATAACGCATAACCTTTGGGCTGTTCCACAAGCTCAACAAAAAGGGCAAGTCTTCCTTTTTGATTGGTCTTATTTGCAATCCTTGGTTTTTCAGAAGCCTCACCCTTTTCTATTTTTCAGGACGCTTATTTTGCTTAAGAAGCCGATATTACTCTTATTTAACATTTAATATCTCAATCGACAAGTGCGTGGTTGAAAATGGTTTATGAGGGAAAGTTTTTATTGAAGTTAAAAACTTACTTTGGCACTATTCATTAAAGGATGATTTATTGTGGCTTTGCAGAAAGGTGACTTTATACTAGTAGATTACGTTGCTAAGGTGAAAGAAACGGGTGATGTTTTCGACACAACCAGTGAAGAAGCTGCCAAAAAAGAACATTTGTACAAAGAAGGCGAAATTTACGAACCAAAACTCGTAGTGATAGGGGAAGGCTGGGTACTTAAAGCGTTGGATGAAAGCCTAGAAACAATGGAAGTTGGCAAAACAGCCTCTGTTGAAATATCGCCTGAAAAGGCTTTTGGAAGTAGGGATCCTGAAAAGGTCAAACGGATTCCACTAAGACATTTAACTGCCAAAGGAATAACACCAACCCTAGGAATGCGAATTGAACATGATGGGAAGATGGCTACTGTGCGAGCAGCAGGAGCTGGGCGTGTTCTTCTAGATTTCAACCCTCCATTAGCTGGAAAAATTCTAGTTTACGAAGTGACAGTCGAGAAGAAACTGGAAGCCCAACAAGAGAAGATAACAGCCCTCATTCATCGCAGAATACCAGCTGTAGAAGAAAACAAATTCAAATTCAGCGTAAGGGCTAAGGCAGTCAACTTGGAAATGCCTGAAGAAGCATTTTATTTGGAAGGAATTCAAGTGGCAAAAAGAGGCGTAGCCTTGGACATACAAAGATTCTTCCCAGGGATTGCGACAGTCAAATTTACGGAAACTTTTAAGGCAGAAGCCAAAGCAAAAGCATAGCAGTATCCTTTAATCTTTTAGACGACCTCTGTTGTCTCAGCAATCTTTCTGCAGGCTCCACGGTTTAGGCTAAGTTTGTTAAGAATGGTGTATCGTTCAGGTCTTATTGATGAAGCCTTAAAAAGGGCTTCTACAATTTCCTCTTTTTCTACATTGAGTTCCTTGGCGGTTGTTGGCGCACCTAACTTTCTTAGAGTATCCTTTATGCGTTTCCAGTTTGCCTTGTGAAGGTAGGTCATAAGTATCGTTCCAACACCGCATTGTTCCCCGTGCAGAGCATGGTTTGACCTAATCGTGTCAAGCGAGTGGCTGAAAAGATGCTCCGAACCGCTGCAGGGGCGGCTGCTTCCAGCAATGCTCATGGCCACTCCACAGCTTATTAAGGCTTCCAAAAGCACGCGCAAACCTTCCTCGCTTTGAAGCTTAATAAGCTCAGCGTTTTGCATTACAAGTTTGGCGCTCATTAGAGCAAGGCTGGCGGCATACTCCCCATAATATTCATTTTTCCTTTCGTGCGCCAATTTCCAGTCCCTGACTGCTGTGAATTTTGCGACTACGTCTGCGCAACCACTTGTAATAAGGCGGCGGGGTGCTTGCATTATTATACTTGTATCGGCTATGATGGCTATAGGCGCTTGAGCCATAACAGAGTACGGTTTTTCGAAACCCTTGATGGAGGATAAGGGGCTTGCGATTCCATCGTGTGATGCTGTGGTTGGAACGCTGATAAATGGGACTTTTTCGCGAGCGGAACTCAACTTCGCCACGTCGATTTTTGTTCCTCCACCAACCCCAAAAACAACCTGTGGTCTCAAAACCTTTATTTTTTCTTCAACAGCGTCTACATCCTTGACAGTCGCTGTCTTAACTAGAAAAGCGTCAACTCTCATTCCTTCTTGCCCAAGAATCTCCCGAATAGTCTTTCCAGCAATATCATACGTTTTCGAACCTGCAATTATCAGCGCAGATTCTGTACATCCCAATTTTCGAGAGATTTCACCCACACGCTCTATCGTCCCATTTCCTACAATGACTTCTCTTGGAAGATGCATGTGATGATTTTTCAGAGGCAAATCAACCACTATTCAAGCTTTTGGGGATCTTTATTTTTATAGGGATGTATGTTTAAGGCTTTTTAATAGTTTTTATAGACTTCTCCCGCACAACCCCTCTCTTCTACTTGTGATTAACATCCAAACTTCCAAGGGGTTTTCAGAATTTCTCTGAGGTCTTTTGAATGATGCGGTGTTATTACAGTTCTGCAAACATAAAAAGCTGTCGTGAAACAAGCGATTCCGTCTGCGTTGAAGGCATACTAATAGGGTTTTGGGAAGGTGATGGAGACGCATTTACTCTTCCAATTTTGATTCTGCAAAAAAGTTTGGGGAAAGTTATCCCTCGGGGAAGTTGGCGACTCATTATAGCTAACGGCAAAGCGTATGAAGCGATTTAAGCTTCTATTTTGCATTTGCTGTTTGCTCATTTTGCCTATTTTCAGTTGAATATAAGAATGGGTGAAATGGAATTTAAGGTTCTAAGTACCCTAATCAGAAATCTAGGCATTGTCGTTACGTTCATACTTGAAATTAAGAGCTAGCCTTAACATTCCACTGAGGAAAAAGTGTAGAAAAACTTTACGCACAATTGCTTAAAAGAAAAAAATCGACATACTTCCTCCTCGCGGTATGGTTGTGAAGGCCAAAGATGTCATGGTCAGAGACATTGTCAAGATAAGCTCTTGCACCTTGGTAGATAATGCTGTTAGAGTGATGAACAAGGAAAGTATTGGATGCCTTCTGATTGTTGACAATGAAGAAACTAAAGGAATCGTAACTCAGAGAGATCTTCTCGAAAAGGTCTTAGAGAAAGCTAAGGATCCTACAAAACTTAGGGTTTCGGACATAATGACGAGAAAGCTAGTAGTTGGAGACCCCGAAATGGAAATCCAAGAAGCTGCAAGATTGATGTTCAAAAGGCGAATCAAAAAACTTCCAATGGTTGAGGACGGAAAACTGGTTGGATTGATCACTTTAACTGACATTTCCCGTGTAGTTGGTGTAGACAAAAAAATGATAGAAATTGTTGAAAGACTCTCTAATATGCACGCAATCTAATGAAAGCGCAACCTTCTGATGTCTATCACTTTTGACTTTGCATATGCGACTAATGTATTTGTTATTTTGTTTGCACTATTGTTTTTTAGGGCTCTTGGTTCACTAAAGAAACTGTTGAATATTGCTCCAAATGGCATCAGGTTCACTTTCGATGTTAGATATTTGACATTGTTTGGGCTCTTCGTTTAGCTATCGAGAAGAATCGGAAAATTGATGACGTCTTCTCGAGGCTGTTGATGGAACAAAGAGAAAGAACAGCCAAAATCGAAGCAATTCTAGATAAACGTTCCTAGTTTCCTTTTTCTATTCGTTCTTAATTATGACAAACAAGTTTTGTGATTCGAAACCGTTCAAGTACGAATAATACACCGCAAGAGTAGCTGCTTCAGGGAAAGAAATGCGTCAGTTCATAGAGGCTGGTTTCATATACGTCTTAAGGAGCCGGACTATGGCTATATCACGTGTATTCATTTCGATAAGCTGGATCACCTAAGTTTTTCTCTTGAGCCTTCGTACGTTATAGATGAAGACGATTACTAGTGTGATCATCAATGCGCCAAGGATCGTTGGAATGTATAATTCCAAGAGTTGCAGACTATCGTAGGCCATCTTTGCGGTTGCTATTCCTTCAGTCTTCGCCTCAGCTGTAGATCCGTATGTTAGATAAACGAATGGAAGTTTTGTGGTACCATGAGTGATAATCCAGTTTAATGTTTCATTTTCAGTATATGCAAGCAGTCCTGAAACAGGTTCGATTAAAATTGATCCAGTTGAAGTCAGAGTAGAGTTTCGAAATATTTCTAGATTTTCAATCCACAGAAATTTTGTTATTGTTTCGTTTACGAAGTACTTGTAAAGCGTTACACCTTGTTCAACTAAACTTTCCCTAAACTCTAGAGTGCCTGTGATGTTTAAATTCTCAAGCCAAGCTTTAGAAATGTTTTGTCCAACTTTAAGGTGCGATGGATAGAGGGGATAGTATCCCTCTCTAGGTTTATCAGCTTCGGCGGAATCCTTCACATTCTCCAATGTGAACTTGTTGAACACGTATGTCGAGTTTATGGAAAATGGAGCGGGTAGCGTCTCTCCACTGTCTTCTCTAATCATGGTCGCGTCTAAACTCAGAGTTATTTTTTGTCCTTCGACTTTTATGGTGTATATATGTGCTGTAACATTTATCGGGATCTCCCACACACCACTTCTGTTTATTACGGAGTAAGTACCTATGTATCCTTCCTTTCCAAAGGTGCCCACATAGCTAGTTGTCAAATCTATTTTCTCCAATTCTAATGTTATCATCAATGGGGCGAGGACCATACTCCATATGGGTATAAGCAACACTATGATGAGTATTCCAACAATCAACGCTATGCTAGACTTGTGTTTTAATCCGGACAATCTTCACACGTTCCATTGATTCACAAACTGGTTTCTTATGCCTTTCGCTTGTGTTCACCGTAAGACAGTCACCGAATACTTATAAGTGCGCCCACGAACATATAAAAAAGGAGAAAGGAGTAAGACTGGAATGGCAAGGAAAACTGTTCTGGAGGCCGTAGCTCTATCTACGATCTTGTTTGCTTCACTCACATATATCCCACATGCATCATTCACATCAAATGCTGAATCACACCTCTACATCGTCATGGGAGGTACTTTAAGAAGCAGCACTCAACTTGGCACGTTTCCAAGGACAATCGACACTATCCCGTTCGCTTCGCGATCACCAGACCTAAGTCCTACTGGTTCTGGTCAACAAGAGATAACGTTCAGCGATCCAGATCCCGAAACCGGAATAATAAACTTGACCGTCCAGTCCGCAAGTTACGTTGGAGTAGAACATATCTTCTATGATCCAGGCTCATGGCTCTGGTACAAAATTAGCGTATCGATGGATGCAAATGGATACGGATGGCTGTTCACGGCCACTGGCACAACTCCCATTCTTGGTGATGTAGACTGCTATACACACGGCAATAATAGTGGCGTCTACTGGGGCTCCGAGTCTCCATTTGCTGGTCTAAAGGCGGCTGGTCCCGGGGAAATGCCAGATCCTGGCCCCGACGGCGTGGCTGGTACAGATGATGATGGCTTTGGAGACGGCACAGCAGATCCAACAGGCGCATCTGTACTTTACATGCCCACCACATTACACACATCCTACTGGATGGGTGCAGGATGGATTGAGTTGTTTTCAGCACCTTGGCCACAGGTACTTACAACAGGAACTGCTTATGGTGTTGTAATCGAGCCAGCAAGCATGTTAAATGGTGTGAACTACACGGCTAAAGGAGAGGCATGGGAGTTCCTTGCAGGTTTAGATCACTCTGGGGAGGATGTGGATTGGGATCATCCATATTGGAATGCTTATGTAACCTACGCTTGTTCTTGGTCTGTGCTTGATGTGTCAACAGCTCTAGGGGATTTAGATGTTGTGTTCGAAATCGTTGAAATGAAGGTGAGAGAGGATGTCGTTATCGCTGACTTAAATTGCGACGAAACCGTTAACATCATGGACATATATACGTGCGCAAAGGCCTTCGGAGCCAAAGATGAAGGGCCTGGGCCTGACGGTCTGTGCAATACAGGAGACGATAAGCCTGTTGCAGACCAGGGTTTTGACGGGAAGGCGGATATTGAGACAGATGGTGTGATAAACATAAGAGACATATTCATAATCGCCAAAGACTTCGGGAAAAAACTTACTCCGACTAGGTGAACGGAATCGACCCGCCAGGAGAGCTTCGGGGTTTACAGGTGCCACCCTTATATAATATGATCTGATTGTTCTTGAGTGCGCTTACTTGGAATGTTTTTTCTGAATTATCAGAGAGAGAAAAGGGCCATGAGTTCCAGACATCTATTACAGAGAATAGAACATGATTATGTCTTTCAAAATGAGTCTTGTGGAGAAATCCTGTTAGAAATTATTTCTGTTCCAAACACCTTATATGGATTTGGCCGACGACTGTTTTTTGTTGTGAACTAACTCTAGTGGTCCTCAATCTGAAAGCCTTTGCTTTATTATTGTCTTTTTGAACCGTAATGTTAATAAATCTCATGGTTATGATAACATGATGCTACTTCCTAGCGAAGTAATTCCGCGTGCATTTAGGTTTTGGGAGAAAAACGAAATGACAAATAATGATGTAGTTAACCGATTAGTGTTAAAGGGAACAACAACCATTGGAGTCGTTTGTAAAAACGGCGTGATATTAGCATCTGATACGCGTGTAACCATGGGCTTTTATGTAGCCCACAAACAAGGGAAGAAAATATACAGAATAGATGATCACTTAGCTATGACCATAGCTGGAACGGTTGCCGATGCTCAAAGAACCGTCGATATATTGACTGCGAATGCACAGCTTTACAAATTGAACATGAGCAGACCAATGCCTGTAAGCTCTGCGGCGAGACTCATTGCGAACCTGTTATTTTCATCTAGATATGTGCCATTGCTCACGCAGGTTCTGATAGGCGGAATGGATGAAACTGGATCCCATGTGTTCTCACTGGATCCCTTTGGCAGTTTGACAGAAGAGAAGTGCGTCGCCACCGGTTCCGGTTCGCCAGTAGCCTATGGTGTCTTGGAAGATGAATACAAAGAAAATATGCCTGTCAAGGAGGCTTTAACGGTAATTGTCAAGGCTGTCAATTCTGCTATGAGACGGGACGCGGCAAGCGGAGACAGTTTTAACATTGCAGTAATAGATGAGACTGGCTATCGAGAATTAACGGATGGGGAGAAGAAACAGCTTCTAGCAAATTGAGGAAGTTAAAATCGTGGCGCAAAGCTCTGAAAGAGACAAGATAGAAATAAGCCAATATATTTTGGAACACGTTCCAAAAGAAGCAGAAGTGACAAGAATAGAATATGAAGGACCTACCCTCGCAGTCTACACTAAAAGACCAGAAATCTTGGTTGAGCAAAGCAGTGCGATCGCGGACATAGTTAATATCATAAGAAAGAGGATAGTTATACGATCCGACCCTTCAGTTAGGCTTCCGGAAAACGAAGCTGAAAGAATGACGCACGAGATCATCCCGACTGAAGCAGAAGTGACGGACATAAATTTCGACCCGAGCCTCGGCGAAATAATAATTGAAGCTAAAAAACCGGGTTTAGTCATCGGAAGAAACGGAACGGTCCTCCAAGAAATTATAAAGAAGACTAAATGGCGTGCCCATGTTTTGAGGAGTCCCCCACTGCGCTCCAAAATAGTAACCCACATGCGCCATTACCTTCATTCGGAAAGCAAAGAAAGAGAGAGAATACTTCGTACGATAGGTGAAAGAATTTTCAGACCTAAAACGTACGAGGTTGGAGACGTACGGATTACAACACTTGGAGGCGTGCAAGAGGTTGGAAGATCAGCTTTTCTTGTTCAGACTAGAGAAAGCAGCGTACTATTAGACTGTGGCATCAACCCTGGTTCTTCAAGGCCTTTTGAGGCATTTCCGAGATTTGATAACCCAGCGTTTGAAATCGACTCCTTAGACGCTGTCATTATGAGCCATGCTCATCTTGACCATTGCGGTTTGGTGCCATTCCTTTACAAATATGGATATGATGGTCCGATCTATTGTTCCGCCCCAACTTCGAATCTGATGACACTGCTTCAACTGGATTATCTGGATGTAGCAGGGAAGCAAGGCATAACGGCGCCTTACGACCAGAAAGATGTCCGCGAGTGTGTTTTACACACGATTCCTTTGCGGTATGGTGTTGTAACAGACATAGCTCCAGACGCTCGTCTAACACTACATAACGCGGGTCATATTCTAGGTTCCTCAATGGTTCATTTACATATAGGCGAAGGTCTGCACAACATTGTTTACACTGGCGATTATAAATATGCAAGAACAATGCTCTTGGAAGCTGCAACGACGGAGTTTCCAAGAGTTGAAACAGTGATAACTGAAAGCACTTATGGAGGTCCAGATGATGTTATGCCTTCACGGGTCGAAGCTGAGGAGCGTTTAACAAGCGTTATAAATGGAACCTTAGAGCGCAAAGGCAAAGTTCTAATTCCTGTGCCAGCAGTGGGTAGGGCCCAAGAAATAATGCTTGTCATTGACGGTTACATGCGACGTGGACTAATGAAGGAGGCACCAGTGTTCATTGAAGGCATGATTTCAGAGGCCACAGCAATTCACACTGCTTACCCAGAATACTTGGGTAGAGAGGTTCGCCACAGCATACTGCATGATGGAGTGAATCCTTTCCAATCAGACTACTTCACGATTGTGGAGCATCCGAATGTTAGACAAGATATAGTAGATGGCGAACCATGCATTATTATGGCGACTTCTGGAATGCTAGAAGGCGGACCCGTAATTGAATACTTCAAGAGTCTAGCGGAAGATGAAAGGAACACGGTAGT
>Ga0315309_1002464_pt1 | contig 10789 bp, 14 predicted proteins | sample TDP4_MG_FD_203080 | JGI IMG/M metagenome (GOLD analysis project Ga0315309, IMG submission 203080) | Freshwater sediment microbial communities from Lake Towuti, South Sulawesi, Indonesia - TDP4 | ecosystem: Environmental > Aquatic > Freshwater > Lake > Sediment | place: Indonesia: South Sulawesi...
GCGCGTTACAATGCCTTAAACGCCTCAAACCACTTACTGTACGAACCCACCATATCCAACGAAACACTCGGCTTCCTCGTCTCCAGTATCTCCCTAAAATCATCCATACAAATGGGACGCGGCTGAGCCTCCTTATCATTCGCCTTCCCGGACTCAAAAAACTCCCCAATCACCATCAAGTGCGCCGACTGAACAGTATCCCTGATGTCACTGCCAGAGAAGCCCTCAGACAAACGAGCCAACTCATAGAGGTCCATGTCAGGCGAGAGCGTCAGGTGACTCGCGTAGAGCTTGAACATGTGCAACCGCGCCTGATAATCCGGAAGAGGAACCAAGATGCGCTTCTGAAACCTCCTAATGAAGGGCCAATCCAAATCCCACGGCTTGTTGGTGGCACCGATAACGTAAGCGTGAAGACTCTTGCCCTTATCGATAACACCGTCCATCTCCTTCAAGAACTGGTTGCGAACCCTGACCTCTCCACCCACCTCGCTGGAGTGTTTCCCAATCAACGAGTCCAACTCGTCTATGAAAACTATGGCTGGACGGCCCTCCTCAGCCGACTTACGAGCAGAAGCAAAAAGCCTTGCAACGTTCTGCTCCGCCTCTCCAAGCCACTTAGACATCACAGACGCAGCGTCAACCGAGACAAACGACGCATCAATCTCAGTCGCCACAGCAGCCGCGATCAGAGTTTTCCCACAACCAGGCGGACCGAAGAGAAGTATCCCCCGAGGCCACCCTAATGGGAACAGGTCGGGCCTCTGAACGGGATAGACAATCGCCTCCTTTATCGCCTTCTTTGCCAGCTCTAGTCCTACAACCTCGGTCCATTTTACATTGGGTTTCTCCTTGAGGATAAGCTCATCAAAGGACGCCTTCCTCGTCTCTGAAGGTGTCGCCGCTTCCCCAAGAGGCTTCTCCTCTCCCACCTGTGGCTCAAAAGCGCCGCCGACACCTTGTACAACCTTTATTCTCTCTTGATATGCCATCGCCCGCTGGATGTAAACCTTGTTCAAACCGTAGTCAGGATACAGCTGAACCAGTTTGAGAAGCGTCTCGATGGCTTTCTGATACATCGTGATTGCCATTCCCTTGGCGCCTTGCTTGTCAAGTCTAACCGCTTCGAGAGCGTAATTGGTCGCAGCCTTTTCCAACTCTTGAGAAGCGCTCAATCAAATCACCTCTGAACCATTATTTTTCCCTTCGTTCCTAAACTCTCCAACGCGTTCAAAACTTCGTCTGAAGGAACGTTCAAATCGAGAGCGCACTTGTCGATGTCAATCTCACCCTTGCATTCTTTTGCGTACTCTAGAATGGCTTCCTCCAAAGAGGACTTGCGCTGAATTGTGAGCGAAACTCTCTGCAGTTCCAAATCCTTGTAAGTGACGTACGTTGGCGGCTCTCCTTCCTGGTGTTCAAGCCCTTCTGAAGTGGAACAGGTGGCTGTAAGGGCGACCATCTGTTTCACGTTTTCTTTGGACTCGCTTCTCTCTTGAGTAACGGAGATTGGTGGTGCAGGCAGCTCCTCCGTGAGTTTTTTCTCCAGAACGTTTGACACTTCTCTGAGTATCTCTTCTCCCGCCTCTGTCTTTGCTCCCACAGAAGCTATCGGTTGCGGTGTGTCTAGGCGTGTCATGGCTAGTGTTTCCCTTATGCTCTCGTTCACCCTCTCCAGTTGCTGTGCAACGTCTGGCATCACATTGACCAAGCTCTGCGTTATGTGGCTGAGGCTTCGGAGAGCGGGTTTCAAGTCAGCGAATATCTCGCTTACTTCTTTGATGGTTTCGAGCCTCAAGATTATGCGTTCCAAGGCTAGTTGGCACTGCACCACCATGTTCAGCAGTTTTCTGACTTCAGACAATTCGGTGGCACAGATGGAGGCGCGTTCTCCTCTTTTCCTTCTGACCTCATTGACGCAGGCTTGAAACAGAACTCGATCTCTTTCTCGCAGTCTGGCGGAAACTTGTTCTAACTTGGCGTTTTGAAATTTCAGTTTGCGTATGGTCTGGAAAATTACGTCTCCTATTGGCTGTGGAGGCTGAAAAAACTTCATTAAGTGATCATCGCCCCCACGCTTCCATTCCGATTAGAGTATAGCTACGTTGCAGCCTTGGTCTTTACGTGTACAATAACTGGGGGTTCGGGAAGGGCTGGTGAACTCGGAGCTGAAGGTGGAGCACTTACTTGGGCTGCTTCTTTCTCCCGCTCTTTAGGCTGCGTGATCGTTGGCGCCTCGCCTAACATTATGTTTGACAGCTGGTTCCTCAATGTTTCGAGATCTGTTTTTTCTGAGTTTGCCTTCTTAAGTCCCGCTTGGATGATTTCCATGCCTGCTTCATAGGCTTTGTCGTCTATTTTGCCGATTTCGCGTTCGATTTCCAGATTTATCAGTGCTGAGTTGAGTTCTCGTATTTGAAGACTGCACTTGGCGATTTGCTTGTCAATGCCCTCTAGGGTTGCTTGTGCCTCTGCCTTCAACTGATTCAGGGCGCCATCAAAGTTTTTGTGGAGGTCGTTGAACATCTCTGATGGGATTCTCTTCTTTTCTGCGAGTTCGTTCAGAGCCTGGTCTTTTCGCCATATCAAGGGCAGTTCGTCGCAGAGGGTCTTCACCCTCAGCTTCATTAATGGTGTGAGTGTGACGGTGTTTTCGTCGTCCATTCTAAACTGGTCACTTGAGTAGCGAGTGAATTCTCCGTCTCCGTGTTCGATGAAGACATGATTGACCTGCCCGTTGGGGTTGACACCAAACGAGGCTATCCGCCCGATTGAGCGTCCGTATTCGTCTTTCACAGACTTGCCAATGTATATAAAAAGGTTGGAAGAAGGTTTGGACATGGATTTCACCTGTTTGTGTTCGTCTGTAGCTTGCTGAGATGCTTACGTGTGGGTTTCGGTGGGTGCCTTCTCGCCTAAGCTGGGCATTCCTGCCGGCAGTTCTGGGAACTTCTCTTTGATTTTCTGTTCGGCGACTGTTGCTGCTTCTGTCAGGATCTTCTGTGCGTCTTCGTTTGCGGTTTCGAAGTTTATGGTCAAGCCCGTGCTTTGTCCGGCGTCTATTATTATTCCGCTGAGCAGGTTTCCGATTTGTCCTAGTTCTCTCTCTGCCTCTGGGAATATGCTGGCCATTCCTGCTTTGACTGTGCGGAGCACTCCCACTGCTGGTGCGAGTGTGGTGACTACGTCTCCGAGTTCTGATACTGTCTTGAGTCTGAGGACAATTTGTTCTAGGGCTAGCCGGGCGTGCATGATCATTTTTTCCATTTTTCTGACTTCGGCTAGTTCGTTGGCGAAGACGTTGGCTCTTGGCATGTCGTGTTTTGTGTAGGCTTCGACTATTCGGACGAAGATGGATTTGTCACGTTCGGTGAAGCGATCAGTGGCTTGGTCTAGTCTCTGTACTTGGAGTTCAATGCGGCGGACGGCGAAGTCTAGGCGTGGTTTCAGTGGTCCTGGTGGTCTCACTGCCTCTTTGATTTTTGTGCCCATTGGTACGTATTCTTGGCGTTCTTCCCATCTTTTTGCGAATTTTTCTGACATGTTTAATTCCTCCTAGAAGAGTGGATTGTTTAAGCACTATTATGCATGGCTAACATGGATTGATTATGTATGTGTATATGTGGCTGTGTGGTGGTGCTTTGTTTGGGGCTTGGGCTTTCAATTTTTGTGCGCAAAGGGTTTGGGTCTTGTGGGCTTGTGTAGACACAATCTTGTTGGTTAGACGTAAAAGGGGCTGTTTGAAATTGTATTGTGCAAGGTGAAGTGTGTTGAGTGAAAGAATGAAGATGTTGATGACCTTTGCCATACTCGGGTTCGTCGCTGGTGTCATCGCCAACTTCTCGGCGCGCATCGTGGTTCCTTGGCTCTTGGAAAACTTTCCGCTACTGCTGAAGGCTGACTGGATACTGTCCGGTTTGGCTGGGGCTTTCCTGACGCTCGTCATGGTTGTGATCTGGGCTTACATTAGTCCGCCTAGCGAAAAGGTTCAGTGACCGTTTCCTTCGACTTCCTGTTTCTTTCTCTTGCGTAGCTGATCCGCTATTTTCTACTTTCATGAAAATGTGATTGCGGGTGCGCCCCGCATATCTTGAGAAGAAATAACTTTGAGGGTAGACTGGAGGTTGTCGAACAGAAGAGTCGAACTGCACTGTTGTGGGCTCTGAATTTGAAAGATTAAAGTTGGCTTCCACCTCTTTTATAGGCAACAAAAACAAAAAAACATTTCAAAGAGGAGTCATTGAAAACATGAAGATTTGCGACGCTCACGTTCACTTGGGCAAGTCTGGACCCTGGCAACCCTACCACAAACCCAGCATATTCATAGAGGAGTTGCTGAAACTCTTAGACAAGTTCAATGTGGAAAGAGCCATAGTTTTCCCAAACCCAAACGTAGGCGACCAGTACCCAAAGACAAACGACTACATAGCCAAATGCGCCAAGAGGCATCCTAACCGTCTAGTAGGCTTTGGACGAGTAGACCCAAGGAGAGGAAGAGACGCCATAAAAGAGCTAGTACGAATCAAGGAAAAACTGAAACTGAGCGGGTTGAAACTACACCCAATGGTTGAATGCTTTAGACCAGACCACCCCTACTTCAAAAACTTCTTCAAAGAGATAAACGAGTTAAAACTACCCGTGCTCATTCACACGGGCGACGGCTTCTCTGCGCCGGGACTAGCCATGAAAGCTGTTAGGAAATACCCAGACTTAATCGTAATATTGGGACACTTGAAAGAGGGCTGCATAAGCGCCCTGAAACAGTCACAGAACGTCTATGTTGAAACGTCTGGCGCCCTACCTGAATTCATAGAACTAGCGGTCGACACCGACGAGAACAGAGTGCTGTTTGGCTCCGACGTTCCATACTACCGCTACCCAACTCAGACTGCCATTGTTGAAGCAGCCAACATATCCAGCAGGGCTAAGAGAAAAATCTACTACGAAAACTTCCAGAGACTCTTCAAACCAAAAGCCTAAGAGGTCGCCTGTCCAAAAATCTCAAATCATCCCTTTCCCATTTATAATCAACCGTTGGCTGCCAAACCATTGTCCATCAGTCTGAGACACGCAACCACAAACGACCTAGAAACACTCCTCACCATCGAGAGAGAGTGCTTTACAGCCGAAGCCTACACCAAAAAACAGATGCACTATCTACTCGAAAGTCCAAACGCCATAGGCTTGGTTGCAACGGTAAACAAGGAAGTGGCGGGCTTCACCATCGGCTTGATCGAGCGCCACGGCAAAACCAAAACGGGTCATGTATACACCATCGATGTAACGGCTAAACATCGCAGAATGGGAATCGGACTAAAACTTCTGAACGAACTCGAGAGAATCTTCCTAGAGAAGGGGGTCAAAACCTGCTACTTAGAGGTTCGTATAGACAATAGGGCGGCTAGGGAGCTCTACCGCAAACAAGGCTATGTTGAACTTACACCATTAAAAAACTTCTACTCTGTGGGGACTCATGGAATTCGACTCAAAAAAGAATTCAAGACGTAGACTTGTCCCTACCATCACTCGCCCATATCCCACAAGTCAAGTCTTGTTTCTTGGTCTAGCTTCCTCTGCAGGTTGATGCCCCTGGTTTCAATGAGCACAAGTTCCCCAGTCGCGGCGATGAGGCAACCAGGCAAGACGTGACCTCCAAAAACCTCGCCTTTTTCATTGGAGACCGATATGTGCGCGTGTACGAATGGTTCTCTTTCTTTGATGGATACATTGCCGACACAAGAAGTGATCTCCAAGGGACCCGCCAACTCGATGGGGCTGTACAGTCCTTCGCGGTAAAATCCGAGTTTGGCTCTCTTCAACGTGCCTATCAGTATGAAGAATCCTGTTTTCATCTGGCTCTTCTTCGCCTGTTGAGTTATGGATTCAAGTAGGTCTTCGTCCTCGTAGAGTCGAGCCAGCACAACTTTTCCAGGTTTTGACTCCACCGATCGCATAAGCCTCAATTACCCGATGGTTTTCATAAGCGTTATGTTGCGCCTGCGATTCCTCAGTTTCACAGTGAATCAGCGAGTTCCTTTACTTTCCGCCTTATCTGCTCATAGATTTTTTCAGCACGCTCCTGAGGCAGAAAATATGGGTCTTCAATGTTCCACACAGCTATTTTGTCTGCGCATCTTGGACAATTGCTTAATACAAAGTCCTTATGCCTTGGCTCCATAACCACGATGAGGTCGTATTCATAGAGTTGTTTGTTCTCCAAACTTTCAGGAACGTTCTTTAGGTATTGTTCAGCGTTCTCTCTCGCCAAGTACTCCCTAGCTTCTTCCGAAATTGGAATTGTAGGGTTGATTCCGGCGGAGTCTACCTCCAAGTCGGGTCTCAACTTCCTTAGTAGTGCTTCTGCTAGAGGGCTACGATGTGCGTTCCCAGAACACACGAACAACACTCTCATGAAGTTCACATTGGTTTCTAGGTTCTTTCCCACAGCGCTTTCTTTTTGTCGTATTCTTTCCTTGTTGTGTGGAAGCTTGCCGGATTTCCTAACACCACAGTGTTGGCTGGCACGTTTTTTGTGACCACCGAGCCCGCGCCCACAACAGCCTCTTCGCCGATTTTCACCCTCGCTATTATGGTTGCGTTGGCTCCTATGACTGCACCTCTCTCGATCACAGCGCCCGTCAATTTTTGGCTTACTGGGTAGAGGTCGTTGGTTACGCAGACGTTTGGACCAATGAAAGCATTATCTTTCACAATTGTTAGGTGGGAGAGGTAAACATTGGACTGAATGTTCACGTTCTTGCCAATCTTGACTGCGCCGTCGAGTTGGGTTGAGGTGCCTACGCGAGACTCTTCGCCTATAACGCTTCCTTCTCTTATGAGCACGTTGTGCCCTGTTTCAACTCTGTTTTGTAAGGTGGCTGTTTCATAGATGATAGTACCAGAGCGAATGACACAGTTCTCTCCGATTTTTGCGCCCTTGCTGACCCTATCATATTTTTCTATGCTGAATCTTTTAGTTGGGAAGCCGAAATCCTTCAAAGATTTCTTGGCTAGATAGCCTACGATTACCCCTCTTCCAATCAGTGAACCAGCGCCAATCTGAGTTGGACCTAAAATTATGTTTTCTCCTTCTAAATGTCCTCTAACTCTGGCTCTCGAAGAGACAGAATTCATCTTCACTTTTCTCCTTACAGTTAGGAGAAGCGTGCACTGCTTTTCAAAATTGCGGTAAAGATAGCTAAGTCAAAGGATACTTTAAGCCAAGGATTTTTTGCAATGCCGCGAGTAGTGGAACACCGACAAAAAACGAGACTATGACAGCAAGCACGTCTTCTATGAAGGAGTCGATGGCTCCAGCCACAAAGATTGTGTAAACGAACTCATGCGATGACGTAAATAACGTGTATAGTCCTCCGGGCACGAGCAAAAACACACGAACAAGGGCATCCGTCGATATGCCTATAAAAGAAATGAGAACCAAGGACACAGACAATCGCTTAACATCACCGCTGGAAACCCAGTTACCTACTCTTGCAACTGGGTAAATGAGGGCAAACGCAAGTAAGATGTCAGAGACAGTCCATAGGGGGAACCATCTTCCGAACGGATGAACAAAATACGCAGCTAACATTATCACGTAAATGGGCATGACTGACCGCCATTTGCCCTTTGCTAAAAAGCCGCATACCAAAACTCCCAAGGGTTCAGCAAGCACTCCAAATATAAAGAGACTGGGGTCGGGGGGCTTGATTGTTCTACCAACGACACTTCCTATCAGTGCAGCATAGAAACCCGCTGAGGGTCCCAGGAGGACGCCTTCTATCGCCTCTAAGTAAATTGCCCAATTGCGCCACAGAATCGGGGGTGACAAGAAATACAAGGTTGTGTGAAGCGCTGCGAATACTATTGTTAATGCGACCCAAAGGCTTTTTCGCATAGCACGCACCGTGATGAAGGATAAATGATGTGTAATTTTTTACACAGCGTTAATAAAACTTTGCAAGTGACTCAAGTCCAACAAGGCGTTAAGCAAGTGATATGTAATGAATTTTTGATTCACCAGCTCGCCCTCTTTTGTGTTTAAGCCTTTGCAACAGAGAATAAGCTTCAACGTGTATGAATTTGGGCTTGACCTTTCGACATGGAAAGGGTAGAGTCTGCAGAGCGTTGGTCGCAAGTCGTAAACTAAACATTCGTAAAAATTTCTTTTGGCATCGAACTTGAGGAAAGCACAAGAGCCGTCTTCTTTATTTTTAAGGCAACCGTGAACGTCAAGAAAATCCGTAGCATTGATTCCCATCTGTTTTAGGCGTTGAACATCTCTCTCAGAAAGTTTTGGTCCGCCCAGCCTGCAGCAGAAGGTGGCGCACCGTTGACACTTGAATCGAATGCCGCTTTGATAGAGTTTGAGTTTCTCCACTTGTTTGGTTTTAGAGTTCAATGTAACCTCCGCAATCCTTTCTTCGGCGCCTTCCATTCATAATTACCCCTTGCAGTTTTTCTTCATAATCAACACAAAACTTAAAATGCCTTTGCATCAGCATTTTACACGAAGATGAGGACAAGAATCATGGTGAGGAGGTCAAGGGAAGAGGCTCAACGAATGATTCGAGCCATCGCCGTTCTTCTGAGAAACACGACATGGAAGTGCGGGAGAGTCGAGAGACTGGTGGTCACTTACATGCGTGAGCAGTTCAGAATATTCGGACGAGTGCGCACCCCAGTTAACGACATGTTGCAACACTTCAAACTTAGGGGAAAACAGAAGAGCGAATTCTTCGACGCCATCAAAAGACTGGAGAAGAGGCGCATAATCAAGATTGAACCTTTCTGAAACGCCTTCTTCATTGATGAGGTGGAGCTGACATGACTTGGAGGGCTCACCTTTGCTTCTTCTACTAGCCTCTATGGAGTTTACTTTTTAGATAAGTTCCTATTGTATATTGTGCGGATGGTCATCGTTCGAGTCAATTAGAGAGAATAATGGAGGCAGTGAGGGCGCCGTGGTGTTGAAGATTTATAACACTCTGAAGAGACGGAGAGAGGTTTTCAGACCGATGAGGGATAGGGAGGTCAAGATGTTTGTGTGCGGGCAGACGGTTTACGATGACTCTCACTTGGGCCACGCGAAGACCTACGTGCAATTCGACATCATAGTGAGGTGGCTCAAGCATCTCAGCTACAAAGTGTTCTACGTGCAGAACATAACAGACGTTGAAGACAAGATAATCAACAGGGCGAGAGAGAGAGGCGTCGAGCCCCTAACCCTCGCGGAATTCTACACTAAACGCTTTCTCGAGGACATTGAAGCTTTGGGTCTGAAGAAGGACATCGACATGCTGCCAAAAACAACAGAGTACATACCTCAGATGATAGAGCAGATCAAGACCTTGATAGAAAAGGGATACGCCTACGTTTTGGACGGCGATGTCTACTATGACGTGACAAAATTCAGAGACTACACGAAACTCTCCCGAATCCCTCTGGAAGAGTTGAAAGAGCACAGAATCGAACCCGACCCAAGAAAAAGAAACCCCTTTGACTTTTCGCTGTGGAAGAGCCAGAAACCTGGAGAACTCTCTTGGGACTCTCCGTGGGGCAGGGGCAGACCTGGCTGGCACATAGAGGACACGGCTATGACCGCCACAATTCTCGGCCCACAGTATGATTTGCACGGTGGAGGAGCCGAGCTCATATTTCCCCACCACACAAACGAGGTAGCACAGGCTGAAGCAGCAACTGGTAAGAAACCGTTTGTGAAGTATTGGCTGCACACAGGGCTTTTGGAGATTAGGGGAGTCAAGATGGCGAAGTCTCTGAAGAACTTCATAACAATAAGAGAAGCCTTGAGCAAGTATGAGCCGGAAGTTCTCAGACTCTATTACGCTTCCACTCACTATCGGAAACCGATGGGCTACGACGAAAACGAAATCCAGCAGGCAAAGAACAGACTCGAAACCCTGTACAACACGCTCAGAAACCTCAAACACGCAACCTCGGGGCGGAGGAGCAACGAATCCAAAGAAACGCTCAGAGAGACGCGAAAAAAGTTCACTCAAGCAATGAACGACGACTTCAACACCCCTCAAGCATTGACGCAATTGTTCATCTTAGCCAAGAAAGTGAACAAACTCATCAGCAAAGAAAAAATCAGTGAAAAATTGGCAGAGGACTTAACCCAAACCTTCAGAGAACTGGGCGGAATCCTCGGCATATTAGAAAAGGAGGTTGAAGAAGAGAAGCCTCCAAAAAGTGTACAAACTCTGATTCAAGAGCGCGAAGAGGCGAGAAAGAAAAAAGACTGGAAGAGAGCAGACGAGATAAGAGAAGAAATCAAGAGGTTGGGCTACCTGCTAGAAGACACTGCAGAAGGCGCGCGATGGAAGAAAATCAAGGGCTGAACCAATGCTGAAGCTGCGAAGAGGCGCACCAGAAAAGAGCTTGGTCGAGCTTAAGGCGAGAGTGAAAAACCTAAACTTGTTCCGAAAAAGACTAGCTGAACTGGAAGCTGAGCGTTTTGGGTGTTTCCGACAGACAGACACATACTTCGAAGTGCCTAAGGGCAGATTAAAACTGCGACAGACAGATGGAGAAAAAAAGGCGCAGCTGATTTATTACGAACGAGAAGATGTGGCTAAGCCGAAGAAAAGCAAAGTCGTCATCATCGATATAGGAGACTCCGAATCCTTCAAAACCATGCTGGAAAAAGTTCTCGAAGTCAAGGTGACCGTGGATAAAACCAGAGAGATTTACCGACACAAGGGAACGCAGATACACTTAGACAATGTTAAGAGTTTGGGAACATTCATCGAGTTCGAGAGAAAAACGC
>Ga0315309_1002466_pt1 | contig 10777 bp, 6 predicted proteins | sample TDP4_MG_FD_203080 | JGI IMG/M metagenome (GOLD analysis project Ga0315309, IMG submission 203080) | Freshwater sediment microbial communities from Lake Towuti, South Sulawesi, Indonesia - TDP4 | ecosystem: Environmental > Aquatic > Freshwater > Lake > Sediment | place: Indonesia: South Sulawesi...
CGCTAGTCGGGCTAATGTCCAGTCGTTGAACTGGCCAGACGAGAATCTCTGAGTTGAGAACGTCTTCCACAGTTATCTTCTGTGCCAGCTGAGCGCATGGGTGATCCATAGCGTTCTTCTTGTTCTTAACTGAGACGACGGCTATCTTCTCCTTCGGTATCTTGTGCACGTGCATATACCTGTGCATCTCAAGTGCGAAGATCCAGACTAAGTTTGGGCCGAGAGGGCGCTCGGTAAGATTGTCGAAGATTGTAAGAAACGCGGCCTGCGGATGAGGCCTGCAACTGGACATCTTCTCTTCACAGACGACAAGGCATGTATCGAAGAGTCCAGAGGCGACATGTTGCCATCCGTGAATCGGCGCAAATACTCCCGTGCCTCCGCCAACGTAGTTTCTCATGTATGGTTTCCGCCATGCCCCCGCCCCATCGATGAGATATTCTCCTTTCATGTGAACGCCGTCGAACGCGTCTGGTGCTGATCCCATTGTGACACATTCTATGTCCTCTATTCCTAGACCACAAGAGTCGAGGGCCATTCTTGCTGCCTCGTATGCCAGCTCTTTTCCTGTCTCCTGTGCTCTGCGCATGAACTTGGTCATTCCAGCACCGACGACCGCGACCCTCTTCTTTATAGACAAGTTGGTCAGCTCCTTTCGGAGGTTAGGATCATGGCTGCGCCGCTTGCTGTTGGAATTCCTCTCCAACACTGGACAAGGCCTGTTCGAACGTTCTTCACTTGGCGCTCACCGGCTTGGTTTCGTAGTTGCAGGACCATCTCGCAGAGTCTTTGCAGTCCAGCCATCTCAAAGGTATACCCCATCCCGAGGCTTCCTCCCGAGGCGTTTACCGGGATCTCGCCGTCAGGAGCAGTTTCCCCCTTCTGCGTGAGGACTCCTGCTTCGCCTTTCTTGCAGAACCCCATTGCTTCAAGATGTTGAAGTTCCTTATAGGAGAATGAGTCGTCGATCTCAAGTAGATCGATGTCCTTTGGGCGAACATTCTTTGCCATTCTGAACGCCCTTTCTGCAGCGATCTTCGCATATGTGGCGTCCCCCCACTCCCGCGCTTCTAGGCAAGGAGTATCTGAGCACCAACCCAATCCGAGGATCCAGACTGGATTTTCGCATAGCTCTTTGGCTCTCTCCTCTGATGCAAGTACGACCACAGCGGCGCCGTCTGCTGCGTCGGCGATATCCATCCTGCCCAAAGGATTGCAGACAGCCTCAGAAGCCAGTACTTCTTGCGCTGTCGTTTTTGAGGGGTATGCTGCATAAGGGTTTCTCAACGCGTTTCCCCGATTTTTCTCAACTACTTTTGCGCATTGCTCTCGCGTATTGCCGCTTTCATGTAGGTATCGTGCCATTTCGAGCCCCCCAACGAAATATGGATCAGCAGCTAAGGGCCTGACGTATATTGGATCGAGCGCCAAGCTCATTATGTTCCGAATTGAGACTATCTCTGACGCCTTGCTGTGAGCCTCTACTGCTGCAACATCGATGAGCCCCGATGAGATCTGCATGTAAGCTGTTATGAGGCTGTAGAGTCCATCGCCGGATATTGTGCAGACGGGCTTCAAGGATCCGCCGATCTGATCCGGCACATATTCATCAAAGATGCTTGTTCCTTCCCAGAAGTCCTCTGACGAACAGATGAAGCTCTGCACGTCTTTGCGAGGATCTACTCCCGCGTCGTTGTACGCCTTGACGGCGGCCTCAAACATCATCTCCTTATACGACAATTCTGGTGTGATCGATCTCAGTTGCGTCATTCCAGCGCCGATTATCGCGACCTTAGCAGTCATCCACTCACCAACAGAACAGGGGTTCACATAATCCTATTTTTCTGATTTAAGAGGATCGACGGCGGAGACACGTTTGGTGCGGGGCCAAATGAAAGCGGGTCAACGCAGGTGTCAAACATGTTGGTAAGAATTATACGTCTAGTGCATTACTGTCGAACAATTCAAGTGGTGGGGTTTGAAGGGAAGACCTCTAGCGTCGATAGTTTCGGTAGGCCTTTCAAAGTTCGGTAGACGGGAGGGGGAATATTCAAGGGAGATTTTTCTCGAGGCTGCGAGCGAAGCCTTCGACAGTTGCCCGAACCTTGATCCCAAGAGAGATGTGGAGGCTTTGTTTGTGGGGCAGATGTCTGAGTCATTTGAACATCAGACGCATGTTGCGCCTTCATTGGCAGATTGGGTGGGGCTTCTGCCGATTCCTGCGTCTAGGATCGAAGCGGCGTGTGCTTCGTCAGGTGTAGCCCTGAGATGTGCGATTTTCGCTATCCTCTCTGGAATACATGACATTGCAATTGTGGGCGGTGTAGAAAAGATGACCCACCGGGCGACCCCGGACGCAACGGAGTACTTGGCTATGGCTTCCGATTTTCCGATGGAACAGTGGCACGGGATAACGTTTCCCGCGATGTTCGGATTAATGGCCACTGCCCACATGCACAAGTATGGAACAACGGAGGAGCAGATGGCCATGGTTGCAGTGAAGAATCATCATAACGGCTGTCTCAATCCTAAGGCACAGATGCAACGCGAGATCACGGTGAAGCAGGTGATGGAGTCTAGACCGATAGCGTGGCCTCTGAAGCTGCTTGACTGTTCCTTGATCAGTGATGGCGCGAGCTGCCTCGTCATTGCCAGACCTGATCTTGCTAAGCGCTTCACTGACACGCCTGTAGATATCGTTGGCATGGGGCAGGCTAGCGAGACGATGGGGCTCTATGAGAGAGATGACATAACCTTCATGGCAGTTGCCCGATTGGCTGCCAGACAGGCCTATGAGATGGCGGACAAAGCGCCCGTTGACATAGATGTCGCGGAAGCACACGATTGCTTCACAATAGCAGAGATAATCGGATACGAGGATTTGGGTTTCTGCGCACCAGGTGAAGGAGGAAAACTCGTTGAAGAAGGAGAAACGCAGCTCGGTGGAAGCATTCCAGTAAACACAAGCGGCGGCCTCAAGGCCAAGGGGCACCCCGTTGGAGCGACTGGAACGGCCCAAGCCTGCGAGATATACCTTCAACTGACTGGACAGGCGGGACCCCGGCAAGTCGAGCATGCCAGTACAGGCTTGACCCACAACATCGGTGGCTCAGGCGCAACCGGCGTTGTTCACATCTATCAGAGGCGAGATTGACATGGATTCAGGACCGCCTCCAACCCTCGAAAGCTTCTACCAGTTTTGCGCCCAGAAGAAGTTGATGGCAACAAGATGCACATTGTGTAGGGCGATTCTAGTCCCTCCAAGGGCCCTCTGCCCAAGATGCGGTTTGACCGATATGCAATGGATGGAATTGAGGGGAACCGGGAGGCTCCTGACGTACTCAGTGGTGCATGTTGCCCCGCCGGCCTTTCAGCCATTTGTACCCTATGCAGTCGGAATAGTCCTACTGGACGAGGGTGCTAGGCTTCCGGGAATGATTCGAGTGGATCCCAGAGATCTTAGGATTGGGTTGGAGTTGAAAGTTGCCTTCGAAACATCTCGCTCAGAGAAGTGGCCTCCTTGGGCAAGATACTCCTTTGTTAAGTCTGACTTGCACTAGGAGGGACGAAGCACTGACCTGCCCAGACGGAAGGAACTGAGAGACTGGGCGCCCAGCTCGATCCCATATGTCCGCAAGCATTTTCCAGCGGCAGTATCGATGCCGTTGGGTATCTGGTATTCAGCGAAGGGATTTGGCTTGTTTGATCTTTCAGAACGAGCACAATTCATGACAGGAGTCTTCGAATCAGTCTCAACAGCAAGAGGGGAGCAAGAATCATAGTGGACAGGACCAACGTTCCCGTTGAGACCATTGCTATGAAGTCAGCCATGCTTGTCTGGTTCAAGTAAAGAAGCACGTACGCTATGCCGAGTGAGAAGAGTGAACCGATCCAGACCAAAGCCAGCGGCCTAAGTGACATTGCGCTCTTCTTTCGTTCGTCCTTGGCTCTTATCGCACTTAGCGCCATAATAGGTGATGCGTACAGTAGTCCGATCAGTGAACTCGATATCAGGCCCGCGACTAGTACTCCAAGCTCGGACTGTGACCGCGAGACGTGAAATACGGCTTGTCCTACGTGGAGTGACCCGAGCAGCGGAGCCAGTAGGGCTCTCGCTGCTGCTCTGGCATTGTCGCTTGCCGATACAGACCCCGCTAGAAGCGGGCTGAATGAGTAGTAAAATGCGTCAAAGACCTTCATGAAATGAGTCCCGGCAAAAGTGCTCAAGACTTGACGGTCTCTGAAGTCTCTCAGGAATTGAACGGAAGGTGCTAGTTCTGAGCCGTACGCTGCAGATGCAACAACGCATCTCCGAGGCGTCACGGCTTGGGTAGCGGTTGTTGTGGTGGTTGTGGTAGTTGCCGTGGTTGAGGTTGAGGTGGAAGTTGTTGTGGTAGTAGCCGTCGTACTTGTATAGGATGTGCTGTAGAACATGACCGTCGTGGAGGCTGACACCGTCCAGACGTAGCTTGTGGAGGTGGCGAAGAAGGTTGTGAGTGCCATCGAGTACGATGTTGTGGACGTGGTGGTAGTGGTGACAGTCGTGGTAGTGTTTGTCCTGATAGTGGTGGTGTAAAGAGTCAATGGTGCCATTATTGTTGTGAACGAATGCGTTGGGATCGTTGCGGTAGTCGTGAACCGATACACGGTAGAGGTAGCAGTCACAGTTGTCACCGTCGAAAATGTCGTTACAATGAAGAGAAGAGGGCTCATCAGAGGGAAAAAGTCCTTTGAGAACTTTGGACCAAGAATCGTGTGAGGAAAGTCTCCGATTCCGTCGTTGTTGGAGTCATAACCCTCTGTCGGGTTGTAGTCCGACCAGTAGTTCCCCTTGGAGCCATCGTCCCAAACCATCGAGGTACCATTGTCCCAAGCTTGGTATACTCTGTTGTTTCTCAGGTTGTTGCGGATTATTTGTCCAAGAGTCGTAACGTTGCCGAGTTTGGAGCCTACGACTATTCCCGCAAAACTATTCAGATAAATGTCATTGTAGCTGACTCGGACATTCCTGACGCTTTGCATAAAGATACCTGTGCCGTTTTGAGCCGCACTGTGTATCTTGTTGTTGTGAATCACGACATCCTTGTTCTCGTAGTCAAGGCTTGTGTCATTGGATCTTCTGAGGTATATGTTTCCTCCCGTTCCATTGGTGCCTCTCTGATGGTTTGCGTATAGGAGATTGCCTGAGATCTCTAGGGTCTGGACATGGTCTAACTTGATGGCAGAAAAGTGACAGTTGCATATCGTGTTGTCTTTGATCTTGTTGTCTATGTTCATTGGACCTCCCGAGGTGCTGTTGAGGACTATTCCGTCGCCTCGAATGAATGGGGCGGATGGCTGGCCGATTTTGTATATGACGTTGCGAGATATTTCGTTCCTTTGGGATCCTTGGCGAAGACTTATGCCGCTGTCAGAGCATTCATAGATCTCGTTGTCTGCGATTGTGTTCCCCTCGGCTGCGCTTATGAGGATCCCGGCCGAATCGTATCGGACTATGTTGAAGGTGAGAATGTTGTTCGACGAGCCATAAGCGCTGATCGCTCTTACCGCATTCATTATGTTGCAGTAGGTTATCGTGCTTCCTCCGCTTGTGCTGTGGAGGTTGATTCCACCCCACTTGTTGCGGTCAGTTCCCCCGTCTCTGTGAGAGAACGTAATGCGGCTGTCTCTTGTTCCTCCAGCAATGAGTTTACCCTTCACTGTGAGATTGTACGGTACCTCAAAGTAGATGACCACGCCTGCTTCTATGGTCAGAGTTTCGCCTTGTGGAACTTCGAGCTTGTTGGTGGGATTGGTCTTGACGTAGAACGGGCTGTCAACAATCCGCCACATTCCTTTCACAAGTCCATCAAGAGGATTCAGATCGGTTCCGCGAACTATCTTCATGTCTCCGAGAACAAGCGGAAGGACGACGATTCCCACTAACGCTGCAACAGCCAGCAGCTTTCTCATCTTGACATTCCGGCTGAGAGATTGACTCGGTCTATCCTTGCTCTGCAACCCGTCCTGCTAAGGAATCGCCGACAATCGCTTGATATTGCTCTTCTTCTTGAGCAAGTATTGAATTCCTAGAGCAGTTGGCGTAATGTATACCATTCCAAGCAGAGCGCTGCTGAATACTCCTGCGGCGACCACTCCGGCCTCTGGAACAATGTCCGAAGCACTAAAGATGATCGATGATGCCTGAAGAATACCTACCAATGGGTGGAGCAACAAGCGCATAGGCGCGGCGATGAGCTGGGACGATGCAACAACTGATGCAACCTTGGGGCTAAATGAGTAGTAGAACGAGTTGAATACCTTCATGAATTCTGCGCCAGCAAAGGTAGACTGGACTTTGTGATTTCTGAACTCTCTCAGGGATTGAACCGGCTCAGCAAGTTCCGAGCCATACACCGCCGAGGCTATGATACACGGGCGAAGCGCACCTAATGGTAGAGCTGTCGTCACAGTTGTAGTTGTCGATGTCATAGTCACGGTCGGAGAATGCGTCGTTACTGTCGTCAGCAGTGTGGAGGTCGTGGTGGTCGTGAGTCCCGTATGCGTGGTTGATGTCACTGTGACCGTAGGCGAGTAAATGGTTGTGCCTATTCCGGTCGTCGTTGTGAACGGCATTGTCAAGGTCGGCGAGAATATTGTGGAGGTTTGAGTCAGAGTGACCGTTGTCGATGTCGTTTGATAGAACCACGATATCGATTGGACAGACGCCGTTGTGAGAAGCGTGATGCTCTCCCACGATGTTGAGACGTATGTGCCTGTGACAGAGGTTGTAGTCGAGGTTGTCTCTAACGTAACATACGTCAGCCTGTGAGTCGTCGTCGTGGTCGTGTATGAAGTACTTGTAGTGTATGTATATGTCATTACGTAGTACGTCGGAGAGGTCAAGGCAGTGCTGACAGTATCAACAAGCGTTGAACTCGTGGTCGACGCCACTGTTGAAGTAATAGCAGGCGTTGTCTTCGACAAGGCAACACTCGTCGTTGAATGCCTAGTTGCAGTCCACGTGTTTGTTACAGTCACCGTCGTTGATGTTGAGACAGCGGTAGATACGGAGGAGACCGTCGTTGTCACTGTTGGCCCTTCCGGTTGCCTAAGCCTTCCTATCCTTCTGCCTCCGTACTCGGCGAACCACACGTTCAACACACCGGTCGGAGTGTCACGAACGATGCTCAGACCTTGAGGCTTTGCCCCCGGGGTGATTATTGAATATTCTGAGAACGTATTGAAGAGGGGCGAGTACGTCCCTATCTTGCTTGCATAGTCCGCGAACTCTGAGAACCAGATGTTTCCGGTGCGATTGTCGATCTCTATATCACGAACTTCGCTGTTGGGTGTGGGTACCCTGAACACCGCCAAGTAGTATTTCGCCGATGGGCGGTCGAATGCGACTGGATCAAGTCTACAGATGGAGTTCCTGTCAGTTCCGACTTCTTGAGCCGTGAACCAGATCATGCCGTCCGAATCCACTGCTACATCCCATGGACTGAATGGGGCTACGGGGTATTCTCTGACCTGCGCCGGCTTAGTCGAGTTACCCGGGTCAAGTCTTCCGATCACTCTTCTTGAGAAGTCTGCATACCATACATATGGTTCGTTCGGGTCAACAGCTATCCCGATCGGCGTTGCGCCGGACGGAAGCACATACTCTACGAAGTTCGGCGCCCAGCCTGTCGTGTTGAACCGGCCTATTCTTCCGATGTACTCGGTGAACCATGTGCAGTTCTGACCTGGCCGCCAATCATAGATGATCTTTCTTGGACTGCTGCCGTCTGTCGGGATACGGTACTCCAGAACGTTGTGCGTGCTATTCCTTGAGACAACTCCTATCTTGTTCGCGTAGGCTTGGGTGAACACCGCCTCGACCTTGGGCCACGGCACCATGACGATTCCCCAAGGCTGGCTGTTTGGAGTCGGTACGGGAATCTGCTTGAGCACAGGGGACACCAAATTGTATTGCAGCACGCCTATGTTATTGCCAGCGCCCTCCGTGAACCATACGTGTGTCTGATTTGCTGAGACATCCCACAACCCTGGGTTTCCCGGCACCAAATACTCAGTTATTGTAATGGCGTGTGTGGGGATCAGTAGTGGAGCAATGAGACATAGTATGAGAGACAGCACTACTGCGATCTTCTGCACGAATTCTTTCAACCGGATCTTCTTCAGACTATTCTCTCCGCATCCGGCCAAGGCAGCGAGGCTCATTACGAAGGTTGAGACTAGGAGTGGCACCATTCTAGGCATCTCCCGTGCTTCTTGCTCTTTTCATGAGCGCCCTGGCCGCGGCGAGAGGTACCACGTATATGGCTCCGATCGTACCGCTTGCCGCAATCCCTGCTAAGATCGTTGCCAGCTCTGAGCCAAAGATAGGCTCAAGCGGCATAGAGGACATAAGACGGAGCAACGCGATCAACGGGTAGACTGCGACTCGAGCAACAGCAGCCATCTTAGGATCCGCTAACGTCGCCTGCGCGACAGCTGGGCTGAATGAGTAGTAGAAGTTGTTGAAGATGCGCATGAATTGGGCTCCTGCAAACGTTGACATAACCGTCCGGTCGCGGAACTCTCGAAGGAACTGAACCGGCGCGGCCAGCTCAGAACCATACACTGCAGACGCAATAACACATGGCCGAGTTATCGCCACGGTAGTTGTCGTAATGGTCGTTGTAGTGAGCACAGAGGTTGCCACTGAGGTTGTGGGAATTACTGAAGTCTGAATAGATGTCTGTGTGACAGTCGGTGAGAATGTCGTGGTGGTCACATAGGATGTGTTCGTCAATGTAATTGTGACTGTCGGATAGATCGATGTCGATGTGGCTGTGAGTGAGACGGTTGTTGAGGATGTCGAAACCACGACACTAGTAGTTGTCCTTGAGGTCTCGAGGGTGCTAGTTTGAACAAGCCACGATGTTGATGTCGCCGTCGTACTTGTCGTCGTAGAGAGTGTAGAGGTGCTTACGATCGTCTGTGTTGCCGTCGTGGTTGTGCTACTCGTCGTGGAGGAGGTGGATCTTGAAGTAACAGTATAGCTGTAAATTTGGGTACTTGTCAGCTGCAGACGGCTACTGGTGAAGGTCTGCGTGGCCGTAACCAACGTGACTGATGCATAGGCATAGGTCATCGTGTTAGTCGATGCAGAAACCGATGTCACGGATGAAGCGGCTGCAGATCTGCTTGTGGACAGCGTGTGGCTTGTCGTCACGGCGGAGGTTATCGTTCCGACTGTCGTGGCCGTGACACGTGGAGGTGAGCTCCAGCCATAGATTGCACCGACCTTTTGCACAAAGGGCTCCGTAAACCATACGGATCCATACGCGGCCGATATGGCGACGCCGTGGGGCCTCCCTCCTGCCGAGATAATGGGGTACTCAAAGAACACGTTCAACCCAGGGTCGTAACGGCCGATCTTGTCTCCACTGTGTTCAGAGAACCACACGTTAAGAACCCTATATGGGGGGGTGGCTGTCGCTTCGACGGCTATTTCGTGCGGTTCTGAGTTAGGTGTCGGTATCGCAAACGTGACGTATTCCCCGGAGACAGGATTCAATCTTCCTATGCAGTTCCTCTTACTCTCCGCGACCCAAACGAACCCGTTAGGGTCTACGGCAATTCCCCACAGGTTGCCCGCATCTGTTGCTCCTGTTTCATAGTGTCTGAAGAGGGCTGTTCCGTTTTCCAGCAGCTTGATTGAGCTGATTCTGTTGGTTCTGTGCTCAGTAAACCAGACAGAATAGTCGATCGGGCTCATGGCGATGCAGAGTGGTTGAGCATCCGAAACACTAGGTATCTCGTAGAAGGAGAACCTCACGTGAGTCGCGCCATGCGTGTTGTTTCCATACATATGTCCGATCCTGTTTCTTCCGAACTCGGTGAACCAGATGTCGTACCTTGGAACTTTCCCGTCCGACATCTTTGTTATGTTAGCGGTTATGCCTCTCGGTCTGGCTGCGGCACTGTCGGGCAGAACGAACTCGTAGAACTTGTTCTCTGACGGCACGAATCGACCAATCTTGCCGGCCGTCTCCTCTGTGAACCAGATGTCTTCATGATCTTTGGTTGCGGTGATCCCCCAAGGCACACTTCCGGGAGTCGGTATGGATAACTCGTATGTAGGGGAGCCTACTCTAGCGATTTTGTTTGCTCCTTGCTCGGTAATCCAGACATAGCCGTTCCTGTCGATGGCTATTCCCCAAGGGATAGGGGTTCCAGTCAGCCCGTATTCGTACACGTATACTGCTCTGACTGGTTGCAGAGTAATGCCCACAAGACCTGCTATGACTAGAGCTGCAACTATGATAGGTACGCGGATGCGCATGCTGCTAAGGCGCTTGTGAGCGACGAGTATTGCCATCGCAACTAGAGTCACTGAAAGTGCCCACATCTCTGCCCACAAGCAGACCACGCGCACAATTCATCGGTTCGCCCTAGTATTTTTTCCTGAGCTTCTTTGAACACACAGTTACAAGACCAACTAGTGGGATAAGATAGGTCACTCCGATCAGTGCCGACGCTATCAGCCCCGAGGCGATCACAGCGAATTCCGGTGCGGATCCCAGCAAACTGAACGTAGCCGACGCCGTCCGAAGTACAGCCACTAGCGGGTAGAGGACGAGCCTCACCATCTGTTGAAGGATGGGGTACTCTGTTATCGTCGACGCAACTGTCGGGCTGAACGAGTAGTAGAAGGCGTTGAAGATGCTCATGAAGGAGCTTCCGGCAAACGTCGCTTCAACTGATAGGTCTCTGAACATCCTGAGGAACTGTACTTCTGGAGCCA
>Ga0315309_1002467_pt1 | contig 10776 bp, 10 predicted proteins | sample TDP4_MG_FD_203080 | JGI IMG/M metagenome (GOLD analysis project Ga0315309, IMG submission 203080) | Freshwater sediment microbial communities from Lake Towuti, South Sulawesi, Indonesia - TDP4 | ecosystem: Environmental > Aquatic > Freshwater > Lake > Sediment | place: Indonesia: South Sulawesi...
ATCCATTCTGCGTCATGCACTTCTCGAATAGCATAAAAGACACAGACCTGAAGAATGAGCAGTTCTGTGGAAACTGTTCGGCAAAGGCTGGAAGCAAGATTGGAAGAGAAGTTTAGAGCCACGGCCACTCATCTTCTCCCGGAAATATGGACCTTGATCGTGGCAGGTATCCTCGCTGCCGGAATTCTAGAGTCCAAGATCGAAGTTGAAATCATAACAGCCTTCCCGGAAACACCATCAGGCGCAACTCTAAACATGACCATGTTCGTCGTGATCATGGCGATTATTGCTAGCGTCATGTATCTGCTCGTGAAATATGGTTTGGAGAGAATCTTCAGGACGATCCTCAGATTATCCATTGTCGCAGTCCTCTTCTCACTGTTGAACTGGTATCTAGCGGCCTTCTTCGCAATCGTTAGGGTCTTGCCAGATCTTGCCTCAGGTGCTGCAGTCATGCTTTCTTTGATACTCACCGTTGCCTTGGCCTATGCAATCAACCGCACAAGGGGCGTAACACAGCTAGCTTCAATCATCTTCCTTGGAGCGATGCTAGGCACATTCCTAGGGGCATCAATACCAACTCTTACAACCATTGTCCTCCTACTGGGACTGGTTGGCTACGACATACTAGCAGTCTTCAAGGGACCTATCGGGAAGATTGCCGAGAAGACTGATCTCGAAAACCTCTCAGGAGCAACGTTGACCTTCGGAGAATTGACCGTAGGACTAGGCGACCTGGTCTTCTACTCCATGCTCTCGAGTCATACAATGCTCTCGTTCGGTCTGATCCCCTATGCGTCAGCTTCAGTCGGCATCATCCTAGGAACATTCCTAGGTTTCAAGATGCTTGAGAAGAGAAGCACCTTTCCTGGACTTCCCCTCTCGCTGATATGCGGTCTGGCGTTCATGGCCCTCACGGTCCTTCTGCAACGAACATTCTCTCTTTGAGCAATCTGCAAACGCTAATATCTTCGATTGCAGAGGATGCGATTGATGTCTGACTCCACAGGTGAGGAATATGGAGCCCGCTGAGGATACCAAGAAGGAGATCCTGAAGAGATATGACTCGAATCCCAGCGGGTGGAGAGTCTTCGTAGGACGAGACAGAGGGGGTCATTTTGACCTAATAGTCTCGCATGACTCCGACATGTGGCTCATAAAGGAGGAGCAGATCAACCCGTTCCGCTCAGTGGGCTTCGGCGTCAGAGACAAGGTTGTAGGATTCGAGACCATCGAGAGGATTTCTCCTTACACGTTCGGGCTACGGCCGTTATCCGAAAGACAGATCATGAAAGTCGCGTTGGCACTAAGGTCAAACGAGAGCCCGTCAAAGCTGCTTGCTAGAGCCTTAAGGACGGAGCCTGTCGCTTCGACAGAGATAACGTCGCCCGGAATCCTTCAGGGACCTGTCATTCATTCTGCAAGAGGTATAGAACTCATATCTGAGAGGCAAGCCGAATTGGACAGAGAACTGAGGCTTGAACTTGAAAGACTGTTGATGAGAAAGTACCCGCAGACCTTCGCACCCTACATGTAGACCGTTTCTATGAAAGGACACCGACGCGTAGGCCTCAAGACTTGAGGGATAGGCAATGGTCCAAGAACTCGCTGAGGTGGATTGCGGCGTAGAGTTTGCTGAAGCCCTCAAGAGAGCTAGGGAGACAAGCTGGAGGAACCTGGGCCGACGAATCAGCTTCTATGCTCCAAGTTTCATGCCCTACGGCAATAGGTACTGGAATGACAACCTTCCTCTCTTTCCTTCAGTTTCCATTACTGGGCATAGTTGTGCGTTGAAATGTCAGCATTGCAGCGGAAAGCTCTTGGAAACGATGATTCCTGTCAAGTCACCTGAGGATCTCATCAGGCTCCTTCAAGAACTGCATCGTAGGAATGCGGAAGGCTGTCTGATTAGCGGAGGATGTACAGTGCAAGGAACCATCCCCTTGGAGCCGTTTCTTGGCGCCATAGGTGAGGCGAAAAGGAATTTCGGACTGAAAGTCGTGGTCCATACAGGCATTGTGAACAAGGGCCTTGCTGTCGGGCTTGCGAAAGCTGGAATTGATGCAGCTCTCATCGATGTCATTGGCTCTAACGAAACGGTCAGAGAAATCTACAACCTAGATCGTAGGATAGAAGATTATGATACGTCACTGAGCGCCCTAGAAAAGGAAGGAGTACCCATCGTCCCTCACGTGCTTGTCGGGCTTCACTATGGAAGGCTGAAGGGAGAGTTCACAGCGCTCAGGATGATATCCAGTCACCGATGTGCAGCAGTCATAGTAATCGGCTTCACCCCATTCTCGGGAGCACCTATGCAGCTTTGTCCCCCTGCGTCTCCACACGACATCACATCTGTGATCGTTGAGGCACGTAGGTTGATGCCTCAGGTTCCCCTTGCACTTGGATGCGCTCGACCCAAGGGAAAGGTACGCGAAGAGATCGATTGCCTTGCTGTACAGGCTGGAGTGAATGCGATTGCCTATCCCGACGCGCAAGCGATAAGCCTGGCAGACAAGCTGAGCCTTGAGCACAGCTTCTCAGGGCTCTGCTGCTCCCAAGTATACGAGGCATTTCAAAGAGAATAGAAGACCAAGAGTTTCCGTCCTGTGTCAGCTCTAGGCGTCAGGAGCCTGTCCGCTTATGATGATAATGGCTTTAACACAACGATCAAGAACTAATGATCCGGGATGCCTAGTATGTCCGGGATCGACTTGGATGCTGCTGAGTACTACAGCCGGCAAGTAGTCCTAAAGGAACTGGGAAGACAAGGCCAGGACAAACTCAGAAACGCGAGAGCCGTAGTCGTCGGCGTTGGCGGCATCGGATCTGTATCTGCTCTCTATCTGGCGTTGGCAGGTGTTAGAGAACTCGTCGTCGTAGATCAAGATACAGTCGAGCTTCACAATATACACAGGCAGATCCTCTTTACTGTTCAGGATCTCAGACTTCCGAAGGCGGAGGTTGCTGCCAAGAGGCTGATGGAGGTCAATCCCGACATCAAGGCTCTGCCCATACCTGACAACCTCAGAGAAGCGAATGTCGAACAGATCGTCAGGAACGCAGATGTGGTCGTTGACGGCCTCGACAACATGAGGACGAGATATGTCCTAAACTCTGCCTGCTCCCAGCTTGGCATACCCTACGTGTTCGGTGGAGCAATTGCTATGGAGGGTAACGTCTCGGTCTTCCATCCACCTGAGACTCCGTGCTTGGAATGCGTCTTACCCGGGATCGATGACAGAAACCTAGCGGGCTGTGATACGAGGGGAGTTCTCGGCGCTACAGCAGGCATTGTCGGATCGATTCAGGCAATGGAGACGATAAAGCTACTTGCAGATATTGAAGGCACATTGAAGGGAAAGCTTCTAGTCTGCGACTTTAGACGAATGGAGTTTGACAAGATTGAGATTTTCAAGAGAGAAAACTGTAGCGTATGCGTTGGCAAGGTTCCTTCGAAACCTGAAGGTGACCGACGACTTGCTTGGCTCTGCGGACGAGAAACGATCAACGTAAACCCGATCGAATCTGTTGACCTAGATCTCGACAAGATTGTACAGGAACTGCAGAAGAGATTCGATGTCCTCGCACGCTCGACCGTTGTGGTCGTTTTTCAGTACAGTGGTCTGGAGGTAAGCCTCTTCAAGAATGGGAGAATGTTGATCAAAGGAGCAGCAACAGAAGAAGAAGCGTTGCGAACCTACCAAGAACTCTCTAGCCTCTTTGAAACGGCAGATAGCTAGACTAAGGCCCCTGATCGTTCGGAAGTTCTTATAAGATCAACGGACTAGTTCAGAGCTTCATCAACATAGTGGTCGAGGCGAGTCTACAACGCTACAGCTTGCTTCAATGTCCCTGTTCGCATTCTTGGTGGGCATAATCTCTTCAATGATCGGTGTGGGCGGAGGATTTCTCATAGTGCCCATCCTTGTTCTGATCTACGCGATCTCTACGCATCTTGCCGTGGGGACTAGCGTAGTCATGATAGTCTTTACCGCGCTCTCCTCCACCTTCGCCTATGCAAGGCAGAGACGCATAGACTATAGTCTGGGCTCGATTCTTGCGACTGGGAGCATTCCAGGAGCAGCCTTGGGCGCATATGCTACGAGTTTCATATCGCCCGGAGGACTGGCATCGCTGTTTGGCGTATTCCTGATCATTGTCGCGGTGAGGATGCTGATCGCTCCTAACGACAGCAAGCGAGGGAAGAGGTCAAGAATCTGGGGGTGGGTTCGCAGGATTAGAGACGCACAAGGACATGTCTTTCAGTACGAGGCAAACATGGTGCCTGGCATGGCCCTCAGCTTACTCGCCGGTTTCGCATCAGGTTTCTTCGGCGTAGGCGGCGGAGCCGTCATGGTTCCTGTGATGGTTCTCGTGATGACGATGCCGATGCACATAGCTGTCGCGACCTCAATGTTTATCATGATCTTCACCTCTGTCTCAGCCGCGACAACTCATATTCTCCTAGGAAATGTCCTGGCTGACTCCGCCATTGCATTGGGCATTGGAATAGTGTTCGGAACTCAGGTTGGAGCGTTTGCTGCGCGAAGATTGAGGGCTAGATCCTTGCAGAGAGTGTTCGCTGCTTTTCTCTTGGTGATTGGCGCAAGAATGGCGCTTCAATACTTCTCTTAGCAACCGATGCTCCATTGACGACCCGGAAAAGGATCGCATTCTCTTCCGCTATCATCTCAAGCTCCTTGCCTCTGAATCGCTCAGCAACGTTTCTAGGTACATAGATGAAGTAGCTCGTACACTGGTAGACCGCCTTGGAGAGATACCTTTTCCGATATCGTTTTCTCTGGATTCGAACCAATTCTGACCGCAAGCCAAGTCCAGTCGCGGAGTAAATCCCTGTTGGGTCACGTAGTGACGGGGGAGATGAGCAAAACTGTCTCGCAGCTAACATCTCCTACGGGGCATCGATGTAAGAAGAACGGCAACTCCTAGAACAGCTATGAGAAGGCCTACGATAATCCAGGCCAGCCATTCTTGAAGGAAAATAGTCAGGAGCCTGACCAAACCTATGCATAGAAGTGTAACGCCGAAGACGACAAGCAGAGTGCCAAGCAGCGCCATGGCGAGTCTCCTCAGAAAGCCACGAATGATTCTTCCTACCGTATCCATTACGGCTTCGTGCAAAGTCTCAGTAAACGACTGGCGAAGTCCTTTCAGAATACTCTCTACTATCTTCCTCGCCAAGATGGGTCAACCTGTAGAGGTGATGCTTATCGCATTTAAGAGTTGTACGCAGATATTCTTCATGGAAGCGAAATCTGCGTCAGCTGCGGCCGAGTGCTCACGCTTTCTTTCGTCGGCTAGCTCTCCGCGTCAAGTATGCGGAGACAATGAAGATTGTAATGAATATGAGCGAGACTATTCCGGGATTCGGGACGGCTATGAGCAATCCCTGATATATCGCGAGAGACGTGAGCCCTCCAGTGAGTGCTCCGACAAATATTCCCTTCACGGCCGTTCCGAGCTCAACATCCAAGATGTAAGCCACCAAAGCAGACACCCACCAACCTATCAGAAAGGCGAATACAGCCAGAGCTCCTGCAACTCCGAACCGACCGGTGTGCGACAGAAGGCGTTGTGAGGTGCTCGCATACTTGGATCTGATTCGACTCACAAAAGGAGCGACACGTGGATTCGATTCCACTATCCGAATCACCCTTAGCACAGCATAGGACATGAAACAGTTCACCAAGATTGCAGCTGCCGTGGAGACAGGCGGGGAAAGCCCATTAGCGTTACCGTAGGCGATGGCAACTGGAAAGCCTAACGCCAATGTCAATATGATGAAAACCGCCGGTACTGAGCTTATGATTCCCCCCAGTATCAGCCCGAACAGAAAGGCGAGCGTCAAACTCAGAAAGGTCATTTGCTGAAAGAATCTTTGTAGGGTTGAGAGCTCCTCCTCAAACACCTCTTCCAACCTAGTTCTGTGGGTGTGCACATAGTCCTTCGCCCGCGCGACCTCGGCACTCGTCCTTGCATAGATCCTCAGGAACCTCTGGTCGCGAGAGATTCGAGACTTCATCTGTCGAGCATACTTTGATATCCTGTCTGCTGCATGCTCCATTGGTCGTAACTCCTAGAGGTAATCGTGCAGCAGCAAGACTTTCAGCCATTCCGGTTACTAGCAGTACGGCAGCTGCTCTCTTAAGTCTGTTAGGTAATGTGCTTTATGCGTCACGGAGCCAGCCTAATGCTCGAACCACCGGATCCTTATGGATGATTGATGCGAAAAGGTGAAAAAGGGGAAGAACAAGGTCTCTACCCCGAGAATTGCGGCGAGGGACCTACTTGAGAGGACTCAGATCTGTCCACCTATTATTGTTAGTGGTGATTTTGAGTCTGGCAGTGAGTTCTGAGATAGTACCGACTCAAGCTGTCAGTTGGTATTATGTCACAGTGAAGACCGTCGGGCTTTACCCAAATGTCGGAGCAAGAGTGTACGCTGGCGGCTACTTGATGGGAACGATCCATGAGGGAGAAACCTTGACTTTCAACACAACCTACGGACCGGCCATATCAATTGACAGCCATGTGCCCAATGGATACCCCTACTACGGATACCCTTTCTATACGTATCCGGGGCCGCTTTGGGGGCCCTATGGTAATAACGGTGTGGCGTTCTTCTGTCGGTTCAACTCTCAGAGCGCCATTGCAAACACAACTGTCGCCTTGACATTCAGGTATGACCCGTTGTTCTTCCTCTATGTGAAATCTGAGCGGGGAAGCCCGGAAGGCACGGGCTGGTATCTTGCAGGAAGCTGGGCACATGTTGCAGTTGCCACTCCGATCGAGGAAGGCAGCAGCACAAGATACAGATTTGACAGATGGACAGGTGCACAGCTGCGAGATAGCGCTACCAGTTCCGTGAACCTCGTCTACATGGACTCGCCGAAGGCCCTTGAGGCCTTATGGGTGACGCAGTACAGGCTTACCGTCAACTCTCCCCACGGGCAGGTTTCTGGAGGAGGATGGTATGACAAGGATCAAACAGCCACGTTCTCAGTATCCTCACCGGTGGCCGGGGGCGAGGGAATACGTTACACGTTCAATTCTTGGACTGGAGACTACACAGGCAGTTCCACCACAGGGACGGTCACGATGAACGCGCCAAGAACGGTGACAGCAACTTGGAAAACCCGGTTTCTGCTCACAATCGATCCCAAGGATGGCCAAGTTGACAAGTCAACGCAATGGCTGGACAGTGGAACAAGCGTATCTGTAACAGCCCTCTCACCTTCAAAGATGGTGGAGAAGAAGTCCAGATTGGTGTTCCTCGAATGGCAAGGAGCCACGACCAGCACCTCAAACACAGTTACTATAGCCATGGACGGCCCGAAGACTCTGACCGCCACTTGGAGGCAGCAGTACTGCTTGACCATTGAAACGAAGCATGGAACTCCAAGTGGAGAAGGCTGGTATGACGACGGTTCCACAGCCGAGTTCTCCATTCCCTCTGAGACACTCATGGAACCGCCGTTCGGCTCCTTAGGTGGGAAGTACATCTTTAGTGGTTGGACCGGGGACTCCATCGCGACCACTCCTAAGGCTGCAATCTTGATGGATAGACCGCGCACCGTCGTCGCATCATGGACCAGCGACTACAGCATGGTCACAGCTTTCTTCGTGATCTTGGTGGCAATCATAGCAACCGTTGTCATCCTCGTTGTATTCACAACGAGAAAGGAAAGGCTTAGAGGATCACGAGAAGAGCCTCAAACTCGAACCGGGGAAGCATCACCGTCATCTGGCGCACATCGCCGACTTACCGCACAGGTGCAGAATACAAAACCTTTGAAGTTGAAATCGGGAAGGCCCGGGTCAAAGTAGCCGATTGGACGCCGGTGCGAACCAAAGGGCAGTTAACAGTGGGCCAGTCTTTCTCTGCCAGCAGTCTGTATTGTCCCTCGTTAGAACGGTTCATGCCGATGTCGCTGAGAACTGTTGCAGCTAAGGAACCACCTTAGTTCCAACGGTTTCCTCTCTCAGAGCTCTCTTTATGTTTGCAGGGTCACCTCCAGGAACGATCCAAGTAAGTATTCTTGATCTCTCGATCACCCTGAGTGCGACTGGATCTATCAGTTCGTATCCTCCGGCAGCAATGGAACTCGCGGAAAGCATCTCGGACAGCTCTCGGATGCGTATCGTATCCAGCTTCTTGGCGCCGGGGTGTTTTCTAGGGTCTTTTATGCAGACGCCTGGGGCGTCAGTCGTCTTGATGAATACCTTCGCATTGATTGCCTCCGCAGCTATGGCGGCAACAGCATCTGTTGAATGGGCTGGCTGAAGGCCCCCCATCGCCACGATCCTTCCCGTCAGAAAGTACCTGCCTAGTTCTTCTACGGTTTCGGGAACTTCGGAAAACGCGTCTTCTCCAAGTGCCGAGATCAGCAGCCTCGCGTTCAGGCGCGCCGCATGGATGCCTATCTGGTCGCATTGAGCCTCGTTTGCGCCTTGTGCTCTTGCGGCCACTATGTACTTCCGGGCGGTTTCTCCTCCTCCAGCAACGACGACAATGCCTAGACCTTCTCTGCGGACATCCTTTAGCACCCGTGCATACGCCTTGACTCGGTTATCGTCAAGTCTGTCTCCAAACAGGAAGCCGCCGATCTTGATTACAGCCTTCACTTGGTGGCTCCTCTGTTGATATTGTCGGGGCAATCTGCTTATATAACTGAGTTCGGGTAGGCGTGTGAGGCGTCTGCTTTGCAGGCTCAGTCACAAGATTCGGTTTCAAGATTCAGATTGAAGCGGACGCTAGATCAACTGGCCTCAAAAGAGGGCCGTGGAACTGAACTCATCACCTTGTATGTTCCTCCTGACAGGCAGATTCACGAGGTTATAGGTCAACTTCGAGAGGAATACGGAACAGCTTCGAACATAAAGTCAAGGACCACGAGGAAGAATGTTCTCGACGCTATTGAGAAGACGATGCAGCGTTTGAAGCTTTTCAAGCGTCCTCCACCAAACGGCCTGGCGATTTTCTGTGGTGCTATTCCTCAGGATGGGCCTGGAACAGAGCGGATGGAAACCTATGTCCTTGAACCGCCAGAGCCCATCCGAGTCTATTTATATCGATGCGATAACAGGTTTCACATCGAGCCCCTCCTTGAGATCCTCAGGGAGAAGGACACCTTCGGGATCATCCTGATCGACGGAAACGACGCTCTGATAGCGAATTTGAGGGGGAGGCAGGTCAGTGTTATCAAGGAGATGACTTCAGGGATTCCTGGGAAGCATAGGGCTGGAGGACAATCGGCGCGGCGGTTCGAGAGGCTTAGAGAGGCTGAAGTGAACCAGTACTATAAGAGAGTCGGAGGCCACGCCAACGACATCCTTTCACAAGTGCCTGATCTGAGGGGACTCATCATTGGGGGACCGGGGCCTTCAAAATTCGATTTCGAGGACGGAGACTACCTGAACTACGAGCTGAAGAAAAAGATCGTGGCAACTGTTGACACCACATACATCGGTGACAACGGAGTCGACGAGGTTCTGGAAAAAGCGCCTGATATCCTTCGCGGAGTTCGCTACTCTGAGGAGAAGAGGCTTGTACAACGGTTTCTATACGAGGTAGGACACGACACAGGTCTGGCCGCTTACGGTGAAAATGAGGTCCGCAAAACGTTGGAGGCCGGACTTGTCAATGTCCTGCTTCTCTCAGAGAAACTTGACATGACCCATGCCACCATCAGGTGTCATGTCTGCGGATCCATGGAGGATCGACTTCTGGTTCCTCACGAGATGGCCCGGCTAGAACAAGACATGTCGTCAGCTCAGTGCAGGAAATGTAACAATGCCGCACTCAAGGTTGAAAAGAAAGATTTGCTTGAGGAACTAGCTGAGATCGGTGAGAACAAGGGAGTAGATGTCGAGATAATATCAGCTGAGACAGAGGAGGGCCAACAACTCCTCAAAGGCTTTGGCGGGATCGCAGCCGTACTGAGATACGCCAAGGCAAGTCCCGGCTGAAAACTATCGAATCTGGTTCCATGTACAAGGGCTAAGCCGGCAGAAGGAAAAGAGGGTATCATCAGCAACCTACGCGCTCAGGCCTGATGTGCAAGTTGCGGTTCCCACGACTGCAGGTATTACGGTTTATTGCCCTCTTCTTCAAAATCTTCTTATTATTCGCGCGGGCATAACTGTAGCTTCACGTTCACTCTTCATCAGTGATGCACCATGCTGGGCAGACGTTGGCCGAGACCGACCAGTCTGAGGAAGTGGGCATCACTATCGGTGTCACTCCTTCTGCTCTCCTCGGCGGTTCTGCCCTACTTTCTGTTCCACATGAAACCGGTGTATGCGAACCAGTCTGCGGTTATGCGTCCGTCAAAACGGCCTGTCTTCGTCGGAACGAGTGGAGATATCGAGGTCATTGTGACGGTTCCAGGCTTCGCGGTGAAGATTGAGATACCTTGGGAGTTTGTGCCAGTAAGCACAGAGAATGACACCTCTTTCGTTTGGTCCACGATAACAGAAGACTACTGGTACTACAATGTTACAGACGCTCGACAACACTTCCCGTATGATCCCAGTGCCCCTTGGTATGTGATTATCTGGAGCTGGAACCTCACTGGATTCACTCCGCCTCAGATAGTTCGGTTCAAGAACATGGTTGCTCCGAGATTGGCCGGATTGTATAATATGACTCTCTATGTCTCCACATCACTTTCTACGTCGCGCAAGCCAATCTTCGCTGAAACGCCCACCGAGGTCTTAACGATTCTTGTCTGCGGGTCAAGGGATTGGGCGACA
>Ga0315309_1002468_pt1 | contig 10772 bp, 13 predicted proteins | sample TDP4_MG_FD_203080 | JGI IMG/M metagenome (GOLD analysis project Ga0315309, IMG submission 203080) | Freshwater sediment microbial communities from Lake Towuti, South Sulawesi, Indonesia - TDP4 | ecosystem: Environmental > Aquatic > Freshwater > Lake > Sediment | place: Indonesia: South Sulawesi...
CCTTCTTTAGGGAGGGTTCCAGCTTCACTACTCGAATATCAGAGTCTAAGGCCAAAGCTCATGAACCTCAAGATTGCTTTTGGCTTAGGCGGTGTCTGCAAGCACATCTCTGAGGTAACGCAAGTCTTCTTTTGTCTGCTTGATCAGGTCTTCAAAGTTCAGATTGTCATATTCGCTATGAACCGAGATGCACCCGTCAAACCCAATCTCTCTCAGTCGAGTGAAGACTCTGGGCCAAGGCACGATCTCTTCCCTGAGCGGCATCATCTGTACCTGCCATTTCTTTTCACCCGTTCTGTTGTCGACGGTCTTTAGCCAACGGTAGTTCTTGACCGCGACAAGCCTTATATGGGTAGCTAGCAGGTCTAATGCCATCTCCCATCCTTGAGGACCTGCCTCTGCGTACATGTGACCGGGGTCGATATAGGCACCTAACATTTCCGGATCTCTGTCTTTCAGAAGCATATAGAGCAGTGCCGGGTCGGCACTTAGGTATGCTCCAGCGTGTATGTGTATTGCCGCGTTGACGCCGTACTTCTTGCTTAGTGAACAGATTTCATCAATCTTTCTCGTCGTTTCCTCGATCTGGTTGCGGATCTTCCCGAAGCCAGCGTACCTCCAGTACCCAAGCTTGATGTAAGTGACTCCGGCCTTTGACGCGGCTTTGAAGATATCCTTGGCGTAGCCTGCTTCTGCATCGGTCACGTTTGTCGTGATCATGGGCACGCTTAAGCCTTTGGACTTGAAGACTTTGATTGCTTGGTCCAGCTTTGCTGTTGCCTCTTCAGGTAGCACATACCCTGCTTCGCGAACTGTGAGATCTGCTCCGTCGAAACCTATCTCTGAGACGTAGTCCGCTGCTTCCTCAAGCGCCAAGTTTCCCTTGTTCTTAAGCATCTTTGTGAAGAAGAGCACCTGCATGATCTCACCCGCTAGCTGAGAAGGCGGTTTTCCATAAAACCTTTTTCTCCCCAACGCCAAAAGGTAATACGCCTCTAGCATTGTAGGGCGAGACTTTGGAATGTGAACAACAATGAAGGAAAGAGTGCTATGTATTCCTACTCGAGAGCACTTGGAGTACATCTTCACGAAATCCGTGTTTGACAACCTAAAGAACACGTTCGATGTGGAGTTCAACCAGCTGGGCAGGGATTACACCTCAGACGAAGTTGCGGGAAAGATCAAAGGATATGCCGCTTTGATCACAGGATGGGGCTCCCCCTCTCTGACAGCTTCCGTGTTCGAGAGTGCAGACTGTCTGAAGATCATAGCCCACTCTGCAGGTTCTGTAAAGCACCTGCTCCAAGATGATGTTGTCAAACATTTCGTTAAACCGAGAAGTATCTGTGTCTGTAACGCTCCAATGGCCATCGCCTACAACGTCGCTGAGGCTACTCTGGGTTTGCTCATCATGACGAGCCATAGGTTGCTTGACCTCGCTATGCACATCCGTGAGAAGGCCTCATGGAAGGACCCCGATGTGCCAAGAGATGTGTTAACGATCAACGGAAGCACGATTGGGATAGTTGGCGCGAGTACAGTTGGCCGGGAAGTCATGCGACTCCTGAAACCATTTGACGCGAAGATTCTCGTCTACGATCCATACTTAGCGGAGTCCGAAGCGATGACCCTTGGCGTCGAAAAGACAAGCCTTGAAGATCTCTTCCGACGGGCTGATTTCGTCAGCGTTCATGCCCCAATGACGGAGGAAACCTACCACATGATCGGCGAACGCCATCTCAAACTCCTTCGCGATGGCGCCGTTTTCGTGAATACTTCACGGGGAAAGGTCATTGACCAAGAAGCCCTTAGAAGAGAGTGCGAAACAGGAAGGATTCTCGCGGCTCTAGACGTGACAGATCCCGAACCCTTGCCACCGGATTCGCCATTGAGGGGGTTAAGGAACGTGATTATCACGCCTCATATCACCGGGACAGGAGCTTATGGCGCCAAAAAGATAGGCGAGATGACCTTGAGGGCATTGGTGGACTATTTTGGAGGGAAGAAGGTCGAGAACCAAGTCAACTTCGGGAGATACAGCATTCTCGCGTAGCGGTGTCCAAACCTGTAAGCGACGAATTCTCAAGTAAGCTGCAGCTTGAATCACGGAGTCATACTGGTAGTAGAAGGTTCTGATCGTTAAGTATGGAACCTTTGGCATGACCGAGTTTAGGGTTTCAGTCATATTATGATGAGCTGAAACACATAGGAACTGATCTCTACGAGTCCCTGTATGAAAAACCCGATGCTTGCGCGGAACGGCAATTTGCGTTGAGAAATGCTCGACAGAAGCGGGATCTGTCGCGCATGGAAGTGTAGCGTCCCCCGTTAAGCTTAAAGCGCATTATACCACTTATCTTAGGTGCAGGCGTGTTGCTTGCTTTCCTTTGGACATGCTGAAGGAGTCTGAGATTGAAAGAACTAACAAACAGCGAGAAGGTCGTTGAACGCTCGATCCTCATGAGGCGAGCCTTCTCGAGAGCTAACCTATACAACATCGGCAAAGAGTTGAAGATCCCATATTTTTGGGGGTTCTTTAGCGCCTGGGAGATGCCAAGCGAAGATGCGGCATCACTTGAGATAGCCGTCGAGATAGAGGACGCCGAACTGGGACGCATCTTCAAGGATCACAAGCCACGGCAATGGGCAGTGTTTAGGGGAAAGCACTACTCTCTAAAGGATGGCAAGCTTTCACTTGAGGGATTCGGAGACGTCATAAGGACTGGGATTCAAAGAGCTAGAGTTAAGTACGGATCGGACGGCATCTCAGTTCTCAAGACGATGGCGAAAAGCGGCGGCGTGGCAGACATCGCAGAGCTGCGGAGGCACATCAGGACCGCTGAGCTTCCTGGGATTCTTGAGGACCTTGAGAGATTGAACGTCATTACTTCCTCTTACAGGGGAGACAAATACCAAGAATGGCGAATTCTTGAAGAATCCCTGCCAATAATAGAGCTCGAGCTTGGCATCAAAAGAAAGCCCCTAGAACTTCCGCGAGAAAAAGCCACTCTTCTCGAAGAGAGAGAGAAGTCTGTCGACTACGTCCGAGAAGAAAAGAGCAGAGCCGAAGAGATGGAACTTGAGCTAACCACCTACTTGGCAGACCTTCTAAAGCATAGGCTTGACCAAGCAATCAGGTTCGGAAAAGAGTTCAACGTCGGCTTTCTCTCGAACTATTTGCAGGAACTCTTCGGACCCGTCCTTCACTTCGACAGCCTACTCAGTATAACACAGCAGTATGGGCTGTCGAACAATGAGATCGTCCATGAAGAAGGAAAGACAGGCAAAAGGACAGGCTGGTCTCTAGCGTTATTCGGGGACCCAGGCACAGGAAAAAGCTTCTCTACAAGAGACATGATACTCGGAAAGCCCGACGCAAAGGTCGGGGCGCATGGACTTCCAGGCAGGAACCGTTACTGCGGAGGCATAACGCCAGCGCGGTTCATAAGGATCGGCGAAGCCTACGCCGGCAAAGTCTTCAACTTCATCGTTCCGGAGTTCAACGACTTCTTCAGGTACAAGGGTATGGTGGAGCCGCTCAAAATAGCCATGGAACAGGGCGAGATAAAATATGAGACTCACCGAGAGATCATAGGGCCGTATCGCTTTACCTCGTTTTTCTCCGTGAACTACAATGTTTCGGTTCACGAAAGGGGGTATGCAGTGACCATTCGAGACCCGAACTTCAATGCGATCGAGGACAGAATGTTGTGCAGGCTTCACAGGCTAACAAAGGAACGGTTCATAGAGATCACGAAAAGCCAGATGAAGCTGGCGCTCGGTTCAATAGACATCGAAGAAAGCGCGAGAAGGATCAGGGACCACCTGACGCTAGTCTACGCTATCGAGACAGGACACCCACTAGCAAAGGAGAGGTTTCGGTACAAGCCTGTGATGATCACGCCACACGTTTTCGACGTGATCTCGAAGGCGCGGGAATCCATACTAGAGAGGATTCCGCAGAAAGTGGTCAAGTTCTCAGCAAGGCTCGAAGACAAGGCCCTTAGGTTCGCCTGCGCAGCTTCGTTGATGAGTTACTTCGGTTCTGATCTCGATTACGTACCAGTAGACGAATATGCCTTGAGACTCGCGACTCAGCTCTATGTTGAAGAGGCTTCAGTAAGATCAGGAGAAGCGTTCGAACCCGAAGAGGTCTTGAAAAAGGTCTTGGAAGGCTGATAGTGTCGAGTCTGAGCTCCCAAGCTCTTGCTCGAAGCCAGAGGTATCCTAGGCGGAACAGCAATGTTCATCTGAGAGCTGTGAGAAAACGGTTTTCTTGGTAAGAGTCTGAGCTTAATGTCCGACGAAGCGTTCAAAAGGTTCCTTGAGGCGGAAGCCAGAAGGAAACCTCTCAGGATTGAGGGGTTTGTTGACAGAGCCGAAGTGCTTAAGGATGCCGAGTACTTGGCAACCAAGATCAGTCTCGAAGACTACCAGTCGATAACGAGGTTCTGGCAGAGCAGAAGCTTCGCATCGGTCGCCTCTGTGTTGAGGAAGTACGGCCTAGAGTTCAAAGGCATAACCTACATGGAAGCCTTGATGAACGAGCTCTTAAGAATGAGGAAGACAAGTACAGGTAGCCCATGAAAGTGCAAAACAAGGTGAACGTTGCCAACTATCCATCGTGGTGAAGCTGGATCTGCATAAGGACGTCTTCTTCAGTAATCTTTTTAGCTACAGTGAATCCCACCTTACTGAAGAAATCAACCGGACCAGCTGGTCCTGGCCTCGCTTTGCCCGCTAGCACAACAATCTTCTTGAATCTGCCGCCGTTCAGGTAGGGGTGCGGCTTCTTCAAATCTTGGATAAGGGATTCGACCAGTCTTCTGGCTATTCCCTTTCCTCTGTACTCCTTTTCGGTGACGTAGACACAGTGGACCACTACTGACTCGTGGGCTTCAGGGTTGGTGACGTGCGGGAAAATGTCCATGGGTGCGTACTGGATCATCGCGACAGCCATGTTCTCGACGTAAGCCACTTTCACGCATGGCCCGAACCTTTCGTAGACTTTTCTGAGCCAGTCTTTAGTCATCTTCACTGTTTCTGTGTTGCTACGTTTGAAGCACGGATGGTCATCAAGGGTTTCAGCGGTCAGATCTTTGACGAAGATTCTCAATGTGACCAACTCGCTATTGGATCCAAGCTTTTATAGAAAGCGGTTTATAACACTTCATTGATGCGGCTTGACCATGAAGGTTGAAGTCTTATATGCTCCAACATGCGCTGACAGTCTGATGCACTTGGTGAAGATAAGGGAAGCTCTCGCTGGGTTCGGCGACCATGTGACGATAGAGGAGATCGATGTTACTGAGCATCCAGAAGCCTTGAGAAAATACCCGTCAAGTGAGTGGCAGGAATTCCTTGACGGGTACATACATTACTTGACGATCGTAGCGGTCAACGGCAAAGCGGTGGAACATTGGTACTGGGATGTCCAGAGAATAGTTGAAGCGGTCAAGCGAGAACTGGAACAACAGAAAGCGCAAGAATAGTCGAATAGAGTTATCCTTGCATTCCAGTGTTTTCTGCGAAGGCTTTCAGCTGTTTGTAGGCCCTGTCCAGAGACTCTATAGTTGACGAGAACTTCTCAAAAGGGCAGATGTTTTTTCCTTCTCTGTCAAGGATCATAGGGACAAGCATGCTGTGTTCGACTGGTATGTTGTTCTTTTCGAGCACTTTCAACCCTTCAACGCTTATTATAGCTGCATAGACCTCTCTTGCTTGCGCAGAAGCCAAGAGAAGCGCCGCGGCTCTTCCGACCACCCTATCCGCGACGGAGGATTCGCGCAAGCCTTTGTCTAGCGCTTCAATGGCTTGTAGTAGACCCCTTACGCCTGAGCAACTTGATTCAAAAAGGGTCTTGCCGGCTTTGACTATTACCAGCGAAAGGTTCCTCTCCTTTAGGGCTTGCTTTGCTAGGTCGAGGTCTCGCATTCTTCTTCGCCAGCTGTATTCCCTGCCGAAGTAATTAAGGGTGCTGTTTCAGTGCGTTGAGTTGGATCCGTGTTGGTTTGGCCGTACGAACAATCTCCATTGAAGCCGTGGCGCAAGGTCGTAGTTCCAGTGGCTTGAATGGACTTTCTGGAAGCGATCAGGACTCGGCGCAGCATAAGAAGCTACGACAGTAAACCAGTAGAGAAGGAGAAGCTCTCGAATATTCTTGAGGCGGCTAGGCTTTCGCCTTCTGCAACTGACGCCCAGCCGTGGAGCTTCATAGTCATCACCGACACCAAGGTGAAACAGGCTCTGAGGCAAGCCTATGACCGAGAGCGGCTAGTCTCTGCGCCTGCCGTCATCGTAGCATGGGCATTCCCGGAAAAGGCTTGGGTCAGGCACGACGGAGATCAGTTCCGGAAAGCTGATGTCCTTGGGACACTCGCACTTAGATAACTCCTTGATAGCCTCTAGTCTTTTTAGTGAGACTTGACGAATAGTTGTACAGATCTGTGTGTGTTGTTAAGTCAATGATGGAGATGGTTGAAATGAGAGATGACCTTGACAAGATATTGGCTGAGAGAGGGGCGGAGGCGCTCCTACTGTACTCGGAGAGTTTCAAGAACCCGAACATGTACTACCTAACGAGGTTTCTTGCCCCGGACCCGTTCATCTACCTGAAAAGGCTGAACGAGCCTCCAACAGCTGTAGTCGACCCGATGGAATTCTCGAGAGCGCAGAAAGAATCAACTGTCAGAGATGTCAGGTCTTACGTGGACTACAACTATGTTGAAGTGATCAAGGCAGCAGAAGATCCTAGACTAGGCGTCTTGAAGTTTCTTGCCTCAGTCGCCACGAAGGAGCTCGGCAAGAGGACGCTCATAAGCGTCCCCAGTAACTTTCCATCAATGGCTACAGATGTGCTCAGAGGAGAAGGCTTAACCATTAGGCCCATGTTCAACGTGATCGAGAAGGCGAGGGAGACAAAGGGACCTGAAGAGATCAAAGAGATCAAGGAAGTCCAGAAGGTCGCGGAAAAAGCGATCTCAAAAGCTATTGACCTGATAGCCAATTGTGCTGTTGGACCAAATGGCACTCTGACTCACAAGGTCGATGGGAAAAGAAAGCCTTTGACTGTGGCCTATGTTAGGGCCGCTTTGGCACACTTGTTCCTAGATGGGTGGTGTTCAGCCGAGGAGGAACTCGTCGTGGCTTGTGGCCCAGCTTCAGCGGACCCACACTATCACGGTAACCCGGAAGACAGGCTTAAGGCTGATCAACCAATAGTCCTAGACATATACCCAAGAAGCATTCGGAAGCGGTACTGGTCAGACATGACCCGCACAGTTGTGAAGGGTAGGGCCTCAGAAAAGGTAAGAGGAATGTTCAATGCAGTCTTAGAAGCCAAGGACACGTGCATCGATGCCTTGCACGACGGCGTTATGGGAAGCGACATGTTCAACCTTTGTTGCGACATCCTTGAAAGAGCTGGCTACGCTACGGTTAGAGGAGGAAAGAAGATAGACAGGGGCTTCACGCACAGCCTGGGCCACGGAGTCGGCTTAGAAGTTCACGAAAGCCCGACCATGAGTGAACTGTACAGGTTCCCACTGAATGAAAACAGCGTAGTTACAGTGGAGCCGGGGTTGTACGATCCAAAGGTTGGCGGGGTCAGAGTAGAAGACATCGTTGTGGTGACAAAGAAAGGCTGCATCGATCTCACCAAACTGCTCACTTATCTTGAGATCTAGACTTGCCGAACAGCGCCTTCGCTATAGTCTCTTCTTGTTAGAGATTCTTTCATCTGCTGATTTCAGGAACGGTTGGCGGTAGCGATCCCCAAGACTGTTCTCAAGGCTTCTCTAGAGTCTGCCAGTGGTCTGAATTCCAGCCCGACGTACCCTTTGTACCCAGCCTCGTCGATCTTGCTGAAGACATTTGCATAGTTTATCTCGCCTGTTCCGGGTTCGTGTCTACCGGGAACGTCGGCTACGTGGAAGTGTCCTATTGAGCCAATGTTCTTGGTGATGGTGTCGATGAGGTTTCCTTCCATTATCTGCATGTGGTAGATGTCATAGAGAAGCTTGACATTGGGGCTGTTCACCTCTCTAAGGATTTCGAAGCCTTCAGAAGACGTTGACAGGTAGTATCCCTTATGGTCTACCAGTATGTTCAGCGGTTCTAGGGCCAATGTGATGTGGGCTTTCTCGACGAGAGGGGCGGCTAACCTCAAACACTCGACGACGTTGTCGTGCTGTCTCCTTCTGGGTACGGCTTCGATTTCGTTGCCAACAGTGACGAGTAGGCTTGGGCACTCGAGCTTATGAGCGACTTCAATGGAGTCTTGGATGCCCTTGAGGAACGTGTCCTTCGTATCTATGTTGGCTATTCCTCCCATCGGGTCCACCCCAAAAACGGAGACAGCTAGCCCATACTTTCTCTTTTTCCGGAGGATGCCTTCGATGTCCTTGCCGCTCCATCGCCAGAACTCGAAGGCTGGATACCCGGCGTCGGCTACGGCGTCAATCCTGTCTAGGAAGGGTTGCTCTCTAAGGATCATCTCAATGCAGACAGACAACTTCACCATTTGAACCCGCTTCCATCATGACCTTGGGCATTCGGTTCTGCTGCGCTATTAGGCTATTCTTCATGGATCTTGCGCAGTTTTTCGGATCCGCCTTCTTCACGAAGATCCACGAGGACGATTCTTCCCTTTGGCTCCAGCTCCTGTGCGATAATGCATGAAAACTTGTATATCTTGGTGCCTTTGAGTACCCAGTAGTCAGGAGATAAGCCTGCTTTCATGCAGCACTGGCACAGGAATTCCTCTGCGTCCCATCCCCATTCGACTGGTACCTGAGGGAGGAGGAGTCCTTTGTTGTATCCGCTTTCTACGATCAAGCCGTCTTGTCCAATCCTTACTGCTGCTGGATACGTGTCCGGCGACTGTACTCTGACGAGTTGTGGCGGTGTGAGGACGCTCACTTCGAATACTACGTGGTCGAGTTCCTTGGCGGACATTGGGGGGAAGCGCGGGTCTCTGGTTGCGGATTCGATGGCTACTTCAACGACGGCTTTGACCAGCGGATAGGTCGGGTAAGGGAACCCGATGCATCCTCTCAAGCGCTTCGTTCTGCCTGCGACGGTGTTTACTGTTACGAAGACTCCTCTGGGTTCCTGCAGTTTTGGCGAGACTCCGTCTGTCGGGCTGATGATTCGGCCGTCTTTTAGGTTGTGTTCTACAGCTTTCCTTGCGAGCTTTACCAGAAACGCTCCTTCTTCTTCTGTCAGCTCGAATGACATGGGATGAAAACCCCGCGAGAGTCACACTCTTAGCGACGGATTGTTTCCGGCTAGAACTTGATGGACTCTTCTTGGATTCCTTCTTTTGTTATTGTGAGGAAGTCTATGCCGTCTCCGCTCATGGCGTCGCGGCTTATGGCTGACTTTATCGCTCTGGTCACAAGGTCTTTTCCTTCCTTGATTGTCATGCCTTCCTTGTAGCCTTCTTCTAAGCCGCCCATGGCAATCTCTGCTCCAGAGCCAACCGCGGTGTACTTGTCCGGGATGTTCGAACCCAGCACATCCAACACGTAGAGTGAAGGTCCTTCTTCATCCATTCCGGCCACAACCGTCTGAGTTATGAGAGGAAACAGCCTTCTGGCGAAAAGCAGGTTGGACATCATCTTGGCAGCTGACTTCACCGAGATTGGTCTGCTCAGCTCCAGCTTGTAAAGGTTCGCGTAGGCTTCCACCTCGCGTACGAGAATCTGCATGTCTGAGACTAGGCCAGCGCATGCTGCTCCTATACTGTCCGTGATCTTGAACACCTTTTTTCCGACTCGGCTCACAACAAAAGAGCCGTATGAGACCCTTTTCTCTGCCGCCAGGATGACCCCATCTTGGCAGACAACGCCGACTGTTGTTGCGCCAGGAATGTAAGGATAAGGACCTTGTTCTTGAGTCAATGGTTACACCTCTTTCAGGGAGTGATGGCTGTTATGGTTTCTATTAACCGAGCCTCACATTATTAAACCTTTATTGTCCGTGTAGAGCTGCTTTACTAGTATACGATATCTCTGTTCAGCTTGATTCTTTTGCCTTCTATGGCGATTCCCTCTTCTTTTAGGAGGCGGCTTCTTGCTTCCACGGCTTCTCTTGTGCCTGCGACATAGCCGTCTGATCTTACGACTCTGTGGCACGGCACGATCGGCGCCAGCGGGTTCTTGTGAAGTGCGTTTCCGACAGCACGGTAGGCTCGAGGTCTACCAATTCGTCTGGCTATACGTCCGTACGTGCTGACCTTCCCCTTTGGGATTTCGTATGTTGCCAGAAGTACTGCCTTTTCGAACTCTGTCTTTCCATCTAGATGCTTGACCACGTCTTCTCTGCTTAGAACGGTTGGTTTGTCCATCAGGCTTTTCTCCATTAGGCCGTGTCTGGTGATTGTGTCGGTTATCTCTGTAGTGCTACTAGCGTTTGCTCAAAGATGCTGAATGCTTCTTGGTCATAGGTGCAGAAGATGACTCGCTTCAGGTTCGTGCCTTCCTTGACAAAGGAGACCGCTGCGGGAAGCATGATCTCCGCACACCTTTTCTTAGGTAGACCGAAGTGTCCCGTAGAGATCGCGGGGAACGCTATACTTCTAAGGCCTCGTTGGACGGCAAGTTTGAGACTGTTGACTGTGGCGTTTCTCAGTTTCGTATCCTCTTCCCCCTCTCCGTGGATCGGTCCAACGGCGTGGATGACGTACTTGGCTTTCAAGTTGCCGCCAGTTGTTATGACCGCTTCGCCTGTTGGGATTCTGCCTTTTTCTGTGATGATCTCGTCGCATTCCT
>Ga0315309_1002470_pt1 | contig 10767 bp, 12 predicted proteins | sample TDP4_MG_FD_203080 | JGI IMG/M metagenome (GOLD analysis project Ga0315309, IMG submission 203080) | Freshwater sediment microbial communities from Lake Towuti, South Sulawesi, Indonesia - TDP4 | ecosystem: Environmental > Aquatic > Freshwater > Lake > Sediment | place: Indonesia: South Sulawesi...
TCTTATTTTTGGAACTCATGTCTCTTATTCGCTCCATCTGCCTTTTCCACTCTTATTTCACTTTTTTAATGAAGAAGTGAAGTGTGTTGCCCTCTTTCGTTAGATTCAGCATCTGCTGTTCCAACCTCTTGACCAGACTCTTTATGTCTTCTTCCGCTGCGGGATCATCTGCCAAGACTTCAAGGACCTCGCCCGTCTTCATCTTGTCTATTTCCATGCGGACTCTGAACACAGGCTCAGGGCAGTAGAGCCCAAGGCAATCCAATGTTCGATTTGGTTTAGCCTGTTCAGACAAATTGCAGACACTCCTCACTTCCCGAGGATTTATCATAATTGTTTTCATACATATAAAAGTGAACGTGTGATCATGGGGTCAGAACCCACTTTGTTAAGTTTCATATTCAGGGCAAAAAGAAAACGGGCAGTGAGGACAGAGGGTTTCTACTTCGGCGTTTCTTCGAGCCTCTTGTTCACCTCGTTCCAGTTGACTAGGTTCCAGAATGCTTCGACAAACTTGGCTCGGTCATTTTTGTAATCAATGTAATAAGCGTGTTCAAAAACGTCGAGAACCATGAGAATCTTGAAGCCTGGGTAAATATTGGTGTTGTGTTTCTCTATTTGCATAATCAAAGGGCGGTGAGTCTGCGTGCACAATGTGAGCGCACCCCACCCTGAACCTTCCACACCCACGGCAACCTGTGTGAACTCCTTCTTGAATCTTTCAAAGCCGCCAAACTCTTTCTCGATGCGTTCAGCTAGAGCACCTGTGGGTTCCCCTCCTCCCTTGCTAGTTGGTGCCAGATTGTTCCAGAAGAGCGAGTGCAAAAAATGGCCGCCTATGTTCCAAGACAATTCCTTCAAAGTAGCTTTCATGTCTACATCGGTGCCCTCTTTGCGGGCTTTGTCCAGTCGCTCAAGCAGTTTGTTTGCGCCGCTAACGTAGGCTTGATGATGCTTCTGATGGTGTATAGTCAACTGCTGTTCGGACATGTGAGGCTCCAAGTCGTTGTATGCGTAAAGCAATTTGGGCAAAACATAGAATTTTGTCGGTTCCAAATTACTCTCCTCTATATCCCAGACATCAAGGAGTAGAACTGTTTTTCTATTTAAGTCTGCGTTTGTGGAAGCCAACAGCCACAGCTCATTAAAAAAAGAAATATAGCACAAACGCGCCTAGGTGCTGAGGGTTCAGAAGGTGAGCAAGCGGTTATGTGCATAATCGGCAAGAACAAGCTGATGGAACTCATCGAAAATTACAAGGTGATCTACCCCTACGACTACCACCTCTTGGACGGTGACAGCTACGTTCTAACAGTCAAGGAGGAGACAACGCTGCAATACCTGGAGCATAGGAACATCAATTCATACGAGATTGTATTCACTCCTCCAGAGTATGTGGCCCATTTGACAGCCAAGAGCAAATATGGCAGAATGGGGCTGTCATTCCTCAACGCTGCCAAGGTTCATAGTGGATATGTAGGCCGCCTAGCACTCGAGCTCGTCAACCTCAGCAATGATCGACGACCAATCACAATCAAACGAGGCGATCCGTTCATGCACATCGAATTCATAACCAGGGAAGGCGACCCGTCACCATACATGGGAGAATACCAGTTTCAAGACATGACTCCAGAGGAGAAGCGTATGTACGCGCCGATACTGAAGAAATTTTTCCCGAACTTTGATCAACTGGCCAAAACATGGTTCAAAGACGAGTCCTACTAAGTTTATTATGAATTCATATTTCTTTTAAATGAAAGGGTTTACAACGTTTAACAAATGGTTTAAATAGAGCACTCTCTCCGTATGCAGAAAGGGAAAAACGTTGAAAGCGAAAAACTACCGCGCCGTGAAAGGCGCCCCGTACACTAGGAAAGAGTATGTTAGGGGATCACCGTCACCCAAAATCACTAAATTCACTATGGGCGACACCAAGAGCAAATTTTCCTATCAAGCCCTGCTACTCGCTCAGGAAGAGGCGCAAATCCGACATAACGCTCTCGAAGCCGCACGCGTAGCATCTAACCGAGTGCTCATGACCAAATTAGGAAACAATTACCTACTGCGAGTCGTCCCATACCCCCACACGATTCTACGCGAAAACAAGATGATTTTTGGCGCCCATGCTGACCGTCTGCAAGACGGCATGCGAAAAGCCTTCGGCAAACCCATTGGCACAGCTGCTCGCGTTAAACCTGATCAAACCATCATTGAGGTTGGTGTTAACGAGGATGGAATAGAGGTGGCTAAGGAGGCTCTCGAACGAGGGCAGGACAAATTGCCCATCCCCTGCCGGATAGTGATCGGGAAAGCTCCTGATTGAATTTAGAAGTTGAGGTGAGGATTTGTTGCCACCCTCTCGCAAAGAGAAGCGTATACTGTGGTTTAGCGAACTCACAAAAGACGATATTCCACTGGTTGGTGGAAAAAACGCCAACCTAGGCGAGATGACCCAAGCGAAAATCCCGGTGCCGCCTGGCTTTGCCATAACAGCCCACGCCTATCAAGAGTTCATTACGAAAACTGGCATAGCTGACAAGATCTACAAGATAATCGCCGAAACAGTCACAGACGTGAACGATCCAAAACAGTATGAGAAAGCCTCGAAGAAAATTCGAAGCTTGATCGACTCCACTTCCATGCCATCTGAAATCGAGAAACCAATACGGGAAGCCTACGAGGAACTGTCCAGACAAACCAGAGCAGCAGAGGTCTCTGTAGCGGTTCGCTCAAGCGCCACAGCTGAAGATCTTCCAGATGCCTCGTTTGCAGGACAGCAGGAAACATACCTAAACGTGAGAGGCGGGGACGAACTTGTGGATAAGACAATAGAGTGTTGGTCAAGCCTTTTCACGCCGCGGGCAATCTTCTATCGAAACGAGAAGGGCTTCAAACATGAGCAAGTTCTGATTAGTGTTGGCGTTCAAAAAATGGTCAACTCTAAGGCAGCAGGCGTCATATTCACACTTGATCCGGTAACAGGTGATACAGACAAAATTGTGATCGAAGCGAACTGGGGCCTAGGCGAATCCGTTGTATCGGGCGCGGTCACACCTGACCACTATGTCGTTGATAAACGGACATTGAGCGTTATTGACAAACAGATCGTTAAGAAAACAGTCGAGTACATACGCGATTCTGCAACTGGCAAGACCGTTCACAACGACGTGCCCAAAGAACGGCAGGACCAGCCCTGTCTGACAGAACAAGAGATCAAGAGGTTAGCTGAGGTTGCGAGGACGATTGAAGAGCATTACGGAAAGGCTCAGGACATCGAGTTCGCTGTTGATCGCGATCTCCTGTTTCCTCAGAGCGTATTCATAGTGCAGTCGAGACCTGAAACCGTTTGGAGCGTGAAGAAGGAAGTGCCACCTAGCGCCAGGCCCGAACTCACTGCTCCAACATCATTGGAAGAGGCTAGGGTCATTGTCAAGGGTCTAGCAGCAGGCAAGAGAGCCATAGGAACAGGTGTGGCTAAGGTTGCGCTCACAGCCGAAGACGCATCCAAAGTGATGCGCAAAGGCGACATACTAGTCACGGTGATGACTAACCCAGACTACGTGCCATTCATGAAAATAGCTAGCGCGATAGTCACAGATAAGGGGGGTGTCACAGCCCACGCAGCTATCGTCAGCCGAGAGTTGGGTATACCATGCATTGTTGGAACCGAAAACGCTACCAAACTGATGAAGACGGGTGCAGAGTACACGGTCGACGCCAAATCTGGAGTGGTTTACGAAGGCATCGTGACCAAACCAGAGGAGGAAGCACCTAAGGCTGGTGTGTCCACTGAAGCAGTCGGTACCTCGTTGGAGCCAGCTCCTGTAACAGCCACCAAAATCTACATGAATCTAGGCGTCCCCGAAAAAATCGACGAGTACAAGAACCTACCCTTTGATGGCATTGGCCTCATGCGCATCGAGTTTATCTTGGCAAGTTATATTGGTGAGCATCCCCTCTACATGCTGGAAACCAATCAAGCCCAGAAGTTTGTGGACAAGTTAGCCGAGGGTGTGGCAACAGTGGCGCGGGCGATTCAACCGCGTCCAGTCGTGGTGCGATTCAGCGACTTCAAGACCAACGAATATCGGGAGCTAAAGGGCGGCGAAAAATACGAGATAGAAGAGGCTAACCCCATGCTGGGTTGGAGAGGAGCCAGCCGTTACATAAGCCAATGGTATGAAAAAGCGTTCCGACTGGAATGCAAGGCCATACGCAAGTGTCGCGAGGGGTGGGGACTCAAAAACGTGTGGGTGATGCTGCCTGTCATCCGAACTGTCTGGGAAGCCAAGAGATGCCTTGAAATCATGAAAAGCGAAGGCCTAGAGCGCGGCAAGGACTTTCAAGTTTTGTTCATGGCTGAGACCCCCGCCATCGCCATTGTCGCTGACGAGTTCTCAAAGCTCTGTGACGGCTTCAGTATAGGCTCAAATGACATGACTCAAGGCGTGCTCATGATAGACCGAGATTCTGAAAGACTTGGATTGATGGGCTATTTTGACGAACGCGACCCCGCTGTTGAACGCATAATCGCCCATCTCATCAAGGTGGCTCATCAGAACGGGGTAACGGTATCGATCTGCGGTGAAGGACCATCGAACCTACCCGACTTCACTGAGTTCCTCGTGCGCAACGGCATCGACAGCATATCAGTGAACAACGATACTGTGGTGCGCACTCGCCAGTTGGTGGCCAGTATTGAACAGAAGATACTGCTGGAGAGACTAAGCGAGATGCGTGAGATGGGCTTTAAGAGAACCCGGGGCAAAAAGCCAGAGGCCGAATGGACGCCCGAATGGGAAGAATAGCGTCAAACCCGATCTCTGCTTCAGATTAGGGTCAGGCGTCTTCTATGCCACCAGTATTTGATTTAGAGATAGTGAGGCTGAAAAAAGAAATAGACAAGCGAGGCGCTAAGCGCGTTCTCATACAGCTGCCTGAAGGACTCAAGCCGGAAGGCCCAAGATTGGCTGCGGTCTTGGAGAATGCAGGTGTCCTAGCCATTGTCTCAGCTGACCCCTGCTACGGAGCCTGCGACATCGCCTTGCAAGAAGCGGAGAGCTTAGGCGCCGACCTACTAATACACTTTGGCCACAGCAGAATGTCTAGCAAAGCCGAACGAGTACCCATTATATTCATTGAGGCTAGGGCCTCTCTAAGCCTCAAACCGGCAATTGCTGAGGCCTTGTCCTTGCTTAGGCCTTTCAAACGTATCGGTCTAGTCACGACCGTTCAGCATGTAAACATGTTAGGTGAGGCGAGAAGTCAGCTTCTAAAAGCTGCCAAGAGCGTTGTCATAGGTGATGCTGGCCACCTAAAGTATGTAGGCCAACTAATTGGGTGCGACTACAGCAGTGCCAAAGTCATCGAAAAAGATGTGGACGCTTTTCTGTTTGTCGGAGGCGGGAGATTCCACGCGATAGGCGTGGCCCTTGCCACATCCAAGCCAACAGTAGTCGCCGACCCCTACGAACGCCGAGCATACTCCGTAAACGCTGAAGCCCAAAAGGTAGTGAGACAACGATGGACAAGCATAAAGGAAGCTGCCAAGGGAGAGCAATACGGCGTTTTGGTGGGTTTGAAGAGCGGGCAAAAACGACTCGAAAAGGCTTTGCAAATCAGAGAAAAGCTGGAAAGAGCCGGTAAGAAAACCACGATGTTAGCTCTCCGAGAGGTCACACCTCCAGCTCTCATGGAGTTTCCAACCATCGACGCCTTCGTGAACACAGCGTGTCCACGCATAAGCATAGATGACTCCACGAAGTTCCAAAAGCCAGTTCTAACGATTAATGAGGCCCTTGTTGCAGCCGGAGAACTGACATGGGAACACTTGCTCAAAGAAGGCTGGTTCGAAGACTAGACCTGGAACGGTTTCTTCAACGAACCTTGCAGCACCCTTCGCCAAGAGCTTTTCTTGAACAATACTCCATACCCGTGGATGTTGCAGCTGAAATTCTCTTTCTAGCCGCTTACGTGCATGACGATATCGTAGGCAAGACCATCGTTGACCTAGGCTGCGGCACTGGCAGACTAGCTCTAGCCGCCGCCTTCTTGGGAGCTGCTACTGCAGTCGGTGTAGACATTGATAAAGTAGCAATCAAAATGGCGAAGGAGAGTTCGGAGAGATTGAGCATGAACGGGAAAACCAGTTGGGTTCTAGGCGACATAGAGGCGTTGCATGGTGACTTCCATACTGTGTTGCAGAATCCGCCTTTTGGGGTGCAAAGGCGGGGAGCCGATCGAAGGTTTATTTTGAAAGCATTGGAGCTAGCACCAATAGTCTATTCACTTCATAAAAGCGGGGAGAGCAACCGAGCATTCATCAAAAGGTTTATTGAGAGGCACCGAGGAAAGGTTACGAGCATATTCCAGATGAAACTCAATATTCAGAGACAGTTTGGGTTTCATACTAAACGAACACACATGGTCAAAGTCGACCTGTTTCGAATAGAAGCAGCTGGCGAATAGAAGCATGAGTTCAACACCATCAAAACGGAAGAGCGGTCAAATAGTTGTCCCGGGCGATCGTCTCGGCGTGATTGAAGAGTTTACACCTGGCCCCGGAACGTTCGAGCAAGACGGCACAATCTATTCAGCCACTACCGGCTTGGCACTGATGGACCTGCTCAAGAAAGAAGTTTCTGTCTATCCCAAAGCCCATGTGTCCAACGCTCCCTATGTAGGCAGCACCGTTGTCGGCCAAGTCTCAGAAGTGCAGAGCAAACAAGCAACCATACGGATTTTCCAAGTGGGCAACCGCTTGTTGTCAGGTTTTTTCACCGGCCTGCTTCACATTTCAGATGCGAGTCCACGCTACGTGGAGAGCATGTACGAGGTCGTCAAGGCCGGCGACGTAGTGCGAACTCGAGTCATCAGCGAGAAAAACAGGGTGCTCCACTTATCGACAAACGACAAGGATTTAGGCGCAGTCTACGCATTCTGCTCTCGCTGCGGACACTCATTAATGCAGAGGAGATTCACTTTACGCTGCCCCGAATGCGGCAATTCTGAAAAGCGCAAAACAGCCCAGGACTACAGCAAGGGAGAGATTTAGATGGACATCAAGATCTTGAAGAAAACGCCAGATGAAATTCGCATTGAAGTCATGGGTGAAGGCCACACACTCTGCAACTTACTACAAAAGGCATTGCTCGAAGACGAGACTGTTGAAACCGGCGGCTACAGCCTACAACATCCACTTGTCTCAAACCCCGTTGTATACGTTAGAATGAAGGAGAAACGTAAGCCTGAGAAGAGGCCTGAAACTGCCCTGAAAGAGGCAGCCGAGAGGGTCAGACAGCGTGGTCGAGAGTTCAAAGTCAGTTTTGAGAAAGCTCTGAAAGAATGGCAGAAGAAATGACCCCGCTCGCCCCAACACTGAAAACCTATAATACCTTAGAAAAATTACTGCTTGACCAAGGCTTGGCAGGATTAGGCGACTCCTACGTAAACTTCGTCTATTCATTAGCCATGTCCCGGAAACATGGAGAACCCGTGGGAGCAAAAGTCAAGAATAGGGTACTAGCCGAGGCTGTGGAGAAGTCAGGCCTGCGAAAGTTTCTTCCACATCGAGTGGACAGACACGACCGAGGAAATGCGGCTGAAGCCCTTCTGGTTTTTGCTTGGCTTCAAGACATACTGGAGGTAGATGACTGCGTCACAGTCTTGAGCAAAGAGGACGATGAAACTGAAGCGTTCGCTAGTCTTTTGCGTAGCGTTCTAGAGAAGATCGGTGCGATTCATGAGTAGCAATAGGCGCAGCCATGGTGGCTTGGGCAGAATACGAGTGGTCAAACCTGAGATTCGAGTTCTAGGCATTGATGACGGCGTATTTACTCCCCATTCCAAAGAGCTTGTTGATGTTGTAGGCGTTGTCTTCAGGGGAGGTCTCTGGCTCGACGGCTTCATGCACACCCGCGTTCAAGTAGATGGCATGGACGCAACGCAGAAACTGACCAAAATGATAACAAGTTCGCCACACCACCGTCAGCTTCGCGTCGTCATGCTGAACGGCGTAACCATGGCCGGTTTCAACATTGTCGACATCAACCATCTCTATGAAAAGGTCAAGTTGCCAATAATCGCAGTCACCAGAGACAAACCAAACTTTGTAGACGTAAAAAAGGCCCTGCAGAACCTGCCACAAACAGAAAAGAGATGGAAAGCCATAGAGGACGCTGGCAAAATCATCAAGGTGAGAATACGAGAGAGAGAAGACCCCATCTACGTGCATGTGGCCGGGGTTTCTGAAGAGACCGCGAAATGTATCTTGAGGAGTACGTCCACCCGCAGCAACATCCCTGAGCCGCTACGAGTAGCGCACATTATTGCGTCCGGGCTTACCCATGCATAAACGTGCAAATGTAAAGCTCAAATCTTTATTGAAATTAAGAAAAGGTTTAAAAGACTCGACCTTAAGGAAAAGGGTTCAGACCGTGGAGACGTGAGGGCAGCAATCCAATGGAATTCTGTCCCAAATGTGGAACAAGACTCGTACCCAAGAGAAGCAAAGAGGGAAAGACGTCTAATCTTGTCATGGCCTGTCCAAAGTGCGGTTACAAAAAGCGGCAACCTGCAAAACAGTTCGCACCTATTCCAAAGGTAATAGAACACACGCCACAGGAGACCATAGCCATAATCAGCAGGGAAGAACAGAAGCTGCGTGTGTTGCCCACAGTTCGCATTGAATGCCCTAAATGCGGCAACAACCTAGCTTATGTCTGGCAAGTTCAAACCAGAGGCAGCGACGAGTCCTCGACGCAATTCTTCAGATGCACCAAATGCAGCCACACATTCAGAGAATACAGCTAACTCAGCAAAGAAGACATCTCTCCGCAGCAACATCACCCTACGACTTTCAAGCCCACCTTACGACATTGCATGCAACATGTTAGTGTTTCTTAAGCTTAGCTCAACACTAACAGGCATATAATCCATCCTAAGGCGTCTTTGGCATCACCAAGTCTGCGATGTCCACACCGTGACCATAAATCTGCCGCATCGCGGTTGTAGCAGCCAAAACTTGAGGCGCGATGTTCGAATAGCTCTTGTGAACCAAAGCCTCAATCTCGTTCACCAAATCCTCAACAGTCTTCCTTTCATTCCTCAATGCCTCAGCCAAGCCGATATTACGAGTGAACATTGCCTTCAAGGCATTTTCATGGGTATCGAAGGCCAGCTTATGCAAGCGCAACAGCAACTGAGACAAATCCTTGGACACTTTGGCTCCTTTCATCTCCATAACAGCCTCAGCCAATCTTACTGACTGGTCACCGATAGCTTCCACTAGGCTGGCTGTTAGGCGATAGTCTAAACAGTCAATGGGCAATATGCCTAGCTTCTCGCTCAATCCGGGATTCTGAATAACTGTCCGTAGAATTCGGACGAGGAGGAAGTATAAGCGGTTGACTTCGATGTCGCGGGCCACCACATTCCTGGCCGAATGCCCATCTCCTTCAACTAGAGCAGTCAGTGCATCGCGGTGCATGCTTGAGGCGATCGAGTGCTCTCTTTGAAGGGCTTTGTCGGGCAGAAGAGCCGCGGGCTCCAACAAAGACTGCATGACGATCTTTGAATAGTCCTCTTCAACGATTTCCAAGCCAATCAAACGAGTAGATGACTGTTTAACGCGTTCGCGATCCTCAGAACTCATTCTCTCCTTAGCTTCAACACGGATTATGTCGTAGCCAAGCAGATACTTGCCCATAATTTCTCGGTCAAGAAGAGTGGAAGGCTTGATTACTGCAACTTGGGGAGTCCGCTCGGCACTGTATTTAGCGTCTACAATGAGGCGCCCATCGGCGGCTTCGGACAAGGCCACAACCGAACTCTTGTCCAATCCATTGCGCGTAGCCCAATCCTTTGGCAGGCACACGAAAAAAGTCCCCCCACCGGTGCGTTGAACCTTACGAAGATCCATCGAGACCCTCACAGAGGATATGTATACATATAGATAAATTGTTTCATAATTGGAGACTATTAACAAGGCGCTGCATGTACGAAGCTTAACAATAGCGCGGTTGGCATCAGATCAAAAAGCAGAATTGACAGTAAAGCCCAAAAGAGACCGCGTAGCGCTTCAACAAGAGAGGTTAGAAGAGTCTGCACCAAGTGAACGAACGACTTCAGAAAACCATCTCATACATTGTAGAAGCTGGATACCAACTCGACAGCGAAGCCTTTGCACTTATGGAAACCCTGTCTAAAACCGAAGACCCCCTCAACCTGATAGAAAAGATCATAGGAAAGATAGATGAACTTCCGCAGAAACCCCTTTTTATAAGTCGCAGTCTCCTCGAGGAACTGATAGCCCATACTGCGAAAACCGGTTCAGAACCTGCTGTTCAACGCTTACTTGAACCATTTATGGATTCCAAGAAAGAGAGCTTTAAACCTCACGCCAAGGAGATTGAATCCGACGTAAGAGTATTGGATGATCCCACAAGTACCATGCGCAGTTCCGGATCAATCGAGGAATATCACGACTATTTCCTAGACCGGTTCACGCGACTCCGAAAGTTACTTAGGCAGCGGATGGACGCCAAAGATGCGTCATCGATTGCTGACGCCCTGAGAGCCCCTGCCAACTCCAAGGTTAAAGTCGTCGGAATGCTGACAGAGAAGCGTGAGTCAAAGCAAAGAATCTTCCTGCGGCTAGAGGATCAAGAGGCCAGTGTGACTGTGCTTGTCAACGAGGGCCTTGAAGGCTCAGTCTTTGAACGGGTTCAATGCCTCATGCTGGACCAGGTCATCTGCGTGGCAGCAATC
>Ga0315309_1002472_pt1 | contig 10766 bp, 7 predicted proteins | sample TDP4_MG_FD_203080 | JGI IMG/M metagenome (GOLD analysis project Ga0315309, IMG submission 203080) | Freshwater sediment microbial communities from Lake Towuti, South Sulawesi, Indonesia - TDP4 | ecosystem: Environmental > Aquatic > Freshwater > Lake > Sediment | place: Indonesia: South Sulawesi...
TTTATGTTAGCCTCAGCAATGGGTAGCGTCCACGATATAGCTCTCAATATCTCTCACATGTCTGGTGTACAAGACCCTAGTACGCTGAAGCTACCCACTGAGGGCTGCGGGGACGGTCAAGACATGGGGTGTTTCCATTCCTGGTACCGTCTATCCTTATTCTTGACCTCGTCCGTTCTTCGTGCCTGAATCAAAGTAGGCAGGCTCGGCAGCAGAAAGGAGGTGATGGGCAAAACCAATATGCATAATCAAGCTCTACACTACCATCCAAAGGAGGAAGACAAGAAATGAAACCGTGGCAAATTGTCGTAAGCGCTATTGCTGTGGTCGCTGTGGGGCTGGGCACCTTTGGGACCTTTCAATCAATCGGACTGGGGAGCAGGGCAGGCAATATTGAGGACGACGTGTCATCTGTGGGGGATAGGGCAAGCGTCTTGGAAGACAATGTCTCGCTTATCGACGCTGGCATCATCTCGATTGAGGGGCACATCACTAGCATTAAGGGCAACATCGCCACCATTGAGACTGACATTGGCACACTTCAGGTTGACCTCTCCGACGTTAACGCGGAGATAACCTCTATCGAGGGCAACATCGCCACCATCGAGACTGACATTGGCACGCTTCAGGTCAATGTCTCGGACATCAATGCAGAGATAACCTCCCTTGAGGGCGACATTGCCACCATTGAGACAGACGTGGGCACAATTGAGGTGAATATCGCCACTATCAATGGAAGGATAACCTCTATTGAGGGTGATATCGCCATCATCGAGACAGACGTCGGTACCATAATTACCAAGATCGGCACTAATGTTGACCCCGCTGGCACCACCACCCTCTTCGCCTGGATGGCTAAGCTCTTTGCCAGTGGGCAAATGGCGCAGGGCTTGGTCTATTATGGCAAGGTGACCCAGGTTGATGATGCCACCCACTTCAGAGTAGCTTCCTTAGTTGGCCTTGGCGATGCCTTCTTTACCAACAACTATCGGGTCTATGTACTCAGAGATGCCGGGGGTACCGGGGCTGCCCCCCAGGGAGAGATGCAGCCCTGCTCAGGTTATACCAGCTCCACCGGACGATTTACCCACACAGCCTTTAGTGTCGGTTTGGCCGTTAATGATGAGGTCCTGCTACTTCATGAGGGGATTGCTCAGATAGCCGACTTAGTTGCTGCCCTGGTTATTCTTGATGCTTTCCACGACGTTCCCGCTGCCGATGCCGTCGCCAATCTTCAGATGCGAGATGTGATTGGTCAAAAAGGTGATAGCGCTGACTATACGGCAGGAGCTACCCAATCCTCTTTGATGAGGTTGATAAAAGGACTTCTGGGAATCACTGTCATAGCCGAGGGTACGCTGACTACGAGCTCTGCCACTGTCCCCGCCGATACAGGAAGAACCGAAGGTAATGATTTCTTCAAGGGCTGTGTACTGATGACCCTAGCTGGTGGAGTGGCCTTCCAGCCCAGGCCAATTCGCCAGTTCACGTCAGGGACAGATGTGTTCACCCTGGATGAGCCATTCACTGCCGCCCCTGGTCTGGTGGCTTATGTCATTCTGGCCTCGGATTACCCGGTGCAGAGGCTTTTGGATATCCTAAATGCTGTCAATGCTATCTTGACCCTGACAGAGACAGGCGGGACGCTGACCGCAAACGGTACCGAGCAGAACATCTATATCAACAATGCCCCGGCAGGCGAGTTTGAGCCGAGGGTTGTTCTGGTTGACCTGGACAATATGCAGGCTGGAGATACCATCGTCTTCAGGGTTTACTATCGCCTCAGAGCAGGAGGTGGTCTACAACTCTACGATTACGTTCAGTATACGGGTGCCGATGGGGGGTTGACTGATGGACGCAAGCTCATCGCCATCACCCTCCTGCCTAACCGGTTCGGGGTGAGGGTCACCTTGCAGCAGACGGCGGGTGTCAACCGATCCTATGACTGGGATGCTCATTATGAGGACTAGGAGCCAAAAATGAGAAGTTTTTATAAGGAATCACTTAATAACCAGATACTTGTGTGTCTGCCATTTCTTGAAGCTGCAGACATAATAACCTAGGACATTGCCAGACCCCATCAGCCAGTAGCATTGACTAACACCCCTACCTGGACTACCTTGGCTAGTGGTCTTCAGGTGTTGGATTTCAACGCAGCAGTGCCAGAGTTTCTGGAATGCCCCGCTGCCAGCACGGTGGATCTGGACTTCACCATAGTGGATTTCAGTTTGGCAATATGGGTTTATGTCAATGACTTCTCAGCCAATCGTGCATTGTTCTTCAGAGGGGAGGCGAATGCCATTATGATGGCCAAGCGATGGATTGCTGCATCTCAGGTAACAAATCACTCTTTTGTTGAGTGGCCAGCCTGAGGGGTGACAGACGGCCTCCTCAGCCAGGGGGAGGGGGTAACCCTGAGCCTATCTGAGCCCCTAGCTGAGCGTAAAGCTCAGCCTATGCGAGGTCGGTCAAGTGGTCTCCTCTTGGTCTTCCCTCTCTACCTATCTATGGGGTATAGCTGATATCTTGCCCTTCTCTGGTATGTACCACGGTGACGGGTACCACCAGTCGCCAGGCTCGGCGATGCCATCCTCAATGAGGATATGCATCAGGTTATAGGGGACAGCCATTAAGCACAGACCTCCAGGGTGCCCAGAGGACTGGTGGCAGAGGTAAAGCCCATCGATCCCTGGTACCCGGTAACGAGCCAGCTCTGGTAGGGGACGTTCATTCCACCACTGGTCCCTGCACTGACGAATGCCATACCAGGTGCCGCCCAGCATCCCCGTGTTGCGAAGCTCCTGCTCATAAGGGGTCATTGCCCAGTGGTGAATGATATTGTCTGAATTAAGGTTCTCATACACCTGACTGAAGGCCTTGACCATGTAAGCGTTCATCTCGTCCTTGACCTTATTTATGGCATCTGGTCCTGCTACGTGATACTCCGGTGGGGGGACATAAACTTCCAAAGAACACTCCAGGGCGGTGTTGGGACGGGTAGTCTGCCGGTGGAAGGGGCTGAATATCAGTGCGCTCCCCGCCCGCAACCATGGCACTCTTTCCGGGGGCACAGTGGGGTTACCTTGCCGCCCCAGCACATCCATTACGTGATCATAATAGATCTCCCGCGAGTCCATTGGGTAGTACATGCCCGAAAGCTCAGCCTCCTTGTACTTGGGCCGGTGTCGCAAAGGCTCACGCAGGAGGAAGTGGTTGACATAGATGCTCCCTCCCTTCAGGCTGAGGTCATCAATTCGCTTCCTCAGGCCAGGGTCTAGATGCTGCGGTCCGATCATCCTGAGAAAGGTTTGCTTGATGTCAGCAGCGCTGATTACCGCCTTGTCTGCCCAGACCTTCTTTTCACCGCAAGCGGCATTATCTCTCAGGCGCACCCCTACTGCCCGACCATTGCGGATAATGATCTCATCTACCGGGCAGCAGGTGCGAATCACTGCTCCATGGGCTAAGGCGCAGCGCATGATGGCATGGAAATAGCCGTGGATGCCACCCATAGGAACAGTTCCTACAGTGTAGAGTATGGCCAGAACAACGCTGGCAAAAGCAGGGATAGCCATACCCTCAAAGTGACCGGCAGCCCCAGAGTACCAAGCCGCCATGGCTATGAATGTCTTAAAAGCTTCGCACTCCAAATACTCGTCCATCAAATCCCATGTGCTCCACTCCAGCAGCTCCTTGGTCCATACATCAGGCTGTCGCTGTTTGTATACCTGCATAAAGGGAATGTTTTCCGCCGTTAGCTCCACCTCAGGGGGATGGGGTGGACACCAGAAGACAGCACGCAGTAGGTCCTTGGTGAAGGGAGGCGAACCCATCATGCCAGCTAGCTTGCCATAGGCCATCAGGTCACTGTCGGGGGTGCGCACACATCCTTCCGTGGTCATGTGCACCAGGCTCAATACGCCCGTGCCTGCCTCCTTCAAGGCTCTCCAGTCCATGCGGGCGCCGTACCTCCAGAGTTCCAGTTGCTCCCAGCCGGGGGCTGGGCCGCCGTAGAGAGCCACAGCATGGGGGCTGGTGTGGACTCCAGCTATGGGGTCACAATTCTCCTGTGCTCCCCCCGCCTCCGGCCTCTCCTCCAATAGACAGACGCTCAGTCCACACCTGGCCAAATACGCCGCTAATGTTGTGCCATTGTGGCCGGCACCGATAATTACAACGTCATATCTTTCTCCCGTGCTCATCTTTACCTCCTCTCCAGACCCACCCGGCTGGAATTGCTGGGAAGAGTGCTGTGCCACATTATACCACATCAGCCTGGAGCCAGATTCAGGGTTGGTGAAGATTACACCCCGCTTCGGCTTCCCATAGCCGAGAAGCGACCAGACAGTAATTTCAAGGGCATTGATCGACATGTATTATGACCAAGGTGAGCAAGAGGGGACTGGACCTTTTGGCTTTTTGTTGCACTGCACTCCACCGATTAATAGGGAGTGAGACTTATAATAGTCTCATGAGAAGGAAAAGCCCGGCATTGACAAATCTAGAAGGTTGAAGGAACTGAAGTAGAAATCGGCAAGATTACCGAGCGGTACGGCCCCTTTGTTCGCTTCAAGGTATACGCTGTTGCGTCGATACATGATGTGCAAGAAGTAATAAGAAGCTTGTCCTAATGGTTGAGAAACGGCACTAACATGCTAACCCCACCCCTTAATTCCCCCTCCATGTGAAGGAAAGCGGGAACAAATAGAAAGAGCGGGGCGAAAACCCGTCTCAGACACTTAACCAGAAATCTTACTTCGGAGGTGCAGGCATAAGGCCGACTTGTTGCATGAATGAGGTCATATTCCAGTAGGCAGACTCTCGGCTTATCTTACCTTTGCGAAACTCAATTATTGAAGCACCGCGCACCGAAAAACTCTTGCCGGTAGCTGGCATCCCAGGAATGCTGCTATGGGCAAAAGTGCCACTCGTGACCCATTCTCCAGCTGACCAGTTGCGGGTAGTGAAACTGGACTTCCGTTCAACCTTCACGTCGGGCATATCAATGAACATAGAGCTCACATAGTCTTTTAGCTCCTTTTTGCCGCGGCATACCTTTCCTTCAGCCAGGTCCTCGTAGACAACGTCATTCGTGAAAAAGGACAGAATCCTCTCCACATCATGTGAATTCCATGCCGACGAATAGTCATCCATCATCTTTTCCAAATCAGTCGCCATCTTCGTGCCTCCTTTCAATTTGGATTACATAGTAAATTGTGGGGGCATCAAGGAGATAAAAACAAAGGGCGTAGCCCCCTGTTTGAAAAACCTTCCCCTCCTTACTTTTCAAAGCTGAAAAGCCTTTGATAGGAAGTAATCCTAGGGCCATCACACGCTGTTCTATGTGGTGCTTCTGAAGGGCAGAACTCGTCCTCTGGCGAACTTTCAGCAGCACACTGAGGGCAAATCCGAACGAGCTTGGTTCCGCACTTTCGACAGAACCGATTGGCCTCAGGATTCTCGGTCTGACACTTTGGGCATTTCATTTCATTGGCCCTCTGTGTGAGATGCTGACACGAGGTACTTGGATATGACCATGCTACAACCCTGCTTGTGGATTGTCAATGCCCCGGGAGGAGGAGTCTATTATGTGCCGACTCCTAACATAGTAGCCACAATCGGCTTGAGGGGGCGAAGCAATTGCACGCTTCGCCCCAGCCCTATACCTCCTCTATTCGCCAGTTCCTCTCGCTAGCCGTTATCTTCGTGCCACCATCTTCTTCATCTCAGCCCAGTCAATCACGACTGCTGGGTAGATGCCATCTATAGGAACGTCTGGTCCCTTGGACCATGTATCTATTATGGCTTGCTCGGATGGCGCTTCCCAAAGGCAGGCTATCTTTCCAGCACCTGCTGCCGCCCAACTGGTAATGCAGTAGGTATCTTTAGTGAACATCTTCAGCGATGCCTTGGTATCGCCCTCTATGGACGCACTTGCCGCCATCCTTGGGTCGAATGTGTGAAGCACCAGAAACTTTGCCATCTTGGTCACCTCCGTTTTGTTCAATTCACGGGCTACCCCAATGAAATGAGCCAACCTATGCCCTGCCCGTAGAGGAGTAGGCTGGTAAGATTTGGCATAGGCACCACCTCCTTTGGTGGGAGAGTCTGGCAAGATACGGGGGTGATGCTAATAATATGGCCTCGAAGGCATCCTGTCAATACCTTGAGGCAGTTCCCTATACCACACTCAGCTTGGATGCAGATTCAAGGGGACACCAAACGATGTGCTCCATGAAGGGTTTTGGGGCTCGCTTGGTCACCTCGCCCTCCTCTTGGCCACATCCAGCACTGCCTTGGCAGCCTCCTCCGTGATAGACTTGGCGAACTTCTCCTCTACCCACACGACGATGTCAGCGTGATTCTGCCGACATTCTGCCGACAAACTCTTTGGCACTCTCTGGCACAGGGTGGCACTGCCAGATACGAAAGCCGCCGTGGGGCAAGACAAGAAAGCACAGATTGCTATCTGGAGGGACGGCGTGGCACGTTACGCCTCTTACTTTTAATCGGGGTGTCGTGGGTTCAAATTCCACACGGCTCACCAAAGCTGGAGAGCGTCCCCTTCGAGGGGAGAAGGTAATTTTGTCAGAACTTAAGTCTCTTTTTGGCTGCCTCTAGAAGCTCATCTCTGAACTTGGGATGTGCGATCTCGATAAGGGCCAGGGCCCGCTCCCTTTCATCCAGTGGTGCAAGGTTGGCAACTCCCCACTCGGTAACCACATACTGCGTGTAATGCCTGGGCACGGTTACCCTGGCTCCCTGCGTCGTGTAGGGCACAATGCGTGATATCGTCCCGCCTTTGGCGGTGCTGGGCAGGACGTTGATTGCCCTTCCTCCTTCAGACCAGTAAGCGCCAATCACAAAGTCGAGCTGTCCGCCCGTGCCGGAGCGCATATCATCGCCATAGGACTCCGAGCAGATGGTCCCCACAAGGTCAACCTCGACAGAGCCGTTTATGGCCACCAAGTTCTTCTCCCTGACCAGCAGAGGAATCGAGTTGCAGTATGCAGCAGAATAGAACTCTACCAGAGGATTATTGCCCAGGAAGTCGTAAAGCTCCTGGTCGCCAAAGGCGAAAGCCATGACGATCTTCTTCGGATGGGCCTGTTTATATTTGCCAGTGACGATCCCCGCTTCCACAAGCTGGCGAGTGCCCATGGGAGCCATCTCTGTATGAATGCCCAGGTCTTTGAGGTCGCTATCGGCAATAAGCTTGGATATATGTCCAGGAACTGCGCCTATTCCTACCTGAAGGCAATCCCTGTCCCTGAGCAGGCTTACTACGTTTGCAGCAATCTTCCTGTCTACCTCTGTCGGCTCGGGCAGCGGAGGTGCAAACAGAGGTTCATCCGTTTCCACGAACTTATCGAAACGGCTGATGTGGTAGTGCGTATTGCCGTAAGTCCTGGGCATATTCGGGTTGACCTCGCCGATAACCCAGTCAGTCTGGTCAATGGCCTCTGGCGTGTAAAACAGATCAAGACCAAGTGATACGTACCCGTGGTCGTCCGGAGGGCTAACCTGGGTTATGATGCCCTGCCTGCGTGGCTCGATCGCTTGCCGCTTCTTTAGCACATGGCCTACGCTGGAGCTTTGGACTGGAATGTATGTTGAAGAGCCCTCCGCCTGCTGGTACATAGAAAGCTTAGAATAATAGCCACAGATCATCCTGAAGGTTTCTCTACACTCAGGACTGAAAATCTTGTAAGGATGGTATTGGAGCGCCGATACATACTGGACGTCACTCAGCTCGTCTTTCCGGTCTGCGATGGCGTCCATTATGGCTGTGGAAGGCTCACCGAGTCCCAGGGGGGTCATAAACCGGTCGCCTGATTTAACAAGCTTCGCCGCTTCCTCATAAGTGCATAGCTTCGATTTGTATTCCTCTCTCCAAGACATTTTTGAACTCCTTATTGCAAAGTAAAAATGCCAGGGGACATCCGGCATCAATATACTACCCAAATATTACCCAGGTCAAATGCCCGGCAGAGCTTGGCCTGACAGTCTATCGTATTTGCACCAAGGCCAAGGGTAACCCCTTGGCACCGGTCAACAGGAAAAATCAGTCCATTGGTATCTTTGGTCTACTTTAGTATATAAGGCTCTACAACATGGGAACAATGATAATTCTTTGCATTCCCCAGATTCAAAGTTATAATTAAGCCATCACCAGAGTCACCAGCAAAGGAAAGGAGGGGAAAGAGAAATGATTGAAGCGATGCTAAATGAAAGCCAAAAGAGGCTGCGTAACGAGGTGAGGGAGTTGGTGAAGGCCGTACCCCGGCAGCTAATTCTGGACATGGACGCTGACAAGATAAGGTATCCCCGGCAATTCTTGGAGGACGCCGCCAGGAGAAAGCTACTCGGCCTCCGTTTCTCGCCTGAATATGGCGGCCGGGGTTTGGGGTGGGAGGATGAGATAATTGAACTAGAGGAGGGCGGGGCACTGCCTCTGTCCCTCGGCTGCTTGTACGGGCTGGTGAGCATTTGCGGCGAGGCGTTCCAGGTGTTTGGAAGCGAAGAGCAGAAACGGAAATACCTCCAGCCCACCCTCCAGGCGAAGCTATGCTGCGCGGAGGCGCTGACCGAGCCTCGCGGCGGCTCTGACTTCTTCGGCGCTACTACCACCGCCATTAAGAAGGGCAACTATTACTTCCTCACGGGGCAGAAGCGCTTTATCGTGGGGGCTGAGGGAGCGGACTACTTCTTGGTCTATGCCAAGACAAGCCAAGAGGCTCCCAGCCGTGAGTCGCTGAGCCTGTTTGTGGTGGAGAAGGACATGGGGGTGGAGGTTAAGCATCTCTATGGGCTGATGGGGACGCGAGGAGGGGGGGCGGGGAGGATACTGTTGCGCAATGTCAAAGTCCCCGAGGAGAACATCATTGGAAGGGAAGGCCAGGGTGGTGAGATCTTCTACCGGATGATGATTCCAGAGAGGATGACCACTGCCGCTGGTATCCTGGGCACAGCACGCAGCGCCCTGGAGATAGCCGCTCGCTACAGCGATAAGAGGAAGGCCTTCGGCACCAAGATTAGGGACTTCCAAGCGGTGAGCTTCAAGGTTGCTGATAGCATTACCAAGCTCGATGCGGCAAGCTCCCTGGTGCACGCCACAGCGATGACCATTGACCGAGGCCTCGATCGCAAACTGGCGCGGCGCATGGTCTCCGAGTCCAAGAAATTTGCCACCGAGGTCGCCTGGGAGGTGGTAAACGACGCCATGCAGATAATGGGCGGCATTGGATACACCAGTGTATATCCCATAGAGCGCATGCTACGAGACACTAGGCTGGCCATGATCTGGACAGGGACTAATGAGGTGATGAACCTCATCATCCAGCACGAGTACTACCGTGACCTCTTGGCCCGTCGTGACGAGAGTCGAGACATTGAGGGCGATGCACTAGAAGCAGAGGAGGCGGAGGAGAAGGTCTACGAGTAGCGCTCGGCTATGTCTGAGCACTGACTAGGAGGCTGTTTGAAAATGTAGTGCAGGTCTTTAGACCTGCCAGAGGCTAAGTGCCTTGGCATAAGTAGTCCATAAGCTCAGCGAAGCTTGGAGGGAATGCCGCCTTGTATACAAGGAAAGAAGGCGTCGGATACCTTAGTCCAGCCTTATGGGTTCCTTCGAGTCCCTCAATGAGAGCTTCTGCTTTGCTCATAGGCATAGAAAAGCAGACCTCATGATCCTGTGTTTGGGCGATCATCCGGTCACCACCACCAGCCACAATGACTTGGCACTGTTCCGTTAGGATCGTTCTGGTGACCTGCTCACCACAGGCGAAGGCACCCACACTGCTGGAAGCAACCGGCTCACCTGTTCCATATACATGGGCCTGTATCAGCCTGGCTATCTGGGCTGCGTTACCGTAGATGATGATGACCTGAGGTTCAAACTTAGCCCGGTTGAGGGGCGCCGCCACAAGATGAGTATATCTCCCCTGCTCAAGCTGAGGTGCACTTTGAATTAGTTTGGCCCTGACATCCTGGTTCTTTACCCAAAAAGGGATATTGAAGCTGCCATCAAGAAACCTTGGTTTGGCTGGTACAAACCCCAACGTGAACGCACCGATTGGGCAAAGCATATCCTCTTTGCCCATTGCTACTAACCAGCCATACCGCCGAGCTAAAGCTATACCCTGACATACTGGCATCGGCGCGCCCAGATCTCGCTTCGGCATTCTAGCTTTTTCCGGTATTTCATCCCCTGAGTTGACCATTTTGATGGCCACCGGGAAGGTATCCGGACGAATGTATAAATCTAGAGCTTGCCTAATCCTTTGTAGCTCCACTCTCTTGTCTCCTTTCCTCTGCCTTCATATTGTATGTAGCACACGTTGGGAAATATGACGGGCGGAAGGCTGATGCCCAAATCAAATTATCCCTTCGCTTTGTAGTTTCTCTATTTTTCCTGGGTCATAGTCCAATAGCTCGGAGTAAACTTCATAGTTGTTCTGGCCAAGGAATGGGGCAGGCTGAGTAGGCTCGCCCGGAGTCTCACTTAGCTTGAATACTGAGCCAGGCACTGTAAGCCTACCGCTTATCAACTGCTCTACCTCCACTTGCATACTTCGGCTGGCAAGCTGCGGGTCCTTGGCTACTTCGCCAAAGGTAGGCACCTGAGCACAGGGCAAATCGGCAGCTCTAAGCTGGCTTATGATCTCGGCCACAGTCCTTTCCCTTGTCCATTCCTCTACTATAGCGTCTATTTCATCGACGTGTTTGATGCGGTCAAACTGGGTGGCATACTGTGGAACATCCCA
>Ga0315309_1002473_pt1 | contig 10764 bp, 8 predicted proteins | sample TDP4_MG_FD_203080 | JGI IMG/M metagenome (GOLD analysis project Ga0315309, IMG submission 203080) | Freshwater sediment microbial communities from Lake Towuti, South Sulawesi, Indonesia - TDP4 | ecosystem: Environmental > Aquatic > Freshwater > Lake > Sediment | place: Indonesia: South Sulawesi...
TGCCCGAGGCGCTGAATTGGCCGCCCTGGTACCGGGTCGTGGCCAGGACTACCTTTTGAGCGTGTCACAAGTGCAGGGGTTGCTGGATGAGGGGACGACCGTCGTCTCCTATTTCGTACTTGAAGACGAAGTCCTGGTTTTTCTGATTACGTCCGACCGGTTTGAGACTGTCCTGCTTGAGGTCAGCCCGGAAGAGTTGCGAGCGCAAATCACCGCTTTCCGCGATTTCGCCGATGTGACCGAGCCTTATCCTGGCAGTGCCGTCACCCTCTACGGTTGGCTGATTGAACCGCTCAAAGAACACTTCACTACTCCTCATCTGGCTATCGTGCCGCACGATGTCCTGCACTACCTACCCTTCGCCGCCCTGACCGATGGCGAGCGCTACCTGCTTGACGACTACACCCTCACTGTCCTGCCCAGCGCAAGTACGCTGCCCTTTATTCAGGAAAACGCAGAGCTTACAGCTTTCAGCGGTCAGCCGTCAGCCTTAATTCTCGGCAACCCAGTCACCGCCGATTACGACACTGTCGCCTCGCTCGCCACCACCCGCGACTCGCTCGGTTCGCTGCCTTTTGCCGAAAAAGAGGCCAAAGCTATTGCCGAACTGTTCGACGTCGAGCCGCTCATCGGCGAGGCCGCCACCGAAAGCGCCGTGCGCGAAAAAGTCAGCGAGGCCACCATCCTCCACCTGGCCGCCCATGGTAAATTCAATCCCGTTGCCCCGCTCAACTCCCTCATCGCCCTCGCTCCGGATGACGACAATGACGGCTGGCTGACCGTCGGCGAAAGCTACGGGCTAGATTTGGAACAGACTGATCTTGTGGTGCTGAGCGCCTGCCAGACCAACCTGGGCGAGTTGAGCGCGGGAGATGAGCTAGTCGGGCTGACGCGAGCCTTCATCTTCGCCGGGACACCCACCGTCGTCGCCAGCCTGTGGAGCGTGGAGGATGAGGCCACGGCCTTGTTGATGGAACGCTTCTACACCCACCTACGTGATGGAATGGGCAAAGCGGAGGCGCTGCGCCAGGCTCAGCTTGAGGTACGGGAGCAGCATCCCAACCCCTACTACTGGGCGGGCTTTGTGTTGTCGGGGGATGGGGGAGAAGTGGGTGACGTAATAGCAGAGGCTACTCCAGTCAGCGAAAAAGAGAAGGAGACCAAGGGTGGTATCTGCCTTGGCCTGATGTTGCCATCAGCGTTGGCGGTCGCGGCGTTTTGGCAGCGACGGTCAATACAGACGTGAAGCCGTCCCCTTTCGGTTCGGAAGTCGTAACTATGCTAATCGCAGTCAATGCACGACCAGCAAACCTTCAAGGAGCAACCTGATGCCAGAAAAACAATCCCTTATGCAGTTGGCGACTCACTACCTTGAATTGACCAAAGACCTGGTCAAGAACCAAGACTCCCCCAGCCCAGAACAGGTGTTAGACTGCCTGGTCAGTCGCGATAGAATTGCCTACCTGCTGAAAGAAGAAGGCCCAGCAGAGCCAGGAGCCGCCCGCCTGATTGATCAAGGGGACCGCCAGATCCGGGAAGTGGGGGAGCCAATCAGTCAAATGAAAGAACTCGAGGATTGGCGGGGGAGCTTTGGTCCCCCAACGGACGCCTGGTGGTGGCACTTTTCCCCGTCCAAATCCTCTCCTGGCCTCTCCGAGCGATTTGACTGGCTGTGGACAGCCCTGGCCCTGGCCTGCCTGACGGTATCGCTCAGCCTGGTAGCCGACATCTCTCCCCGCTTTTTGAGTGGCGGGCCGGATACCCCGGCTGCTTTGGCTGTCATTGCCCAGAGCGTCCTGACCCTGCTGACTACCGGTAGCGTGCTGACCTCGGCGGGTCGGAAGGCCGCTGAACGTATTCTCAGCAGCTTCAAATTCCCCAAGCGTCTTTGGGAGGAGGCTGGATTTACCGCAGCGGCACTTTTGCTGATCCTGCTCTTTCTCTTTCACCGCTCCTTGCCCCTGATCGCCCGTGGGTACAACGACAGCGGATTCGACAACTACCAGGCCGGTCAATTGACCAGCGCCCAACGTGACTACGAGCGGGCCTTGAAGCTCGAACCTGATCTCTTGCAGGCCCACTACAACCTGGGCCTGCTGTATGAAGACCTGAACGATCTCGACAAAGCCAAGGCCGAATATCAAATCGCCCTACAAGGCGGCCTGGATGCGGCCTACAACAACCTGGCCCGCCTCTACATCCTGGACGAGGAGTATGATAAGGCTATTCCCCTACTGTTAGAGGGTCTCAAGCTCACCCGAGACGATGCAGTGCGGTATGACCTGTACAAGAATCTGGGCTGGGCGCGTCTGGGTCAGGCCCGTTACGACGAGGCCCTGGCGGCCCTCCAGGAGGCGATCAAGCTGGCCGATGAGGAAGCCCCAGCCTATTGCCTGCTGGCCCAGGTTTTGGAGGCTGAGGAAAGCCAGGGGGAGGCCCTGGATGACGCCTGGGAGACTTGCCTGCGATATGCCGATAGCAGCCGACCCGACGAGGACGTCTGGCTGGGACTGGCTCGTCAACACTTTGAAGATCAAACTGACCAACAAGGAGGAGAATGATGGCACCCAAAAAGCTCACCTTGCTTGCACTGACCCTCGGACTCGTATTGCTGGGCTGCGCTCCCGCTACTCCTCCCTCGCCTCCCACGCCTGTTCCCAGCACCTCGATTGCAGAAGGAGAGCCAGGTGGCGAGGAATTCACGGAACCTGGCTTCAACCTGTTGCTTGCGATGGAGGGGGAAGTGCTGCTCAAGCGAGCGGCCTGGTCGGACTACCACCCCACCGCCTTTGGAACGGTCCTGGAACGGGGCGACTTGCTGAAACTATCCGCCAGCGCCCAGGCCAGGGTCTTGTGTGATAGCCTGACCATCTGGCCTGTGCCGGCTTGCGCTCCGGCGGGCTTGAGCAGTGGCTGCCCCCAGCCGCCGGAACCGGCCTTGATGCGGGGCGGCGCCAAGGTAGGATCCACGCGAGGCGTTGACCCTCTGGTGCCTTATATCATCAGCCCCCGGACAACCAAGCTGCTGACGAATACCCCTACCCTGCGCTGGAACGACTCAGGCGCGGCCAGCTACACCGTGGTGGTGCGCGGGGGCGACTTGGATTGGCGTCAAGAGCAGGTCACTCAAACGGAGCTGGATTACCCTGGGGAGCCAGCCTTCAAGCCGGGCGTGTCCTACCTGCTGGTGGTGGAGGACAGCAACGGGAAATCGTCTCAGGATGAGGGGCTGAAGGGGTTGGGCTTCAGCCTGCTGGAGGAAGCTGAGGCCGAGCGAGTACGGGCCGATGCCGAGCGCATTGCCGGGTTGGGTCTCTCCGACGAAGCCGAGGCCTTTGCCCTGGCCCAACTCTACGCCGGGCACGGCCTTGTTGCAGAAGCCATCGAGATCCTTGAAGGATTGGTCCAGGGTGGCAGTCAGCAAGCCGCCGTCCACCAGGCGCTGGCCGATCTCTATGTCCAAATCGGCCTGGTCTACCTGGCTCAGTCGCGCTACTTGGAGGCGGCTGAATTGGCGGAGGCGGAGGGGAACGTTGAGGGCCTGGCTGCCATCCAGGCCAGCCTGGGTGAAGTCTACTATCCGGCACTGGGCAACAAAGATGAAGCCATCCGTTGTTTGACCCAGGCTAAGGCTGGCTATGAGACGCTGGGGGACTCGCAACGCGTGGGTGAACTTGAGGAGCAGATTTCAGAATTGAACAAGTAATGGGGATGTTGAACTGCCATCTACGTCGGCAGCCTTAACACCGACGTTTTATCATCATCAGCCAGCAAAGATACGTTAGCCTGAAAGAGCGAGGGCTGGGTTTCAACCAGCTCTCGCTCTTCGCTATTAGCCATCAACCTTATCGCATACAACAAGGCCGGGGGAAACGTCCCCGGCCTCGTGTTTTTGCAGAGTTATAACGCCGCGTCGAATTGCTTCTAACACAGCCGGGGTTACTCCACGAACGCCCAGCTTGCCATAGACGCCGCTCATCGTATTGTAGACAGCCCCCTTCGCCACACCAAGCCGGTCGGCAATCTCCTTGACCTGGTACCCATCAGCGAGCAACCACAGGAGATCCATCTCGCGACGGGTGAACTGATCGTAAAATCGTCTCCGACGTTGAAGCCATCGGCTCGCTATCCACGGGCTGATCACCACTTTGCCCATCGCCACATCGCGGACGATCCTACCAACGTTCAAGGAGTAGTCGTCCCGTTCAGACACGTATCCCCGCGCCCCTGCCTGGAGGACGCGATGGAAATCTTCATCATGGTCATGTTGGCATCAGAACCCCAGCCGTTTCAGCCCCAAGCAACTCTAGCGCCAACTACAGGCTGACATCCATCAGGCCATCTTCGATTTGGGCTTTCAGGCAGGCCTTGAACAAGGCCGACAGGAGCTCGGCTTACAGATAACTTAACCCATTGACTTAAACACTAATGGCCACACCCTATTTGGATTAGCCCTGACCCCGTAGCGTGTGCACTGCCACCTCGGGCCGGCAGAGGAAACGAGCACGGGGAGCGGCGGTCCCTTCCAGGCCAAGGCCCCGGCTGACGTAGAGGTAGGTTCGCCCCTCCTGAAACAACCCCACTTCATACTGCTTGCCGTAGATGGAGCTGGTGGCGACCGCGCCGTAAAGGGGCAGGCGAATCTGGCCACCGTGGGTGTGTCCGGTCAGGTAGAGGTCAATGCCTCGCTCTGAAGCTGCCTCGATGAGGTCGGGGGAATGATAGAGGAGGATCTTAAAGCTGTCCGGGGGCACGCCCCTCAGCGCCTGGTCCAGGCGGGGGATGTCAATAGACAGGTCGTGGCTGCAAGCCACTCCCACCAGATAGATCTCCTGTCCCTTGATGTCCAATCTGACACTCTCGTTTTCCAGCACCACGATGTCCAGACCAGCGAAAAGTCGCTCCGTCAGCGCGGAGGAATCCACGCTGCCCCGCACGGCGTAGACACCGTAAGGGGCATGCCACTGGCTGGCCAGGGTGCGGAAATCTCGCTGGGCCGTCTCGTCACCAAGATAGGAGAGGTTGAGATAATCGCCGGTCAGCAGGATCAGGTCGGGTTGCAATTCGTCCACCAGAGGGACCAGTTTCCTTTCCCGCACTGTCGTGCGCTCCACATGGGGGTCGCTGAGTTGAACGATGCGCAGGGGGAGCCCCTGGGCCGGCAGACGGTCGAAGGAGAATTCATGGTGGGTGACCTGTATGCTGAAGGGCTCAATGAGGAAGCCATCCACAGCGCACAGGCTCAGAAAGAGATGAACACCGAAGAATACATTTAGATACGGGGCAACGGTCTGGCTGGGGTTAACTCTCCCCTTACGCCAGCGTCGCCAGGCCAGAGCCAGGCCGAAACTGATGGCCAGAGTAATGGTCACTGCCGAGCGGGCGACGAGCATGACGATAAAGGTCGCCCTGGCCGGGCCATAGGAGAGACCCAACACGGGAAGGCTTTTCAAAAGAGCCAAATCGAAGGCGCTGAAAGACAGTGTGGCGAAGAAAACAACCCATCCAACGAAGGCTTTTCTGGCTGCCCTGCCCCACAACCAGCCGCTGACAGTGCTCGAGGAAAGAGATAGGCTCAGAAGGGGCATAGCCGCCGCACGCGATAAAATAGCGACAATGAAGTGAATCGTATCTACAAAGGAGGCTTCGATGTAGTTCATTTTTTTATTGTAACACTTTCGGCAAGTGGCTGCCAGACGCGCAACCCACGCTTGCTCTACGTTTGTATCACGAACAGTACGAATATGCGAATGTCACGAATGTTTTCCTTTCAATTGTCTATTCGTGCCATTCGCCCCTTCGTGTTTGCATTCGTGTCCTTCGTGCTCAAGCGGGGCAGGGTGAAACGAACGGTCGTCCCCTGCCCTTCTCCGCTTCTCAGGGTGATGTCCCCGCCATGGGCTTCCACGATGGCCTTGGCGATGGAGAGACCCAGGCCGCTGCCACCTCCATCTCGCGCACGGGCCCGGTCCACGCGGTAAAAACGCTCGAAGACACGGGGCAGATCCCCAGCCGGGATGCCGATGCCCTCGTCGCGCACGGCGACGCCCACCATCTCCAGAGTCTGGCCCTCGTCGTCAATGGCCACAGTGATTCGCCCACCTTCCGGCGAGTACTTGATGGCGTTGTCCAACAAGTTGACCAGCACCTGTTCGATGCGGTCGGCGTCGGCCAGGACCCACTGAGGCCCATCAGGGGCGCTCACCTCCACCAGAATCCCCTTCCCTTCCAACTGAGGGGCCAGCTTATGCATGCTTCTCTCTATCAGGTCTCGGACGTCCAGCGCTTCCGGCTTCAACTTCAGGGCCTGGGAGTCGGCCTTGGAGAGCACCAGCAGGTCGTTGACCAGCCGGATGAGACGGTCTGTTTCGTCCTCTATGGTGGCCAGGAAACGGTCACGCACCTCCCTGTCGTCCACCGCGCCGTCGCGGAGGGTCTCCACCAGCCCTTTGATGGCTGTCAGCGGGGTGCGCAGTTCGTGGGAGACATTGCTGACAAAGTCGGTGCGCATCCGCTCGATGGCCCTGAGTTGGGCGATCATGCGGTTGAAAGCCTGCCCCAGGCGACCGATCTCGTCAGCCGAACGGACCGGCACCTGGCGCTCCAGGTCCCCCCGCGCCACCTCATCGGCGGCCAGGGTGAGCTGCCGGATGGGGCGGGTCAGGGCTCTGGACAGGAGCAGACCAGCCATGCTGGCCACGACGGCGGCTACTCCGGTGGAGGTCACCAACCTCCAGCGCAGGTCGTAGATCACGGCCAGCAGGTCGCTCATGGACTGGCTCAGATAGACCGCGCCCACCCCTTGCCCGTCCACCGAAATGGGCACGGCCACGTGCATCGTCCGGCCCCCGATCCCCATACGGCTCGCGGTCAGACGGATGGCCTGGCCAGGCCGGCCGCTCAGGGCCTGGGCCACTTCCTCGAGACTGCTCAGATCGCGGCCTATATCTTCCCTGTCCATTGAGTCTACCAGGACAATGCCCTTCTGATCCAGAATGCGGATGCGGGTCTGCAATTCGGCGCTGAGGCTGAGGGTGACGTCGCTCAGGGAGGCCAGGGGCGAGTCTGGCTGAGGAGTCGGTGCCGGTGACGGCGGCGACGAAGGAGGGGCGGCCTGTTGAGCCATTTGCACCGAGATGTTGGACCACTGCTGCTGGTTAAGGACGTTAGCCGCAGCCAGGTCTTGTGGTTCCTCCACGCGAGCCGTCGCACCGGGGATCAGGGCCTGAGCCGTGAGCTGGGCCTGGGCGAGCAGGCTTCTCTCCATGGCGTCCACGAAATAGCGCTCCAGGAAGGAAAGCAGAAGGAAGCCAGAGATGATCATGGCCACAAAGATGACGAAAAGGTGACTCAACACCAGACGGGTGCGGATGCTCTTGAACATGATGACCAAAAGTCTCTCCTAAAGGTAGCGGGCCGGGCTCCCACGCCCGGCAATCCGGCGGCCCTTCGGCTACGCTCAGGACAGGCGTGGGAGCCGCCTCTGCTGAATTTTGAGATAGGCTCTAGGGCTCTTGAAGCTTGTAGCCCACCCCTCGCACTGTGACGATGAACTCACCGTCTGGGGCGAGGCGGTGCAGCTTGGCCCGCAGGCGCTTGACGGCCGTGTCCACTGTGCGCGTGTCCCCGTAATAGTCGTAGCCCCACACCTGGTTCAGCAGTTGCTCGCGGGTCAGCACGCGGTCGGCGTGAGCCATGAGGACGTGCAGCAGGTCGAACTCGAGGGAGGTCAGCTCCAATTCGGTCTGGCCCAGGTGAACCTCATGTCGGGCGACGTCTAACCGAAGGTCGCCAACCTGAAGGACTTCGCTCGCGGCCTCGGGCTGCGTCCCGAGGAGCTTTGACCCGCTGCGGCGCAGCACGGTCTTGACCCGGGCCAGGAGCTCGCGCACGCTGAAAGGCTTGACCACATAGTCATCGGCCCCCAGCTCCAGACCCACCACCCGGTCTACCTCCTCGTCCTTGGCGGTGAGCATGATGATGGGCAGGTCGCTGTCGCGGCGCAGGGCGCGGCAGACCTCCAGGCCGTCCAGCTTAGGGAGCATCAGGTCCAGGATGACCAGGTCTGGCCGCTGGCGGCGTGTTTTCTCCAGGGCCTCCTGGCCGTCGCGGGCCACGCTCACCTCATAGTTGGCCTTTTTCAGGTTGTATTCCAAAATGTCAATGATGGGCGGTTCGTCGTCTACGATCAGGATCCTGGTGGCCATGCTTTTCCTCGTAAGTACATCATACCAGAAACGGCGCGGCTGGTCAAGGCTGCGCCCATCTGAATCCAGGGCCATTCAGTTCTCTGCCCAGGGGCGAGCGAGCGCTGATTGAGTAGCCGCAGGCATATCGAAACCAAGCGAGCGGGGTTGCTCGGGTCCCCCGTTGGTCTCGATACGTCGTTCCGCTCCTACTCGACCGGCGCTCCCGAGAAAACGGAATGACCCTGCATCTCAATATAGCAGAGTTTTGTGACCATTTGGTGACAGAGAGATAACAATTCTGAAACTGCACCATAAGCCGCTCTCTCTGTGGTCAGTCGTAAAGGACCTTGTTCCTTTCCCTGGTAGGGTGGTTCGAGAAAATCAGGCATTGACGTTTGACTCGTTGTCTGGTAATCTGAGCCTGCGTGAAGGGGGGCATCCCCGAAAATCTTCCCGGGTGTACGGTCGGCAGAAGGAAGAAGAGGGGCGGAAGTGTGGCCACCTGTCCTGAGCTTGCCCAAGGGTTGGCAGGTTCTGCTTGACGACGCCTTACCCGTACCTTCGCTGGCGCTGCCCATAGCCATCTGCTCGACGGTGTGGCACCGTCTGGCTCGGTGTTGACCGCCTTTCCGCCCCTGCTTCTACACTTGTCCTGAGCTTGTCGAAGGGCTTGATGACCAGTCGCACGCCAGAGGGCGGTGCTGTCTCCCATCCACCTGGATGGTAGAAGTTGACGATACGCACATAAAGTGGTATCATCGCACCTACATGAGCACACAGTTGTCAAGGGTCAACGCGACCTTTGCCGCTCATCCCCCGTTGTCCTGCTCGGACATCGGCTTCAAGCGAACGGGGCGCATCTCACTGTGCAACTTTGGGGAACTTACTACGTATAGAATAATGCGAGCAGCTTACGTCAAAGGCCGGCAACCACCCTGATACTCACCAAGCCTGCTGGCTGTGGTCTGAAGCCGCTGCGCACCAAAGCGAAGGGAAACGATGGAAGAGGAGAAAGTCTGGATACGGCGGGCCGTGGCGGGCGACCGCGAAGCTTTCACCCGTCTGGTGGAAGCCTATCAAATCCCCGTTTACAACCTGGCCTATCGGATGCTGGGTGATGCCAGGGAGGCAGAGGATGCCGCCCAGGAGACCTTCCTACGAGCCTACACCCACCTGGCCACCTATCAAACGGATAAAAAGTTCTCCTCATGGCTTTTGTCTATCGCTTCCCACCACTGCATTGACCGTCTGCGCCGTAGACGTTTTACCTGGCTGTCGTTAGATGAGTTGCCTTTTCTGGATCAGGCCACCGCTGAGGGCAATCATCCGGCGGAGGCAGCCATCCGGCAGGAGGAGCGAGACGAGGTGCGTGAGATGCTGGACCACTTGCCCCCTCAGTATCGGGCCGCCGTGATCCTGCGCTACTGGTATGAGCTCTCCTATCATGAAATCGCCGAGGTAATGGGGACAACAGAGAGTGCGGTGAAGTCGAGGCTCTACCGGGCGCGAGAGATGCTGGCCCAGCGAGCGCTGGCTTCACAGACAGCGGAAACGGCGCCCAATGCCAAAAAGGGAGAGGGAAGCCCTCTTCCTGGCGGAGGGGGCAAGGGCCAATCCCCTCTCGTCACAATCTGTGCCTTGGACAGTGTAGCCGCAAGGAGAAGTGAGAGACGATGAATTGCCAAGAGATCGGCCAACTCATGTCGTTATCACTGGACGAAGCTTTGACAGCGGATGAAGCCTGTCAACTCCAGATACACCTTGACCGTTGCCAGAGCTGCCAGGCCAAGTGGATATCTATGGAGCGCGTCTCCCAACTCTTCGCTGATGCGCCGCTGGTGCCTCCGCCAACAGGCTTTGCAGCCAGGGCCAGTCAACGCCTGGCCCAACGCGAAGCCCGTCGCCGGGGGGTCTTGGGTGGGGTGATCCTATTCATGGGCACCATCTCCCTGACAGTGCTGGCCTTGCCAGCAATCATCGGTGCTTTTATGACCCTGGGGCAACTGTTCAGTTATTCTCCCTTGCTCAGCCACGGGCTGCAACTGATACTAAAGCTTATCTCCATTGGCAGACCGCTGGTCAAAGCTGGCTGGCTTACCATCACAGCTCTTCTCTTCTCCCCCTCCGGCCAACCCATTCTGGCATCCTACTCGCTCGCCGTTTTCGCCTTGACCGCCCTCTGGGTGCGCCTGGTTAGCGGCCGGCAAAGAGGATACCAGAAGGCGAGGCTGGCACGTGGCTGATGCAGTGCGGAGATAGTCCAATCATGCCTTTTCGCCCGGTATGATGCACAATCTAAATACCAAGGAGGTCATTGATAATGAAAAAAATAATAACTGCTTTTCTGTTGGCTTTGCTTTTGATCGCTCCGGCTAGGCCTGTTTTGGCCAACGGCGGTGAGGGAGTGGTTATCTTTGGCAAAGACTTCACACTGGAGTCAGGAGAAAAATTGGATGGCGATTTAGTCGTCTTCGGCGGGAACGTCGTTCTGGAAGAGGACAGCGTTGTGGACGGCACCGTGTTCATTATGGGCGGTAGCGCCACCGTAGCTGGTGAGGTAGAGGATGAGCTGGTG
>Ga0315309_1002474_pt1 | contig 10763 bp, 18 predicted proteins | sample TDP4_MG_FD_203080 | JGI IMG/M metagenome (GOLD analysis project Ga0315309, IMG submission 203080) | Freshwater sediment microbial communities from Lake Towuti, South Sulawesi, Indonesia - TDP4 | ecosystem: Environmental > Aquatic > Freshwater > Lake > Sediment | place: Indonesia: South Sulawesi...
TTTATATATATAAAAGGCACTATTTTTGACTACTGGGGTTTTTTTTAGTCTTTGTAGGTTGCTTTTCGTAAAGCAGATTGGGGGGGCTTATGGTTCAATAAAAATTTTGGTTTTCTTAGTCAGGTGGTGGTGGTTGTTTTTGTGCTCGAGGTTTTAGTACCAGAGATCCGGGGTTACATCCGTCGGCCAATATGTGTCTGCCTCTGGTTCTCTTGTGGCGGGGTATTGTAGCCTGTAGAGGATGTGGTTGTTATCAAAGAATGCCCTGATCGCTTCATATCCCGGCGTGCGCCCCGTTTGGTTATAGTGGGTAAGAATGAAGGTTTCAAATTTTTCTAGCTGCTCCTTTGTTAAGGTGTATACCGGGAGTATAGGCCATTTCATCATTCTAAAGATTACCCTTTGAACAATGCTGTCGTCTACGGTTTCTGTTCCCGATGGGTCGAATGCTTCAAATAGGGACGGCATTATTTGGTCAAGCGTGTTTGCTGCGAAGTATCCATTCCAGTCGAATTCATGCCTAAAACAGTAGTCTCTAAATGCGTCTGTCATGTCGGGGACTATGTGATCCCAATATTCGGATAAGAGTATTTCCTTTTTTTGGTTGTAGGGCCATCCTACGCCTGCTTCGACGTCTAAGCCTGCGTCTTGAATTACGTCTATTGTTGATTGAGTCGTTGGCCTTGGTGCTGGGATGACAATGTTCATGGGATCCTGTACGCACCCCATGAGGTCAATTTGGTATGCGTAGGGTGTTGTCATCATCGCGGAGTAGTTAAATGTAACGTAGGACCAAAAGTGAGCGTCTTCTGTGAATAACTCTTTTTTTGTTCCTATGATTCCCATGGCCGTCATGGCTTTCCAGGCATATTTTTCGTGTTCTAATACGTCCGGTATGTCGTAACTTACCTTAACTCTTTCTCCGGTTGCGTATCGGTATGCGCCGAAGATGGCGTCCATTACCGTTCCCATGATTGGTCCCAAGGAGATCCCCACGCCGGTGAGGTTGTCGGTTGTTTGTAGAACTTGTATTAGGTCTCCCATTCCTGGCTTGTAGTTTCTTAGTCTTTCTTTTCTTAGGTATTGGGCGGTTTTTGTGAAGGGGTTTGTTTTTACATAGTCGCAGATGGCTCTTTTTCCTTTCATTCCTGCGAAGGGTAGCCGTCCAAACTGGATGGCAAGGTTTAGGAGATCGGTTCCTAGCATCATCCATCCGAAGACAGGGAGTAGCTTTCCAAATATTTTAGGAGCTGCCCTGTAGAGCATGGAAAATGCTGGATAGACTACGGAGGTGGCGTCCTGTATGTTGTCAAGGTGGGTCATAATTGTTGAGTAGGTCATGGCCCATTCCGGGGTAGGTGAGGCAAGGATTCTTGTTAGAGCTGCTTTTTTCTCTGCCTTTATTTCTTCCGGTGTTTTCATAAAGGTTGGTTTTGTGTGTACGATCTCATCTATGCCCGGGATCCTTATTGTGTACCCGTATTTTTGAACGTAATCAGCCTTGAGCTTGTCAAAGTCTGTTTTTGTTAGGCGCTCTTTTACTTCCGTTGGTTTTCTAAACTCTCCCATCCTGAGCTTTGACCACGCGGTTGAGTATTCTGTATTAAATGATTTCCGTACCTGTGCCATGTTTTATCCTATGGTGATGTTTAGGCGCATTCCGTCTTGCGTTTCCATTCCGGTGAATGCTAGCTCAACGGTTAGAGTGAGCCTTGTCATTCCTGGTGGTGGTAGTGGTGTTGGTGCTGCTGTGGGTGTTGGTGGGGTTAATTCAGTGATTTTCTTTCCGGGCCATTCTGCTGCTACGGTAGGCGTCTGTATTGGTCTTTGATATTGTTTCCATGGTTCTCCGTACTCGTATTCTCTGCATGACTTTTGTCTTCCGTCTCTGAATGCTATCCATTTTTTTTGTTCGTTGATTATTTTGAGTGCCGCTTCTGTGTAGAAGAATGCTATGTCTTCATCAGTTAGTACTCTTAAGGGTATATACTCTTTTTCGCCAAGTGTCGGATACCAGTCGAATTCTACGACCTCTCCTGTCATTCCGGTAACGTAGGTGTCTGGGCGGTTCCACGTTAGGTTCCATAGGTGTGGGTAGGATCCAAGGTAGTAGCACCTTGGGGGGATTACGTATCTAGGGTTCCAAGCCCATGGGTTTGTCGGGTCATAATACCAATACTCTATGTCCACCCTCATAAAGTAGTTGAGTCGGTTTGATTTCCATGAATCCCATTCAATTATATAAAATGATAGTGCGCTGGTGCATGCGCCTAGAAGGTGTATTCTTTTTTTGAGTTTGTCTGAGTGCAGAATGGGGATTGAGGTAATTAGACCCCATGGTTGGCGTGAGAAGGGTAGCCAGTTAATTACTCCTCCGCAGGGGACCTCCTGCAGTGCTGCTATGCCGTCTCAGTCTACTTCAAGTAGGGTGTCGAACCAGCACTCCATAGAATTTTAGTACCCTTGTTAAATCTTCGTCAACCCAGTCGCTTACCAGGACAGCTCGAGCTGGCTTTGGTATTTTTGGGTCTTCATGCCAAAGGTATAGGTAGCTTAACACCTGGCCGGTTGCTCTAAGGCCGGGGTGTGAGGCTACCTCCACAATCCATATTTCGTTTTTTAGTTCTGCTATCGCGTCTATCCTTTTCGCGGTTACGTCGTAGAACATCTTTCGTGCTTTTTCGTCTCCGTGTTCGGGGCCTGGGTAAACCCCTCCTACCCTTACGTCATAGTAGATCCACTCGAAGAATTCTATGTTTTGGGTTAAGAATCTGTCCCAGATGGGTCGATCTTCTGCCAGCATGTGTGGATAGTTGCCGCGCCAAAGCGGTGAATACTTATTTCCTAGGTCAGTTGGCATTTTTCCTCCCGTGGGCGATTGTCAGGGTGCATTGTAGCAGGACTTTTATGTTTGGTCAATGGGTTTGTATGGGTGGTTTTTAGGTTTTCTTAGTGTGGTGGGTGTTATCCAGGAAGAGCTTAAGGATTGTTTCGATCCTGGTGAGCCTTCGCTCAAGGTGGATGACGTATGCGAATATGATTCCAAAGGTGCTGATTGCGTGGAGGATCAGGTAGATGTGTTCTAGCCTCATAGGTTAATCTGGTAGCGCGAAAGTCAGGTAAGTCATGTAGCAGTCGTATCCTGTCGAGGCAACGTTTTTACCCCTTACCTTTATTCTTAAGATGTGTTTGCCTGAGGTTGGTATCCATGCGTCATGGATTGTTTCTTTGTGGTTGTAAGTGACGCCCGCTGCGTATAGGTCGATAGTTTGGATGTCCGCTCCGTCTATGGAGTACGTTATTATTCCTGCGTTTGGGCCTTTGACGCCCAAAAAGGTTATATTGTAGTATCCCTTCGGGAGGCTTAGTTGATACTCTATCTCATCATCAAGCGCCGCCCCTAGGTAATTGGTGACCCAGCCGCACAAGAACTGGGTTACATAGATGTAGAGGACCCATGTGCCCTGTATGACTTTTGTCCAGTTGGTTGCCAGGATGGTGATTGGGAAGGTTGGGGTTGCTTTAGCGACGGTCTTGTAGTAGTTGGGCATATTAGTACCATCCGACTATCTGGTATCGTGCGTCTAGTCCGACGGTCTTGTTTTTTACGAATATGAATTCTGTTTCTGCGTCGAATGAATAGAATGAGTCTGCGTCTAGTTCTATTTCGTCTTCTTCTATGCCTCCTTCTGGTCCTCTCTTAAAGATCATTGGGTTGTCCCATACCCATATATCGAGCCTGTAGACTATTGCCTCAAAGTCTATTTCTGCGCTCCAATCGTCGGCTGCGGTGTCGGCGATGGTTTGGTTATGTTCTAGTTTTTGGTATTTGGTGCTGACGTTTAGGGATCCGTTTTCGTCGCACGTTAGTAGTATTGGTGACGATGGGCCTTCTGCCAGGATCCTTGCCAGAGTTCTTATGACGATGTTATCGACGTAGAAGTCTTTTTGATATTTTGGGTCGAAGGTGAGGTTTTCTTGTTGGAAGGCTGACCGTATTTTTTGGTAGATACGTTCCGGGTCGTATCCTTTCTTAGTTAGAGTGGAAGGAGCGGCCCGCTGCTTCTTTTTTGGGTTTTGAGGCATGTGGGCGCTCCTTATTTGATTATTTCGTATGCGTAGAATCCTTCAAGGTCTTTGTTTGTGGCTCCGCACCTTATTCCTACCTTGAAGACTTGTCCAACGGCCATGTCCACGTTGACGTTGATTTCCGTTATTCTGTTGGCTGGCTTTGCAAGGTTGGTTGCGCCGTCGTCTGCTTCGAAGTCGACGAGCTTATCCGGTATGTCAAATACTTTTTCGCGCTCTAGCCATCCTTCGATGGTGTTGTCTGCGGGGCCGTTGGTTTGGACCGCAACATATAGGAGTCTTTTTGGTTCGGTTGCGGTTGATTCCAGTCCGTCGTCTAAGGCGATGTCGGTTGCCACGCCTGTGATCGAGAAGCGTTTCTTAAATTCCATTTTTCCCCTCCTGTCAAACTATAGGTTTAGAGCTGCGGCCAGGGTCCCGGGATCCGGGTCCTTGGCAGCTGTTGTTTACTGATAGTTTTTTTGTGAGGTTTTATTCTACTTTTCTCACCTTCTGCACAAAGCAGAATAGGGAGCCGTCAGCTGCTAAAGGTCCGGCATCTACGCTCACGATTACGTTGAGTTCATCTCCTGGGTTGAACGTTAGGGCCTCTGGAAGTGGGTTGTACCATCTTCCTAGGCCGTATGCGTGGAATGGGTAGTCGAGCATTCCACCTGCTACGTACATTCCCCTCCTGTCTTCGTCGAATAGTACTTCGCGTCCCTTGACCAGTTTTAGCCATCTGATCTTGTTGTTGAATTCCGTGTCTTTTCGATAAGTGCCTATACAGATTCCGATGATGTCAATCTGTGTTTTTGGAGGGACGGTGGCTCCGAATGGGAAGTCAGGGAATTCAACAGGCGTTAGGGATTTGTCAATTTTCCCTTCTCCCGCTGCAGCAATTTGGAGGGAATTTGTGCCGTAGTTAAAGAAGAGGTATTCCTTTGCGTTTGACCCGTTTTCCATCTCTGCGTTGATGTCGCCCGGATCTAGAATCTGGTAGTTAGCCCTTACGTATGGTGAGCCTGACCCGGTTATGTCAATTATCATTTCCTGTCCTTCTGCGACAGGGAATCCCTTGAAGACCCCCTGGTTAAGTAGGACCTTCAAGAGGTTTGGAAATTGGGCCATGTCGTGAGAGAACCAAAATTGGTTCGTGTAGATGTTGTATGTTGAGAGGTAGGCTACCGTTACCCTGTCGATCGTTACTTTTGTAAATTCTGTGGGGTTTGTGGTTGCTACCTTAATTTCCTCAACCAGGTAGGCCTTCCCTGATTCTGGTTTTAGGGATAAGGTGCTGACGTTCCATCCGGTCTTTTGCATAATGCGTTGCTTTACGGCCATGCTTAACCCCCTTTCTTTTTAAGGAAGCTGTACGTTTTTGTGTACAGGGCTTCTTAGCCAGTCTTCTTTTTGCCTAGTGCCGTGGCGATTGCTCCGACCCGTAGAAGGTTTCGCGGATCCCTTTTAGGGAATCGAGGCGGAAGGACCGTCTTTGCGATCTCGTCTGCGTATGGAGAGAATCCTTTTTCATAGTCGTCGCCTCCGACCATGACCCCTTCCGCGAATCTGCCCGGTCCTTTGGCTAGTGCCTTGCCCTGCCACTTGGCTGCTCCGGCCTTTGCTACGCCTTTGGCGTACATATCTTTGGCTCCTGCTTCGGCCATTGCTGCCTTGTGGGATTCTTTGGCTGCGACCGCTGCCTTTTCCCAGTCCCGGCGGGGTTGTTGTATCCCGATCTTATAGTCCTCCGTTCTTAGTGGGGTGACCCGTGTCCACTTCTCCTTGATGCGTGATATAGACTTAATCTCTGCCATACTTGTTACCTCCTTTGTTGTATGATATTGGGTAGTTAGCCCAATGTCTAATTTTCGACCCCACTGTCTAAAATTAGACTCTTGACAAATCCATAGCACCTTTGGTATTGCTTGTCAAGAGAAATTTTTGGGGAGGTTGTTTTTTATGTTTTGGGTTGCTTCTCGGTATATACATAGAGCCCATTGTTTTTTGGATTCTCCTTGTGGTGAGAGGGGTCTTTCATTGTGTCATAAGTTTTTCTTTAAGGACATGTTTGCAGTTAAGGGTAGGGATAGAAGGTTTTTTGGTTGGTGTTTGCTTTGTCTTGGTGTTTTTCGTCGCCTTGGTGGTAATGAGACGCAGTGCAAGGTGATGGTTAGTCATGGGTTTAAGGAGGTGTTTTATGACAGAACAAATGGAAATCGTTGCAAAGGGTCTGGTGGCGATATCCAAGAGGCATAATAAGGCTTACTGTTGGGTTTCTTTGTCGCACCTTCAAACTCTGCTCTGTTTGTACGATAATTGGAACATGTCTGAGAGGACCCTAAGAAGGAGAATTAAGAATCTTGCCGATCAGGGGTATATAAAAGTCATTCATAGGAACTGGTCTGAGGAAAATGGAACCAAAAGGTTTAAATCTAACCTCTACATACTCACTAAAAAGATATTTTTGTGGCTTGAAAAAGGGATGAGGTATGCCCGCCAGGTCCTGTCCTTCTTCCGTCGGCCAAAGTTGGCCATCTATTCTTCTCTAAACCCTAGAAGAGATCTTAGAGAAGTTCCCCCGACTGTGGAATTCCTGTGGAAAACCCAAGAAAAAGGTAGGGCTTCGCCATTTTAAAAGCATTTTAACTAAACCCAAATGCACTTTTAAGGAGTTGAAAGGTTCGGGGCGTGAGAATTTTTAAGCTCATTAGGGTCTCTATGCTCTTGGACGGCACTTTTGGGGTCCTCCTTGATGGAGATGTCCCTTTTGGCTTGACTGTGGAGAGGCCATGGCTGAACAATCAAAAAGGGGTTAGCTGCATTCCTGACGGGATTTATCAGTGTATGAGGGTTGATTCTCCTAAATTTGGTAACACCTTTGAGGTCATGGATGTACCGGGTCGGTCTGAAATTCTCTTTCACAAAGGGAACATTGTGGATGACACTCATGGCTGTATTGTGGTTGGCGAACAGTTTGAGTCCTTGGGTGGTAAGGTTGCGGTCGTTTCTAGTGCTAAGGGGTTTGTTGAGTTTTTGTGGCGTACTCGTGACCTTGTTACTTTTGAGATCGAGGTCAGGAGTGTTTATTAGTTTAATCTTAGGAAGGGGGTGTAGAAATGGGAATTGAAACGTTGCTAGCTACGATTTTACCTTTATTTGGGCCTGTGATTATGGATGGGTTTAAGATGGTCTTTTCTAAGCTGACCGGGATTTCGATGGGTGAGCCTAGGAGCTTTAGTGAGAGGCTTGAATTTTATAGGGCCGAGACCGATAGGTTGAAGTCTATAGCAGATCTTGACCGTCCCTCCGGTGATATTTCTAGGTGGGTTGCGGATCTTCGTGCGTCGTTCCGTTATGTGTGTGTTGGCCTTATTATTTTGGTGACGCTGGCGTACCTTATTGTTTTTGGTGCGCCTGAGAAGGACATGGCCGCTGCTTATTTGATGCAGCTGTCAGGATCGTCGATCTTCTTTATCATCGGGGATAGGATCTACCTTGGCCTGAAATTTCAGAAGTAGTTTTTTATTCTGGTAGTCCGCGCCTAGTTAAAAAGGGTGGTGGTCCGAAAAGCCATAGCTGTTTTTTTAGGTTCATATTTTGGAAGCGGAGATGACATCTTTGGCAGAGGGCCACTAGGTTTGTAGGGTCTGAGTTAGTTGGATCTCCGTCGATGTGGTGGACACCTAGGGAATATCCCGCTTCTGATTCCCATGTGTGGTTACAGTGTTCACACCTAAAGGCTGCCTGCCTTTTTATTTCCCATGCGATGTCGTTCCAATTCTCTGGATAGTCTGTCACTCTTGATCCTTCATTTTTTGGGCTGCCCTTTCCCTTCTTATTTTGTCCAATTTCTCAAGTTCGGCGGGCCAGCAGTTTGGGCATATTCCAGAGGTCACCTGTTTGTTTTCGTAGGGGGGCTTCTCACCATAAAACTCTTTACAGATGTAGCACCACCTTAACATCTTCTATCTCCTATGGTGTTTATTGAAAGATTTGGGCTGCCGTTTGGAAGAGGGACCTTACCGATTGTCCAAAGAGACCCAACCCCAGCACGATTGCTGCTGCTATTGTCATAAGCAGCAGCGTATATTCAACCACTGTCATTCCTTTTTGGTTCATTTTTGTTCAACCCGTAAATCATCGTAGGCAATCCGTGTGGAGATTAGTTTTTCTATGTCTTCGCACAGGAGGTCTATTGTTTCTAGGTCTTCTTCTTCTGAAACTTCAATTACTATTAGGTGCTTCATGTTTTTATTCTCCTCTGAACCGTTGATCGACTCCCCCTCATTGTCGATCCCCTCAACACCCTCTATGATCCATATTGGATCTCGTGGCTTGACCCCTTCCGAACGGCTCTTTACTTCGGGTTTCGTAACCACTTCATACCTTCTGGTCGAAGTTCGTACTCTCCCGTCATTTCACATCACCTCACTTTCGCTCTGCCGTTGACCGACTCCCCCTTATTGTCGATCCCCTGGACCTCACACCCGTGAGTTAAGGTGCTCATGGCCTTTCGCCCTTCCGAACGGCTTATTTCTTAAGGTTTAAGTTAATATCTCTTTCGATTGCCTGATGTACGACTTCGTAAACAAAGTTATTAAACCCCTCTCTGTCAAACTCAATAAGGAGTGCACCAAGATCACATTTTATCATATCTCCGTGGACTGTGACAACAGGCTTTAGTGGAACATTGGTTGTTAGTGTTACGATCATTTTCTCTCACCCCCTTTTTTCACTCGCCCTTAAATTTGTAGTTGAAGAATACGTCGCAGAATTTGCACCATCCAGTCACTATCATCCAGATTCCGTGTGGGTTGTTTGAAACGGTGATCTCTATATCCTTCTGCATGACAGGCTGACTGCACCTTCGACAACACAAAGTTATAAACATGGCGTCACCCCCTTTCTCTTTTTAAGCTGCAAGTGTTGTGCCAATTACACGTGTAAACTCACGTGTTGTTTTAGCCACTTCACGTAAAGCAAGTGTCGAGGATTGGCCGGGAGTGTGCATTTTTTTCCAGTCTTTCCCTGATTGATAGAGGATGAAACCAGCATTGTCGATAAATGCACATCATCTCTAAAACCCCCGCTTTAGTCCATGAGCAGCACCCATGACAACTATGATACCAAGGTCTCATTATACTCACCTCCCCAAAAAAAACATATATCTTTCTTTCAACCTCTTACCCGTGGCTGGGGGTTGAAAGAAAGATAAATGGATACTTACCGCTTAGAGGACGCACTATGGTTGTTGGGCATAGCAAGGGGCATGCCAGCTTAAGGAAAGAGATGTAGAGTCCGGGCTTTGCCGGATCTCAAGATCTCGGTGACACGTTTTTTAAGTTGAAGCGAAGAAGTGAGAGGGTTGGTGTGGTAGGCCGAAACTTCGAGGCTTCAAGTTAAGGTGTCATTCCTGGGCTGGCGTGGCCGTTGTCTTGCCCTACCGTTATTGTTTGATGTGCGTCCGTTTATTTTTTTATGTTTGACTTTTGTTTTTATTTTGGTGTACCGTAAGTACACAGGGCCGGAGGTCCCTAAACGATGGCTGTTGATAATGTTCGCTTGTTGGATATGGAGCGGGTTGACCCGCCCAGCGATGGGATTAGGGATCTTATTGACCCTGATAAAATCAGGGAGCTGGCGGATTCTATAAGGTCGTGTGGCCTTCTTCAACCCATTCTTGTTCGTCGGGTTGATAATCGTTTTGAGGTTGTCGCTGGTCATAGGCGCTTTCTTGCTCATAAGATGCTGGGTGAGGTTAAGATAAAAGCGATTGTGCGTGAGTTAGCGGAAGATGAGGTTATTTTGATTAGAGCCATAGAGAATGACCAGCGTGAGGATCTTAACCCTTTGGAAAAGGCAAGGGTTTATCAAAAGCTTAGAGATAGGTTTGGTTGGTCTGACAAGAAGATTGGGGCGAAAATGGGGAGGGCTGGGTGTACGGTTGCAAGGTATTTGGAGATTTTGGATTATCCTGAAGATATTCAGAGGGAAGTTGGTAAGGGGACTATTTCTATGCAGGTGGCCCACGAGCTTAACAAAGTGGATGATCCTGAATTTAGGAATTACTATTTTAAAGCGGCTGTTGAAAACGGTATTACTTTGGATGTAGCTATAGCGTGGGTAAGTGATTATAACAAAACTAAGGCCGCTGCGTATTCAGGTGAGGAGGGGGGCAGGGGAGTTTTAGGAGCTTCCGCTGAAACCTTACCTATTTTTCAGGCTTGTGTTTGCTGCTTTGGTTCCGTTGAAGTGAATAAGGTTCGTTACATTCCTGTTTGTCCTACCTGTGAGTCTAAGGTTAAGGGTTCTTTTAAACCCGGTTTAAATAAATGAAAGGAGGGTTAGATGTCTCCGATAGACCTTAAGCAGTTTGAGCTTGACCGTATCGTGAACATGCTTAAAGCGTTTGGGTGGAGCGTTGTAGCTACTCGGTTTGAGGATCAGAAGGTTATCGTTACTTTTGAGAAGATCGTCGTTACTCCGACTACGCCCTGAGCGAGAAGGTTTTTTGGTATTCCCCCCAATCTGCTTTACGTGGAATCGCGATCGGCTTTTTGTTGGTGTTTCTTGTGCGATCCAGTAGTCAAAAATAGTGCCCTTGGGCACGAGAGGGAAAGCTCCCGCGGGGGTGTTAACCCCCTTTAGCCCACCGACCAACGGGAGGAAAGCGGGCGGGGGAGCTTTCCCTC
>Ga0315309_1002476_pt1 | contig 10758 bp, 5 predicted proteins | sample TDP4_MG_FD_203080 | JGI IMG/M metagenome (GOLD analysis project Ga0315309, IMG submission 203080) | Freshwater sediment microbial communities from Lake Towuti, South Sulawesi, Indonesia - TDP4 | ecosystem: Environmental > Aquatic > Freshwater > Lake > Sediment | place: Indonesia: South Sulawesi...
GCGGGAAGTCTACAGAAATGGACAGAGCGTTTATCGCCTAAATGGAAGGAGAATGTCTCGGACTAACATCGTTGACACTTTGGCCATGGCTGGAATCAGCTCAACTGGACACAATGTTGTGGTGCAGGGAACTATAACCCGGATGGCTGAAATTGCTCCTTTTGAACGCAGAAAAATCTTGGAAGACATGGTTGGCATTGCACAGTATGACGCTGAAAAAGCTGAAGCTGAAGAGAAACTGCGCGTTGCGGACATTTCTATTAAGACGGCTATGGGCAGAATAGATGAGGTGCAGAAGCGAGTGGATGATCTTGAACGAGAACGCAATCAACTGCTACTTTACAACTTCATCCAAAATGAAATCAAGCGACTTGAAGCAGTCAAAATCAACTACGAAATGGAAGGGGTTCAGACTAAAATCAAAGACCTAACGTTAAGAATGGAGGAAGCAAACAGCAAGGTTGAAAAGCTGCGTCAACTGCGAAACCAGCTTCGCGGAGAACGTCACCAGGTCGAAACCGAGTGGAGAAAACTCAGCACAGAGAAGGTGGAAGAAGGCAGCACAAGGGTCCTTGAGGTGCAGATAAAAATAGGCGAAATCAAATCAAAAATAACTGAGCTGGTAACCAAAATCGGCGCGGGGACAACTAGCCTCGAAGGACTCAGCAAAGTGCGGGAGAACAACCTGCAGCAACTCCAAGCAATCAAAAATGATATAATTGAGAGCCGCAAGGTTCTAAGACAATATAAAAATGAATATAACCGCTTGATGAAGGAAATTGCGTTTAAACAGTCGCAGCATGATGCCCTTGCAACTGAAACCGCGAAACTCTGGGCAAATTTGGGTGAAAACAGCAAGCGAATCAGAGAAATCGAGCAACTCTTAGACAAGCTTTATCAAAACCTCGTTGGGCTCCGAAGCGAACACGCGCAAAGCCACACAACTGTGCGAATTCTAACTCGGCGTTTAGAAGATCTAAACTTTCGAAAAGAACGATTTGTTTCCACACTTAGCCAGCTTCAAAAATCGCTCAACGACCTGAATGAGGTGCAGAAAGAACAGAAAACGAGATTGAAAAGCCTTCAACTGGCGCTCGACCGAAAAATCGTGCAGAAAGAGGGCATAGAACACGAAATTGCAGAGGCGAGCAAAATTGCCGATTCTGCCCGTGAGGCTGTGGTGGAGTTTGCAACCCAGCGCCAGTTGGCAGAAACTGTTGCAAGTGAAGAAATTGCGTTGCGAAGCATTGAAGAGATGGGAGAATTAGGCGTCGTTCTAGGAGTTTTTGGACGATTAAGAAACCTCATCAAAATAGAAAAAGGCTACGAGCACGCGGTTGAAGCAACTGCTGCTGGTTGGCTTGATTCCATCGTGGTTCAAGACTTCAAAACCGCGTTCGTGTGCACAGAAACGCTTAGACGCCTCAAATTGGGCAGAATAAAAATAATCCCTCTTAAAGAGTTGCTCAATTTAAAGCCAGTTCGCCATACAAAGATTGATGGAGTCAGCGGAACCGTATCTGAACTTGTGAAATATTCAAAACGCTTTGAACAAGCAGTGACCTTTGTGTTCGGTGATACGCTCGTTGCAAAAGACGACAAAGCGGCGCTCACAGCTTGCCGAGAGGGCCATCGGGCTGTTACGGTTAACGGAGACCTCTATGAGGCTGGAGGCGCCATCGAGTGCGGTTATTATCGAGCGCCCATAGATTTTGCGTCACTCATTCCAAGAGAGACCGCTGTCAAGAGTCTAGATGAGGCGGTTCAGACTCTGCAGGAGCATTTGAAAAAACGTGGAACCGACATAACCGCTTTTGAAGATGAAATCAACAAAACAAGGGTAGAAATAGCTCGACTGACCGAAGCGATAGTCACTTTAGAGAATGAAATAAATCGCATAAAAAGAAGCATTAAGGTCACTGGTCGCAATGTCAAACGCGTCGAGGGAAACATCCAAAACGTTCAAGACAGACTTACGAAAGAAAAGACCTTGATAGGTGTTAAACGAGCCGAACGCAACGCACTGCGCAAGGAAATGCAAAAACTGCGTGGTGAATTGGCTTCTTTGAGGCGCAAAGTTGATCCCTCCCACATTCAAGAATTGGAGGTTCAACGCGGAAAGCTAGGCGATCAATTAGTTGAGTTGAGACAGAGAGTAGGCGCTGCCGAAACCGAGTTGAGAACGTCAAGAGCCAAATTGGAAAATGTTCTCAAAATTGGCTACGATAACATTAAGATTCAACTTGGTAAGCTGGAGCAGCAGCTCGTAAAATTGGGAGGCGAGGTTAAAGAGGCTGTCCAAGAGAAGGTTGTGTTGGAAAGCGAGCTCTCAAAGCTGGAGAAGTCCAAGGAAGAACTGTCACGTTCTGTTTTAACTGCTAGAAAAGAATCAAAAAAATTCACAGACGAGATCGACGACATTGACAAGCAGTTGCGACGGTTGGACGATGACTATGAACACGCTGAGCACATGCTTAACCAGCTTCAACTCAGTCTACAAACACTACAACTGCAACTTGACCAGTATCGGTCTAGGCTGAGGGAATTTGGTTACGAAGAATCCTTTACGGTATCACTGGAACAGTTTGAGACTGCTGAGTCTTCGCTTAAACTCATGCGCCTCGAATTAGAACGTCTAGGAGCCGTCAATCAACTGGCGGCGTCACATTATACAGAACAAATTTCCAGATACAAGGAGTTGTCTCTCCGCATGAACGAGTTAGAGAGGGAAAAACAGTCTATAATCGCTTTCATGGATGAAATCGAACGCAAAAAACGCCAAGTTTTCATGGACGCCTTCAACAAAGTAAATGGAAACTTCAGCAAATATTTCTTCAAGCTTACCGGCGGCGGGGAAGCCTCGTTAAAGCTTGAGAACGTGGAAGAACCTTTCAGCGGTGGCATGGATATGGTGGTTCAGTTTCTAGGCAAGCCGCCTATTCTTGTGAGTGGAGCCAGCAGTGGTGAAAGGTCGGTTGCAGCCGTGGCTTTTCTCTTCGCCTTACAAGATTTTATGCCTGCCGCCTTCTATCTTTTTGACGAAGTGGATGCGCATCTGGATGCTTTCCATGTGGCAAAACTAGGCGAACTTTTAGTTGAGGAATCGGCAAAGTCACAGTTTGTGGTCATAACTTTGAAGCCAGAGATTGCCAACAAGGCAGGAAGGGTTTACGGAGTCTACGAGCGCAAGGGCGTTTCCCACGTGGTTTCGGTTGGGTTTAAGGAGGAAGCCGCCTAAGCGTGTCTTCACCTTCGTCTGACAGAAAGCCCTTCTATTTCTCGCCTCCCTGGAACATCCTTTTTGAACTCAGCAGGCTGGGCAATTTGCGCCCCTGGGATGTAAACATTTCTTTTCTGCTAACCTCGTTTCTTGAAGAGATGGAGAAACGTGGTGAAATCGATTTCAGAGCATCTGGCGTTGCTCTGGACTCTTCTTCCACCATCTATCTTATGAAGTCGAAGTTGCTGCTTAAACTTGAGGAGCCGCCGGTGCCGCCTAAGCCTCCGCCAGATTTTCTGCCGCCTCCACTGTTTCTGCCTCTTCGCTACGAGTTGACATCCACAACAATCCAACAGCTTTTGCAAGTATTAGACGAAGTGTTGAAGGGTGAGCACCTGTTTGCTTTAAAGCCACGTGTAGAACCTATTCTGCCGCCTCCGCCGGAGATTCTTCCGTCCATCGACCTTTATTTGATGGAAATTGAAAAACAGATGGATAAACTGCTCCACACGATGGCTAAACTGGCCTATCAAGGATTGTTTGTCACTTTTTCCAAGGTTGTAGTTGGACTCAACAGATTGGAAGTTATAAAGACCTTCATAGTTCTGCTGTTTTTGGCTCAGAGAGGCGACGTAACCCTTTGGCAAAAGGAAAACGCAGACGAGATTTACATCACTCTAGTATCGGGTTCAAAGGATGAGAAACCGCCTGCAGGAGTTGTCTGAAAAGATGACCTCTGAGGCAACTGAGACCAAGCGATACCTAGCCTTGGTGGAGGCAGCCCTCTACGTGGCTGGGCGTCCTCTTGACCTCAAAACATTAGCTTCTGTTCTTAAGACGCGTTCAAAGAAGAGGGTTCAGCGATTGGCGGGAACTTTGATGGAAGAGTATAAGAATCGCGAAACCGCCTTGGAAATCTTGGAGTTGGAAGACGAACGCTATGTTTTGCAGTTAAAGGCGGAGTACACGCCAGAGGTGCGCAGGTTGGCTATTCGTCCCCTATTGTCTGTTGGTCCATTGAAAACGCTTTCTTATATCGCTTATCGTCAACCAATTTCCCAAGCTCAAGTTATAGAGGTGAGAGGGCACCACGTGTACGATCACCTCAAACAACTCGAAGACATGAATCTGATCACACGTGAGAAAGTGGGACGAAGCAGAATCATCCGAACAACCGATTTTTTCGCCGACCACTTCGGCTTGAGTCACGATCTAAAAATCATGAAACAACAACTTAAAGACATATTTGAGAAAGAAGATTTAGTTAGACCTGAAACGCCTGAATCAAATATTTGAAAATCACCGTTTGCACAGTCATTTTTGATAATGTATCCTTCTCCGATTTTTAGCGCCTTTGTGATACTACGAGGACGTAGATTAACGAATTAGCAATACAATTGGCGGCTGAGTTTGTTAAAAAAAAGGAGTTTATGGGCTGTGGGTTTTAGTGTGGTGGAAGGAATGTTATTGGGTATTTGCCGTAGTTTGCGGCGAAGATGTTGAGGTCGATGGGGCCGGTGTAACCGTCGGGTTGTGGGTAGCGATAGTTTTCTGTTCCCGGTTGATCGCCAAGGTTTAGGTCAGCTAGGGGGTTGTAGCCTGTTTGTCCTTTGCTTTTTCCGTAGGCGGCTGCAAACATGTTGAGGTCGATGGGACCAACATAACCGTCAAGGCTCATGTCACCTAGTCTCATTACGTCCCATTCTGGGGATGGTAGACCCCACGGTGTGATCCACTCCATCACGTCTCCGTTGATTCTGTCTCTTTCATCGGCGAAATTAGGCTTGCCGTATCCTAGAGCATCTAGTTCGGCGCTTGTTACTGTCCAGGCCCAGTTGGTCATGTTCATTGGTCCACCCAAGACGATATGAGTGTCGTCTTCGCTGTAGGTACCGCCAAGCGTCTTTGAAGGTATGTGAGATGGTGGTGGCAGAATAAAGCTTGAGTTCAGTGGTCCCGCAATTACTGTGACGTTTAGGGCGAATTCGCTTCCGTAGTGGTCGGATCCTAAGTGAACGTATCCTGGATAAATGCCGAAGGGCTTCTCAATTACTAGGCGTTCACCGTCTTTGAGGTCCCATATCCATGGACAATAGTCATAGGGTTGAAGTATGCCCATGTAGGCGTTGCCTGGTCCACCAGAATAGTACACTTCGTCGGCGTAGAGGGTGAAGTCTGAGTCTGGATGCTTTGCAGAGGCTGCCGCAGAGTCGCTGCGGATGTTTTCATATTCCCACATTGCGCCAGTTTGGCTTTCTGCCTTAGGGTTGTAATCTACTTCAGACTCATATGCGTAGATTATGTAGGGGTCTGCCATATCTAAGTAGAGGGATGTGGTTCCATCCGGGGTTATGGTTGCTTTTAGGTACACATCTTCGGGAAATGACTCGTGGCCTGGCATGAAGCTGTATCTGAACCATCGGGCTAAGAGTTGATCCCAACCCCAAACGCCCGGAGAATGTATCTTGATGACAACGTTATCGGCGGCGACCTGCAATAGAGTGAGGTCGAAAGTTGACCGTCCACCGCCGCCACTTGCCATCCAGGAGGAGTCAAAGACGCCTCCGTAGCTGTTGTATATGTCGTATCCTCCTTGCGCTCTCGGCAAATTAGCTTGGTTGTTTGCCCAAGTGAGCCAGTTGGTTTCCAACGTAGCTTCGTTGGCGCTCCACCATGTCGCAAAGAGTGTGGTTCCATCCCATCCTAGGACTCTTTGGGCGGCGTTCAAGTCAAGTTTCACAGTTCCTGTCAGGTTGGTGAGCCAGCCATCGTTGCTAGTCCATTTTTGAAATCCCCAATAGGCTTCAACTTCAGCCTGTGTCATGTAGTTCATGTGCCAGTCGATTTCAACTGTTCCGGTTGGCGCTGTTGGATTCAGCAGTGGAAAGAACATTGGCTCCGGATTAGTCTGGGCCATGTTAATTTCTGGCAGGTTTTGGGCTTCAGCCCTCAATCGACAGTTTATGTAGAAGTAGATGGCTCCAAGCACAGTTTCCCAGAGATGCACGCCGTATTGATGGTTGACAGGTATATCCTTTGCACCATAGTATGCATAGCGCGCGTCCCACCAACTATACAACGGATACTCAAAGACGTCATAAATTGTAAACGTGACCGTTCTTGGTCCTGGCAGTGCTTGTGGCTGAACAAGAGACTCTGACGCAGAAGGTGTGGCGGGTAACGCTGGCACGCTAAAGAGAGCAACAGCCATGATTAGCAAGAGCACTAAGCTAGCTTTCTTCATTTTAAACTCTCCTTTTCTCGTAAAATATTGGTTCGATAAGGATTTAAAGATTATGTTCACAAGAAGAACAGAACTCAAATATTAAATGATTAAATCAAAAAGGCTCCATTACCAAGTATTGTTTAAAACTAAATGACAAATGAAGGTTTAAAAAAATAAAAAGGGAGATTTTTAGAGACCAGCTACGCTGGCGGAGGCTTCGGTTTCCTCTTCCTCATTAAGTAGACCCCGGCACCAATCACTACCACGACAGCTACCGCCACTCCAGCCGCTATGTAATACCAGGTGTAATCCACAGGTGGAGGTGGAGCCGCCCCACCTTCATAGAGCCCGCTGAATAGCACGGTCGGAATCTCCCCATCCTTAGAATCAAAGAGCTTAACACTGGTAAGATCCAAACTAGAGTTCCCTGCCTTCAAAACTTCGAAGGTAACTGTTGCTAATGTTCCGCTGCCGTTTACGCCGAGTCCTGTCCCAAGTGAACTACTGACGCCTGTTAAGTTGCCAGTACCTATAGTTCCATTATTGAACGTTGTGGTGCCTCCAGACTTCAAATGATTGCCTTCGGTGGCGCTCACCACTTGCAAAATGTCAGGATCGTAGCTCATGTTAAACGCCCAATTGTTAAGATTAGTGCCATAGGTGAGGTTTACATTGACTGAGAAGGTTTTCCCGACCATCGTTTCGTCACCCACAACCTTTGCAGGATTCACGAGGACTCCAGGTTTCACAATAAATTCAACATATGGTGAACCCCAGGGAAGGGTAGGCGTGTAAACTTTGGTTCCATTTGGATAAGTGTACCAACTGAGACGCTTCCAGTTTTCAGCTAGACCCTCATTATAATCACCCGTACCCAACGCAGTGTGTATTGACCAATCGTAGAAGTCTATGGGGCCTATGAAGGTTAAGCGCCTTGTATTTGAATTCCAGCTGATGCTACCTGCGCCCGATGTTGGGAAGACCGGCGGAACCGGATACTTCCCAGTTTCATTAGTGAAGTACTCTGTTACTATGTTGGGCTCTGTGTAGCCTAATTCTAAGTAGCCCCAGACCTCCGTGACGTTTCTCGCTTCCAGGCTCCCATAGTGAAGGGAACCTCCATCCAAGTAACTAGGTACGTAGAGGCCAAGAGGCACCTCAAAAATCAGGGTTTCGCCTTGCTTCAGGTTCCAAGTGCTAGGCACATAGTCGTAGGCCATCCATTGTCCAGTCAATGAGTTACCTGGACCGCTAACGTAGTATTTTTTAGCTGTGCCATTAGGCCACATGTAGGGGTTAAATTCTGAATAAGGATGTGCCTTAGTTGAAGGTGCCAAATCTAACCACATTGTTTCAAACATGTACGTGGCTACACCCCAGCCGTACCATGAGCTGGCATATGCATATGATAAGTAACTTACTCCAGTGTCCAAATCCACATTGGCGTAGGTTGGCGTGATTGTGGCGTTTAGGTGGAGGTCTTCGTACCAGTATTCGTAGCCTGGCAGGAAGGTTTCTTTGAACCACCTGGCAAAGAGGCAATCTTGACCCCAGGTGATAAGGTTGAGGAGGTCAACGATGACTTTGTCTCCAACTCTTCGAACGTTTAAGTCAAGAACAGATAGGGAGTACCACCATGCGTAACAGTTGTAGATGTCTAGTCTCTTGTTGCCCTCAAACGCCAGCCAATTATACCAAGCACGCTCCACAGCGTCTTCATTGGCTGTCCACCAAGATGCAACGTCTGCAAGCTCTGTGTCGGTTATGCCCAAGACTCTTTTGGCGGCGTCGAGGTCAAGCTCAATTGTTCCATTCGTGCTCACGATCCATCCGTCAGTTCCAGGCCACTCTGCCTCAGTCAAGTAGTTCATGTAGAAGCTCACCTTTGCATTTCCAGGTGGAGTGCCAGATGGAGTATGACCCGTCAAGTTGTAGGGTAAGAACTCGCCCACCCCAAGCATTTTAGGCGGAGTCGAAGGTATCCACGGCCATGGTTTTGTACCCGACCAGCTTCCATTCCAAGAGTTGCCCTTAGTCATGTTGATCTCCGGCAGATTGCGTCCAGTCACCTTCAACCTACCCAAAGTGTAATACCACATGTTTCCCGGACTGCTCTCCCAAGCAACTATCATGGGATATTCACGATGAACAGGCATGTCCTCACCACCTACCTCAGAGCGGGTATCCCACCACTCCCCAAGCTTTCCAGTCCTAGGATCTGAAACATTGAACCAACTATGCCATCTATACTCTACAGTCCGTTGCCCTGCTTGTTGAGGTTCTGTAGAAACTTTGGACGACGGGAACGCTTCAGATGAAGTTGGTGTCAAAGGTAGCACAAAGATGCTAAGAATCAACAGTCCCATTAGAAGAAATACGTCTCTCCTTTGCACTTCTAATCTTCTCCTTTTTTAATGATTATTAAAACTAATTTCGTCAAGTTTAAAAGGTTTTCCATAATCAACAGAGAAAAATTATGAAAACCTCCCTAGAGACAAAAAATTATAAAGTCAGGTCTATTAATACAACCTTCCAAAACAAAAATGGAGAACAACCAAAATGATTTCTCTAACAGACGTAATCAACAGAGCCATAACGGGAAAACCCTGCTCAGAAAGAGACTATGACCTAAAAATATTTTCAACCAAACTAAGAGAGCTGATAAAGGAATACGACATAAAATACGACCCAAAATTTTCGGTTACCTCAGACAACAGCCTAGCCGACGACGTTTTCAAAGCAGGTCTAGACTTCTACAGAGAAGTAGGCACATTCTGCAAAGACACCGAGCGCATAATCAAATTTGACGAAAACGAAATCAAAGAAGAACTAAAAAACGCTCCATCCAAGGCAAGTTTCGGAGAGGGAAAAGACTACAAAGTCATGGTCCCAAGAAAGCCTGAAGACAAAACTCCGCCATGGTGTTTTCTAGGAGCAGCAGGCGCTCCAGTATCCTCGGAAGAAATCTTTCTAAGTCTGATGCAGGGCTATGGGTCCATACCTCTAGCAGATTCAATAACTACACCAGCGCTAACATCAGTAGACGGGATAAGAATAAGGCCCAAATCACCTTTAGAACTCTACGGATCCATAAGAAACGCCATATTAGCAAGAGAAGCCCTCAGAAGAGTTGGTAGACCAGGCTTACCAATCATGAACGCTCTCGCAACCGCCGAATCGGCTTCAGCCCTAATCACAGCGCTTCATCCCGATTATGGACTCAGACCCTCAGACGGATACCTATTGGCAGCCTTAGCTGAAATGAAAACAGATTTTGAACGCCTCAACAAAGTCTGTGCCTTGTCAGCAATGGGTGGTCGAATAGTTGGAGAAAGCGGCCCTGTATTCGGTGGATACTGCGGTGGACCAGAAGGCACTGCCATAACTTCCGTTGCCTACCACATGATGCAAGTTCTTGTGTATCAATCAACAGCGCATCTGGTTTTCCCGATTCACATCAACTATAGATCTAACACGTCACCCGAGCTCCTTTGGGTGATAAGCGTTTATGGCCAAGCAATCAGCAGAAACACCAACTTGTTGTCACTAAACCTAAACTATACAGCAGCCGGACCCTGCACTGAAATGGTTCTACATGAAATTGCAGCCCGCGCTATAACAGCAGTGACCTCAGGACTTTCAATCGAAGCAGTAGGAGTTGGAAAAGCAATGCACGAGGATTATTTGACACCAATAGAGCCGAGGTTTAGCGCCGAAGTTGCCCATGCATCGGTTGGCATGAAACGAGAAAACGCAAATGAAATAGTTAAACATCTTACATCTACATACGTTGACAAAATTTCAAACCCTCCATTAGGCATTAAGTATCAAGAGTGTTTCGATGTAAAGACAGGAAAGCCTTCTAACAAATGTCTAGAAATCTACAACAAAGTTAAAAAAGAACTTGAAGATTTAGGCTTGCCCATTGAAGCTTCAGTGAAAAGGTTAGAATCAACATAGACCTTTGCAGAAAGCAACGACAGACGGATAGAAAAGAAAAAGGAAGAGAAAAGTCCTCTAGCTGGAACTCAGTGAGGGATTTTTTCTTCTCCCTCTTTGATGACCGCAGCGAGTTTTTTCTTTAAGTCTTTGTCTAACGGCGCGGGTTTATGGGTTGCCAGTATTTCTTTGACTTTTTCTTTAGCTACTTGGACTATGTTTTTGCCACCTTTCTTCTTCCAAGTTCCGTATGTTGTTGGGTCGAAGATCATGGGAATCCAGACGTCTTTCGTATGGGCTAGGGTGTGTTTCTCTGAGAGGAAGTTTCCTTCAGGTCCAACTTTATAAATGGTGTCAAGGGCCAGCGTATCCT
>Ga0315309_1002477_pt1 | contig 10756 bp, 21 predicted proteins | sample TDP4_MG_FD_203080 | JGI IMG/M metagenome (GOLD analysis project Ga0315309, IMG submission 203080) | Freshwater sediment microbial communities from Lake Towuti, South Sulawesi, Indonesia - TDP4 | ecosystem: Environmental > Aquatic > Freshwater > Lake > Sediment | place: Indonesia: South Sulawesi...
ACTGGAGCCACTCGAAAGCAAACTAGCCCAAGCCTGTTACAGCGTAAACAAGAGAAGATTAGTGATATTTGGGGTTTATGTCGCATTGCAAACAATGTAAACAACGACAACAAACAGACAGAAACCCAAAATATAATAGACACCATATGGGATACAGTATGGTGAGGTTCTAAGACCATGACAACAACAGAAAAGACAAATCCGCTCAAAGAAGAGTATCGAAAATGGAGAGACGACTTGTCTACTCACCTTAAGAAGTTGCGTGACATCCTAACCCTAGCGGGTATGACATCAGACGAAATAGACGAAACCATTAGCGAGTTCCTAGAGAATGTCACGACTGAGATAGGTGACTTAAGTACCAACATCAACACATGGCTTGAGGAACATGTAGAGGAAGAGGAAGGCGAAGGTGAGAGCCTCTTCTAATCGCAAATCTTTTAAGTAAACACACCGCTATACTCTAACCGAGGTTGACTAGGTTGGGGCGCAAACGCCAAGAGGGGATAACGACAAATCCCCGCTATAAACTGAAGGCTTATGCTGTGGGCATGGGCATAGGTGCGAACAACACACGTTATGCTGAGGAATACGCTGAGGCATTGACAAGCGCAAGATCGGCAGGTGTAGGTGTTTTCAGAAACGCCTATCAAGAGATCAAACCCGTTCTAGCGAGGCTTGAGGTTCCATCCGCTCTATGGGGTCTCTTTAAAGCCTTCGCTAATGAATTGATTGCAAAAGTGCAACGCAGAGGCATTGCAACCATTGACGACATCGTTGCGAAGTGGAGTAACATGGGACTAGACGAGACCGCACTTAGAGAGGTTGTCAACGCTCTCGTTGAGATCGTTGAAAAAGCTGCACCAGTGCCAGCACAGAAAACAGCCTAAAAACCCTCTTTTTTTTCTTATTTCGGGTTTATGTCGTATTGTCAACACTGTTTACGGTTTAGTCTCTGCCTTCCTTTTCTCAGTGATCTCCCGCATACGCTTAAGGTCTGCGTCTGAAACTGTCGGCTCAGACTCAGTGGTTAATCCTTCACTTTTTCGCCTTTTTGCCTCTACTTGCTCGGCAGCTATCTCCGCAAACTTTTCCATGTTAAAGAAAGACCCAACACCACTCTTCTCTCTAACTCCCATTTGTCTTAGAATGCTTTGAGCTTCCCTCTGTTTTTTCAAAAACTCTTTTAAGATCATAATGGCACTTTCAACATCATCTAGGGTTATTTCCAACTACTCACCTCCAAACCCTACGTTATCCTTCTTAGAACAAAAGGGACATCCTTCATCCTTTTGCCATGATGCGATTGAATATCGCCTATGGCATACTGGACACTCTCTCACGGTCAACGGTCTTACCCTCTCCACAGATACACAACAATGAAGGGTTCTTCATAATAAACCTTACATTGAGGGTAAGGGATTCGCCTTCTAATCAAGTTCAAAAGACTATCGAGTTTTATGAAAATGCTGACTTCATTGTCGTTCTCTGGTAGTATGTCCGCACTTAAGCCCATAGCCCTCAGATTCGCTAGTGCCTTTTCAACCCTACTTTCGTGTCTAAGGCTTGTCATGTTGAACCCCGACACCTATATAAAGGTCTGAACCGTTTTTAAGGTCTGTGGTCTAAATGAGCACACCGCCAACTCTAGCCGATGTCTTAACAAGCATTGTCAACGCCATAACTACCATTCTAGGCGAAATCGCAACCACCATAGCTAACAATGCCACGACAGTCGCAGTTATTGTGGTTGTCGGAGCGTTAGCCTTTGGAGTGATGCGGTTCGGCTCACGCATCCTTAGAGGTGCGATGGGCTGGTTCAGAGGCTTGTTCTAGGCTTGCATTGACTACAACGCAAAACCCCCACTCTTTTTTTTATTAACGCTATTCAAATTCAAAGATTTTGGCATACCGACAATCCGCACAGAGGTTAAGTTTCACTATCTTGCGGAAACTCATTTCAACATAGACAGAGTAAAGGATAGGCTTTGTTGTGGCACAGAGGTTACAATAGCCAAGTTGAACCTCTACATACTCGGCAACACCGATCACTTTCATGAGTCTAGTCTAAGGTGAGAACCTATATAAAGGTCAACATCCTAGTATGAGTAGGTGAAAATATGCCTTCGGTCTTAGGTTGCAACTTGGATACTGAGGTCAACACAGCATACGAGGAAGGTAGAAGTGTTCTAGGTAGCATCGTGACACAGTTGGTTTCCATAGTGAGAGCGGTTCTAAACTGGGCGATTCAGCAAGTCGGCAAAATAGTGACATGGGCGGGTGAACATCCTCTAGCAGCTATCATGCTAGGGTGTAACATAGCGATTTGGGTGAGTCCATAATGGTAGAAGTTGCAGGCGGACTACTACAACAAGCCCTCAAAGGAACAGCACTAGCGGGGTTAAACCTTACGCCACAGTTGACAGATCGGGAACTGGTTATAGAACTGGATGAAAAACAGTTCAGAGACATGATTTTGTCTGGTGCTGATGATAGAGCAAAACAATCTGTCACGGTTGAAATCTTGCAAGGGAAAATACGTCTTAAGGTGCGAATCTTCTAATGAGTTTTGATCTAGGCTGGCTCTGGAACACTCTCAATGGCATAGTTGCCACAATGCAGTCATGGTTTTCTAGCATCTGGACAGTTGCAACACAAATATCGAATACTGGACAGGGAATCTTTAGCGGTCTAGTTGCTTTTGGCTCTCAGATTTGGGATGCCATACTTAAGGGGGTAGATGCTCTCGGCAAATGGCTCTACGATACTTTCAAGTGGTTCTATGATGGACTTGTCGGACTGGCTCAAACATTAGGGTCATGGATTAACACCGCTTTCGGTTGGATAGGGTCAGCACTAGGATGGCTCGCTCAACAAGTCTATAACTTTGGAAACTGGCTATACAATGGCATCGTGTTCATTTGGAACTGGCTAGTGAACTCGGTTCTAGGGCTTTGGAACGCTATAACCTCATGGTTTGCGGGGGTAGCTTCTGCGATCAGTAGTTGGTGGGGTTCAGTAATTAGTGGGTTGAACACATGGTTCACTAACCTTGTCGTAGGCATACGCAGAAAGATCATAACAACCATTCAAGTTGACATCACCATATACGGAGGCTGGAAATCAGCAGAGCGAATATTCCACGCAAAAGACTGGAAAGACGGAGCAATGGGAGTCATGGGTATGGTTGCCTCACCAATCATCGGGTATATCTTAGGCAGAATAGTAGATGCGGTCACACCTTCACCTTCAACTGAGACTTTTCCATTGATTCCCTCAGTAGGAGCGTTCAGTTACACACCTCCAACTCTAAGCATAGTCACGCCCACAGAGAGAACAACACCTTCACTCGGGACACCACCACAACCTGTTTATGGGTTCACTGGGTATGCGGGCTTTGATGTTGTAGTTAGCCAAAAAGCCAAATACACCTATGAAGTGCGATGGGATTACGGACAGATGTTCACCAAGTCTATGAGACCCGCTTATGTTTTGGACATCAACAACAACGTAGGACAAGACTTCACCGCACCAATCTCTAGCAGTTTGGAGATCAACCCTTAACTTTTTAAGGCATTAGACACCATAAGACTAAGGGAAAAGGAGCAACCGAAATGTTGAAGGAAGTAAAACACAAAATCAAAGCAACCATTGAAGTTGAGGTCAGAGACAAAAACGGTAAACTGCTCTCAAAGGTCAAAGTGCCATCACGCTCTTACGTCTTGAACTTTGGAAAAGCCCTATACGGACTCATGGCATCTATCAACATGACTGAATACCCCATCACAGTTCAAGACACTGTAAACACGGGTAGAAACTACCCACAGTTGACATCTCAAAATGAGGCATGTTTTTACGTCAAAGCGGGTTCGGGGGATGATACTTTTGGCGTGATGATTGGCACGGATGATACAGCAGTGTCCGTTAACGACTACAACATGAAAGTCAAAATTGGTAATGGCACTGGCTCAGGTCAAATGGTGTATGGTACAAGCACACTAGAGGCTCCAACGGTTGTTGACTCGACCATTCGCTGGCGACTAACTAGAGCCTTCACTAACAACAGTGGAGCGTCAATCACGGTCAAAGAGTGCGGTATCGCTTTCAAGTGGAGAACTTACTATGCATTAATCCTCAGAGATGTTTTGCCTAGCCCTCAAACAGTTCCAGACGGAGCAACATTGACCCTACGCTACACGTTTAGCGTAACACCATAAGGAGACTAGACCCACATGAGAACACGCTTATTTAATGGAAGCGTCAACGAGGATGGAAGCAGAGACTACAAAAGTGCCTTCATAGATGCTGGCGTTATAGGAGGATTCGCCTTCTTTTCATCACTAGCGGGCATCGGAGCAACTGGCTTACTATCAAACCCTGAACTCGGTTTAACAGCAGCTATCATAGCAGGGGGCTTATCCTTCTTCGGTTCATTGCTGATCTCACTAGGCATAAAGAAACCATCAGCATAAAACCCTTAAATCTTCCCTCTTTTTTATTTTCTGTCCAAAACTAGAACTGTGAAGGCTAAAGCCTCTTTTTTAATGGAGAACTCGTTAAACTTTTTTCCAGACCACATGACCCCCCGCCATAGAATATCCCACTTGTGAGTCGGGTCTCCCTTCCAGTATTCCAGAGGTAGGCTAATAATGATACGCTTTTTAGTTACTCTCTGCATTTCTGCGAGAGCATAACCCATATTTGAAAGGTGCTCCAGTAGTTCTCCCCCTAAAACTGAATCAAAACTAGCGTCTTTAAAGGGTAGATGTTGAGCGTCACACACTAGAACATCTAAGCCTCTACCGTGAGCAATTTTTATTGCGGTCTTGCTGATGTCCGTAGCGATAACCTCTTTTCCCTGTCCTTTGATGAGGCAACTAACCCATCCATCATTCGCTCCAACTTCAAGCACATAGCCATAGGTGTAGTGTGCGTTCTCTTCCATCCGTGACCTCTGAGATGGATGGTTCTCAAAGAACCACTTGAGGTTAGGAAGGTAGGTTTCCGAGTTTGGTTCAGTCATGCCATCACCTAGAAATCTGTGAAGCGGTCATAAGAGTGATAGAACCTCTCAGCAGTTTGGAGACCCGCCAGCCTCTTAGCGTCAAGTTCCTCTCTATGCGAATCGAGGGCTAGGCTGATCTGGTCGGCTAGATCGCTAGGGTCATAGTCCACAGCCTTAAACTCGATGTGTCCGTTCCACTTGAGCGTTGTGTAGCGCACCGTTTGAACCATGAAGGAGTTAGAGGGGTTTGCGATTTCGTTGACACCATAAGCATTGATGCAAACTAGAATCTTTCCCATGTTCAAAGCCTCTAGGATAGGTAAGCCAAAACCCTCACACACGGCGGGGTGAACAATGATGTCGGCATAAAACATTTTGGCTAGGGCTTGAGGGAGGGGTAGATGTGGAAACTCTCTTTCAACCACGGTGTTGGCCCCTTCTAAGTCATTTGCGGGGGTATGAAAAGAGGCTCTTACGTTGTCTGTGTGGAAAACCATGACAAAATCGTTTCTCTTTTGCGAAAGTATGTTTATTGCTTGCCTCAATTTTGGAAGTGCCTTCCTTCCAATTTGTGAACCATTGTATAACAAGACTTTCTTGCTAGTGGGAAACTTAGCTCTCCACTGCTTACCATACGCATGATCTATAATGGGGTTTGGGTCAACTTGATGCGGAATAACCTCTCTAACCTTAACCCCCATCTCCGCAATACAAGATTTAACAAAGTGACTAGGCGTAACTATGTATTGCCACTCCAACCACTTTCGATAAGAGGGAACACCAAAAACTCTGCCTTCAATAACGTAATAACTTATAGTTATGTCCTCTTTTTGAGAACAGAGCCATTTTTGTTGTCTGCTGAAATACATGGGTAGAAAGGGAGTCCACCAAATAGCGAGATGATAACGTGGAAACCTAGTTTTAGAGGGGTCATGACGATTAAGGAAGTAGAGATCACATGTATGACCCTTAGACGCAAAAGCAGTTTGAATCTTAACGCTCTCGTTAAGGACACTTGCCATGTTCTCACCAGTGATGAGCATAGCGGTCTTAGTCATGTAGTTCAAGCCTCTAGGGTTAATGTTGCTCGGAACATGATTAAAAAAATTGCTGTTTACAAACCGACAAAAGTTCAAAATATGGTTAGTGTAGTTGTGTTCTACAACAACATTGTTGTTTACACCGTAAACCTTATAAACACGGTTGACCATACCTTATTGGAAGAAGTGAAAGACATGAACATGGTTTGAGGTGAAAAAATTGCATTATTACATATGGAAGGAAGGAAAATATCGCTTAGTCGAAAAAACAGAATACGAAAAAGCTAAAAAAGAAGGTAAACGAACATTAAGAGGTCATGCACTAATAGGTTAAAGTGGTGGAACAATGTGAAGGTTGCGTTTGGAGTGTTCCTCTTAGGTGCGGTCTTTGTTGTCGGAACATACATGGCTTATCTGATCTTGTCGGGGGTATTCTGAAATGAGCGTAACAAAATTAGTGCGGGTCTATGAAGAGGATTTAGAACTCTTAAATCAATACTTGAGCCTTTTGCAACTGGCTAGGAAAAAGCGGTTGAGTTTTGCTGAGGTTGTCCATGCGATCTTAGATGCAATTAAGAATAATGCGGTCTCAGAACTGAAAGCAGAACTAGATAGTCAACAAGCGGGGGTCACATCTTGAAGTATAGCCAAATAGTTAGGGATGTTAATGAAGTCTTGAGCGGTTACACCATGCCGTTGACCTTACGACAGATATTTTATCGACTAGTCTCTCAGTTGAAAATTCCTAACACGGTCAACGCTTACAAACAACTTTCAAAAATGCTAGTGAAGGCAAGAGAAAAGGGAGAGGTTGACGACTTGAGAATAGAAGATCGTAGTCGGCAAGTGCTCGGTCATGGTGACTATGGTTACAAAGACGTTGACGAATTTTTACAAAGTCAACTAGAACAGTTAAAAGACTCATGGGAATTTTTCACTAAACCCATGTGGGAAGATCAAGAGCGCATGGTTGTCATTGCCTTAGAAAAGGATGCTCTCAGCAGGCTATTCACGGATGTAGCGGGAAAATTTAGGGTTAAGGTGTTCCCGACAAAAGGATACGGTTCATACACCTATGTTAAAAAGATCGCTGAGGAGTGTAGTGTAGAAAAACCGACTACTCTCCTATATTTCGGAGATTATGACCCTAGCGGAAGAGACATTCAACGAGACCTAGATGAAAGAGGTGAGAGATATGGGGGTTCTTTTGAACTTGAGCGAATAGCCTTAACCTTAGATCAGATTCAAGACTACCATTTACCCCCTAGACCAGAGGACACAGCCACACTTGAAAAACTAGCGAGAGACCCTAGAGCCAAAACATACGGATTAGAATATGCGGTTGAACTTGACGCTCTAGAACCAACAATACTTCAAGACCTCATCAGAAAAGCCATTGAGCAAAACATAGACATTGAACTCTGGAACAAAAGGATTGAGGAAACCAAAGAGGAGCGAGCAAAGGTGAAGGATAAACTAGAAAAGATGAAAGTAACGTTTGATGAAGAGTAGAGGGGTTGAACATGCTGTTCAAAGAGTTTGGAAAGGCTCAAAGCATGGCAGATGGCTTTGAGTGGAGTATCGCATGTTGCAAAGCGGGGATTCCCAGCCTACTGATCGCACCACCTAGCGGGGGTAAGAGCACCATTATATTCGCTCTAGAGAAATACCTCAGAGATCATGGAGAGGCAAGTTTAAGGGTTTCTAGGATAGGCTTGAGGGGTCTGCATGTCTTAGCAAAATTCTTAGACGGAAATCAGAGGGCCAGTCTGTTAAATGAGGACTATGCAACAATAGGCTCTAGTGAATACATGGTTGAAAAACTAGGTGAACTTGTCGGAGCACTAAGTTACAGTGGAACATATCAAGATCAGGGGTTTGGCATTGATCTCCAAATGGTTAGGCTAGGGTTCATAAGTGGAATACAACCGCTATGGGTCAAGACCATGATGACACACACGGTTTTCAGCACACACATTAGGGAAAAGTTCCTAAGATACTACTTCCTTCCACATTGCGTTAGTGAGGACATTGACGACATGGAAGCAAGCCAAATACTCAATAAAAACATAAAAGCGGTTAAAAACAAGCATGTTTTACCGATTCCGAAAGAATTTATTGAGGCTTTATCCTTTCAAGTCGGTCTAACGAGAGCAAAAATCTATGCACCACGACTAGCCGAGCAACTAAGCCAGTTTTTCAGAGCGGTTGATCTGCCTAGAGCCTTAAAATACTTCGCAATAAGGCTAGGGTTTGAAAAAGCCTTTGTTCATAGAGAGATCAAGACCACTGGGTTTGAGGTAGAAACAAACTGGGCTAGTTACCATGTGCTCTACTGGGCGTTAAGAAGAGGGCGCATAACTGGGGCGGAATACATGGCTAGGCTAGGGGTCACTTCCATGCGATCAGTTGAAAGGTGTCTAAGTGACGCAATGCGGTTAGGATGGATAACAAGCACATGGAACAGTCAAAAGAAGGTGTATGTGCCAAACTACAACATTCTAAGAGGAGACTTCAGCAAATGAGTTTTGAAGTCATAACCGACGACGATACTGGTGACGAAATCCTATGGTTTGAGAGGAGAGGCAAGCCTTACCTCTATCTCAGAGACATGGAAACAAAGCGGTTCATTAAACGGTTGATCGGCATTGAAAAGCGGTATTTCATGGTTGTTGACTACTCAGAATATGAGGCTGGGGAGGGAAACCCGCTCTATGTTGATGCGGTTGCGGTCATAGCTATCTCTCCAGAGGCGTTTCCAGATCGTGAAGAACTGGAAGAGACCCTAAAAAGCCTCTGTTCTGGAAAAGTCGCTCAATATTTTGGTGCTAGTGTCGAAAGTGAATTGCTTGAGGAAGCGGGGGTAGAGCATGGGTCTGATCTTAGAGAACAGTTGACAACCACAGAGGTTGTGATTGTGAGAAAAAAGCCTAAAGCGGTCAAAGTGGCTAACGAAAAATTGTGGTTTTGGTCTCTAGTATGGAAACACCACCCGACAGACTTAGGCAAAAGTGAGGAGGGTTACGATCTGAGATGAGCATTGCAAAAGTTGACGTTGACCTCAGAAACAGACCTCAAACGTTTGGTTTGTGGGTAAGAACTCGAAAGTGGATTATTGAGAAATTAGGCTATACGTTAGAAAAGGTCAATGTGAGAGAAACACAGCACGGTTATCATGTGTGGTTTCACATTGCTGAGAGCGTAGATGATCAAACGCTAGCGGTCTTGCAATTCCTTCTAGGAGATGATCAGAAAAGGTGCAAATTCAACTTTCTAAGATGGGAAGCGGGAGCATTTGATAACTTTAACGCTCTGTTCTCTAAGAAGTTGAAAAAGTATGGGATGAACCCGCCATGTTGACTATGCGAAAGGTCTATGCTATGCTTGTCGGTTTGATCGTGCTTAATGGCATGGATGTCTTGACCACAGACATAGGCTTGAGGCTAGGGCTAGGTGAACTTAACCCCTTCATGCCACAACAAACCCCTATGGCTAAAATGTTAACGGTTTGTCTGTATGCGGTTCTGTGGCTAGTTTGTTGGAAACAATGTGTTAGGGAAAAGTGGAGATTTGGGTTACGGTTCAACCTCTACGCTCTCATGCTACAAGTGAGTTTCTACGCTGGTCTAGTCGTTAACAACCTCATACACATAATTATAATGTTAGGGAGGTGAATAGAAACATGCTGAAAGAACGAGCATTGCTAAAAAAAGCAACCAAGTATCGTGACGAAACCATTGACAAAATCTTAAGGATGTATCAGTAAATGCACAAAGGCAAGTTAGAAGCTCATCATAGAGTTCCAGACTTCCTAGAGGTTTGGATATGTCGGAGCTGCCGAAGAATCTATGCCAAAAAGCCAAAAGATCGAGTGTGTCCTCACTGTGCGGGGGTAACAGTAAACAAAAGAGTGATGGACTGGCGACATAAACGAAAAAGAAAACCAAAAAAGGAGGGAAAACATTGGCAGAGGTAGAAAAAACCTTAAGGCGAATCAAGTTCTTAGCCGAGTTCCAAAAAGAGATCAGCGAAAAGATACTGGAAGAAACCAAAAAGCACCTGAAAACAGACTAGAGCCTAGAGGTCTGTTCTATAACCCTTTTTCATGGGTTCTTAAATAGGAGGAGACCACTGTTTTATTCATGGATGTGACCTTATGGCAAAAGCATGGGAAGATGTAGCAAAAAAGTTGTTCTCTTGCCCAGTTGAACATTGCACTAGAACCTACTCAAAAGAGGATGATCTAGGGTATCACCTCTGGAACGCACACAACAAAGGTGACTTATTGAGAACATTGCTGAGGCTGATCTGTGAGAAAGGTTAGGGGCTGGGTAAAGGGGGTTGTGGTTTCGTTGTCTGTTTGGCAGCTTTCTCTCTCCTCTCCCTCTTTTATGCACCAGACCCCTAACCCTCACGTTTAAGTTTTGTTGTGTTTTGTTGTTGTCGTTGTTTACATTGTTTGCAATGCGACATAAACCCCAAATATCACTAATCTTCTCTTGTTTACGCTGTAACAGGCTTGGGCTAGTTTGCTTTCGAGTGGCTCCAGTGGAAGTGTAGGGGGGGGTCTCATGTTAGGGTCTAGTCTCTCTCTCTTCTCTCTCTTCTCTCTTCTCATCTCTCATCTTTCTCTCATCTCGGTCTCGCTAGGTCTAATGGACTAGTCTGTTGCTGGACTAGTCGCTCTCTGGACTAGCCTCAGCCTCTCTCT
>Ga0315309_1002478_pt1 | contig 10751 bp, 5 predicted proteins | sample TDP4_MG_FD_203080 | JGI IMG/M metagenome (GOLD analysis project Ga0315309, IMG submission 203080) | Freshwater sediment microbial communities from Lake Towuti, South Sulawesi, Indonesia - TDP4 | ecosystem: Environmental > Aquatic > Freshwater > Lake > Sediment | place: Indonesia: South Sulawesi...
CACCTGGCAGACCTTCTCCATGGAGACCGGTAGCCTGGGCGACAACTACGTGTGGGCACTACTAGAGGACCGGGCTGGCAGGCTGTGGGTCGGTACCGACGGCGGAGTGAGCCGCTATTCTGAGGGCACCTGGCAGACCTTCTCCGTGCAGAGCGGCAGCCTGGGCAACGACTATGTGACCGCTTTGCTGGGGGACCAGGCCGGCGGGCTGTGGGTCGGTACCGGCGACGGTGTGAGCTATCACTTCCAGGGCACCTGGCAGACCTTCTCCGTGGAAAGCAGCAGCCTGGGCAGCAACTCTGCGACCGCCCTGCTGGAGGACCGGGCCGGCGTGGTGTGGGTCGGCACTTATGAAGGCGGTGTGAGTCGGTACTTTGAGGGCACCTGGCAGACCTTCTCCAAAGAGAGCGGTAGCCTGGGCGACAACAATGTGTGGACACTGCTGGAGGACCGGTCCGGTGGAGTCTGGATCGGCACCTACGGTGGTGGGGTGAGCCGCTACTTCCAAGGCATCTGGCAGACCTTCTCCAAAGAGAGCGGCAGCCTGAGCGACAACCGGGTGACCGTCCTGTTGGAGGACCAGGCTGGCGGGCTGTGGGTCGGCACCTCAGGCGGTGTGAGCCGCTACTTTGAGGGCACCTGGCAGACCTTCTCCAAAGAGAGCGGCAGCCTGAGCGACAACCGGGTGATCGTCCTGTTGGAGGACCAGGCTGGCGGGCTGTGGGTCGGCACCTCAGGCGGTGTGAGCCGCTACTTTGAGGGCACCTGGCGGACTTTCTCCGTCGAGAGCGGTAGCCTGGGCGACAACCGGGTGACTGCCCTGCTGGAGGACCGGGTTGGCGGGGTATGGGTCGGCACCGGTGGTGGGGTGAGCTGCTACTTCCATGGCACCTGGCAGACCTTCTCCACCGAGGCTGGCAGCCCGGGCTACAACGCGGTGAGCGCCCTGCTGGAGGACCGGGCTGGCGGTGTGTGGGTCGGCACCGGTGGTGGGGTGAGCCGCTACTTCCATGGCACCTGGCAGACCTTCTCCGTGAAGACGGGCAGTCTGGGCGACAACCGGGTGACCGTCCTGCTGGAGGACCGGGCCGGTGGATTGTGGATCGGCACCTCTGGCGGGGTGAGCTATCACCGGCCGGGGAGCTACCGGCCCTGGGTGCTGCTGCGCCAGTTGGAGATTGAAAGGGAGGGCAGAGTTCAGAGCTACGACCTGTCCGGTGGAGACGTGACCGAGGTGCCTCTGGACTTTCCCGTGGAGCGCCTGACCATCCGCTTTGCTGGCGGCGACCTGGACTCCCACCCCAGCAATATCCGCTATTTCTACCAGTTGGAGGGATGGGACACCGCCCGGCGTCCTACGGTTCAGGGAGTGGCCCAATACACGAATCTGCCCCCCGGCCGCTATACCTTCGTCGTGCAGAGTCTGGACGAGGACCTGAACTTCTCCCCTGAGGCGCGGCTGGCCATCGTCATCCCGGCCCCCTTCTGGCGGACGGGGTGGTTCTGGGGGGGCGGGGCTCTGCTGGCTGTTGGAGCGGTTGCTGGGGCAGTCGTCGGCAGTCGGCGCTGGCGGCAGGCCCAGAAGTTACACCGGGGGTTCAACCCCTACAAACCCGGCCCGCCTATCCCTGAACCGCAGCTCTTCTTCGGCCGCCAGAAAACGATGCAAACCATCCTCGACGGCCTGCGGGAGGTCCACTTTGCCGTCTACGGCCCCCGGCGCATCGGCAAGACTTCGCTGCTCCGCCAGTTGGAGCGCCGCCTGCCAGAGTTGGCTCATCCCACCGATCTCTTCATCCCTGTCTTTGTCCAATTGCAACGGGTGCCGGAGGCCGAACTGTTCCGGCGTCTCATCCGCCTCGTCGCCGAGGCCGCCCGTCCGCACACCGGCCGCCTGTCCCTCGTCGCCGACGGCAAGGGAACTGGCTACGACGACGTGGATTTCACCGACGACCTGGAGGCCATCGTCGAGGCGGTCAGGCAGCGCCGGGGCAAGGAGGCCCGCTTCGTCTTGTTGCTGGACGAGGGGGAGCAGCTCAACGAGTACAGCCGGGACACGCAAAAACGATGGCGGGGTGTGCTGATGGACGCCGTCGGCCAGGAGCACCTGCGCCTGGTCTGGAGCGGCCTGGGCATCACGCCCATCAAGGACGACACCAGTCCCTGGTACAATCTTTTCGCCCCACCCATCCACCTGGGTCCCCTGGGCCGGGAGACGGCTGTACGCCTCATCACCGAACCGGTGAAGGGCATCTATCAATACGACGAAGCGGCCACCGCCCTGATTCTGGAGCAGAGCGGCGGCCGGCCTTATGAGGTCCAAGCGCTGTGCCACGCCGTCATCGAACACGTCAAACACCGCATCCAGGGGCAAAAGGTTTCCCCGCCGGTGTGGGTAACAGCCGAGGACGTGAAAGCGGCTGCTCAACAGCCGGATCAGGTGCCGGTCGTGGAAGCGCAATACGAAGCGCCGCTCCTATCTCATCAGGTCGCCGAAAGCCAATCCGAGTACCACACGGATGACGGAGACGACGAATGACCAACCCTTACATCGCCGGGCCACCTGTGCGGGGACAAGCGTTCTATGGGCGCGAAACCATCACCGCTGCTGTCCTGGACAGTTCCTCCCCCGCGCTGCGCGTTTTGGGCATGCGGCACATCGGCAAAACCTCGCTTCTGTATCACCTGGCTGAGATTGCCCCGGCGCTGTACCTCGATTTTCAGGCGGCGACGGGCGATCCGGCCAGGCTGGCCGGCCGGGTGCGGCAACAACTACGACGCGGACGGGGACGTTTCCCCTGGCTGCCGGCGGGCGACGAAGGGGATGACCCCATTGAGTTGCTGGAGAAGGCCGACGGCGCAGCGGAGCGCGCTGGTGTGACCCTCCTGTTGCTGGGCGACGAGGCCGAAGACCTAGCCCTATTCGATGACGCCTTTTTGAAAGAGCTGCGTGGCTTTATCTGGGGCAGCGCCGCCAGTCGCATTGTCTTGACGGCTACCAAACGGCTGGCCAAACTGGACGACCGTTGCCGCAGTTGGGACACCTCGCCCTTTCTGAGCGGCTTCCCGCCGCCCCTCTACCTGGCCAGCCTGGAAGGCGAGGAAGCCGTTGCCCTCATCCGGCAGAGTCAATCTGACACCCCCCTCGATGTGCCGGACGCTGTGGCGGCTGCCATCCTGGAGCACACCGGCAACCATCCCTACCTGATCCAGTGGCTCTGCTACCAGTTGTGGCAAGAGAGCCCCCAGCCTGACCAGTGGGTCATCACTTCGGACGACCTGACCCCCGTTGACGACCTGGCCCGCTACTTTCAGATGGACTTTGACTACTTGTCGCCAAGTGAGCGGGCCATCCTCCTAGCCGTTGCCGAGGGGACAGCGGTTGACGCCCCTTCGCTGAGCGAAACGACTGGCTTGCCAACCAGAGACGTGTCCTTGTTCCTGCACACCTTGACTCACCTGGGCTACCTGCGCGAGCGAGAGGGGCAACTCTGCCTGGGCAACAGCTTCCTGGAGCGCTGGTTGCAAAACAACCGCGCCCGGCTGAAAATCCACGAAGCGGGACAGGTCTCTGACCACACCGAACTGGGAGTCATTCGTCAGGAGCGGATGGCTTCCCTCCGGCAGCAACGGGACATTCACATCAAGAACCTGAACCGGCTGGAGGAGCGAGCGGCCAGGCATGGCATGGACGTGCCAACGGGCCTGCGCAACGAGATGGACTGCGAACGAGAAGCTATTGCCCAGATTGAGACAGAGTTGGAGCAGATGAGAGGAAAGACGTGATCGAAACCAGAGTCCTTCCCGTAACCGAAGAGTCCATGGCCGAGGCCGTGCGCATCCTGTTGGGGGGCGGCCTGGTGGCCTTTCCCACCGACACCGTCTACGGCGTGGGCGCTCATGCCCTTCAGCCCCAGGCGGTGGAAAAGATTTACGCGGCCAAAATCCGCCCTCGAGACAAGGCCATCCCTCTCCTCCTGGCCACATCCAATGACCTGTCCCTCGTAGCCGAGAGCGTTCCACCGATCGCCCACCTGCTGGCGGAGAGGTTCTGGCCCGGCGGGCTGACCCTTATCCTCCGCAAGCGGGCTATCGTATCCGATGTTGTCAGCCCCGGCCCGACGGTGGCCGTGCGCGTCCCCGACCACCTGGTCACCCAGGCCCTCATCGCTGCTTTGGGCGCACCCTTGGCCACCACCAGCGCCAACCTGGCCGGCAACCCCAGTCCGGTCACGGCTCAGGAGGTCGTGGGGGAACTGGCGGGGCGGATTGAGCTGATCCTCGACGGAGGTCCCTGCCCCGGCGGCATCCCTTCCACAGTGCTGGACCTGACGACCGATCCTCCCACAATCTTGCGCCCAGGAGCCATCGCCGAGGAAGACATCAGAGGCTGTCTGAAAAATCATGGGGATTTGTCATTGCGAGGAGCATAGCGACGAAGCAATCTCGTTTGGCATCGTCAGGAGATTGCTTCGCTGCGCTCGCAATGACATCCATTATGATGTAAAAGCGAAGTGTCTGTCTACTGCTCAGTGGTGACAGGGCTGGAAATCGCGGCCCAGGATGATGCGGATGTCAACGGGGCTGGAGAAATCCAGTTGTCGTTGGATGCGGTCAGGGGGAAGGTAGAGGAGACGGGTCAGCAGAGCTGAGGTATGAGGCTTGTCGGTGTAGTCAATGATCAGGCTCTCCTGGTAATCGAGTCGGTCAGCGACGCCGATGCTCACCACCTGCACTCCCTGCCAGCGCAGGCGGGAAGCTACCAGTGCCGTCCAATCAGCCAGGTCTGTCCCGTTCTGAACCTCGACCCTGGCTCCCTCTGCCCAGACCAAGTCCAGAGGCGGCGGGGCCAGGAACTGGTCTACAACCTGGCGGATCTTTTCATGGTTTGGCAATACCACTTGAGCACCCTGAGGGGTAACCCAACCAGTGACCGCAGTCCTATCAATAAAGTGGCCGTGAATGTTTTGGGGCTCCATCTGGGTTCCCAAATAGGCCAGGGTCAAGACCTGCTCCAGGCTGAGGTCGGTCTGAAAAGTGTCACCTAAAGTTTGCCATAACTCAGGGATTTTGGGCAAGATGTCCAGCCGCAGGGCTTGCTCCCAGACTCCCCTGATCACCTTCTGCTGCCGCCGGGAGCGGTCATAGTCGCTGGTGCTCAGACGCGAGCGCGAGTAGTACAAAGCCGCCTTGCCATCAAGATGGTAAATGCCAGGGGACAAGTCCAAATCGGTGAAGCCGGTGGGCGAATCCGGGTCGGGGAACCTGTCGCTGAGGGGACAATCCACATCAACGGTCACACCCCCCAGGGTATCTATGATCTTGACAAAGCCCTGGAGGTCAACGCGCACGTAATAGTGAACAGGCAGTCCCAGATTGTATTCGATGGTCTTCTTGATCAAGGCCGGACCGCCGCCCGGGTATTTCCCCATCTCACCCCACAGATCGGCGGTGTTGAAGCGCTCGTTGCCACGGCCAGGGATATAGACCCACAGGTCCCGGGGGATGGAGAGCAAACCCGCCATATGGCCCCTGGTATCAACGGACACGAGGATGATGGTATCAGTGCGCCAGTGGCTCTGTCCCTCCCGCCGGTCAGAGCCCAGCAGCAGAATGGTGACCGTGTCCGGGGGCAGCATCATCGGTGGCACGGCCGTAGGAGCAGGCTGCGCTACGGCGACTGGAACGGAAGACGGTGTGGGGGAGGGGATGAGGGTAGCAGTGAAAACCAGGGTTGCTGTTGGGGTAGGAGGGACTGTGACCGGAGCAGGAGCTTCGAGCAAGGAAGGAGTAGCGGGCACAAAGGTGGGTTCAACCATTGGCGGGGGTTGCGAAGTGGGATTCGGCGCTGCCAACAAAGTGGGCGCCGATGAGGGAGGGCCAGACAGCGTGGGTACCTTCAACGACGACCAGGCGAGATATAACTCCCCCGCGAACAGGGAAACGTAGAACACGGCATTGGCCAAGCACAGCCACCCGATGAGTTCCCACCACATCCTCGACTGGCGAGCTTTCTCCGCCTCATGTAGCCGGGCCACTCTCCCCAGGTTCACCGCTGTCTTCTACCTCTCACTTTCCAATGCAGAATTTGGAGAAAATTGTCTCTAGCAGATCCTCTGTGGCCGTCTCTCCAGTAATCTCGCCCAGAGCATCCACCGCTGCCGTCAGGTCAATAGCCACGAAATCAGCGGCCATCCCTTCATCATGGGAACCCTGGGCTGCTTTCAAGTGATCCAGGGCCCGGGTCAGCAGGTCCTTATGGCGAGGGCTGCTCACCAGGGGCTCGTCAGCCGTCACCACCCGTCCGGAGAAAACCGTCTCGACGATGACCTCCTCCAGTTTCTCCAACCCCTGGCCCGTCAAGGCCGAGACAGAGACCCGCTCAGCCTGAGGGAGGAGACCATCCGGCTCAGCCTTTTGAGCCAGGTCTACCTTATTGATTACCACAATGGTTGGCTTATCACCTACCAGGTCCGCAATCTCACTATCTGCACTCTGAAGAGGCTCGCTGCCGTCAATCACCAGCAGAGCCAGATCGGCCTGAGCCAGGGCCGCCCGGCTGCGTTCGATGCCCAGCTTCTCGATGGCATCGTCGGTCTCGGCGGTAATGCCGGCCGTGTCCACCAATACCAGGGGAATGCCCTTCAGGTTGACGGTCTCTTCCAATGTGTCACGGGTGGTGCCAGGGATGGGGGTGACAATAGCCCGGCTGGTACGGAGCAGGGCATTGAGCAGGGACGACTTACCCACATTGGGCCGCCCCACAATGGCCGTGCGCACTCCTTGACGGTAGATAATGCCCTGGTCAGCGTCAGCCAGCAACTCCCCCAATCGTTCTATTGCTTCCCTCAAAGGCGGCCCAATGTCCTGAAAAGGGATCTCATCTTCTTCAAAGTCAATGGTCGCTTCCAGGTAAGCCAGAACGTCCACCAGGAGAGCCCGCACTGCCCTGATCTCGTCGGACAGCCGCCCCCCCAGTTGCTCGACGGCCACCCGTAGGCTGGCTTCGGTCTTGGCCTGCACGATGTCCAGCACCGCCTCCGCCTGGGCCAAGTCAATGCGTCCGTTTAGGAAAGCCCTCAGGGTCATCTCCCCCGGCTGGGCTAGACGCGCCCCGTGGCGCAGAGTGAGTTCCAGTACACGTCGCAACGGCACCACTCCGCCATGACAATTGATCTCCACCACATCTTCGCGGGTGTAGGTGCGGGGAGCAGGCATGTAGGAGACCAGCACTTCATCAACGGTTTCGTCGCTCTGGGGGTCAATGATGTGGCCGTAATGCAGGTGATAAGGGGTGAGGGACAATTGTCTCTCACCACTGGTCCTTGGCCTCTTCTTTCTAGGACAGAATATCCTGCTCAGGATGTCCGCTGCTTGCGGCCCTGTCATGCGTACGATGCCGATCCCTCCCTCGCCGATAGGGGTGGAGATGGCAGCGATGGTGTCATCCAGGCTATACATCTTCGCCCCGCCCCACTTTCCGTGATCCGTCTTTATTTTACCATAACTCACCGCAAAAGCAACTTTGCATAAGCGCTAGCGTTGGAAACTGGCCAATGACCTTGCTCTTTTCACAGGCTTATGTTATACTGTTAACAGTGTTCAACAGTCTTCCAAGGTTTAACGCTCCTACCAGAGTCTCCCTGCGGAGTGGGTTTGTCCCGAAGGCGAGGTACAGTACCAAAGACCTATTGACGGGTGTTTTCTGAGGATATATACTAGTAAAGAGGGGTTCTCTTTTCGTACAATGCAAGATTATGTCTATGACATCGGCCTCTCCAGAAGAGGTTTTGGATTGTGAGTTTGGGGAAAGAGGGCATGGGCACTTCTGATGCCTCGACTGGATTTTTGCACAGAATAATAAGGGTAGCTGGCAGCCTGGCCTTGAGCATCCGTACCAAGATAGTGCTGCCCTACGCCGTTCTCACCCTGGCAGTAGCCGTGGTCGGCACTTTCGTGGTCACCCAATTGGTGGCTGGTTCACTCGAGGAGCGCTTCGTCAACCAACTCGTGGACTCGGGGCGGGTGGCGAGCGATAGTGTAGTCAGGAAAGAGCGAGAGCATCTGGAAGCGTTGCGGGCCATGGCTTTCACCCGGGGGGTGGATGTGGCCGTGGCCTCTGGCAATGTGCACACCCTGGAAGAGCTCCTGGTCCCCCTGGCCGTGAACAACCAGACGGACAGCGTTGAAGTGACGGATAACCTGGGCAAGGAGTTGTTTGGCTTCAGGCATGACAAAGGTTCAACCGACGTCCGTGATTACACTCTGACTACCGGCACGGACCTCTCTACCTGGCCCATCGTCACCCAGATCCTGGCGGGTCGGGTTGATCAGCTTGGCGACAAGTTCGTCATGTTGGTCAAGGAGAAGCCCAGCGACTACTACCTGTTTTACACGGGAGGGCCGATCCGATATGAGGATCAGGTGGTGGGTGCTATTCTGGTGGGGACCTATTTGGACGACTTCTTGGCAGAGATCAAACAAGAGACCATAGCCGATGTTACCTTCTACAACAATCAGGGGCAGGTGCTGGCCACGACGTTCCGAGGGGGAGGAGAACAGTTTAAGGATGTCTTAGAGGTGAATCCAGCTTTCTGCCAGTCCATTGCTGCCAGATCCGACAAGACCTTCCACCGCTCATTTACTTTATATGGAAGGCCCTATGGGACGGTCTTCGGCCTTCTCCAGATACGCGAATCGTTGCTGGGCATCTTCTCCGTAACCTTGCCCAGCAACTTCATTGTCCAAAAGGCAGCCACCAGCCGTATCCAGTTTGGCGTCATCTTCACCTTGGCTATGGTGCTGGTGTTCGTCATCGGCTATCTCATCTCGCGGCGCATCATCGTTCCCATCATTCGTCTGGTGCAGACTTCCCGGGCCGTGGCGGCTGGAGACCTGAGCCAGCAGACCGGCATACGCCGTGGTGACGAAATTGGCATATTGGCCAGTTCCTTTGACCGGATGACCCATAGTCTGCGAGAGCGCACCCGAGAACTGGAGGAGGAGGCCACCAAGGTCAGGGCTATTCTGGAGAGTATCGCCGACGGGGTTATCGTAGAGGATAAAAGCGGCCAGATCATCATGATAAACCCGGCCGCCGAGAGGATACTGGGGAGCATGAGTGAGGGCTTTCCCATTCACCCTATTAGAGAGCTGCCTGTTATCCATGCTAAAGGTGAACCTTCTTCCGCCGATAGTTCTGAAGACAGACGGTTTGAGGCTGGCGGCAAAGTGATCAGCGCTCGCGAAGCGCCGGTGATGACAAAAGATGGAATCGAGTTAGGCAAGGTCGTGGTCTTTCGTGACATTACCCGCGAGGTGGAGGTAGATCGCCTGAAGGATGAGTTCATCGAAAACATATCTCACGAGTTACGTACCCCTCTGACCTCCATCAAAGGCTACAGCGATTTGCTCATGCTGACGGCAGACGATAAGCTGGATGAACAGCAACGAAAATCCCTGAGTTACATCAATCAGCGTTCCAGCCAGTTGATGACTATGATCGGCGAGCTTTTGGATATAACGGACATTGCAGCAGGCACCCTGGGATTAGACCTGGCTCCCACATCGCTGGATGAGCTGATTCTGGAGGTGATGGACTCCTGGCGGGAGCGAATCGAGGAAAAGCAACTCACGGCTATTGTGCAATTGCCCGATGACCTGCCTCAGGTGTTGGTAGATCGCGATCGTGTCAAGCGGGTTCTCTATAACCTGATCAGCAACGCTTGCAACTACACTATGCCTGGCGGGAACATAACTGTTAGCACTTACACAGACGGGGATAAGGTCAGAGTTGACGTAGAGGATACCGGGGTTGGCATCTCCAAGCCAGATCAGAGCCGCCTTTTCACACGCTTCTTTCGGGCCCGTGAGGTGCCCCACGACGATGTGCGTGGAGCAGGGCTGGGGCTTTATATGGCCAAGGCTCTCATCGAGACTCACGGAGAGCGCATCTGGCTGGAGAGGAGTAAGCCGGGAGAGGGGAGCGTTTTCAGTTTCACCCTGCCCATACATAGCTGAGAGCCAGGAATCCGAAGAGGCCAACTCTCTTCTCATTGGTATAGGGAACGCGGAGGCAGTGGAGCATTATGTGCTATCCAAAAGATGACCTGAGTCCCCTTCGTCCGACATTGGAAATGGCTCTCAACTCATTGCAGGGTTGCTCCCGACGAATAAGAGATGAGGAATGAACGCACAGGACCAACCGAGACGCCTCACGCGTAGCATGTTGTTATCTCTTCTGTTCATTCTGGCCCTGCTGATGAGCCTGTGCTTTATGCTCCTGTTCGCTCAATTGTCCTTGTCCGGAGAGAAACAAGAGTGGTTAGAGGCCAGCATAGCCACCAAGCTGAGGGCTGACTACCGTCCCGATGAATGGGTGGAAATGCGTCGCTTTGCTCCCCTTCAGGCCGGAGTTATCGAACAAACCGCCAGAGACGAGGATGCTCTGTCAGCCACTCCCACGACCGGGCTTGTACCGGTGGCGGTGGCTGTCGTTGCTATCACCAGCACCCCTTTCCCTCCTCCAAGCCCAACGCCCGTCCCGGTGGCCACGCCCCAACCGAGCCCCACCCCTCAGCCGTCTCCCACATTGCAGCCCACGGCTACTGGCACTCCTCTACCTACCAGCACTGTCACCTCCAGTCCGACGGCTGCGCCCACAGCTACGCCTACCTCGCCACCGCCGACGCCCACACCTACCTCACCACCGCCGACGCCTACACCTACCTCACCACCGCCGACGCCTACAC